>ERZ773150.210-NODE-210-length-70838-cov-21.119647_pt1 | contig 70838 bp, 68 predicted proteins | sample MGYA00580845_ERZ773150 | MGnify/ENA primary metagenome ERZ773150 (study PRJEB29015, sample SAMEA2737848) | human gut metagenome | biome: human gut; feature: human-associated habitat; material: faeces | place: China | collected 2012 ...
AGTTCAAATCTCTCTCGGGCTCTTTACAGCTACAAAAAAAACCTCCTTTACGGAGGCTTTTTTATAGTGGTGATCCCAACGAGATTGTCCGCGACATTGCTTCGCAATGCTTGTTCCACGGCGCTCATCGGCTATGGCCGACCGGCGTTCTTACGCCCGCCTTTCGCTTGTAGTCGAACTCGTCCCCACGAGTTCAAATCTCTCTCGGGCTCTTTACAGCTACAAAAAAAACCTCCTTTACGGAGACTTTTTTATAGTGGTGATCCCAACGAGATTCGAACTCGTGTTACCGCCGTGAGAGGGCGATGTCCTAGGCCACTAGACGATGGGACCGTGTTTTGTTTGTGCTTTTAACCCATATTTTCGTTTTTGGCAAGCTTTTTTATTAAATTTGTATCATTATCGGCAAAAGATTTTAATCAAAAACCTCTTTCTACAGCAACATGGTACCCCTTCAAACATTCGCCGCAGCAATATCCGCCCCGCCGAGACAAGGGCATGATTATCTTTCCGCTTGGTTCTCAATTACATTTGTGATCTTTTTAAACAGGCCGGCTTCAGGCATTTGATTCATAGCGGCATTTTTTTCTTTAATGCTCTTAATATTCTTGGCGCGATTGATAGCTATTTTGCGCTGAAGCATCTGCTCACTGTTAAGATACCGTTTTTCCTCACATGCTCCGACTTTAAAATCAACAAAATCAATTGCCCATTTTCTAAGCGCTCTCTTAGCGCTCTCTTACATGGTTCATAAGCAGCGGCTTGTTCAACCAGTGCTGCCTGCTCCTTGCTCAACAAATAGCTTTTACTGTGTTCGCCCAACTTTACAGAATCGACGTCGCAACCCGACCAGCTTTCCGTATCCACCCTGATGCACGCAGCATCGCCCTCATTTAAATATGTATATTTGGTAAATGAATCGGCGCTGTCCCTGCTTCCCAAAAAATGTTGTTTTGACATATGTCACCTCCTTATAAAACACTTCTGTTTCATGCGCCGGCCGTATCAGCCAGCGCCTTCTCCCAGGTGCTGAGACCGATCAGGCTCCAGTCAACGGGAATATGATCAACAATTTTCATATCGGCAAAATAACTGTCCTTGATATTGTCACCGAGCAGCGTTTCCACCACTACCACTTCTTTGGCCTTTTTCAGCTTGTCACGAATATCGGGATGGATGTAATCCAAAATGATCTTTTGTTCGCGGTTACGCAGAAAAACGGCATGGTCTTTGCCGTCATAAATGATTTGCGGCGCAGCGGGATTGTCTTTTTTGGCGGTGAGAAAAATATAAAGTTCGCCGCCGTCGCCTTCTGCCACCACAAATTTTTTTTCGGTTACGTATTCGCTCACCGGCCGTCTCCGCCTATCCGTTCTGCTTTTTGGCATTCATGAACATGTTCTGCACGTTCTTCGCCACTTTGCGCATTTGCGACTTTGCCGCCTCTTTCACCTGATAAACCGGCACGGAATCAACGATTTTTCCGTCACGGTCATAACGGTTGACCACCGTCCCCGTATAGCGGCCGTCCTTATCGTACAGCTTTTCGCCGTTTTCTGCCTGTGCCACCATAAAATGAGTCGCGGAAACGATCATCGTATTCAACGCCGTGCGATCACTGTTCTCCGGACCGTCGAAATGCTTTTCACCTATCATGCCGAAAGCGCCGCCCATCGAGGCAATTGCCTGCAGCCCGCCGGCATAAATCTGCCCGGTAGTTTCGGCATTTTCAACTTTCCCCATACCTTGCAGAGCTTTATAGGCCAGAAAAGCCGCGGCCAGATGCTTCACTTTGATATTTCCCAACACTTTTTGGTTTAAAACATGCCGGTCGAGGTTATCCATAAACTCCTGCATTCTTTTGATGACGGTTCTGCTTTCGCCCGCTCTCATTTTATGGTACTCCTTATATTATCCTGTTTGTCAACATATCACAATTGGACAAAAAATCAACAACAGACACTACCAGTTGATCAGGTGGTTCAAATAAGCATCGACAAAAGCGGCGCGCTGATTCTGGTAGTCGAGATAATAGGCATGTTCCCATACGTCAATGGTCAGAATCGGCGTAAAACCATGGGCAACCGGGGTATCGGCATTGGAGGTCTTGACCACCCGGAGCATACCGTTGTCCTCAATCAGCCAGGCCCAGCCGCTGCCGAACTGGGAAACGGCCGCCGCCTTAAATTCCTCTTTGAACTTTTCCACCGATCCGAAATCGCGTTCGATTTTGGCCTTCAGCTCCGCGCCGGGTTCGCCGCCGCCGTTTTTGCGCATGGATTTCCAGAAAAAGGCATGGTTCCAAGCCTGTGCCGCATTGTTGAAAATGCCCGCGGCCTCCGGCTTGCCGACGGTCGAACGGATGATGTCGTCAAGATCCATGGACGCATACAGGGTGTCTTTGATCAGGTTATTTAAATTGTCAACATAGGCCTTATGGTGCTTGCCGTAATGAAACTCCATCGTCTTTGCCGAAATATAGGGTTCCAGCGCATCCATGGCATAAGGCAGTGCGGGTAATTCAAAAGACATTTGATCCTCCTTGAAAACAAATTGAAACACAACCATTATATAAGCACAATCGGCGCCGTTTCATCAAGACAAATCTGCAGATGCGCCGGCAAATAAAAAAAATCCTGTTAATAAATGTTAACATTTCCGAAAAAAAGTTAACATTTATAATTTTGTCATATATGATGACAGACAAAAGAGAATTTTAGCGGCAAGGAGGCTCGAAATGCGTGTTTTATTGGTTGAAGACGACTATGCGGTTTCTCAAAGCATTGAAACCATGCTGAAAAAAGAAGGAATGATCATAGATACGACGGATTTGGGCGAAGACGGACTGGAAATCGGCAAGCTTTATGACTATGACATCATCATTCTCGATCTGATGCTGCCCGACATGAACGGATACGAAGTGCTCAAACGCCTGCGTTCGGCCAAAATCGAAACGCCGGTGCTGATATTGTCCGGCCTGACCGAACCCGACAAAAAAGTCAAAGGGCTGGGTTACGGCGCCGACGATTACCTGACCAAGCCGTTTGACCGGGCCGAACTGCTGGCCAGGATTCAGGCTGTTGTCCGTCGTTCCAAGGGGCATGCCAACTCCGTCATCCGCACCGGCGACGTCGAAGTCAACCTCGACACCCAGACCGTCAGCGTCAACGGCGAAACCCTGCACCTGACCGGCAAAGAGTACGGCATTATGGAATTGCTTTCCCTACGCAAGGGTTCGACGCTCAACAAAGACCAGTTCTTAAACCATCTTTACGGCGGCATCGACGAACCCGAACTGAAGATCATTGACGTATTTATCTGCAAGCTGCGCAAAAAGCTGGAAAAAGCTTCGGGCGGCAAAAACTATATCGAAACCGTCTGGGGACGCGGTTATGTCCTGCGCGATCCGGACGAAAAAATTTAAGCATACACGATTGCCAAGAAAACCCCGCGGTCGGCGGGGTTTTTCATATTTTCGAAAATGCCGCGCGCAACCGGCGGCAATGTTCTTTCAGGCGCGGCCGGTATGCAGGCTGATACGGTTGATGTCAAAACCCAGTTCGTCCACTGCCCGCTGCCACTTTTCCTCGTCTTTGGTCTTAAACAGCAGGTCCGGTGACGGTTCCACCACCAGCCAGTTGTTGTAAATGATTTCCTGTTCCAGCTGCCGCGGGCTCCAGCTGCTGTAGCCGAGCGCTATCAGGTTATAGCGCGGTCCTTTGCCGAAAGCGATGTCGTTCAACACGTTGACGGAGGAAGAAACGGCAAATTTGTCGTCGATCGGCAAAGTTCCCTCTCCGCGGTAGTCCAGACTGTGCAGAACAAAACCGCGGATCCGTTCCAGCGGGCCGCCCTGATGAAGGACGATCGGCTCAACCGGCGCCGTACAGCCGATGTTAAACTGGCTGATGAGGTCGGAAAAATAAAACTCTTTCAGCTGCTTGTTCACCATAAAGCCCATGGCGCCTTCCTGATTGTGCATGCAGATATAAACAACCGAACGCGAGAAAACGTCGTCATCTATATGCGGCATGGAAACCAGACATTTGCCGGTAAGATAATTGTTGACCATTTTCACCCGCACCATTACTATTTATTAAATCATGGTATATATAATAACATGGATCGGGGTATTTTTAAACTGCCAAATAAACGGGAACGATGAAAAAATTTTTTAAAGTAACGGTATTGCTGACACTTCTTCTGCTTTGTTTTCCGGCGGCGGCGGAAGAAAAGCCGACGGTCATTTTGAACCTTGAGGAAAAGCCGCAAAGCCGGCCTGTCAGCCTGGAGGAAACCGTCACCCGTTTTCTTGATTCCGCAAAATACTTCGAACAAAAATACCCCGGCGAACTGATCGACGGCGACATTCACGAAGACATTGCCCGGCACCATCCCGAATTTACGCCGCAGGAAGTTTACGACTATCAGCAGTATCTGCGCGGCGGAATGAAAGTTTACCGCTATATCTCGGGGCTGATCGACAAATACAAACAAGCCCTGATTACGCCGGAAGAGCCGCCGCTTGTTGCCGACGACAGCGAATATGACCTCAGTTCTCCCGATTTTGACTATATCGACGCCGACGGCACGGTTGTGGTGCAGGACTTCAAAAAAATCATTTCTTACAGTCAAAATCCGCGCGAGATCAAGGCCTATCGGGCCAAATTTGCCAGCGAAGGCGCAAAAACGGGAAAAATGAAAGACTTTGAGGAGCTCGGCCACATCTTTTCCCGACTGGAATTAAAAAAAATCCTGTTTTATGACATTTTTTACGACAATCCGCTGACCGGCAACCGCGGAATCGGCGAATGGCAGACCAAGGACGACTTCAAAATCCGGCTGATCACCGTTCAGAGCGGCGTCAACGAAAAGCAAAAAACGGAAGGACTGCTGCATCTTCTGATTCCCGACGGGTACTTCATAACCGCCGTTGACAGCGCACAATACATGAAGCCGGAAATCCGTTTTGACAACTCGGAAAACCTGAAAAAGGCGGAATATACGCTGCCGCTTCCCGCCCGTCTTGCCGGCAGCCGGGAAGACTGGACCGTTTACGTCGGCGAAACCGCCGTTCCCTTTACCGCGGAAGCGGCCGATCCCTCGCGGCCGATGACGCTGAGAGCGGACGTCAAACTCAATTTGTGCCGCAGCAAAGGCCAATGCGAAACCGTCCGGCTGACTCCGGAACTGCAGCTGCAGCCCGGCCATACCCGCGACAGTTCGGTCGCTACCTATGTCCGCATGATGTCCGGCTTCCTGAGGCCGCAGCAGCAGTCGGAACTGAAAATCGGCTCTTTCTCCCTAAAAGAAATGCAGACCGGGGGACAAGTGCTGACATTGACCGTTGACAGTCCGGAAACGATAGAATCGTTTAACATATTCGTCGGCAACGATGCGGGACTTGCTTTTGAGCGTCCCCGGGTTCGCATTGACGGCAGCCGGGCCACCGTCCGCCTGCTGCCGCTTGACGACAAATCTGACGCCGAGGGAAAAGAATTTGAAATTACCATTGAAGCCAACCGCAAATATGTTTTGCGCCAGACGCTTTCCCCCGTCCGCGGCAATGCGCCCGAACCCGACCGCAGGAATCTCCTGACGGCAATGTTTGCCGCAGCGGTAATCGGCGGTCTGCTGCTCAATTTCATGCCCTGCGTCTTTCCGGTGCTGTCGCTTAAGCTGCTTTCGCTGACGAAATTCGGCGCCCGCAACGTTTCTTCCGTCCGCCGCAGCTTTGCCTTTACCCTGCTCGGCATCTGGCTGTCGTTTGCTTTGCTGGCCGTCATGCTGGCCGGGCTGAAACAACTGGGAGAAAATGTCGGCTGGGGCATGCAGTTTCAAAACCCGTGGTTTGTCAGCCTGATCTTTTTTGCCGTTCTTCTTTTTGTCGCCCAGATATGGGGTATCGTCGAAATCAGGGTTCCCCGCTTCGTCAGCCGCACGACAGACAGCGAAAACCGTCTGCTTCATTTTCTGACCGGCATCTTTGCCGTGCTGATGGCCACCCCCTGCACGGCGCCTTATCTCGGTACCGCGATCGGTTTTGCTCTGGCCGGAAACTATGTTGACATTTTTGTCATTCTCGGCGGCGTTGCCCTCGGATTGTCGCTGCCTTATCTGCTGCTGTGGCTGTTCCCGGGGCTGGCGCTTATTCTGCCGCCGCCCGGCGGCTGGATGAAAAACGTCAGCCGTTTCATGCTTTTCATGCTGATGCTGACTCTGTTCTGGCTGCTGCATATCGCCGCCAGCCAGTCCGGTTGGTGGCCGGCCGTTCGTCTGGCCGTGTACGCCCTGCTGTTCTGGCTGTTTTTATGGCTGCGGCATCTCAGCCTCAACCTCGACTATGAAAGCCTGCCGCCGGCCGTCAGGAAAAAAGCGGCGGACCGGATGGGGCTGATTTTTGCCGTCTGCGCCTTTCTCGTTTTTGCCGGCGCTTCGGTCGACAACCATTACGCCGCCGCCCGGAAGGAAGAACAAATCAGGCGCGACAACCTTGCTTCGATTACCATGGAAAAGGTCGGACAATATGTCCGGGAGGGCAAAACGGTCATCGTTACCGTCAGCGCCGACTGGTGCCTGACCTGCCGTTTCAACGACATCATGGTTTTTGAAAACCCGGCAATTAAACAAAAAATCCAAAACCGCGGGGTGGTTATGCTTAATGTCGACTGGACCGTCAGCAACTCGGAAACGGCGGAATTCATGAAAAAATTCGGCCGCAGCGGACTGCCGTTTTACGTTTTGTTCAGCCCGCTCGTTCCCGACGGCATGATGTTGCCGGAAATTTTAAGCGAACAGGAACTGAAACTGCTGATTGACAACATGAGCCTGTTCAGGCCAAATTCCTGATCGCGTTTCTGGCCAGTTCGTCCACCCGTTCGTTTTCCGCATGGCCGGCATGGCCTTTTACCCAGATCCAGCGGATTTCGTGCCCGCCGGCCAGTTCGTCCAGCCGCTGCCACAAATCGACGTTTTTGACCGGTGATTTCTTGTTGCTGGTTTTCCAGCCGTTTTTCTTCCAGTTGGGCAGCCAGCGGGTGATGCCGTCCATTACATATTTGCTGTCGGTATAAAGGGAAATGTCGCACGAGGTTTTTAACGCCGCCAGCGCGCTGATGACCGCCGTCAGCTCCATCCGGTTGTTGGTGGTTTCCTTTTCTCCGCCGGAAAGTTCCTTTTCAACCCCGCGGCAGCGCAGCAACGCCCCCCAGCCGCCGGGGCCGGGATTGCCGGAACAGGCGCCGTCGGTAAAAATTTCAACCCGGATCATTCCAGTTCCCCACTTAAAAATTCGCTGAAAAACTCATTTAACAGCAACGTCGGATCGGCGTCTTCGCGCATGGTTCTGGCCACAAACGAACGCAGCCGGTTTTTGGGAATATAAATGCGAAAGTTGCGCGGCGCGGTACCGTCGGCGCCGATAACGCCGTCCAACAGAAAATCGCTTTCAATATAAGGCGACAGAATAATTTCCACGTTGGTGAAACGGACGATGCTGCGCGGCGGCACCCTCAGTTCCGGCCGGGTGATCAGGTTCAGCTGCCCTTCCAGCCCGGGAATGCTGTCCATCTGATTATAATTCAAGAAACGCACTTTGTTATATTCGCCGCCGTCTGTCGTTACCGTGCAGGAAAGATAAAGCTCGCGGGCAATAACGTTGCTCTGATTGTGGCCGCGGACGGAAAAGCTGATTTTCAGATACCGGTCGGGCGGCGAATCTATGCTGCTCGGATACAAAATGTCCGCTTCGCTGTTTTCCAGAACCGACAGCTGCTTGTCGGTAACCATCAAGTCTATCTCCGCCTGCGGCCGGCGGCCGAACATGCCGGCCAGCACCGAATACGGCGCCGGTACGTTGTTAGACCCCGAGCGGATGTAAAAAGTGTTGCCGATGGTCGTCATCAGCGGCGCGATCTCCGACTTGGGAATATAGGTAGCAACAAAGCCGTCGCCGTTTTCGTCAACGCTGACAATATGGTTGCGCACGCGGTTATGGCTGGGAATGGTGCAGCCGGAGATGGCGTTTTCCAGCCAGCTCAGAAAACGATGAACGTTCTGCACTTTGACCTTGGCCTGCGCCACGTCGCCCACTTCCGAACTGCGCGAACATTCCACCCCCCAGATCAGCACCCCGCCTTCGGAGTTGCCGAACCCGGAGATGGCCTTGGCCAGATTGCGGCGGTCATCTTTATGCAGCGCCAGACCGTTTTTGCCGGTAGAATCCGCACGTTTGAAGTCGAGAAACAGCTCTTCGGTCTGCGAATTGACGATATAATCGTCAATCGCTTCTTCCCCGAAATAGATCAGCTTTTGAAAAATATCTTCGGCGCGCGACATGGGCTCCTCCGTTGTCCGTTAACTTCTTCCGGCATTATAGGAGCAAAATCTTAATTTTACCATAATTTTGTCAGGCTTTCAGCAGCCGGCAGATTTCATCATACCCGTAATGGCCGTCAACGTTGCCGACCAACGCATAGGTCGGTTTGGAAGCAAAAATCGTTTCCGCCGCGGCACGGACGTCTTCGACCCCGACTTCTTCTATTTTGGCAATAGTTTCCTCAATCGGAATCGAACGATTGAACAGCAGCAGCTGCCGCGCCAGTTTTTCCGACACGGCGGAAGAACTCTCGAGTGACATCAAAATCGCCGACTTGACCTGTGCCTTGGCCCGTTTCAGCTCCGCTTCGCCGACCGGAGCCGCGGCAATTTTTTTGATCTCGTCAATCATCACCGGCAGCATCTTGTTGACCTGTTCGTTGTCGGTGGCGGCGGCAATTCCGGTAAAGCCGGCGCCGGTATAAAAAGTGGGAAAACTGTAAATCGAATAAACCAGGCCGCGCTTTTCCCTCACTTCCTGAAACAGACGGGAACTCATGCCGCCGCCCAAGACGGTCGACATCAGCATTGCCGCATAATAACGCTCGTCGGCATAGGAAAAGCCGTCAAAACCCAAAATCACCTGCGCCTGTTCGGTATCTCTTTTTTCGGCAAAATAACCGCCGGTATAATGCTGACGGTCGGCGGCAAAGGAAGTTTTGGCCTGCAAACCGGACAGCCTTGTTTCCACCATTTTTACCAGCTGCCCGTGGTCAACATTGCCGACCGCGCAGAAAACCATGTTTTCCGCCGCATAGTTGGTTTTCATGTAGGCACGCAGCTCCCCGGCGCCGAAGCTCCTGACCAGATCGGCCGTGCCGAGAATCGGCCGTCCCATCGCCTGACCGGCAAAAGCTTCCGCCTGCATATAGTCAAAAACGATATCGCCCGGATCGTCATAAGTCTGTTTGATTTCCTGCACTACCACTTCACGTTCTTTCACCAGTTCGTCTTCGGCAAACTGCGGCGAAGTAACCAGTTCGCACAAAACGTCGACCGCCAGTTCCAAATCGTCCTTCAGCATTTTGGCATAAAAAGCGGTAAATTCGCGGGAAGTATAGGCGTTGGTCTGTCCGCCCACATTTTCGATATCTTCGGAAATGGCCGCGGCCGAACGGCTGGCGGTGCCTTTGAATACCATATGTTCGAGAAAATGGGAAATACCGTTCATGTTCTCCCGTTCATAAGCCGAACCGGTATTGACCCAAATCCCGAGAGAAACGGTTTCAAACTGCGGATACTTCAGGCTGACAATTCTCAATCCGTTGTTTAATATGCTGATTTCAGGCTGCATTTCATTTCCTTTGCAAGTGTTGGGACATAAACGTTAATTGTGGTGTAACACAGTTTTCAACACATCGTCAAGCCTTCTTTCCCTAACCTTTATTTTGTATTTTTTCTGATTTTCAACAGCGGGACAAAGCCGAACAGATTTACCCTGAACGTATCCTGAAAAGGTTCTTTTCTGATTTTCAGCAGCACCAGAAAACCAAACAGCTTCACCGTCCAGCACACTTTTTGACCCGCCCGGTTTGCGGCCAGTTCTTCCGTCGTATAATAACGGGCGATGATTTTTGCCTTTTCCGCCTTTGTCAGCCGGCTGCCGGAACTGGAAACGCCGCCGGCGTCAAAGTCGGCAACGACTACCGGCAAATGCCGGAAAACCCGGCCGGCCTTCATCCAGACAATCCATTTTTCGACATCCGACAAAACCCGGTAATTTTCGTTATAACCGCCCTGCTCGCGGAACAATGCGGCACGGATGAACGACGACTGATGGTTGATGCTGCCGTTGATAAAGAAATCGGCGTCAATGGCAACCGGCATTTTGTGTACCTTTCCCCGGCACAGCATGTCGCCGTACAAAACGTCCGCACCGTCACGGCTGCTGCCGCCGCCGAAAACCTGCTCCAAAACCGTTTTGTCGCAAAAGGCATCGCCGCCGTTCATGAAATTCAGCCATTCTCCCCGGGCGCGGGCGATGCCTTTGTTCATGGCGTTGTAAATTCCGTTATCCGGTTCGGAAATCAGCACGTCAATACGATCCCTGTATTCGTTCAGCACATCCAGCGTGCCGTCGGTCGAACCGCCGTCGACCACGATCCACTCAAAATCCTGCCAGCTTTGGCCGACAATGCTTTCACAGGTTTTGCGAATGTTTTTTTCATTATAGCATATGGTAATAACAGACAATTTCATACAAACGTTTCCTTATCCGATAGCAAAAAACTCTCCGGCCGGGAGAGTTTTTTCGCCGTTTAGAGGAAATATTCCCGCAGATAATTCGGCAGGTCGGCAATGTTGACACGGGTTTGTTCCATGGTGTCGCGGTCACGGACGGTTACCGACTCCGGCTGATTTTCGATCGTTTCAAAATCCACCGTCAGGCACAGCGGGGTGCCGATTTCGTCATGCCGGCGATAGGCCTTGCCGATGTTGCCGGTATTTTCCAGCGCTACCCGGCCGATACCGAGCTTAAGCAGGTTTTGTTTGATTTCATGGCATTTGGCCATAATCTGCTCGTTGTTCTTTTTAAGCGGAATAACGGCCACCTTGATCGGCGCCAGATGCTTCTTCAGTTTCAGCACGATACGGCTGTTGCCGCCGCCCAAGTCTTCTTCGGTATAGGCTTCCGTCATCACCGCCAGGACACCGCGGTCAACGCCCATCGACGGCTCGATCACAAACGGAACCACCCAGCGGTTGCTTTCTTCGTCGCGGATGCAGAGCTTTTGCGTCGATTCCGGATTTTCATGGCAATGAGAAGTCAGGTTAAGTTCGTCCTGGCCTTTGGTGTGGTTGCCGAGGTCATAGTCGGTGCGGTTGGCAATGCCTTCCAGCTCTTCCATACCGTGCGGGAACTGATATTCGATATCATAAGTTGCCTTGGAATAGTGCGCCAGGTCTTCTTTGGGGGTGGTGTAAATGTTCATGTGTTCACGCACCAACCCCTGGTCAAGCCACCATTTGATGCGAATGTCTTTCCAGGTTTCGTGCCACTTTTCGTCTTCGCCCGGCATCACGAAATATTCCAGTTCCGCCTGTTCAAACTCGCGCACGCGGAAAATGAAGTTGCGCGGCGTGATCTCGTTGCGGAAAGACTTGCCGATCTGGGCAATGCCGAACGGCAGCTTGCGGGAAGTGGCGTCAACCACGTTCTTAAACTGGGTAAAGATAGCCTGTGCGGTTTCCGGCCGCAGATAGCCGAAAGAAGAACCGTCGTCGACCGGCCCGATCGCGGTTTTAAACATCAGGTTGAACGGCCGCGGTTCGGTCAGGTCGGTCGAGCCGCAGTTGGGGCACTTGCCGTCTTTGATGTGGTCGGCGCGGAAACGGCCTTTGCATTTGCGGCAGTCGGTCATGGGATCGGAAAACGTATCTTCATGGCCGGAATAGTGAAGAACCTTCTGGTTGGTGAGGATGGCGGCGTCAAGCCCTTCCACGTCGTCGCGTTCGTAGACCATCGCCCGCCACCAGGCGGCCTTGAGGTTGTTCTTCAGTTCCACGCCCAGCGGACCGTAATCGTAAACCCCCTGCAATCCGCCGTAAATATCGGCGTTTTGAAAAATAAAACCGCGGCGTTTGCACAATGACACCAACTGATCCATGGATGTTGCAGGCATTTTTTTGTCCTTCCGGTAAAGATAAATGTTGTTGATTAATTACTTTCCTTGTCTTATAAAATATCTCTGTGAAAATAGCAAGCGGAGATGATATAAAGATGGCAAAAAAAGTAAAAGTAGCGCTGATCTACGACTTCGACGGAACCCTGAGCACCACCGACATGCAGAACTACGGGCTGATCCCCACTTTCGGCATGTCGTGCAAAACTTTCTGGAACAAGGCCAACACTTTCGGCGACCAGAACATGATGGAGCAAATCACCAGTTCAATGTATTACGTGTTTAAGACCGCCAAAGACAAAAAGATTCCGCTGACCCGCGAACTGTTTTTCGAATGCGGCAAAAATATCCAGTTTTTCGAAGGCGTGGAAAACTGGTTTGAGCGAATCAACCATTACGGCGACATGCTCGACCTTGAGATCGAACACTATGTCATTTCCGCCGGATACGAGGAAATTATCGAAGGCTGCGCCATCCGCAAATATTTCAAGGAAGTTTACGGCTGCGCCTACGCCTATGACGACAAAGGCGAAGCGGTCTGGCCGGCGCGGGTGGTCAACTATTCCACCAAAACCCAGTACTTGTCCAAAATCAACAAAGGCCTCGGCAAGCTCGACGACCGCGGGGTCAACGAATTTATGCCCGACGAAGAAAGGCCGATCCCCTTTACCCGGATGATCTACTTCGGCGACGGCATGACCGACATCCCCTCCATGCGGCTGGTCAAAAAAGGCGGCGGCTACTCAATCGCCGTCTACAAGCCGAAAAGCCAGGACAAGAAAAAAGCCGTCAAAATCTTAAAAGACGGCCGGGTCAATTTCGCCCTGCCCGCCGACTACCGGGAAGACGAACAAATCGATACCGTGGTCAAGACCATCCTGGTCAAGCTGGCCACCGAACGAGATCTTAACATTTTGCAGGAAAAAGAAGAAAAAAAGAAACTGGAAGGCTAAGCTTTCCCCGGCTTACGCAGGCAGCATCAACCGTTTCAAGTTGTAACCCGTTCACAAATCCTGCATATCCGCGACCGGGGGAAAAGTCTGCCCCGCCTGCCGGCGCAGGCGTCCTGATCATAAAAAAGCGGCCGTCCGGCCGCTTTTTTTACTTCGGATCAATCGTCAATATCCTCAACCTTTTCAACTTGAAAATCCGGTGTATAAAAATAACGCCTTTTGACGTACCGCCCCGACAATATAAGCGGCAGGAAGTCTTTGTCCGCCGCCCTCATCCGATCATAGGGAACGGCATTTTTATCCTGCCAGAACACATCGACTTCTTCCGCACGCGGCGTCAGCTTTCCCGAAAACTCCGTGCTTTTGAAAACGTGCACGTAAAAATCCATGGTCGGAAACTCGATATACCCGACTTCCACCGGATTTTTCACGGTAATGCCGGTTTCTTCAAAAGTTTCTCTGATCACGCAGGCGCGCATGTCTTCGCCGGGTTCCTTTTTGCCGCCCGGGAAATTAAGGCACCCCTTATTGATGCCGCGATGATTGCGTATCATCAGGTAACGGCCGTTTTCAACATCTTCGACAATCGACAGCGACGCTTCTTTCATTTGCTTTCCCCCTCAGACCTTAACCTGAGAGAAGGCTACAAATTTCCTTTGCCGAAGTCAATCTTTTTCAAATTTTTTCCGTTGGGCGCAAATGTAATTTTCCCGCTTTCTCCGCAATACCCTTAACAATCAATTAAACAATTTGCGATAGCATTTTCCCGTTGAACGACAAAAAGGAATTGAATCATGAAACTTATCCGGCTTGTCCTGTTGAGCGGATTTTGGCTGCTGTGCGGCTGCCCAAACGGCATCGGTGCCGATTATCTTGACCAAAAGACATACGCGCTTGAAGACGAAGCCTCCTATGCCGTTCTGATTTATGACATTCATAATTCGTTCATCCTCTCCCTGCTGGGCGTGCAAAGCGACGGCCCCGACCAGGCCGGACAGATTGAGGCACTCAGAAAACGGGACGAATACGCCGTTCTTGACCAGGAACTCTTTGCCGCGCTGGTCAAAGGAAGCATGAATCTGCCGGCAATCAAAGAACGCACCATCAGGGAAATCCGCAAACAGAAGATCAGCATATGGAAAAGAAAATTCTCTTTCACAAAACTCGCAAAAGCCGCAAGTTACTACAATCAGGAACTCGACCAAAAACTGAAAAGCTTCAATAAGGCCGGAAGCCTCAACCTGGCGGAAGCTCTCATCGACCGTTATATTTTTGATCCTGACATTGACTACGGCCTGTTTGAAGAAGGTCTGCCGATCCCTTTGGTCAACAGTGCGGTATCAATCGCCGTTACGCGCTTTGACAACCGCAAATGGCACGAAAAAATTTTCAAATGCGGCAAGGAACAGGCGGCCCGCGACAAAGACTCTTCTTTAGACGAGCAACTGCTTCCCTGTTTCAAAGACTATTCCCGCGCCGTTTCGAAAGAAGCGGCAAAAGTTGCCGGAGAGCTTTTGCCGTATCGAACCTATTTTGAAAACATACAACCGGTGCCGGACAAAACCGAAATGGTCAAAAAAACATCCGAAGACGGCAAGTCTTACATGTGGGTTCCGAAAGAATAACCGTTTTCCGGTATTATGCCCCCGCTTTAAACGAAACCGCCGCGAAAACGAACCCTGCGGCCGGTTCCGTTTTGCCCTCCGCCCAACCGACATGCGGCGTTTCCCGCCCGCCGGCATTATCAACTGCCGTTCAACCGCTTTCACCGAAAAACAAAAACATATTTTTGCCGGCCGGCAAAGTTTTCGTTTAAATCATCCGCCCGTCTTATATTTTTTCTTTTAACATTTTTTTGACATGTCATAATCGTTGTGGTAGTTATTTTAGACAATCAATGATGTGAAAGGTAAACGGATATGAACATCGACGACAACGGTTTTATAAACTTAAGCAACGGCCTGGCTGAATGCAAAATTTCCCTGTGGGGCGCCAATATCGTATCATACCGCCCGAAAAACGAAGAACATGACATTTTCTGGCTCGGCGAACTTAACAGATTCGATAATGTTCAGGCTATCCGGGGAGGCGTTCCGATCTGCTGGCCGCGGTTTGCGGAAGAAAAACTGAACGACAGACTTCCCCGCCACGGCTTTGCCAGAATCTCCGGCTGGAACCTGAAAAACGTTTCGGTCGACGAAAACAAAATAGAAGCGCGGCTTTTCCTCCTGCCCGATGCGAAATACAACGTCAACGCAACTGCTGATCTTTTCATCAAAATCACCGACAAGCTCGAATATCGTCTGGAAACGACAAACGACGGCGACCAACCCTTTGAATTCAGCGAAGCCCTGCACGCCTATTTTAACGTCAGCTCCGTTGACAACGTCAAAATAAAAGGCCTGGCCGGCCATGACTGCAAAAACTCACTGGACGGAAACAGCTATACGCTGAAAGGCGATCTGACGATCCGCGGGGAATTTGATTCTGCATTCACAAACCATAAAGGAACCGTGGAAATCGAAGACAGCGCGTTTAACCGCGTCATATCGATAGAAAAAAGCAACTCAAACACAACGGTCGTCTGGAATCCCGACAAAGACCTGGCCGAAATGAGCAAGGGACAATACAAAAACTTCGTCTGCGTGGAACCTTCAAACCAGGGAGACGCTTTTGTCCGCCTGAATCCCAAGGAAAAACACGAAATAGCCATGACAATACGAACCAGGAAACTAAAATAGGCGGACCTTTCCACCCACTGCGGCAGAAACCGCTGCCGCAGACATCTCTCCGTTATGGCCGGAACCGCTGCCCGAAGCGGCGGCGGGCGGTTTAAATGCCGGACATGCAAACGGCATTCTCCCGACAAAACAAGTTTCCGCCTAAATCTCCCACCGGCACCGATCCAAATCGACATGATCGTCGTTTTTGAAAAACACTCCTTCGCCGAGCAGCAGACGTTTTTGTTCTGCCCAGCCGGGAACCAGCCTGCCGCAGTGATTGACGATCCGATGACAGGGATAATCGCCGTAATATTGCGCGCGTCTGAGAACCAGACCGACCAACCGGGAATTTTTACGCCGGCCGATCAGGCGCGCAATCTGCCCGTAGGTTGCCACCCTGCCTTCCGGCACTTCTTCAACAACCGATAAAATTTCATAGGCAAGCCCTTCGTCCAATATACGTTTCATATCCGTTTCCGATAAAACATGCGCGTTTATCATATATAACGGGAAAACAAAAAACAAGCACAATCGGCAAAAACCGAGTTGATTTCCGCCGGACAACGCATTATGCTAAAAAAACGAATTGTTATCACAAATTCAGAGACACCTGCAAAATGCTGTCGGAAAAACAAACAGAAACATACTTTAAACAAGCCGTGGAAGAGCTGTACGAGAACGACGGATATCTGTTTGATCCCGATCACGGACTGCACGAACAAACCGTTTCGCACCGTCTGGCCGTCTATTTGGAAAGACGCTTTTTAAAAAATAAAACCTTCAGAACATGCAATTTGTCCGTTGACTGCGAATACAACAGAAACCGGGACGACTGCAAAAAACTGTACGGTCCCTGTATGGATTGCCGTGAATCATGCCGCATAAAAGAACTGAAAACGCCGTTTGTTTACGATCACCGTTCATATTCCGACGCCCGTGATTTTGTCCGCAGCTATTCTGAAGGAAAGCCCTGCCGTCCGGATATTATCATCCATCAAAGGGGCGAAAATCATCCGACCAACATCCTCATCGTCGAAGTAAAGAAAAACTCAAACCGGGAAAACGGACACAAAATCGTCGATCTGATAAAACTGTCGGCCTTTACCTGCCGTAAAGGCGACAGCGAATATCAATACCAATCCGGTTTTTATTTTGAATACGGACAAACCGCGGCCGCCGCCGTCCGGTTTGAGAGCGGAGAAATCGTCAAAGAACTAAGATTCAACGTCTCAAACCGGACGTGGGAAGACCTTACCCCTGCTCTTTAGCCTCCAGCTCCGCGAACTTTTGAGCCATCGTCGGGTTATTTTTGGTCAAACGCTTAACGGTCAGATCCTGAGCTTTGTTGTTTGCCAGCCGCAAGTTGTTTTCCGAAGACAACAGGGCGTCTTTGGTTTTCTGCAAATGGTCGATCGTCTTGTCAATCTCCTCTATGGCTTTGCGGAATTTATCGCTGGCCAACTGATAGTTTCGCCCGAACTTATCCTTAAAATCGTTCATTTCCGCTTCGAAATTTGAAATGTCAATATTCTGGTTCTTATATTCAGCCAATTGTTTACGATATTGAACCGAATTCAAAGCTGCATTTCTGAGCAATGTAATCATTGAGATAAAAAACTGCGGACGGATGACGTACATCTTCGGATATTTGTAGGAAACGTCAACGATGCCGCAATTATACAGTTCGTTATCGGCTTCCAAAAGAGAAACCAGCACGGCATATTCACAGCCTTTTTCCTGACGGTCCTTATCCAGTTCTTTCAAAAAGTCCTCATTTTTATGTTTGGTGGCCGTCGTGTCCATCTCATTTTTCATCTCAAACATAATAGAGATAAACTCTACGCCCTCTTCCGTCGATTCACGGTAGATGTAGTCTCCTTTGCTGCCTGTTTTCGCATCATTGTCTTTTTCAAAATAGGCTTTTTGAAAACCCGTTGCCCGGAGCTTGTTAAACTCGATTTCGCAATGCTGTTCCAAAGTTTCCCCGACCATTTTGGTGGACATTTTGGCTTTCAGGTCTTTGTAAAACTCAATCTGCGTATCTTTTTCCTTGAGCTTTAATTCATAATTTTCTTTTAAGCTTTGTTCTTTGACGAGGGTATCTTTCGCCGTCTCCCGCAACTTAATGTTCAGTTCGGCAATTTGCCTGTCGCGCGCAACGATTTCATCGTTTTTAGAGGTTACGGCCGCGGCTACGGCAAGTTGCTTATCCTTATCACCGGCCAGAATTTGCGCTTTCAACTTCTCAATTTCCTGCTGCAAACCGGAAACACTCCGGGCTTTTTCCAAATCTTTATCTTTGCCGAGGGTAATAAGTTGTGCTTTAAGGTTAGAAATCTCCAAATTAAGCGAGGCCAGCGATTGCGCCTTGTCCATCTCTGCCTTGTTTTCCACCAATTTAAGCTCATTTTGTTTTTCCCGGTTGAGCTGCTCAATGCGCTCCCGGACAGCGTCATGAAATTCGGCGTCACGAACCTGCGCCACGATCGCGGCATAGCCGGACTCGTCAACCGTAAACACTTCTCCGCACTTCGGACATTTTATCTCAGGCATTATTGTTACTCCTAAAAATCTTAGCCTCAGATTAAAACATCTATGGTTAAAGTCAAACAAAAGATGATCCGTAATACCCTCATTACTTTTAATAACAACCTTTCGAATCCTGCAATTTCAGCTGATCAGGACAAATTCGGAACAGCTGAATTATAATTTCCCTCATCTTTTGGTTACAAGAATATTTATCCGGCAAATCGATAATTTGTCGTTTGCAATAAAAATACCCTGCAACCAATCGGCCACAGGGTATTTTGCGCTACGGATCAAACGCTTAAAATTTATATTTAGCGTTAATCAAACCGGTGTGGTCTTGGTAATCCTCACGGAATTTGCCTTCATAACCGAACGAAAGTTCCACCTTGTCGTTGACTTCCGCAGTTACGCCGGCACCGAATTCCATTCCGAAACGGTCAAGAGCTTCGCCTTCAACCGCATAAGCCGAACCGTTGGCCAAGGTTACGACCGAATTAACGTCATCGTTAAACAGGTCATAAGTCGCGGCAATTCTGGCTTCCGGCTTAATGTTCATACCATTGGACAGCTCAAAGTTTTTGCTGATTTTGGCTCCGATAACACCGGTCAAAATGTCGCTGTCATTGGCAGATACACGTTGGTCGGCAGAATCTTTATAAGCGTCCTGCCTGATATGGACATAACGCAAACCGGCTTCCGGTGTAATGCCTAAGCCGTTGATATTCATATCGTAACCGGTCATTGCCTGTAAGCCAAAGGTTTCGACATCGTAATCAGCCTTAACACCAACTCCGGCAACATTCTTGCTTTCTTCATAATCAGACCAGCCATAGGTCGCAATACCGTTTACATACCAGTTGGACGGTTTATATTCGCCGTAAACAATTGCGGTGTGTGTATCAACATCCGTATCACGCATGAAACCATCAATATCGGTGTTGGTATAAGCGTAACCAATACCAACCTTGGTATCATCGTTTACAAACTTCTCGGCACCGAAGGCAATACCGTTAGAATCTGCATCAAAACCCTTTGCCTTGGATGTATCGTCCAGTTTGGATTTGTTGAACAAGCCCTGAACCCACATCGCACCGCGTTTGAAGATATTGTCGCCGGAAGCCATACCTTCGCCACCGGTTGAGATTGAACCACCGGTTAAACGGGTTGATACGGCACCAAAGACCTGATTGGCTGTTTCTGTCTGTGTTTTTTGAACCATCGGCGCAACTTCCGGAGCAACCGCCGTCAAAGCGTCAACATAGGCTTTCTGCTCGGCGGCATTTGTGCTGTTGGAAAGCTGTGCCAGTTTTTCCGTAACTGCGGCAGCAACCGGAGAGCTGGTTGAAGCACTGACGCTGTCCCATGCCTCGGCTGTTCCGGCATTGTTGGCAGAACCGCCTGCATCAACAACGGCATCCGTGGCAGAACCGACAGAAGTAACTTCAAATGTTCCGTCACCATTGTCAACAAACTCGTAACGGGAATTTCGGCTCAGGTTGGCAAACTTGCCTTCAACCTCTGCTTCGGCGGAATCTGCACCGTTAAATAATTTAAAAGTAGCTGTTTCACCTTTGGCCAAGGCGGCACCGTTTAAGGTCATATTCAAATTTGTACCGTTTTCGCTGATTTTGATATAATTGGCTTTGATTTTGCCATAGGTATCTTTATCGGTTACGGTAAAGGCCAAAGTTGAATTATCGGCAAAAATGACACCTTCGCCATCGGCTTTATCGCCGGTTGAATGCAGTGTTTTGTCGCCGATATCCAGCGTTGCGCCATTGCCGACCTGAACCGTTGTAATCGTATCAGTCGGTTCTTTATCAAAAGTCAACGTTCCTTTATTAATGGCCAAAATATCTAAGCCGCCAATATCGCCGCTAATTGCATTATTTAAAGAGTGGCTGTCTTCAAAAATCAGGCTGACATCTTCAACATTACCGTCGATTTTGGCGTTTGAGTTCTGAAAATGAATTTTACCGCGGTCATCACCGTTAATATTGGCAACTAACTTGCCGCCCAAATTAATTCTGGTATCGTTATCATAAACATTAAGCGTAGCTTTCTGAGCCTGGCTCATATCTTCTGTAAACGCTTTGGCAAACAATGTAGAACCCAAAGCAATATTAAGCTCTGACCCGTTGGCAATTTTTATATTGCCTACGGAAGCGATTTCCGCAGAAGAACCGCTGACATTTATTGTTCCGCCGGTAATGTTTATGTTGCCGCTTGCCGGTTTGCCGTCCTCGCTTTGATAATCACCGCCTCTTATTATTGACGAATCTTTAAGAGAGATTGTGCCGCCGCTGATATTTATATCACCGGTTTCGCCGTCATGGAATATTGCGGAACCGTTTTCCAACGTAAACTCTCCGCCGCTAATGTCCAAATCTCCGGAATTTTCACGTCCCAAAGAACTTTCATTCATCTTAAACGTACCGCCGGAAACGGTCATGGCAGCACCTTTCTGGGAATTGTCTCCGTCTGACATAGCCGGATAGGTACTGATGTTGGAATTATTCATTTCAAACGTACCGCCCGAAATATTAAATTGGCTGCCGTCATCAGCATTGCCATATATAAAGATTTCGCCAGTATCCAGCTTTATCGTGCCACTGCTGATATCTGCTTCTTTAGCGTTCAGCGTTGAGCGCCATCCGGCTCCATTCTCTTGTTTTAGCGTCAATTCCCCGCCCGTTTGGGTATATTTGCCGTCAACAAACATAAAAGGCTTTTCAGTCTCATCTGTCGCATCTGAATTGATTACCGACAAAGAGGCATCATCTGCCAGAGAGACATTTCCGCTAACATTCAAGGTCTTGGAAACATCGACCTCATCGGCTTCTTCTTTCACGATTGCCTGAGTTTTTACGTCTAATGAGGCTGTTCCTGATAAATTTATGTCTCCCGAGTGTGAAACCTGAGTATCCGAACGCTCAACGACATAGTTACCCGATGTCAAATTGGTTGCATCTTCCGGAAGATTTTCCGCATAAGCATTGCCGGACACCGAAAGCGCCACCAATGCCGTTGTAATTAAAAGTTTATTTTTCATACGATTAAACATCCTTGTTAATTAGTTAAACAAAACCCACCGTTCATAAAGAAAGGCGGGCGGATGTTCGAAAACCGTATAGACTTAAACGGCTCGGCTTATTTGGCTGAGCCTTATTCACCGACATCCGTCCAAGTAGAATCAGAAGTCGGCACAGGTTAAAGTCGTGTGCACACGACTAAGTCTATAAAAGGGTTTTCGACGCCCTAAGCAGCGAACTGCTCGGATTTATATTATAAAGCCTTTTGAAGACAATCAAGCTAAAAGTCAAAAACCCTCTGGAATTTTTATAAATAAGCCGATATAGTCCTTTTGTAAGGAGCCGAAAGTATCATAAAAGTATTGCCGTTTCTGACCGGGTGTACGACAATCAAGGTGCCGGCTGAATTTGTGTATAAAGAGGTTGAAACACGGAATTTTACTCTTGCCAGCTGGCAAAAGGTTACCAATCCGGCTGCTCCTTATAAAATATATATAGAAGGCGACGGTTATGCCTTTAATGCCCGAGGCAAAGCAACACAAGACCAGACACCTCGCGGAACTTTAGTCCGTGAACTGGCTTTTGGTGACGACAGCCCGAATGTCATATATTTTGCCCGACCGTACCAATATATTAAAAGTCCGATTTGTTCAAAAAGACATTGGACAACCGCTCGTTTCGCACTGGAAGTTATTAATGCTGAATATGAGGCAATTAAAAATATTGCCGACAACAATCCGGTTAAGACACCTGATTATGCTAATATGAGCTTGCGAGACGAATTACAAACAAGGTTTAACTTAGACGAGCTTAATAATTTACAGCAAAAGTACGGTGTTCAACAAACATCTGCTCTTAAGTCGCAAATCACGGCTTCGTCACCACAGTCAAGTTATGTGCAACCAATCTCATCTCAACAGCCTAATTCTCAACCATCAACTTGGGATAATACTTTGCGAAAAGCTGAACAACTGACTACCGCAGCTTTGGACGGATTGAGCCTTGGCTGGGCCGATGAATTAGAAGGAGCAGCAAGTGCTGTCGGTTATGGATTAGCAAGCCTAAATCCGCAATGGAATAAGACCAACGAAAGTTTCTGGGATGCAATGAAACGCGGATATGTTAAAGGGCGTGACAATCGGCATCAGGTTTTAGCCCAAGGTTTGCAAGAAAATCCGACAACAACAACGATTACCCAAATGGCTGGCGCTTATGCTTCACCGATTAAGTTTTTTGGATATTCAAAAACGACACCTTTGGGAATTCAAAATAAGCTAAATAACTATGATGCTGTTGCAAATGGTATAGCTTATGGTATTGGCTCGGGGCAGGATAATTGGCAAAATTATGCTAAGCAAACTGTTATTGGTTTGGTAGGCAATCTTGCAGGAAATAGATTTGCAACACAAGCCTTTGGTCGAGCCGTCAATCCGTTAATTCGAAATGCCTTTAGTACGGCAAGCGGTGAAGCAACAGGGTATGTTATTGACGGAATTAAAAATCAGTATCATAATTACAACAAATAATAATTGATAAGTCGGGAGCTGCGATGTTTAAAATAAATATTATGCAAATAATGAAATTTATTACAGCTGTTGTTTGTTTCAGTTTGTTTGGATTTGCTGTTTACTCAATGAATCAATCTAAAGCATCGCCGCTTCCTTTTTTAATATGTGCTTGTATACTCTATGTTGTTGATGGGATAATCTCACATATTTTAATCAAAAAAGGACATGAAAATTCGCCATACTTTGACCCCAAGCATCAATGGAAATATTTTGCCCCCATATATGCCGTTGTTTGTTTGACTATCATAGTGATATACAAGTATCTGTTATAATGCTGTAGGAATGTGTTTATGTCCAAGACTAAAAGTTTATTAAAGGAAAGTGGCAATGTTTAAAATAAATATTATGTCAATAATAAAATATATTTCAGCTATTGCATATTTTTATTTAGCTTACCATGCACTCTATTTAGTCGATAGATCTAAAGCATCGCCGCTTCCTGCCTTAATATTTATTTTCATGCCTTGTGTAAGAGGCAAGAGTGGAATGTTCGGTCAGTAATAGATATTATTTAGGATCCGTCAGCAAGATGATATTTTTTGCAATGCTCGCGATTAAAGTCTTGCGTCCGTTATGTGAGCATTTTCTCTTTATACAAATCGAAAAAAATAGCCATTTTTCAATCTCCAGTCATTGATGGCGAACGGTCCGTATTCTGTGGCTGGAGGAAAGGGCAATTTACATGGCAAAATTTAATTATAAACTATGAGCTGTTTCTTAGGCACCGTGAAGAAATTCTCATTATGAAGGAATATCATGTACTGATTAAGAACTTGACGGAAAATGAAATGACAATTTAGTTACTTCACCACACTGCATTCATCTATTAAAATGAGTTTTTTGTTTTCTTTCGCGATATCTTTCAGATGCTTTGTAAATCCGCTTTTTGAAAATATGCCGTAGGTTAAATCATACCCTTTGAAATCATCAACTTGGCATTTTTCCACCAGCTTTGCGTAAACATTAACATCAACCGGTTTGTCGTCTTTGTAATATTTACATTCAGCTGCAAAAATACGCTTGTGGCTTTCATCAATGGCAACCAAGTCTATCTCTTCATCTTTGTTCCAGTATGCGCCGATACGAGAAGGAACAAAATCGATTTCTTTACATTTGCATAGTTCTGCAAATATGTTGCGGCAGATTTCTTCATAAACAAATGCTACGTGATTATCAATAAAATTGGATTTCAGCTTATCTTGTACAAAATTCAGATTATCCAGCTCAAGCTCTCCTTTATAAGGAAAGACAAACATAAACCAAAAGCGGATAAATATATCTCGAATAAAATATAATCCTTTCCGACTTTTTTCCGGATTTTTTTCGGTTACCGGAACACGTTTTTCCAATAAGTATAACCCCTGCAAAGTTTCCAGATAGGGACTTAATTTGTTGCCTTCCGTGGACATTGCCGAAGCTATCTCCGATAGTTTGTGATTATTTTGAGCTATTGCTTTCATAACCGAATAATAATTTACCGGTTCTTTAACTTCCTTATTGAGTAAAAACGCCGGTTCTTCGTACAAAAAGCCATTTTTATTAAGAATAACACGGGAGATGTTGTCCATTAAAGAATTTTTGTTGTCAAAAAATTCCAAATATTTCGGAACGCCGCCGGTTACGGAATAAAGCTCAACCACATCGGAAAAAGACTTATGGTGATAATGTTGCTTGATATCGAAAAAAGGAAGCGGTGCCAATCGGATTTGAGATGTACGGCGACCATACAAGGGACTGTTTTCGGCTAAAACCTGTTTTGTCATCATATTAATGTATGAACCGCAGATAATAACCATAATGTCTTGCTTTGATAAGACTTCATCCCATGCTTTTTGAAAGATTGAAGTGAAAGCGGGATTTGTGTTGACCATGTACTGAAATTCGTCAAAAACAAGCACTTTGGTCTTTTTGCCAGGGACGGCCGCAAATAGCTTGAAGAGCTCAATCCAATCATCAAAATTAGCTTTGGCGATAAATTCCTGATTGGCAAATTGCGATAAACTTAAAGCAAATCGCTTCATACTCTGCGGCTCGGATTCTTCTGTCGCCAAAAAGTACAGAGCCGGCTTGTCTTTAATGAATTCTTGAATTAAAGCAGTTTTTCCGATGCGTCTGCGACCATATATAACAACAAAGGAATGTTTGTTGTTATATTCTTGCTTTAAATCACTAAGTTCTTTTGTTCTGCCGATAAATTCCATACCATCACCTGTATAATCACCTCGCATTTTATATAATATAAATTAGACTAATTTCAATTATATTGCAAGAGAAATTTTTCAAATATAAAAATTATCAAACAATGCACATTCTTTAACATTTTCTTTGAAATAGGCAGAAAATAAAGAGGTATGAAAATATTCTCTAAGGCTCGCGCGGCAAAATGTTAAACTTTGTACGCATTGATTACTTTGTTTAACTTTTGTATCATTTTTCTACTTTACACCGAGCTCTTTCATGTATTTGCCATAATTTGCGAGTGCATCGTCTGTTTGTTCAATGATAATGGCAACCTTCTTTTCCGCAAATCCGAAAGGCACGGCGGTTTTAATTAAATCGCTGTCTGTAATATCCATCCCTTTACCGTTTACCATAGATGTCTGCTCGCCGTTGATACCCTGCGAAGGCGTTAAATCATACGCCGGTGTCATTTTCCAGTTATTGTTTTTATCCAGCATAAAAGAAAAGTTCTTTGAGTGATCGTCTTTATTGCCGGCTTTGACGTTAAAAATCATCAGCCGAACCATTTTCTCAACTTCCCGAACGTCTTTGGTAAGAATTGAGGTCAGTTTTAATAAACCGTCATAGTTAATGCTGGATGTGCGGTGGTTGGCATGCAATAACCCGCAGGCCGTATGAATATGCACCTTTTGGCTGCCAATGCGGTCAAAACGTTTGACGCCGAAATGACCGACGCAGTTTTTTGAGGGAAACAAATACGTTTCCGGCATTTCAATACCGGCGTCTTTGGCGATCTTTGAGTAAACATATTCCTGCGCACCGATGTTTTTATTATCAAGAGACGACGCAAACTTAATCAACCACGGACTATAACCGGGTTTAGCCAAGTTTCCGTGAATGAGTGTTTGCTTATCATCTGAAACTAACGCCACAATCTTCGGCCGCGCTCCGCCGGATGAGCCGTTAAGTGTTAAAAGGTTATCAAGTACTTCCGAACTCTTGCCAGCCAAAATATGATTAGCTTCCAAACAAAGGGAATCCAGTTCTATATCGCCGACAAATTCGCTGTCATTTCCGGTGATGGGTTCATATTCCAATGCCCCCATAGCATTAAGCCCAATCATGGATAAACGTTGTAAAGGCGTGATTTGTTGCAAACTCAAACCTTTCTTTTGTAATTGTCGGTCTAAAAGCAGACAGCCCCAACCGTCGGACAAACTATCACTAAACACGCCGAAAAGACCGTCAAAGGTTTGTTTGGTGTCTTCAAATATTTGTGATTTGAGCGGAAGCATAAAAGGGGACAAATTTATTCCGGTTGCAATAAACTCCGGTGAATATTCAAAAAAGATATGTGGTGCCTGTTCCTCTAAAATCCCAACGAAGTGCCGCTGGCCGTAAGCATTCAAAAAAACATTCAATCTCATTTGATGCTCCCCCGCTTACGTTTTTTCTCTTCTTTACTTTCAAACAAACTGCCGCGCGGCGCATTGTCTGCAAACAAGGCGGAAAAGTCTTCCAAACATCCCAACGCCAACGCAATATCAATCAGCGATTTCAACGAAATCTCGCCGCTTCGTTCAAAACGCTTGATACTTCCCAAGCTAACTCCAGAACGCAAAGCCAAACCTTCCTGCGTCAGATTTTGCTCCAAACGCTTAAGCTTGGTTCTCTCTGCAATCTCTTGCATAACCTCTTGCTGCGATTTCAATATAAAAGACAATATATTATCTCCAAATATAATTATATATCATTTACGGATATTATATTATCTGTTAAAATAAAAGTCAAGAACGCAATTTCCCCGCTGAAATCACATTTTTCAAAGGAAAAAACTAAAGGAAATGCTTTATTCCTTATTTTCCAGTTCTGCAAATTTTTGCGCCATTGTCGGATTATTCTTTGTAAGCCGTTTAACGGTTAAATCCTGGGCTTTATTATTAGCCAAACGCAAATTATTTTCAGAAGATAACAGGGCGTCTTTTGTTTTCTGTAAGTGGTCAATAGTCTTATCAATCTCTTCTATTGCTTTACGGAATTTATCACTTGCCAACTGATAATTACGTCCGAATTTCTCCTTAAAATCGTTCATTTCCGCTTCAAAATTGGAAATATCTATATTTTGGTTCTTATATTCCGCCAATTGTTTGCGATATTGAACTGAATTTAAAGCTGCATTTCTAAGCAACGTAATCATTGAGATAAAGAACTGCGGACGAATAACATACATTTTGGGATAACGGTGCGAAACATCAACAATTCCGGTATTATAGAGTTCATTATCAGATTCTAGCAAAGACACCAAAACCGCATATTCACAATTCTTCTCGTTACGGTCTTTATCCAGCTCCTTAAAGAAATCCTCATTTTTATGCTTGGTCGCCGTGGTATCCATCTCATTTTTCATCTCAAACATAATGGATATAAATTCAATTCCCTCGGGTGTGCTCTCTCTGAAAATATAATCACCTTTACTTCCGGTTTTGGCATCATTATCTTTTTCAAAGTAAGCATTTTGAAAAGCTGTTGCCCGCAAACGATTGAACTCAATTTCGCAATGTTGTTCCAAAGTTTCTCCAACCATTTTGGTCGATTGACGTGTTTTCAAATCCTTATAAAAAGCTATTTCCGTATCTTTGGCTTTGAGTTGAACCGCAAAATTATCTTTTAGGGATTGTTCCTGAAGTTGCTTATCTTTTTCAGCTTCTTTGAGTTGGCTTTCAAGTTGCATAATTTTCTTGTCTTTTTCAACCAATTCATCTTTTTTCTCATTTACTGCCGAAGCAACTGCCAAGGTTTTAGCTTGTTCATTAGACTGAACCTGAGCTTTTAAGCGCTCAATTTCTTGGTTGAGGCTGTTTAAAGAACGTTCTTTTTCAATATCTTTGTCTTTGGCAACCGTGGTTATTTCAGCTTTTAAACGCTCAATTTCCTGTTTAAGCGCGTAGACAGACTGTTCTTGCTCCATTTTTGCCTGAGTTTTAATAAGAGAAAGCTCGTTTTCCTTTTCTTTGGCAAGCTGCGCTTCACGTTCATGCAACTCCTTATGAAATTCGGCATTACGAACTTGGCCGATAATCGCAGCATAACCGGACTCATCAACCGTAAAAACTTCTCCACACTTTGGACATTTTATCTCAGGCATTGCTTAGCTCTCCTAAATAATTTTCGAGTATATTTTAAACACAAACAAAATAAAAATCTATTAATTATCTTATTTTTTATGATGTTTTGTCGTCCTAATCCCTCTAATTTCTTTGTTTAGTATATTCATATGTTTTCGTAGTTGATGCTTAACCATTAGTTCAGGAGAAAAGATTGGGTTTAATTTTGTATATATATTTCGCATATAATTATAAAAATTTTGAGACCCTAAATGGGAATATTGATGATAAAGATATGTTTTAAAGACGATGCCTTTGTTTTTAGAACTATTTTTTGCTAAGTGGATTTTTCTGCGTACACCTCCTAGCATTTTTCTCATATATCGTGATACAGAATTAGATCTAATAAGAAGTCTTGTTCCATCATAAGTTAATCCTAAATATTGTAAACATAGTAATTTATTATCAGGAGTTACTTTGATTTTACCATCACAAAAGATGACTTTTTCTGTTTTCGTATCATTAATTTCAAGATTACCAGCATAAACTTTTAAGGTGTCTTTAATTTTTTCTTCAATATTTTCAAATAAAATTTCTATATCTTTTACAACAGGAACTACAATTATGATATCATCCGCATACCTTTTATAAATACCATTCATGCTATAAATAAAATCTTTAATTTGTACATCAAAATCAAGCATATAAATGTTAGACAATAATGCTGAAATTTGAGTTCCTTGAGGGATTCCATAAGATTCTTTATGTATATAAATTTTGTCTTTTAACTCTCTTAACTGTTTAGGGGAACATACAGGCTTATTTAATAAACCTTTTTCATTTTTAGGTAAATCGTCTCGTTTAATAGCAGAATAACAAGTTACAGCTTTATAAATTTTATAATAATCAGTTGGTGATCTAGAAACATTTAGAATTTTTAAAATTTGTTTTTTTAGTAAATTATGGTCTAGGCTATCAAAAAATTTTTTAATATCGTAGGCTAAACAAACACAATTTTTCGTTTCTTTGATAAACTTAAAAACTTGTCCTGCAATATCAATATTTGAACCAATGTTTTTTCTATATGCATTTACACACTCTCCAAGCGATAAAGATGCTATTTTCTTCTCGTATAACTTGGATAACTCCTGAGCATAATAAGAAAAAATATAGCCATCTTTATGAGAAGGATAATTAATAGTTCTAATTTTAGGGCAAGACTTTTCTCTATCAATAACTTTTATTTTATTATTGTTTTCTTGTCTCTTAGTTCTGTATCTACTTTGTTTAATATCAAATTGAATTAGTGGATAGAAGCCATAAGGTTTACCACTCTTATAATTACAAACAATATGCCATGCTTTTGTTCTACTTAAAGGGTTATCAAAATGAGGATAAGTTTTATGTTCAAACCAATCGTTATTATTTTTACTCTGCTTTTTTCTCAAAATCCACCTTTGTCGCACTCCCAAAGGACTGTTTCAGGCTACAATATGTCCTTTGGGGAATAAAAAGCTTATAGGCTCTCTTCAAACGATTGCTTTATTTGCAGAAAGCTTTCACCTGAGTTAGCATAATCTGTTATAATTACACAAGAGGTGCAACTATGAACTTATTGCAAGCTGCGACTATACTAATGATAGACATCAAATTCTTTGAATTCATAGAAGTTGATGAGCAATGCGTTCTATCATTAGTGCTTGACAGCATTAACAATAATCCCGTTGGCAGGATGTTCCCCCATTGGCTAATTGTAGAATAGTACTATCATTTACATTATCAAGGGAAATATTTATTTATGCACGTAATTAGAAATTATTTTCTAAAACTTTTGAAAATGTAATCATTTTAAAATAATTTCTCCGCCAGCTCTTCCACCGTTCTGTAATTATCCAATTCATCGGGCTGGTGGTGGCGGAGGTTTTTGAGTATCTGCAAAACCAGTCGTGTCGGAATGTATTGCTCTTCCGGTGGTTGTCGGCAAGAATAATCGTAGCCGATGATTCTTCGGCCTTTAATGTAGGAAATACTGCTGTAATCACTATTGTGATGCCTACGGTAATGAATTAACGGATAACTACGGAACATAAAGCCGTTGTCCCAGAGTTTCATTAGATTCCCGATACTGATTTTATCTACCACGTAACCGTAATACGGGCAGGCAAAGCTCGTAATGATAATGCCGTCAACAATGACCGAGGCATAAGGTGTCCCCAGTTTGAATTTATGCCGATTTTCCCAAATCTTATCAAAATGCTCCAGAAACCACTCTCGGCGTTGTTGCTTTTGCTGCTTTATATTTTTCTTGACTAATGGCAGGTTTGCCTGCTTAAAATCGTTCATTTCCTCATTTAGACACTCAATTTTAGCCAGATAATTACTGAGTATTTTGTTGTATTCTTCTTTGTTCATCTTAAATCCTAACATTTTCCACGGCGTTGGCGAGCATTTGGTCGTTATAGTTAAAATAATGCTGCGTAGTGCTGATGTTTTTATGATTGGCCAGTTTCTGCACAATACAGATGTTCACGCCGGAATTAACCAGTTTGGAAACAAACAAATGCCGTCCCAAGTGGCTCGCGCCCTGAATGTTAAATTTCCGGTAAACCGAAGCAAACAGGCGGCTGATACTGGCGCGGTTGTAGGGCTTATTGAGCTTTTGGCTCGTAAACAAATAAGTCTCCGGTATCAGGCTGTCTTTCCATTTTCTCTGTAAATACTTTAAATATTCGCAAAATTCTTTCTTCATTTGGCTGTTCATATAGTAGGAGCATTTGTTTTTACCTTTGTTCTTGTCGTAATCCAGGCAAATCACATCTTTGATTTTGAGATTGTCGGTAAAAACGTCCTTAACCTGCAAGTAGGCAAAATTGATAGAGCGCATACCGTTCAGGCTGCACAAAAACATCATCCGGATTTGTTCGGCATGCTTCATTCCGCTGATATAGGTCAGAATATCTTTGATTTTCTAATCATCCACAAAAACGTCATTGGTCATCTTATTTTCCTTTCACAACCGCCTGATAAAACACTTTATAACTCAACCCTTGGGTCAAAATCCCGATACCGCCCTGGTATTGCCAGCCGTCCCGAAGATAAACGTTCACATATTCTACCAGCTTGTCTATGCTTTCGCTGCAAATAACATCATATTCCATAACGGGCTCCTAGTATTCATCGGCATACATAACGGTTAAAACGCGATTGGTAACCGCCGGATCGGCCGCATCCGGCGAGGCAAATTCAAAATTGCGGTCATAGTAATCAATCTTCCAGAAAATCTTCTTGCCCTTAAAATCAAAAGCCCCGAAATCGTGTTCACCATACGGATCATCGCCTTCGTTGAAATCCTTAAAAGTCCGCACTTTGTTAAGAATTGCCGCAACGTCCTGCGGCATATTGGCACGGATACCGGCGGTTAAAACAAATGTCCCGAGCGAAGGATTAGCTCTGAAAGCATCGTTTAACGCGGCAATTCGGGCAGCATTACTCGTCGCTCTTCTCCTCCAACAAACGGACACAGAGGTAATCGGTTAAGCCATCCTGTTTGGCGGCATAATCCCAAACGGTTTTGCCGTGCTTGTTTTTGGTATTCGGATTGGCGCCGTTATCAATCATAAAATCCAAAACCCGAAGCCGCATCATTGCCTGCGGATGTTTCACGACATAAATAAACGCGGTATTGCCGAATTTATCCTGCGCGTTGATATCCGCTCCGGCCTTGGGCAAAACCTCCAGTGTCTGGGGCGAACTTCGGTGCTTGACGGCAATGATAAAGGGCGTTTCTTCATACTGATTGCGGGAGTTGACGTTGCCGCCGGCTGCCAGAAATGCTTCAATTGCTTCCGGTTCATAAAATTCCCGGCATACCCACATAAAAGGCGTCCAACCGTGCTTGTTATAAGGAGCATTAACATCCGCACCGATGTTGAGTTCAGCTTTAATCCGTTCCCAGTCCATAGCATAAAGTGCTTGCATTAAATTGTTGCTATCCATTTGAATCTCCATCAAAATCAATCAAGATTTAAAGATGGCACCCGGGTTACCATGCCGGGATTCTCAAGTCAAGCACTTTTTTTAACATTTTTTCATGTTAATACATTGATTCATCATCATTTATTTTAAATTCAATGGGTTGGAAAATGCAAAAAATCAATAAATATCCTTATAAAGCACAAGGACGTAAAATGAAGGTATTGATTGAAACGATAACCAGCCGCAGGGGATATAAAAACTTTGCCGATGAGGCGGAATTGGACGACTTTCTGGCGCATAACCATAACAAAATCACCGATTATCAGATTTTACTAGAAGATGATGACGGCTTAAATGAACAGCTGCAAAATGTTGCTAAACAATGTGAAATGCTGGAAAATCATCTTATTCAGCTGTTTTTTACTAAAGCCAATCAATATTCGGATTATAACAAACTTCTTTATGCGGCCGGTCGTCTTTGTGAAGCTGTTTCCGCTATAAAATCCTGCATAAAATAAAGACCAGAGCGGTATCTCTGGTTTTAACTTAATCACTCCATCCCATACGTTTGATAAATCGCCTTAAAGTTATTTTTTGTACCCCCATAATTCTGGCAATTTGAGCTTTGGGTACTTTTTTATCTAATAAATCTTTTATTCTTTTTGTATTCTTTGACAATTTTAATTTTTTGCTTTCTGCCCCAAATGGTCTACCTAATCTTTTTCCAGATGCTTTAAGATTAGCTAATGCCGATGAAGTGCGTTCTGAAATTAATTGTCTTTCTATTTGTGCCGATAACCCAAAAGTAAATGCTAGTACTTGTGATTGTATATCACTACCTAAATGATAATTTTCTTTTATTGTGATAATCTGACAATTTTTAGCAAGACATTTTTCTAAAATTCCCATAACCTCTAATAATGAACGCCCGATACGTGATATTTCACAAGTGATTATAATATCATTTTCTTGTAAGTTATCTAATAATTGTCCTAATTTTCTATGTTTTAATGCCTTTCTTGAAGATATTGTTTCTTCAATTAATTCATCAATTTTCATATTATTTTTTGTGGCATATTCTTTAATTTCATATTCTTGGTGCTGAACTGTTTGCTTTTGACTGCTAACTCGTATACATCCGTAAATCATCTTTTTCCCTTTTTACATATTTATCGGATATTCAAAGAGTTATAAGAAAAATATAGGGGCATTTTTATTGAACGATAAAATCAACCCTTTTTTATAGTTATTCGTTTTATTTTCTTCCGCCCGTTTCAAAAATATATAATGGGCATAAATGTCAGAAAAACTAAGGTTTTCAAGGAGCTTGATAAAAGAAAAATAATTTCTTTCAAATAGATAAGAGCAGACAGGAACATAATCGTTGGTTTGTGTATCGTATAAAAAACACCTCTATTTTGAAAGAAATTCAAATGAGTAAATCCTGTGCCTTTTTGGGAAACGATTATAAGTGGAGAAGAGATGACATTATAGAAAAAGTAAAAGAGCAAGCTCTTCTGCTTATTGTCGAAGAGGGTGTAGATACTTTTTATGTCGGTTCAAAAGGTGCTTATGAGCGAGATGCTTATAATGCCGTTTTGCAGATAAAACAAAACAATCCCGGCATCCGGATAGTCTTTGTTGCATCCGGTATGAAAGAGGTTAATGACGGGGAAAGATATTTTGATAGTTTTATATATCCTGATCGTGCCGCCATTGGCTATAAACGTTGGTGCATTGTCCACCGCAATAATTGGATAATAGAAAATACGGATTTTATCATTGCCTATAACCAGCTAAAAGGCAGAGCTTTTGATGTTTGTAAAAGAGCAAAAAATAAAGGTGTTATGGTAATTGAATTGACAGAGATAAATTAAGTTTAATTTCTTATAGCAGGTTGAAATTATGAGAGTTTTGCTTAAAATACACTTTATTATATTAGCTATTTTATTTATAACCAAATCTACATTGGCTAAACCTGCTTGTGCTGTTTGCACCCCTCCTGTTGCTCCCTCTCATATTTTAGGAATTCCTGAAAATATATTTTATATTTTACTGTTTTCAATTTTGTTTCTAATTTTTTGCATAACTCTTTATTTGTTTAAGCATAAAAATATAAAACAAAATAGTTCAAGTTCAGTTATGGAAAAGAAAGATGAGCTAGAAAAACTTTTTCGGTTAAAAGAAAAGGGAATTATTACAGAAAAGCAATTTCAAGAAAAGAAATCTAAAATATTACAAAATTAATTTATTTATATGAGGTATCAATAATGAAACAAGAGCTTGAAAAACTATTTGAATTAAAAGGAAAAGGTATCATTACAGAAGAACAATTTAATAAAAAAAAGAAACAGCTTTTAAATATTGAATCGGATGTTATGGATATACCTCAACTTCCTAAACAAGGAGAAAGGTTATTTAATGCTGATTATGATAAAATATTTAATTCGGCTCAAAATGCAATAAAAGCATTTGATTATACAATCTCCAATTCAAATAAAAACAAAGGAATCATTATGTTTGATACACCTAAAACAGGGTTGTCTTATGGTCAAACAATGTTAATTCAAATCTCAAAATTAAAACAATCTATATCTGTTTCTATATTTGGTAAATGTATTTCCTTTCAAGTTTTTGAATGGGGAGAAAAGAAAAAAATTACAAATAAGATATTTAATTATATTGAAAAGAATTTGTAATTTGAGGTGTAAAAAATGATTACAGCAGAGGAATTAGAAAAACTTAACGAACTAAAAGAAAAGGGCATTATTACAGAAGAAGAATTTAATTTGAAATGAGAAGAATTCTTAAATGATACTGCTGATGTTTCAGAAACCAGTTCTTCTGGTTTTAGTTTATGGGGAATACTTGTTGTCCTATCAGGACTTCTTACATTTTGTAGTATAATAAGCGGAGGTAATTCTGATAAAATATGTGGGTTATTTTCTGGTGATAAATACAGACCATCTACATTAGCCTTTTTATTTACTCCTAACGGGGATATTGAAATTGAATTTCCTAATCCAAATACTGGATGGGAATGGTCTAAATATGACCAGCAAAGAATTTGCATTAGTGGCAATATTACAAAGAAAAATTATGTTGTCGGCGACCAAGCTCCATATATTATATATAATCCGCGATTTAGTGGCTATGCTAACTAAATCTCTATAACCGTATATTTCCCGCTGTCATATTTTACGATAGCAAAATTATGTTTATTAAGGGCTTGGAAGACGACTATGGAGCCAATGTCTGATTGGTTGGCGTAGGAATTGAAGCTTGAGTCAAAGAAGCCTTGGTTGAAGCTTATTTCTGTAAAATAACAGATATTTACCAATGCAGGATTTTGAAACGGTTATTAAGCAAATGGTACCGATGATCAAAATTATGATTAATAAAGCAATTTTTAGCTTATTGGTTTTTCTGAATTTTTATATAAAACAGCGCCGCTATCAAGCAAAAGATTGGCAATATCAGGCTCTATACGTTCCAAGGTCAGCATTAATGCAGTTTTGCCTTGGCAATTAATCCAATTAACATCACAGCCCTTGGCAATCAGCATTCGCAGCACGGCTAATTTTGTTTCAGCGTCCATATTTTCGTTCAAAATCACAGACATAATGGCGTTATAGCCGAAAATATCCGTTCTGTTGATTTCACAGCCTTGTTCTATAAGATATTCTAAAGGCTCTTTATCGGAGCAAAAATAACAGGCCACCAGAAACAAGCTGGCACAGCGACGGTTTATTGGCATATTGATATTAAAATTTTTCGTTTTGAGTAATTTCTTTAATGAATTAACATCATCAATATATAGTTCATCTGTGCATTCTGTCTGATCAATCGGATTAACCGGCATATTTTGCAATCTTGCTTCCAGTTTCTTTATTTTCGCTTGCATTTCAGCCGCTTGGTCAATAGGGATAAATCTGGAGTAGCATTCATTCTCTGAGTTATAAATCAACATAAAAATCTCCTTTGTCTTTTTGTTACAAAGATATTTATCCAGCAAATCGGTGATTTTTTAATTCGGAAAACCAGAATTTGCGAGATAAATACCTATGTAGCAAACAGCTATAAATCTCATCATATTAATTTGTCTTTATAGGGAATGCCTAAATCGCATTCCTTTTTTATTGATAAGCTAAACTCCTCTCAACTGATTTATCTTCTTTCTATTTTAAGGGAAAAACAAAGGAGATATTGTTAAATTCCCGTCTATTATAATAGCTATTTTATTTTCTATTATAATACTATTATAGGGTTCTAAAATCACTCTTCAATCCCTTGCTACGCAACACATTCCGCAAAAAGCAAAGGAAATAACGGCTTCCATTTCGGGAAATAACGACTTCCGTTAACGGAAATAACAGTTTCCATCGGCGGAAATAAGAGTTTCTGTTTCAATAAAACCGGAAATAACGCTTTCCGATGCCTAAAACAGGTGGAAATAACGATTTCCGGCAGGGATTTTGTTCAAATTAAAATCCGGTGTCCTTCTTTAATAAATATTTGTGAGACAAATTTTTATGAGGAGAAAACATGAGCAAAAGTAAAGCTGAGCTATCCATAACCAAACGTCTGCTATTGGATTTCATTAAATACAAAACCAACAATAACCACACATTTTTCATGGGGAACGATAAAATCGCTGCCGCCCTCGGATTAACGGTTAATTCTGCCAAAGTGATGGTAAATGAACTGATCCGCGAGGGATATCTTCTAAAATCTACGGACATCCACGGCCGCAGAGTGTTAAAACTCTCCGGTAAACCCTACTTAACCATTTCTTGCGTAGATTTAAGCAACATAGATAAACGCATCCTCACCCAAGAAGTCCTCAACTACCAACGTGACACCGAATACTACAAACAACAATATGAACTAGAAAAAGCAAGAGCGGATAGACTAGCGGAGGAAGTAGGAAGATTGAGATATCCGTCTAGTTAATCTTGTTCTTCGGTAGATGGAGACATATCAGTTAGGATTGTATCATTGTATAGCCAATAATTATAGCCGTTATAATGTTTACCTAAATAACCTCGTTCTTGCATCAAATTCATTGTTAGGCGGCTTAAACTGAATATTTCTCCATTATAATTGACCTTGTTGTCTTCAATAACTTTGCAACGAATTTTATCATCTTTAATAAAAATTAAAGTAGCTCCTATAGGGATGTTATAATCTTGAAATTTAAATCTTTTAGCAATTTGATTTTTTTCAGCCGCCTTTGTACTTTCTTCAAGAATCTGTTGTTGTTCCAAAGTATAGATTTTACGATTATCAATAATAACTTTTTTACCATTTAACAATTCGGCAAGTTGAGATAAAACTTCATCAGCTCGGCTAGGATGTACTTGAAAGAACTCTTTTTTCTTATGTTCTTTATCTGTATGCCGCTCAACACCACGATAAATGCTATGCATAATCTTTTCTACTTGCTTATAATTATCTATTTCATATGCTACATAACATTCAAACGGACAAGGCACCCCTGTTTCGCAACCTAGTTGTTTCAATCGCTTGGGTAAATCTTTAGTTATGCCAATTTTGATAACATCTTCTCGAAACATTGGGTTAGTTAAAATATATATAATTCCGCGCTCTTTAGTCATATAGCGTACCTTTCTTTTTTTATACTTTTCCTAATTATGCTTTATTTAAACTATTATAAATTTCATCGACGAAAATACCGAGAATTTCTTTCTTTATATTATCATTATTTAACAATAAGGTAAAGAAATCTTGGTTTTGCGATAATCCTTCAATCAAAGCATCATTTACATTATCAAAATAAGCCAACTCAAAGTTCTTTACTGTGTTATTCTTGGCTGATGTTTTCAACTTGTCCGATTTGAGCATAATATCCCTAATCTGAAGCATTGCTTTAACCGCAACATCATTGTCATAGTTTTTACCAGTCATATTATTGATCTGAGCAATTATTTCAGAAAGTTTTTGAACTTTATCTTCCGGCAAAACAAGCGTTTCTGCAGTTGGCAATGTAACAATAGGATTAGATTTGATATTGGTCTTCTTGTGTTCGCCTGTCTTCTTCTGAACAAAGTTCATAGCCTGAATTTTCCCATCTAAATTAAATCCTCCACCAGCATGTTTAATATTGATGTAAGAAAGCAAACAGGTAATAAAATTATACTTTTTGTGGAGTTCTTTATCTTCAAAGCATGTTACTTGTAACAAAAACTCATAAAATCTGACAAAACCTTTTAAGGTTGTTACAAATTCTTTTTGCTTTTCATCATCCATTTGTTCTATAAATTTCTTGGTCTTTTGGAATATAAATGTTAGTTTTTTCTTGTCCGTTGCAGTAATGTTATCTTTATAGAGTAAATCATTTGCAGCTTCAATGTCGGAAGGATCAATAATGCAGAACCCATCAATTTTTACTTCAATGTCATAAATTTGGTTAGGTGTTACGGAATTGGACAGCAGCGTAACAGTATAATATTTGGAGAAAGCATCCTCCATATCCTTATAACTGTTTACAAAATCCAAAATGAAGGTTTGCTTGTTATATGGCGGACAAATTCTGTTTAATCTTGATAGTGTTTGAACAGCATTTACTCCCTTCAAAGTCTTTAAAATATACATTGCACAAAGTTTTGGTTGGTCAAACCCTGTTTGATACTTGTTAGCAACTAACAAAACCTTATAGTCATCCTTTTCAAACTCTTTAGGTAATTTGTCTTCGCTAAAACCGTTCATTCCTGCTTCTGTATATTCTTTTCCATCTTCTCGCATTGTAACTTTGCCTGAGAATGCGACCAAAGCATCAATGCCTTCATATCCCTTTTTGCTTATATAGTTCTTAAATGCTTGGCAATACTTTACAGCACCTTCTCTGGAAGCTGTAATAACCATAGCCTTTGCTCTGCCATTGAGTTCCTGCATAACAGTTGTTCTGAAATGCTCTACAATAACTTCAATTCTTTGAGCGATGTTAGTTTCATGTAATTCAACAAAACGAGCAATTTGTCGTTTTGCAGCATTTGTTTTACATTTTGGGTCATCTTCAATTTCTTTGTTCAAGCGATAATATGTGTCATAAGTGGTATAGTTTTGTAAAACATCCAAAATAAAACCTTCTTCTATGGCCTGTTTCATAGAATAGATATGGAAAGCTTCTCTTTGTCCCTTACTATTAACCCTACCAAACAAGTTCAGAGTTGTTGGTTTTGGGGTGGCTGTAAAAGCAAATACTGAAACGTTGACTTGTTTTCCGTGTTTATTGATTTCTTCTACAATCAAATCTTCTGTAGATACTTCGTCCTGAATTTCACCTGCACCTAAAGTCTTTGATACGGCTATCATATCTTTACCTGCCGTAGAAGAATGTGCTTCATCAATAATAACGGCAAACTTTTTCTTTTTTAAGTTAGAAACTTCGCTGACAATATAAGGGAACTTTTGAATTGTTGTTACAATAATTTTAGTATTACCCTTCAAAGCTGTTGCAAGGTCTGATGAATTGCATTTATCATCCATAACTCTAATAACGCCTGACTTATGTTCAATGCTTTTTACAGCATCTTGTAATTGTCTATCGACAACAATTCTATCCGTAATAATCACAATATTATCAAAAATAATTTTGTTTTGTTCATTGTGCAGAGACGCTAAACGATGTGCTAACCAAGCAATAGAATAGGTTTTGCCAGAACCTGCACTGTGTTGAATGAGATAGTTTTGCGATGTTCCATTTTCCAAAACATCATCTAAAACCTTATGCAATACATCTCTCTGATGAAATCTTGGAAAGATAATGTTTTCTTTAATAGATTTCTTTCCTGTATTTTCATCTTCTTTTTCTTTTACTTCAAGTAGAATAAATTTGTTTATAAGCTCCAAAATAGAATCTTTTTGTAAAATATCTTCCCACATATAAGAAACGCTATATTTGTCCTCAAATAGCGGATTACCTGCGCCAGCATTAACACCTTCACCATTTCCCATATTAAACGGCAGGAAAAATGTTGATTCGCCTTCTAATTTGGTTGTCATATAGACTTGTTCCAAATCCATTGCAAAATTTACCAAGCAACCGCTTTTGAATAAGAATAAACGATTGTTTGGTGTCCTTTCGGTACGATATTGATAGATAGCATCTTCATAGGATTGTCCTGCATGATTGCACTTTAATTCAAAGGACATAATCGCAAAACCATTTAAGAAGATAACAACATCAACTCTTTCCTTATCATTTGCCCATATTTCTTCAGCTGCCGAGAAGATATTTTGCTCATACTGCTTGGTTGCTTCTTTATTAAAATTTGTTGCAGGTTTCGTGAACATAAAATCTAAATGGACACTGTTTGCAATGTCAATACCGTGCTTTAATACAGATAATAAGCTACTCTTTGGTTTGCTTATTTCGCTATTGATATAATTGATAAGGGTATTCTCCAAATCAGATTTGTAGATTTTTCTTAATGTTTCCATTTGCTTTGGTTGCGTATCGTTCAAAAACTTGAACAACAACTCTTTATCCATAGCGTTATATCTATCAAAGTTAGCATTTTTGCGGATTACATAACCATTTTGCTTATGCAAATAATCTAAAATAAATGCCTGATACTCTTTCTCTGATTGGATAATATTCATTATGCAACCTCCTTTTTACCGGTAACATATTCATAAATTAAGGTTTTCTTGTATTCTTCAATCGTTTCAATTTGTTTCAGCTTGTCGGAAATAGCTTCTTCTACTTGAGAACACTGACTATCAAGATAATCTGCAATTTCTTGCTGTTCTGTCGGAGATGGAATTAAAACCAACATATTTTCCAATTTATCTGCAGGTAAATCCCATTGACCAACTCTTATGCCCCCTGAAACACGCATAAACTCATCTTTGTAGCAGCCACGCAACAAATAATGAAAATATCTTTTGTAAAACTTATTATCACTGAATTCATAAACATAATATGCCGGACTTACTATTCCTTCATAGTCTGATACAGCGACTGAACCTTGCCATGCTTTCATCTTATTAACGACAAAATAGCCTGCCTTTACATACTTGTATTTTGAAGTATCTTCAGATGTTACATTATGATTATCATCTCGGCTATCTTTAGGAACAACCCCTAATTCACGATATAGTGATAAAACTTGTAATTCTGGTTTATTTTTAACTTCTTTTCTCTGTAAGTGATACTTAAATTTATCTATTTCCCAATTGGCAGGGATTTGGCCAATCCATTCAATACCGCTGTCTTTCATTGGGGCATTTGAATTAAGCCCTTTAGTAACAGCTTCGGAAATAACAGACTTCTTATATTCTTCTAATGTGGTTATCTGTTCTTGAATTTTGGCTGTAATAGTATCAATCTCCCCACATCTCTTATCCAAATAATCAACAATCTTTTGTTGTTCATCTAACGGAGGAAAAGGTATTTTAAATTCGCCGTACACACTTCCTGAAACATTTGGTTGTGCCGAGCCATTTGCTTTTAACACAATATATTCAATAAATGGATTCGTATACAAACAATAAAATAAAAATTTCGCATGCCTTGTTCTAATAATACCTACTCGTTGATTAATATAGCTATTGGTTGTATTTTTTGCTATTCCCACTTTACCAACAGTAGCACCACTCATTGCTAATAGAATATCATTATTCTTAATCTGATACTTTGATAATCCTATATTAGTGTTTACACCTTGACAATTTACTGTATCAATAGAACCTTCTTTTATGTCACCTATTCTTATCACAGGATATATAAAATCTGTTTTCAAGTCATTACTATCAAAAGCATATCCATTTAGGAATTCTGAAATATATTTGCATCTCATAATTTTATAATTATTAGGCAACAAACCAATCCACTCAACACTACTGTCTTTCATCGCTCTAGTCACCGTTATTCTCCTGTTCAGCAATGAAAGCCAGAAACTCTTTGCCTAAATCTGTTATAATAGTCGGTTCAGTTGCACCAATCTTGCCTGCAGCTACGTAAGTCAAATGGTATTCCGACAAACTCTTTATTACGGCTTCTAAAAGCTCTTTATCCTTATAATTCATTCTTAAATCAAGAAATAACGGGTTTTCTGAATGAAATCCATTAGGACGAATTGTAACAATAGGACCTTTTGATTTTGAAATTTCTTTCAATACTTCAATATGTAACAATGTGCAATCACGCAAAATATTCAAAAAGATATGTTTCTTTGTGTCATCAATACTTTCATTTTTGATAGCATTTATAACCGCATTTGCATAAAGAGAAACTTTATTTTCTTCTATATCTTCCAAGGCCTCTCTTTGAGCTGATGCCAATATATTGGCAAAATTAGTTGTTTCTCTTATTTTTTGTTCCATTTCAGCATCTAATTGAGACAGACGCTTTATCACTTCTTCTTTCCATAAATCTATGCGTTCTTGCCAACCCTCTTGCACAAAATCTTCAAAAAACTTACTAAATGCAGATGCAACTGGTATTTGGCTTAATAGTGCCAGGGCAGCATTTTTTCCTATTTTTTTTATATTATTACTCATCTGCTATTCCTTATGCTGCTCCGAATAGTTTTTTAATCTTGGCATCAACAGCATTTTCAAGTTCTAAAAACTTTTTTTTCAATTCTTCTGATGGTGTTGGTTGCTGATATTTGTAAAAATAGCGAGTAAAAGGTATTTCCGCCCCAATTTTTATGATTTTGTGACCGCAATCTTCTTCAAATATGGCATTTTCATCTTCTGCTTCAAAAAAAGCTTTAGCATCCGGCAAATGCGGTAATACCTCTCTTACCATATAATCTGAAATATTTTCTTGATATTTTACAATTTCAATATCTTTGCTATCCTTATCATAAATAATATTTCCCTTTTTATCTCTTTGAACATCGGCAGATTTATCCATTTTAGATAGGCCTTTTATCAGTTTTTCTATATCTTTCTTACCGATGCTATCGTGCAAAGCTTTTTCTAATATCTTGATTAATACAGGTGTGAATGTTTCTGGTTTCATCCAAATTTTATCCGAGATATTATCTTGAAGAGTTTGAATAATTGTATCATAAATTGGTTTGTTTTGTTTGAAGTTATCTAATTTATTCTTATCTTTTCCAGTAAGTTCAGGTTTGTTTTCAAGTTCATAGACCTTGCTTTCATCATAAAGGTAACTCAAAGTCCCATTGGAAAGCAAATCATCAATCCGCTCTTGCGTAATAGCATAACTTCTTTGTAGCGGCTGCATCACGGTATATTCTCTATATAAAAATTCTTCATTATTATAGATTTTACAAAATTCATTTTCCTTAAAATCAGCATATAATTTTGTAATTTTTACTCTATCTTCTGGAGAAAACTCATTTTTCTTATTTCCAAGCGGTTTTCTTAACTTGTGGTAGATGTTTGAAGCATCAATTAGTTGAATCTTTCCCTTGCGTTCAGAACGCTTATTCTTTGATAAAATCCACACATAGGTTGTAATTCCCGTGTTGTAGAATAAATCTGTTGGCAACTGTATAATTGCTTCAATTAAATCATGTTCCAACAAATATCTTCGGATTTGTGATTCCCCTGATGATGTTCCACCACTGAATAAAGGCGAACCATTTTCAATGATGGCTGCTCGGCCAAGCTTATCATCCATCTTGGAGATAGCTGACTGCAAGAACAAAAGTTGTGAATCGCCACCACTTGGCAAACCTGCACCCCATCTGCCTAATGGTGCTTTTTCATATTCTTTTCTTACGGCATCTTCCTGTCCTGCTTTAGCATCTTTACCAGACCACGGGGTTCCGAAGGGCGGATTTTCCAGCAGGAAACGCATTTTCATATTCGGAAAGCAATCTTCCTTAAATGTATCCGCATGCTTAAAATTATCCGCATTTTGTCCTTTAATCAACATTTCAGCCAGACCAACCGCATAAGACACGCCCATAAATTCTTGTCCAAACAGTTTTACATCTGCTGTTGGGTTATAATGCTTTAAATAACTGTATGCTGTTGATAACATACCACCAGTTCCGCAGGCTTGGTCGCAAACCGTGATAATTTTTCCATCATCAAAAATATCATCACAACCTTCAGAAATCAGCACAGAAACGCACATTTTAATAATATCACGACCGGTATAATACTGACCAGCATCTACATTTTGAAAGAATCTTCCGATAAGATTTTCAAAAATGTAGCCCATCTTTATACTATCATACGTTTTTGGGCTTAAATCCAGTTCTGAAAAGGCTTTAACAACTTGATATAAACACCCATCTTTATTCATTTTATCAATATGTTTATTCATCTCCAATTCAGCAAAAATATCTTGCACATTGGATGAAAATCCCAAGATGTATGATTTGAAATTTGATGCTATATGTTCAGGGTCATTACATAGTTCTGTCAAGTCAAAACCACTGGTATTATAAAATTGATAGCCTGTAATTCTATACATTGCTTGTGCCGGATAATCATGTTGAGCATTATATTTGGCAATAACTTTGGCTTTTGTATCAACTAGCGCGCATTCTAATCTTCTTACAATAGTCATAGGAATGATAACGTCGCCGTATTTATCCGGCATATACGAGCCTCGAAGTTTATTGGCAATGCTCCATATAAAATTTGCTTCTTGTGTAATGTCAATAGGATTATCATCCCATAATATATCAATGTTATTTCTATTTACAGTCATTCTCAAGGCCTAATCAAAATTTAATATAACTTATTTTATCCTATTTAGAATACCTTGAAAATCTCTTAAGAAATCAATTTTTTTTACTAATTATTGTTTAAAAAATAATCGATCTAAATAAGCACAACAATATTTTGTTTTGGATTGAACTTCTTTATCTGTCCAGAAGTCCTTTATGATTTGCTGAAGAATCTTTAAGCAATATTTAAGATCTATATCGTCTTTAGTAAGTATTCCAACACTAGCTAAAAAGGAAAGAGCTTCTTCTTTATTGTTAATCATTACGATGGTCTTTTCTTTTATATCTTTCATTTTAGTCTTTTCACTATTTCTTCCAAAATTCGGAATCTTGTCAGAATCAAGTAACTCAATAGTTTTTTGAGGATAATTTTTGCCTTCGCTCTTTTTTAATCCTAGTAAATACTCTTTTATCTCATCACTACTTTTTTTGCTTTCTTTTATGAAGTAGTAAATTGGAATCCATTTTCCAGTATCTAAAGCTATTGCTTTTATATATTCCATAGGAGCCGCAATTACTGTTTGTTTTACAAACGCTTCTATTACTCCTTTTATCGTAATAGATTTTTCAACTTCTTTTTCTACCTCAACTTCCGCTAAAGTTGCAATAGGATGTAGATCCCCCATAAGTTTTAAAGCCGGAGCCCCTTTTTTCTCTACAAATTCTCCTTCTTTTATAAATTGAATTTTAGATAATAATGTTTCATCTATAACAAAATTCCCGGATTTTCCTTCTACTTCTCCAGTTTTTAGATTTAATATTGCAGTGTTTTCTATGCCATTTTTAATTATATTTTCAATATGTTTTGATAAAGTAGTTGAAATCATAGAATTTACGCGATCTTCAATTATTTCATCAAGTTCAACACTTCCAATAAGTCTATTAGCGGCGGGATATCTATAGTATATTTGTCCAATTCCTATATCTCCATCTTGTTTGTTCATAATAACAGGACGTTTAGAGGCTTTATAAACATATAAAACTCCTATTGTTTTTCCAGCTATGTCATAAGTTGTTTTTTCTATTCGTAATCCACATCCTGCAAATTCAAAAAGACTTCCACTTAATTTTTCTAGATCCCAAGTAGAAAAGGCCTCTATTTTTTTATCAGATAGCCCTATTATTTCCCAAACAGCATCTTTAACACCATATAAAATATAACCTCCCTTATTATTAGCAAGTGATACTAATGGTTTTATGAGAGATTTTATATCTGTATTGAAATTCTCTTTGCATTCAAATATATCATTTTCTCCAATGTCTAGACAGTTAATGGTTCCTTTTCTGATTTTAAGTAACTGAAATAAGATACTTTCAGAGATTGGAGAGGTGTCTTCTTGAGGAATGGATGACGATAGAAATGCTTGTAACTCGTCTTCAGTCGCTATAGGAATATCTTGACCTTTTTGGCCGTTAATAATCTCACTAATTCTACCACTGTTAATATGTAAAGAAGGATTCGCTCTTTTGGTGTTTATAATACCAACTATTTCTTGATTATTTTTCCCATTGGCATGCAATTTTTTTGCAATAGCAATTTCTTGAATTGTAAGTGTTTTTTTTATTTTTTGTAGCATGTTAGTCTCCCTCTATATAGAAACAGTATATAATTAGACATTTCAAAGTACTAGAGACATAATGCTAAATCCACAATGATTTTACTTCCCTTCTATCTCTTTTGCCAGTTTATTAACCAAATCCATATCCCTGCTTTTGTAGGCTTCGAGGAGAGGGAGGTAGTAGCGGGAGCTTTTACCTTCGCCGATGTAGGGAATGCGGCGGATGCCGTCGGCTTTGTCTTCTTTGCGTATGGCGAGCAAGGTGGCGTATGAAATCCCTAAAAACGCGGCTGTTTGCTTGATATTGAGCCAGTTTGAACGCGCGGCAATGTCAAATTCGTCCTTGTTGATTTTGGCATCAATGCCGTCCGCGCCGACATTTTGTTCGTAAAACTTGGCTTCCTTAGCATATCCGCTTTTGCTTAAGGCGGTGAGAAAGCTCTTAAATCCGTCCTTTGCCGTCTGGGTGATAAACGGGGCAAAACTCAAGTTCTGTATTTTGACTTCCGGCCTGAATTGCGTATCCTTAAAGCTGACCTCGCGGAAAAAGGTCAGATATTCCAACACGCTCTTTTCCGGCACTATACTCTCGTCAAAATTCACTATTCCCTTAAACAGGCAGTTCCTGATTTCCAGATGATACAAACCTACGTTACCGCTGCCGTTAAAATGTCGCATATTGAGCCGGCTGTTCTCATTAAACACGCAGCGGTCAATTTCCACCGGAATGCGGGCGTCTATTTCATCAAAGTTCAAGCTGCCGTTAAAAACACAATTGTTAAATTCTATCGGTGCGTCCGGGGTTTCATTTCGCAAGCGCACATTGTAAGCTTCTTCAAACACGCAGTCATAAAATCCGACACCCGCCGGCGGAGTGTCAATTCCATCATTAACGCCGAACCGGCAGCCGATAAAATACAAAACGCTGATATACGGTGAGCCGGTCTCGCTGAATAAAGCACCGGCCGCAACCACATTGCCGAAGTCAAAGCCCTTAAAACAAAGCCCTACCAGACTTCCTTGCAAAAATACCTTAATGTTTTTAAGTTCCCGTCGGATTGGTAATTTTTCATTGCCGGGTATCAGATTATTGATGGCCGGCACGATGTCTTCTTCAAAATTATAATCATACGGAACGTACTCTTTCCCGTCCTCGCCGATATATTGCAAAATCTCGCCTTTTGCCTGGAAAAGTCCCTGTTTGAAATTAAAATGCACCATGCGTCCTCAACAATTCCTACTTTCTTTTTTGCTAGGATAATCGCAAACAAGTTTAATTTCATTTAATAAAATCATGCCGATTCTGCGATTCTTTTGCTGATTAAAACAAAATTATCCAGTTTTAAGCAAAATCCTGCAAAACTTTTTACCCCGCTATATCCACATATATCCATTTAAATACATTTAAAACCAAGTTTCATAAAAATCCTTGAAAAACAATATGTTGACTTGCGTTTTGTTTTTCTCTCATACTAACCATGTCAGGCAGCAATGCCATAATTTAACGATTAAACCGAAGGGAAAATAAAATGACCATATTAACTTACATTATCGCTTCTTTGCTGAAAAAATATCGTTTCAAAAAAGAGGCCGAAAATCTAAAAAATCTTCTCAACGCCGCCCGGTTTTCCTGCTAGGAGAAAAGTCATGCATTACCAACTGGTTGCCAAAACCGCTGATTTTACGCCGGAAGAATTGCTCAATAAATTGCAGGGATTTATGCCGGTAACAGACGAAGCGGTTCATCAATACGGATGTTGGAAACTTGCACGTTATGTCGATTTTGCAGCATTTGCCGCCGATGACGTGGTTTATGTGACAGACTGCCATAATTAACTGATTTTCTAATAAAATTAAACATTTAACCTCAATGGCTCGGAGGAAGTACCAAAGTGCCATACAGAATTATTATGCTCTTTTTTTTAACGAAAACCCTACTTTTGAAAGGAAAATTAAAATGAAAAACTTTTTGGAAAAATATAACGCTTTTAAGATTGAAACCTCAAAAGACGAAGGCAAGCTGACTTTGGAAACGGCCAAAGAACGGATTTTGAAACTGTTGACCGATAATATCAGAAACTTCAAGGAATACAGCTGGAATTTGCAAAATCGGATGAACAAGCTGATTATTGATACGGAAAAGAACTCAATTTTTACGCTTCGTCTGGGCGGCAAACGCATTGTCCGCTATTCGCTCGATTTGCTGGATACTCAGCAGAAAATAAGCTTCTTGTTTGATTTTTACAACAGTGTTGAGGCCGGCGAGTTTAATGAGGACATTACCGACTTTCTGGCCAAAGAGATTGATAATGCCGCGGTGCGCAAAAAAGAAGCCAACGAGCGCCGGAAAAATAAGAAAAAAGCCGAACGCGAACAAAAAGCCAAGGAAAAACAGGAAGAATATGCCCGAAAAGTAGAGGAAACAAGGCAGAGAACGCTTGCTGCCGCTGAGCCGATGCTTCATGAAATGTACATACAATCTGAAGCTGCCCGCCAAAACGAACAGAATCAATATGTTTCTGAACGGGTTTAATTAAAAGTGTCCGGGGCTTATCAAAAATAAGCCCCTTTGCAATAAAACCAGGACAAAACAATATATTAGATTGAGTTTGATTAAGGGAAAGATAAAATGACAATAAGTTTAACCGAAGCATTGAGAAACATTGCATCCGTCCCCAACACCGAGGAAGAACTGAAACAAGGCGTTCGCAATCTGATAGGTTTTGCAAGGTGTATGTTATCAATCAAACAGGAGATTAAAGAAAATGAAAGCCGTCATACTGACACGCGTGTCAACCAAAATGCAGGAAGAGCGATTGAGCCTGCGCGCTCAAAGTAAACGCTTGGAAGAATATGCCGAAAGAAGGGAACTTGATGTTATCAAGCGTTTTGAAATTATCGAAAGTTCCACCCGCGGCGAACGTAAGCGTTTTATGGAGATGATAAATTTTTGCAAGAAACAAAAGGAAACCATAGCGATTGTGGCCGATACGGTTGACAGGGTGCAAAGAAGCTTCAAAGAAAGCGTGCTTCTTGATGAATTGATGCGCCAAGACAAGATTGAGCTGCATTTTTATCGCGAAGGGATGATATTAAACAGCAAATCCACCTCGGCCGATATCATGCGTTGGGACTTCTCGGTCATGGGTGCCAAAGCCTATGTCTTGCAACTCTCCGGGAATGTCCGCCGTTCTACAGAGTTGAAAACCAAAACGGGGAAAGATGCGGCGTTGCGCCGCTCGGTTATGAAAATTATGTTGATGAACGGGGCAAACATAATATTCGCCTCAAAGAACCGGAAGCCGATATCATCAAGCAAATATTTGAACTTTATGCTCTCGGTAAGATGAGCATATTGGAAGCCGTGCATTTTGCCGATTTGATTTAATGGGACTTAGAACCAGAGCCGGCAAAAAACTGGTCAATTCCAGCATCTACTATATATTGGATAATCCCTTTTATTATGGCGAGATGAAAACCAAAAGAGGAATTATTAAACATGTTTATCCGCCGCTGATTTCGCAAGAGCTTTGGGAGCAATGCCAAAAGCAAAAAGCTTTGAACAATCATAACGGCGCGGGGCTGAAATACAGCCAAAAGCCTTTTGTACTGAGAGGCTTAATCACCTGCGGAAGAACGGGAAGGGTTTGTCCCTGCGAAGATCAACTGAGAAGAAAATACTATTCGTGGGTGGTTTGTTACACCAAAACCGGGCAGAGGCGATACATCCCGGAACAAGATGTTTTAAGTGCGATAGAAACCGTCCTAAACCGTATCAAAATACCGGATTCCTTAATAAATCCGCTTTATGAAGAGATTAAAAATGCTGAAATTTCAGAAAAACAATACTGTCAGCAGGAAATCGGAAAACTGAGACAGGAACAGGAAAAAATGAAGGCAAAATTGATTTGCGTTTGGACGGAGAGCTTGACCGAGAAACGTTTGAAACCAAGCGTAATGAAATCCAACTCAAAATTGACCGTATGGGAAGGAAGATTAAAACCTATGAAAAGACGGGAAATGCCTTCACTTCAACGATATTAGATCTCATAAATCTTGCGTCGCAGGCCGGAAGAGTATTTGCCAAATCCGATAATCTTGAGCTGAAGCATCTGTTGTTAAAATTTGTTTTTAAGGAAATGATATTAACGGAAGGAGAATTGACGTATGAGCTGAATTTTCCGTTCAGCGAGTTTGAAAAAGCGTATTTTTACGAAAAAAGAAGCCAATTTTTCCAAGGCTCGCAAGACGAGGAAAACCAAGGCTTTGAGGATAATAAAACGGATGAAAACGCAAAATCGTTTGGGCCGAAAATTGCTCTTAAAAATCAAAGAGTTGCGTCAAAAAACGCAACTCTTCTCCAGTCTGGCTGGGGTGGCTGGATTCGAACCAACGAATGACGATACCAAAAACCGTTGCCTTACCACTTGGCGACACCCCAAGGAAATCCTGTTTCATGTACAGATGTGCATTTGAAACGGCTGAAGTATATTTATGCCATATTTTTCATTTTGGCAAGAGTTTTTTTATCACGTTAAAAATGCCGACATCTCGTGTCGGCATATCGCCGAAAAAAGACAGGCCTCCTCTTATCAGGGAGTTAAAACAGCCGCAACCTGACGGTTTGATCATGATCAAAGACGAGCGTCGTTACTCTCCAACATCTTGGCACTCACTCTATTGATAAATCACGTTTTTTTGTCTAGGAATGTAAACAGTCCTCCCCGACCTGGAAACTAAAACAGCCGCAACCTGACGGTTTGATCATGATCAAAGACGAACACCGTTACTCCAACACCTTGGCACTCACCTCTTTGAGGAAGCAAAGTTTTTCGGAAAGAAATGTAAACAGGCCTCTCCAATCGGGGACTACACAACTGCCAACCTGACGGTTTGATTATAATCAAAAGCGAACGTCATTATTCCAACGCCTTGGCATTCACCTCATTGAGGAAGCAATGTTTTTTCGGAAAGGAATGTAATAAAAACTCATTAAAAAATATCCGGCCAACGATATTGTTTCCGGCAAATACGAACCCGGGACGAAACACCCGGACAGATCCTCAAAGCCGCGGCGAACGGAATACAGTATTTCACCTGTTACTGTTGTTCTTTGACAAAAAGAAAAATTATCGCCACGACAAAAAAAAGAAAAAACTAACCATCCGATATGGGTAATTTATTCTTTTTACAATTGGGAAAACAGACAACGGCCAAACGCCTCAATCCTTTTTCAGACGCAGATCATCAGGCGGTTCAAACACCGGCACTCCAAAACGGCAAACATCAAACCCGGCCCGTTTGAACACAGCCGCCGTGATTTTACCAATCCTCTGCCCTGCTCCACCCTGTTTTCGTGTGGACGGAACATACAAAAAGTGGATTTTTACCCGGCAAAAGGTTATATTGTTTCCAAAAGAAAGAACAGAACAATGAACATTCCAAAATTAATATTCAACAAGGAAAACAAAATCATGAGAAAAGCGATTGTCCTGATATTGCTTTTGACCGGCTGTGCCGCTGTCAAAGCTCCGCCGGAATTCGTTTACCGGGAAATACAGACCCGCGATTTTACGTTAGCAACCTGGCAAAAAATTACCGACCCCGACGGCGTTTACAAAATCTACATTGAAGGCGACGGCCATGCTTTCAACGCCCGCGGCCGGGCAACAAACGATCCGACCCCGCGCGGAACGCTGGTGCGCGAACTGGCTTTCGGTGATCCTTCGCCCAACGTCGTTTATCTGTCACGCCCCTGTCAATATGTAAAAAGTGAAATCTGCAGCAAACGTCATTGGACAACCGCCCGCTTTGCGCCGGAAATCATCAATGCGGAATATGACGCCGTGCGGCAGATTGCCGGCAATTCGCCGATCATTCTGATCGGTTTTTCCGGCGGCGCCCAAGCGGCGGGGCTTATTGCCGCCGCCAAACCGGGACTCAACGTTGAGGAAATCATAACCGTTGCCGGCAACCTCGACCATCTGGCCTGGACACAGTACCAGAAAGTTCCGCCGTTGAATGAATCGCTTAATTTGGAAAGTTATCGGAAACAATTCGCGGAAATTCCGCAAACTCATTATGTCGGCAGCAACGACAAGGTTATTCCGCCGTTTCTGGTAAAAGAATTTGTCGGCAGCGGCAAAAGGGTAATCGAAGTTCCGAACGCAACGCATAACAGCGGCTGGGAGAGCATTTATCCGCAGATTTGGGAAAAAAGGTAAAGGACACCGACATACGGACGACAAAAAAAGCTTTGACCCGGGGATCAAAGCTTTTTTTTGCACAAAACCTCATTTGACGACGATGAAACTGCAGCCTTCGTCAAAATCCACCGGTTCGATTTTATCCGGCGCCTCAATATCCATGGTCAGCGCTCCATACGGTCCGGGATCGTCCGTTATCAAATACGGCCCCCGGTAAAGCGGCCCTTCGCCGACAGCGGCAAGAGAAACGCAGATACGGTCAACGTTCCGGGCAATTTCCCGCATTTCATCGCCGGTCGGAAGCCTGCCGCCGAAAATCACCGCCAGCTGTTTGCAGATGCCGGGGTAGACACCGTAGCCGTAATAACGCAGAACCGTCAGTTTGTCGTTTATAACAAAACCTTCCACTTCGTTAAAAAACTGCCGGCCGGTCGGATGATGATAAATCTTCTGCGACAACCCGAGCGGTTCGGTCAAAATTCTGACGAACGGCTCAACGGCCCGTTTTCCCTGCGGATAATAACTGTACGGAAGTTTGGCGGCGGAAGAGTCATAAGACAGACAATCCCTGTTCCAGTCAAGCGTTTCTTCGCCCGTATTGCGTTTGGTTCTCTTTCTGTTCGCGAAACCGAACATTTTTTGCAAAAATTTTCCCATAAAAATATGATTTTAAAATAATTGATAATCCGAATTTCCCATATATCATGCGCAGCGGAGAAAAACAAGACAAAAAGCCCCTCACGGCAAGAGGGGCTTTTCGCTGTGTTTTCCGCAAACCTTTATTTGTTTTTGAGACAAAGAACGTAATATGTGCCGTCTTTAACCTCGACCCCGTGGGTATCGTGCCCGAAGCCCGGAAATTTGCGGTCAAAGGCCTGCAACGATTTCAGATAGCCGAGAACGGGACCGTCCGCCGGACCGGCATTTTCGCCCGGCATCAGCAGCGGAATTCCGGGCGGATAAGGAACCACGCCGGTTGCCACCGTACGGTCGGCGATCTGATCGACAGCCATTGATTCGACGTTATTGTGAACAAGATTTTCATATGCTTCCACCGGTGTCATATCCGGTTTGGGCAGAACCGAGAAAGCGGCGGACAGGGCTTTGGTCGTGCCCAGTTCCTTCATGGCGGCAAACATTTTGTCGCACAGTTCTTTCAAGCCCGTTTCTCCGTATTCGTGCGGATTGTCCTTTACCAATTTGGGCAAGACGCGGCGCAGAGGCTCATTGTTGTCATAATCCTGCTTGAATTCGAACAGGGCGTTAAGCAAAGTTCCCCATTTGCCGTTGGTAACGCCGAGAGAAAACAGCACCAGAATGGTAAAGTCGGTGGTTTTCTCGACCACGATACCCTTGTTGTCCAGATAAGCGCTGACGACCGCGGCCGGAATACCGCTTTCGGCCAGGCTGCCGTCCGTAAGAACGCCCGGCGTTACCAGCGACACCTTGATCGGATCAAGCATACAGTAGCCTTCTTCCACCTCGCCGAAACCATGCCAGTCTTCGTTCGGCTTCAGCGTCCAGCAATCGGGATCGGTTGCCAGCTGCTCTTCGTCGGCTTCAAAAAACGGCACTTTCTGTCCGCTTTCGCGATCAACCACAAAATCCAGCTGCCAGATATTGAAAAACCAGTCTTTTTTGCCGGTAAATTCGGCATGAAGACGAGCCACTGTCTTGCGGAAGGAAACCGCTTCGCGGATGGAAACGTCGGTCAGCGCCTTGCCGCCGGGACCGTCCATCATCGCCGCGCTGATGTCGTTGGAAGCAATGATCGGATAGAACGGCGAAGTTGAGGCATGCATCATGAACGCTTCGTTAAAACGCTGGTGATCAATCGGGTTGCGGCCGTCGCGGACATGAATCATTGAAGCCTGAGAAAAAGCTGCCAGCAGCTTATGGGTAGACTGGGTGGCAAACATGGTCGGCCCCTTGCGGTCATCGTCTTTGGGATCGCAGCACATGGCAAAACGCCCCTTGTACATCGGATTGAAACGCGCATAGCCATACCAGGCTTCGTCAAAATGCAGCCGGTCAACGCTTTGTCCCAACAGTTCCTTTACCCGGTTGACGTTATAACACAATCCGTCATAAGTCGAATTGGTAATGATCGCATGCACCGGCGTCGGATCAATTCCTTCTCCGACCAGCGGATTTTCGGCAATTGTCTGACGAACGGCATCAGATGTCAGACGATCCGAAGTGATCGGACCGATGATGCCGTAGCGGTTACGGGTCGGGATCAGATAGGTCGGAATCGCTCCCGACAGGGTAATCGCGTGTTCGACCGATTTGTGGCAGTTGCGGTCGCAGAGCGCAACCTGATTGCGGGTAACGCTGGCCATCAGAATCACCCGGTTGGAAGTCGACGAACCGTTGGTTACGTGGTAGGTGCGGTCGGCACCGAAAACCCGCGCCGTGTATTTTTCGCTTTCGCCGATCGGACCGGAATGGTCAAGCAGCGATCCCAGTTCGCCGACCGAAATCGACAGATCCGAACGAAAAACCGGTTCGCGGAAAAAGTTGAAAAACGCACGGCCGGCAGGCGAATGCATAAAACCGGTGCCGCCGGTATGCCCCGGCGTATGCCAGGAATATTCGTGCACTTTGGAAAAAGCGGCCAGCGCCTTGAACATCGGCGGCAAAATAAACTGACGGTAACGTTCGGTCGCCGCCAGTACGCGGCCGGCAATGAAATCCGGCGTATCTTCCATTACCCAGATGAAGTCGTTGACGCTTTCCAGAATTTCCGACGGCACTTTAGACGCTGCCGTCCGCCCTGCCAGCAGAAAGACCGGCAGCTCCTTATTGTGTTCGCGCAAAGCTTTCAGCAATTCAATGATTTTGGCATAGTCTTTGTCGTCTTTGTTGTTCAGTTTGAGCAGCACGCACTGAACGGTCGGATCCGTAATCAGAACGGCTTTGGCGTCGTCATCGCTTTCCGACACGATTACCCTGACATCTTCCGCGGTCAGATAATCCTTCAGTTCGCGCACGCTGCGGGCGGCCGCGGTGTTGTCGTTCAAACCGTCGTAGACCAGCAGCATCCTGATCCCCAGCGGGTCGCTCTCCAGGCATTTTGCACCTTCTTTCATAAATCAAACTCCTTTCAACTTTAATTTGCCGGATCCGCGGTCACGGAAGTATTGACATACTCGCTGATCCGTTTGGAACTGTAGTCACTGACAGATACCCAGAACATTGCGATCAGCGCCGCGATCGTAATCGTCAGGGTCATATAGCGAACCCAGCGCGGCACGCAGCAGCCGCCGGGTTTGACATGCGTTTCCCTGATTTCGATTTTGCGGTTGACCGAAAGCTCGTAGAATATAATGGTAGAAATGACGAAAATCAGCGCCCAGCGGGTTTGCTCGCTGTTGGAACCGATCATCGCCGACAGGCTGTAAACGGCGGCAATCAGACCGACAATGGTATAAAACAATCCTTCCCTGTCGCTCATTTTTTCACGGCCGAGGATTTTGATCGCCACCGAAGAATAAATATAAGGCAGCAGGGTCATGATAACCGCGATCGAGGCGATTTTGCCGAACTGTTCGGAAGCGGTCGGCGACATCGTGGCCAAAACCTGCAGGGTCATGATGCCGGCAACGATCGCCAAACCGGCGGAAGGAACGCCGCGGCGGTTGACGCGAGCAAAAATGCCGGCAAACAAACCGTCTTTGGCCGCCGCCTGAGCCGTTTGTCCGACCAGAAGCGTCCAACCGGCCAGAGAACCCAGACAGCCCACCGCCGCGCAGAGGGCAACGATTTTGCCGGCGGTCGACCCGAGGGCAATGCTTACCGCCTGCGAGAACGGTGCCGAAGAAGAAACCAGTTCCTTGTTGGGAATGATGCCCATGATCGCCGAAGAACTCAGCACGTAGCAGACGGCCGCCAGCAGCACCCCGACGACGGTTGCGATCGGCACGTTTTTGGCCGGATTTTTAACCACCGCGGTGGAAACCGAAGCGCTTTCGACGCCGATAAAAGCCCACAAGGTAAAGTTCAGGGTCATGCCGACGGCGGTCAGGCTGCTTTCGCCGGAAACGTTCCAGCCTTCCATATAAGTTTCGGGATTAAACCAGAACCAGCCGAGCAGTGCGACGCCGACGATCGGAAACAGGGCCACGGTGGTGGTGATGCCCTGCATGCGGCCGACCACCCTCGGTCCGAGAATGTTGGCGTAGGTAAAAAACCAGATGACGGCAATCTGCGCCAGCGCCATTACCAGCGGATCCCGAAGCGCCGGGAAAAACGGCGTCAGATAACCGAGCCCGGCCACCGCCAGACCGACATTGCCGATAACGTTGGCCAGCCAGTAGACCAGGTTGGTCTGATAGCCCATATAATCGCCGAAGGCCTTGCGCGCATAGGCATACGGCCCGCCGGCCGCGGTCGTCACTTCCGTCAGCTTGGCAAACACCAGCCCGAGCGCTATGGCGCCGACAACCGTAATCAGCCAGCCGATGATGGCGATGCTGCCGATGCCGGCGAGGTTGGCGGGCAGCATGAACACGCCCGAACCCATCATGTTTCCGGCCACCATCAGGATCGCCGGAAGCAGTCCTATCTTATTGCTTTCACTAACCATCTGTTCTCCCCGTTTGACATAATTGCAATTGTTTACGGCTATTTACATAATGCCTCGTCAAACGGGTTACAATTGCCGGGAGAGAAATTTATCGGCAGAAAATGCGGTCCGGCTACGGACGTCCGCTCTCAAAGACCGGGAAAATGATCCACTTCTTCAATGGTAAAGTCTTCGCCGATAATGACAAATTCAACCGTAAAATCTTCGCCGACGTCAACCAGGCGCCACTCCCCGCAATCGGTGCCGAAAGGAGAATATTTCACTTTCAGGTCGCCGAAATGTTCAACCTTGCGCACTTTGAAATCCCCGAAGTGCTCGACAATCCGCACGTTGCCGTAAAGCGGCACCCCGCCGAAGGTGCAGTCTTCCGCGATTTCTTCCGCCGCTGCCGGGAACGCCGCCAGCAGCAACGCCGGCAACAGGATTTTTTTCATCATATCTTCTCCTTTTACGTCTGCTTTTGTAAAAACCTATTTTAATATGCGGAAAACAAAATGCCACATATTTTTTCCGGCCGGCGTTTTTTTAGAACTTTCGGCCTGTTTTCATCCGGCCGGCCGCTTCCCATATTTTGTAAAATTAATATGAGGAACGATTGATGAAAAAACTGACATTATCCTTAACCTCCCTGCTGTTGGCGCTGTGGCCGGCCTTCGCCGGCGCCGAAACGCCCGCTTTTGTCCCGCTCAACCCGGCAGCAGTCAACAAAAAACTTGACGCCGCCGCAACCAAACTCAATTCCGGCAAAGCCGGCAAGGAAGAAATCGCCGCCATTTTGCAGGAAGTTGCCGGCATTGAGGACGACCGGCAGCAAACGCGTCAACAATATGCCGAAGAACTGGCCTCGGTGCAGAAAAAACTGAATGCGCTCGGTCCGGCACCGGAAAAAGACGAAAGCGAGCCGGCGGCCATTGCCAAACAGCGTAAAGAATTTGCCGGCAAAGCCGACGGTTACAAGGCACAGATCGCGCAGATGGACCTGCTTGCCGCGCGGATCGACGAAATCAACGGCCTGATTTTAAAAATCCGCAACCGGCGCCTGCTTGACAATATTCTGGTCAAACAAAGCTCAATTTTTCATCCCGAAGAATTCTGGCAGTCGCTGACCACCTTCGCCGGCTTCGTCTTTGAACTGGTCAAATCGCCTTTCAGCTGGTACCGCGGTCTGCCGCCGGAAAAGGAGGCAGCCGTCAACAACAATATCCTGACGGTGATCGGCGTCATGGCCGGCGCCCTTGTCGCCGCCTTTTTCCTCAGCCGTTACATCAGAAGCCGCCTCGGCTACCGCGCGGCGGTCGAACATCCCGACTATTCGCAAAAAGTGCGCGCCGGCATTGCCATGTTCATCGTCCGCGGCGTCATTCCCGCCGCCGTCATCGGCGCCTTTTTGTTCTGGCTTAAGGGCAACGGAGTAGTCAACACCGGTTCTTTCGGCCTGCTGCTGCACACCGCTGCCGTTTACCTGCTGTACTACTACCTGACAAAAGCGGCGGTGCGCACCGTATTCACGCCGGACAACGGCAAATGGCGGATCATCGAAGTGGCCGACGGCTGCGCCAAATGCATCAGTTCGGCTCTCATCTTTTCGGCGGCGGCCGTTTGCACCGTTTCCTTTCTGCAAAGCCTCGCCGGCCGGATGGACTATGACAGTTCAATCGTCTATTCACTGAAAATTTTCGCCAACGCGGTCAAGGCCTTCTGCGTGGTGCTGGTTGCCCGCAAGGCGCTTTACAACAACAATCCGCCGGTGCCGGGGGAAATTGACGACGACACGCCGCTCGACGGCCTCAGCACCGCCTCCAAAATCAGCCTGTTTATCACATTTCTGATGACGGCGGCCTTTGCCGTTTCCCTGTTCGGATATATCCGCCTGTCGGAGTACGTTATCAACCGTTTTATCATTTCCGTCGTCGCCATCGGCGTTTTCTATATTATCGACAAACTGATCCGCGGCCTTTTTCACCGGATACTGCAATTCCGTTTCTGGCTTGCCACCTTCCGCCTCGGACACAAGACCCTGCGCAAGGCGGAATTCTGGTTCGGACTGCTGCTTTCGCCGGTGATGTGGGCGTTTGCCGTTCTCGTCCTGCTGGCCGTCTGGGGCGTTTCCGTCGATCTGCTGCTGGCACGGATAAAAGGCTTTCTCACCGGGTTTAACATCGGCGGCATTCACATTTCCATCACTTCTATCATTCTCGGGATCGTCTGCTTTTTTGTGCTGCTTTCCCTGTTCGGGCTGTTAAAAAACAGCTTTGTCCGCGGCAATTTAAGCAAAATAGACATGGACAACGGGGTACGCAATTCGCTCGTTTCCTCAATTAATTTTCTCGGGTTCATCGTTTCCGCCCTGATTGCCGTCGCGGTAATGGGCGGCAGCCTGAGCAGCATCACCATCATCGCCGGCGCGCTTTCGTTCGGGGTCGGCTTAGGTCTGCAGAACATGGTCGGCAACCTGGCCGCCGGCATGACCATTCTGTGGGAACGGCCGATCAAAATCGGCGACTGGGTGGTCATCGGCGGACAGGAAGGGCTGGTACGCAAAATCAACATGCGCTCGACCGAAATCGAAACCTGGGACAAATCGACCGTCATCGTGCCGAATTCCGCGATTTTGTCGCAAAGCCTGACCAATTACACCTACTCCGGACTGACCGGACGGGTGGTCATCAAAGTCGGCGTCGGCTATGACAGCGACATTGAACTGACCAAACGGACGCTTTTGGAAATTGCCGCTTCCAACCCTGACGTTCTGACCAGCCCCGAACCTTCGGTCGCTTTCAACAACCTCGGCGACAGCAGCCTCGAATTTCAGCTCAACTGCTTTACCGCCAACGTTTTCAAGCGCTCCGGCATCGCCAACGACTTAAGGGAAAAAATCATCAACCGTTTTCGGGAACTGAAAATCGACATTCCCTACCCCCAGCGCACCGTTTATCTGGAACGGCCGGCAGCCGGAACGAACGCCCCGAAAGACGCTTCTCCTTTTGCCGAACGCTCCTGAAAACAGTTTGTCCCGGGTATCCTTAAACAAACGCATGCTCTTGACTTTTTGTTAAAAATGCTTTGTATTAGGGGTAATTTCGGCAATTTTGGAAGGTGAAAATGAAAAATACCGTTAAAATAACATTCTGGATTATGCTGACCGCCGCCGTTGTTCTCGGCATCAACGCCGGGTGGGACAAATATCAGGAATTCCGGCAGGCCGAACTGGCCAGGGTGATGACCGTCAAAGACAAGAAGTTCGACCCCGGCCAATTGACGGAAATGGCGGCCGCGCTGGCGGCCAAACCTTACGTTCCGCCGGCAGACAATCTTCCGGACGAGCTTAAGAAACTTAACTACGACCAATACCGGGACATTCGTTTCAGCCGCGAAAACGGCCCCTGGTACGGCAAAAAACTGCCGTTTGAAATTCAGTTTTTCCACCTCGGCTCATTGTTTCTCACCTCGGTTCCGATCAACGAAATCGTCAACGGCCGCATTCATCCGCTCAAATATTCCCCCGCTTATTTCGACTACGGCAAAAACCGCCTGAACACCGACGAGCTGTCGGAACTGGGCTATGCCGGCTTCCGCCTGCACAACCCGCTGAACACGCGCAAATATTACGACGAACTGGTTTCCTTCCTCGGCGCCAGCTACTTCCGCGCACTCGGCAAACATCAGAAATACGGCCTTTCCGCCCGCGGGCTGGCGATCGACACCGCCGTCCAGACCGGGGAAGAATTTCCGATCTTCCGCGAATTCTGGCTGGTCCGGCCGAAAAGAAACGACAAGTCGGTTACCGTCTACGCCCTGCTGGACAGCCCGAGCGCGGCCGGCATCTATACCTTTGTCATCACTCCGGGCGAAAACACGGTGATGGACGTCGACGCCAAAATTTTCCCCCGCAAGGAAATCAACAAACTGGGCATTGCGCCGCTGACCTCCATGTACCTGTTCGGAGAAAACACCAAAAACAAATTTGACGACCACCGGCCGGAAGTGCACGACAGCGACGGTCTGCTGGTCTTAAACGGCAACGGCGAATGGTTGTGGCGTCCGCTTGACAACTCCAAGTATCTGCGCATCAGCGCTTTCGTCGATGAAAATCCGAAAGGCTTCGGGCTGCTGCAACGAGACCGCGAGCCGGCTCATTATCTGGATTTTGAAGCCAATTACGAACAACGGCCGAGCGCCTGGGTGGAACCGGTCGGCGACTGGGGCAAAGGCTGGATCGAACTGGTGGAAATTCCTTCCCAGCAGGAAATTCACGACAACGTCGTCGCCTACTGGGTACCCAGGGAAAAAGCCGTGCCGCAGAAAGAGCTGCATTATCGGTACCGGTTATACTGGTTTACCAAACTGCCGGTCAAAAAAGTTCCCGGCGACATTACCGCCACCTATACCGGAATCGGCGGCGTATCCGGCATGCTGGAAGATCACAAACGCAAATTCGTGATTGATTTCGACATTCTCAACATGCAAAAAGAAGTGGAAAAAGGCATTGCCACGCTGGAAGTTTCCGCCAGCGAAGGGGAAATTACCGGCAAGCACCTGATGTACAACCCGGTAACCAAAGGCCTGACCGCATACATCGACTTCAAACCGAACGGCAAGACCTCGGAACTGCGAGCTTCGGTAGTCAAAAAAGGCAAAAACATTTCCGAAATCTGGAGTTACCAATGGTTGCCATAAAAATACAGAGCAAAGAAGACATTATCGGCGCATACCTTTGCAGCCTGGGGTTTGCCGGGCGGGAACTGCCGTCAGTCGTCAAGACCGTGGCCGGACAACTTGACTTTCAATCGGCCGACGGCGACGAGCTGGTCGGCAAAATCGACGGCATTCTGCTTGAAATGGCGCGCAAAACCTTTCCCGAAAGCGGACTTGCCGACGAACAGCTGCTGGCGCAGTTCAAACTTTGCTTTCTGCTCTGCGGCGGCGCCGAACAATGTACCGTCCAGGGCATCAGGCAGCTGAATTTGCCCGCCGGTCTGACCAAAGCCATGCGCGAACGCTTCATCGTCAATGCGCCGGCTTGTCATTACACGGAAATGAAACCGCAGAAAATAGAGAGCTTCCGCTCCCGCAAAAGGAAGAAAAAATGACTTCTCAGCTTGTTCCCATCAGCCCGCGGCAAATCCGCCGGCGGCGTCTTAAAGTTTTCGGCCTGATGTTTGTCAGCACCCTGTTCGCCACTTTGAAATGGATTACGGTCATCCCGAGCGACAGTTCGCTCTTCACCCGTTTTCTGATGATCGGCCTGTTTATCCTCACCTTTGCCTGGATCGCCCTTTTCTTCTGGTCCAGCATTTTCGGCTTTTTCGAACTGCTTCGCAAAAAGAAGGTGCCGGGCATTGCCTGGCCGGAGGAAAAAACGCCGCTGTCAACCCGCACTGCCATTCTGATGCCGGTCTACAACGAATCGCCGGTCAGCGTTTTTGCCAATCTGCTGGCGATGGCACGGGATCTGGAAAAAACCGGACAGGCCGCCGCCTATGACATTTTTGTCTTAAGCGACACCACCAACCCCAAAGTATGGGTGGAAGAAGAAAGCGTCTGGCTCGAAGCCAAAAAACTGATGCCTGCCTCAATCGGCCTTTATTACCGCCGGCGGCCGGTCAACACCGCCCGCAAAAGCGGCAACATCGAAGATTTCTGCAACAAATGGGGCGCGCTTTACGATTTTATGATCGTGCTCGATGCCGACAGCCTGCTGGAGGGAACGACCATGGTCAAAATGTCGCAGCTGATGGAAGCCAACCCCGGCGCCGGCATCATTCAGGCGCCGCCGATGTGCATCAACCGTCATTCGCTTTTCGCGCGCATTCAGCAGTTTGCCGGCAAGGTATACGGCCCGATCGTTTCCGCCGGGCTGGCCTATTGGCAGGTGGGCGACAGCAACTACTGGGGACATAACGCCGTTATCCGCGTGAAAGCCTTTATGGAATGCTGCAAACTGCCGGTTTTAAAAGGGCGCGCACCGTTCGGCGGGCATATTCTCAGCCACGACTTCGTCGAAGCGGCGCTCATCCGCCGCGGCGGATGGTCGGCCTGGCTGCTGCCGGAATTAAAAGGAAGCTTTGAAGAATGTCCGCCGTCGATGATCGATTTCGCCGTGCGCGACCGCCGCTGGTGTCAGGGCAACATGCAGCATATGAAAGTGCTCGTTTCCAAAGGCCTGCATCCGGTCAGCCGCGTGCATTTCATCATCGGCATCATGTCTTATCTGTCTTCCCCGCTGTGGCTTTCCTTTCTTCTGGTCGGCCTGGCAACAGCGCTCGGACGCAATATTTTTCAGCCGGAATATTTCCCGACCTATTACACTCTGTTCCCGACCTGGCCGATTTTTGACAAATTCGGTACCATCAGTCTGTTCGTCCTTTCCATGTTCATGCTTGTTTTTCCCAAATTCCTGGGGTTAATCGTCTATCTGACGCAAAACAAATTCAAGGATATCGGCGGCTTTTTCGGGGCGGTCAAGAGCGTGCTGGCGGAAATTGTCTTCAGCGCGCTGTCGGCACCGATCATGATGATGTTCCAAAGCAAATTCGTATTTGACATTTTCGCCGGCATCGACGCCGGCTGGAATACCCAGAACCGGGACGAAACCGGCACTTCTTTCCGGGAAGCCTGGGCACGCCACCGCTGGCACACGATCCTCGGCGCCGCTACCACCGTCATTGTCTGGAAATATGCCCACAGCCTGTTCTGGTGGATGCTGCCGATCACCGTCGGACTGATGCTTTCAATCCCGATCTCGATGATTTCTTCCCGCGAAAAAACCGGCATAGCGGCCAGAAAACACAAATATTTCATTATTCCGGAAGAAATCCGAGTGCCGGAAATCTTAACCGAAGCGCTCGATTTTAAAAAACAGCTGTCACACCGGAACGAACAAAAGTTCGGGGTAGAAAACATAGTCGACGACAGCGTACTCAACGCTTTGCACATTTTGATGCTGCCGGTTAACGGCCCGGCACCGGAATTTGGCACCAAGGCGCTGGAAATGGCCAAGATCAAACTGGAAAACTACATCAATCACGGGCTGGAAATGGACCTGAGCCGGGAAGAGGAAATTGCCCTGCTCTACAGTCCCGACGTTTTGAAAAAAGCCAACCTGATGAAACAACTGGAAAACTGCAATGAACTTTAAAACGAAAACGGCCGCGGCAGGAATTTTGGCCGTGCTGACGGTTGCCGCCGCGGCGTTTGTCATTCTGCCCCGTCATAAAAAACTGCCGGCGCCGGCGGCCGTTCAGGCGGATAAGGTACTGGTCAAAAAAGCCGAAAGAAAACTGTATTTGCAAAAAGACGGACAGAACCTGAAAGAATACCGCATCGCCCTCGGCTTTGCGCCGGTCGGCGACAAGCTGCGGGAGGGCGACGGCAAAACGCCGGAAGGCATATACCGCATTTCCGGCCGCAATCCGAACAGCCGTTTTTACCTGTCGCTCCGGGTTTCCTACCCCAGTGCGGAAGACCGGCGGGAGGCGGCGGAAAAAGGCTTTTCCCCGGGCGGCGACATTATGATTCACGGACTGCCGAACAAAGCCCCGTTTTTGGGCAGCGCCCATCTTCTGCGCGACTGGACGGCCGGCTGCATCGCCGTTACCAACGAGGAAATCGAAGAGATATGGTCAATGGTTGCCGACGGCACGACAATTGAGATCCTGCCTTAACTGCCTGATTTCATCATTTTTTTGAGCTAAAAGCTATTGACAAGCACGGTACCAGCCTGTAGCATAGGCAAATGTTAAAATAAAATGAGGTTCCAAAATTAATCAATCATGAGTCCCGTATACGTATACGTTTTTAATCTGGCCCTGGTTTTGCTGCTGGTGTTTGCCAATGCTTTTTTTGTCGTTTCAGAATTCGCCATCGTCAAGATCCGCCGCACAAAACTGGAAGAACTGGCCCACTTCGGCAATAAACGGGCAAAAATCGCACTTAAAATCACCGAAAATCTCAATACCTATTTAAGCGCCATCCAGCTTGGCATCACGCTGGCCTCGCTCGGCCTCGGCTGGATCGGAGAACCGGCGGTTTCCCATTTGCTGGAAGACCTGTTCGGGCACTATTTTGCCGACAACAAGGTGCTGCTGCATTCGGTCAGCTTCGGCGTCGCTTTCGGTTTCATTACCCTTTTGCACGTCGTGCTCGGCGAACTGGTGCCGAAGTCGCTGGCCATTCAGAACACAGAAACCTATGCGCTTATCATTGCTAAACCGCTTTATGTCTTCAAACATATTTTTTCGCCGTTCATCTGGGTTTTTGACAAAGTAACGGCCGGCATTTTGCACCTGATGGGTGTTCAACAATCAAACGAAAACGATGACGCTCATTCGGAAGAGGAAATCAAACTGATCATCGATGCCTCCAAAAAAGGCGGCGTTATTGACGATACCGAAGGCGAAATTATTCAAAACGCAATTGATTTTTCGGAAATCTACGCACATGAAATCATGATTCCCCGGCAGGACATGAAGTGCCTTTATCAGAACTATACCTTTACGGAAGCGATGGATTTTATCAAAAAGCACAATCATACCCGTTTTCCGCTCTGCAACAAAGACAAAGACCACATCATCGGCATGCTGCATATCCGCGATCTGCTGGAATATGAAGGTGACGAAAACGACAAGGATATTCTGACCAAACTCGCGCGCAAGATATTATTCGTGCCCGAAAACAAGTCGATCTCCGAAATTTTGCATCAGATGATGCTGCGCCACGTTCATCTGGCCATCGTAGTCGACGAATACGGCGGCACTGCCGGACTGCTTTCAATGGAAGACATTCTGGAAGAACTGGTCGGCGATATTATGGACGAGCACGACGACATTACCGACGAGCCGATCAAAAAAATTGATGACAAAGTCTGCGAATTTGACGGCGTAGTTCTGGTCGAAGACGCTTTCGACAGCATGGGGCTGCCGGAATGCGAACATGAGGAAAGCACCATGGGCGGATATGTTTTCGGCCTGCTCGGCCGGCTGCCGAAAGTGGGCGACAAAGTGGAAGACGTCTATTGTGAATATGAAGTGATCGGGATCGACAATATGCGCATTACCCGAATCAAAGCCAGAATCAAACCGGCGCCGGAGCAAAATGATGAAATTTAAGACTTTGTTCATCGCCTTTGTATTGTGCGCGGCGGCTTCGACAGCGCAAGCAGGCTGTATGGATCTGCCGCAGCAAAAGGCGCGACGTGCATTGCAGATTCTGAAAAACCAGATTATGGTCGCCGAATACTGCGAAAAATGCCTGAGTCCGTTCCACCGGCTGATCGGCGTACGCTCAACCGGCATCGTCTGCAATGATAAAGACCTTTGCCGCATTCTTATCAACGGCGAGGAAGTTGACGTGTCGCATCTTTTTGCCGAAAATGCCGACGGCCGAGAAGAAAACATCGGTTATGCCGTCGACTGCCCGGACGCATTGCTTTACAACCCGCGCTATCTGAACTTTGAACGATAAAAACATTGCTATTTGCCGGAAATGATTATATAAAAAGAACGGATATAATCATTAATGAAAGCAAAGCCATGGAAAAAATCATCAATTACATTTCCCGCGGACAGGGGCTGGGCATCAAGTTTCTGCTGCTGTTTTCACTGATCGTCGCCGTTTTCTACGCCATCGGCACCAAGTTTGCCGGCGATCAATTTTTTGTTCCCGCCGCACAAAAGGCGGCAGACGCTTTTCTGCCGATCAGAATTGAAGACGGTGTTGTAACCGAACCCCAAAATACGGTTAAAAACTACACCTTTGTTCTCGGCGAAGAAAAAGTTCCGGATGCGGAAAGTTTCAACCTGACCATGGATACTACCGTAGATTCTTTGGATACGTCCGGTTTAAAAGAAGGGCTGTATCTGACCAGACGGGCACTTTATGTCGTCCAACGCAATCAGACCAGAGTTTATGAACTGGAAGATTCCTCTTATTTTCCGCAAGGCGACTATACCGACACGTTTCATTCCGTTGTCAACTGGGCCGTCGTTTTTGTCGGTTTGTTCGGATTTGTTGCATTTTTTATCCTCTACTTCATCGTCGTCATCTTTTACGCTACCTGTTCGTACATTGTTTCCGCCATTTTCAGGAAACAATACGACTTTGATCTGAGGATGCGGCTGAGCACGCTGGCGTTTATTGCCACCAACGTCGTCTTTACGGTTTTGGGCTGGTTCGGCTTTTCCAGCAATTTGATCTTCCTGCTCGCGGTGCTGGCGCTGCAGGCGCTGGTGATCAAAGAACTGCCGGGCAAGCAAGCACAGGCGGCACAATAGGTTTTGGGCGCCAATCAAAGAAAAATCCCCGCTGTCGGCGGGGATTTTTACGTTTCGGAAAAGACAGGCAAAGCACGCCCGGCAGAACGGTGCGGGACAAAAGACGGACACGGACGGCCGTCGGCGGCAAAAGACTTATGTTTCGGCACAGACCTCACCGGCGGAAAAGCAACGACGGTTTCCGCACCGTTTCGATATTGCCCGTCCCCGCCGACGTCATCGCCATTTTCGGTTCGCCGGCAAAAAAATCAAACATCGCTTTAATGCCGCGGCAACCGCACTGCCGAACCGTACCGGACGGCCGTCGGCAACGATATCCGTACCGGCGGACGGTGCTTTGAAAACGTGCCGGCCGCGGCGGGCGCCGCCGTCAAAAATCACCGGTACGCGGTAGTTTACCGCCCGGGCAATTTTGTCAGCGCGGCAAAGAAAGCGGAACCGCCGTCAGCCGACGGCCGCCGTGATTGTCCCACAAACCGCCGATATATCGGCGGCAGTCGACGTCAATGCATCGGCGGCGCTTTGAATGTTTTTGGCCATCGCCGGCAGTTTGACACAAGCGGCAAATTCCGCCGCATCGTCCGGCATACTTTTCCGCCGGCCGCAGCAAACACTTCCGCAATCGACCTCCCCGCACCGGCGCCGGGAATTTCCGGACTGTCCGTCGGTAAGGGTATTTTTAAGCCTTCGCCTCACATTGCCGTCAATGGCGGCATCAACGGCAACGCCGGCCGCTTTGGCGCCGTTTTTTCCGCTTCGTCGCAGCAAACACTTCCGCAACCGACCTCCCCGCACCGGCGCCGGGAATTTCCGGACTGTCCGTCGGCAAGGGTATTTTTAAGCCTTCGCCTCACATTGCCGTCAAGGGCGGCATCAACGGCAACGCCGGCCGCTTTGGCGCCGTTTTTTCCGCTTCGTCACAGATACGGCGGTTGAATGCATCATCTTTGCGTACACAGAGCTGAACCAACTGTGGCGCTCCCTGCCCGACGACGGCAATGTCGGGGATCGTACCGTTGGTATAAGTACCGACCGACATAACCGTTTTCGCCGCCGCAACGCCGGCCGCGGTTTCCTTTTCCGCTCCGGCATATTTCGGGTCATGGGCCGGACGGCTCATGATGACGGACATTGACGGCGGAATGCCCGAAACAGGGGTCGAAACATCCGGACTCTCCGTCCCGCTCATCACCCGCGGACATACGGCTGCTGCCGCAAACGCTTCACGGTTGCGGCGCATAGCCGCTTTGTTGCAGGCACCACCTGCCGGATTCCCGGGGCCGGGCACCAAATTCTCCCGTCCCCGGACGGTCGGTCAACGCCGACGATTCCCGTCATTTTTCCACAGCGGGCGCTTTATAACCTTCGGACATGTTTTTTTCATTTTCTCCGCGTATGACGAAAAAACACCTTTTAAAGCGGCAAAACAAAGCGTTTTTTCAATACAAAACCGGTTTACAAATTAAAATCAATATGTTAAAATTAGACAAAAGAAGACAAATATTTTATGATAAAAAGGCGGTGAGCGAATTGAACAAAGAACGATGGAAAAAACTGGCGCAGAAGGCGGGCGACAAAATCAGGCAGGGATCGCTGCGTCTGGCAATGTTGATGACGACGCTGATCGGCAACGGCAGCGCGACAGGTTCCAACCCGCCCGCGGAATCTTCTTCTTCGTCAGAAAAGACGACGATCACCGCCCCGGCCGTCAAAACGGAGCGAGCCGACAGCATCGACACCGTTGACATGACGCAGCTGATGAGCGAACAACTGATCAGCAGCAACAAAAACATCGCCGGCAACTTTAACCTGGAAGGCCGCACTTTCACCGCCGAGGAACTGGCGGAAATCGGCCAGTGCGAACTGAACGAACAAATCCAGAAAACGGCGCAGAAAACGGCCAAACGCGGCGTACCCAAAAAAGGACAACAGACTTATTGCCTCGGCGCCGTAAAGTCTTTCTTTGCCAAACACGGCATCACCATCGACGCCCAGCGCTTCGCCTACCGTGCCGTCACCGGCTTTCAGGCCAACGAAAATTTCACCGAAGTCGAAGCGGAAATGAACAATTTCCGTTCGCTGCCCGACGGCGCCGTCATCGCCTGGGAAAAGGGAACCACGCGTTACGGGCATGTCGCGATGAAGATCGGCAACAAGGAATTTTGCGACTTCGTTTACAATCTGCGCACCCACAATCGCCGGGGCAGCAGCGGTCAGCGCTACGGCAAACCGCATGTCTTTATTCTCAAAAACATGCCTTTCAGCAAGAAACTGACGCAGAAGCTGATTGCCGAAGGCCGGCTTGACAAATCTCTGGAAAAGCAGACGCTCGCCCTGGTCAAAATCGGCGATATGAGAATGCTGCTCAACGCCGACAATCTGGCGGCATTCAACCATGACCTGGCCAAGGCCGGCATCCGGACAGCTGACAAAATGACGTTAAAGGACCTGAAAAAACACGAGAAGGAACAGCAGCGGCTGACGGCAGAAATATTGCGGGAAAGACGGCAGCGGGATTGAAGTTTCGCCGGCGCCGAAGCTGCTTTTGCAACCGGCGCGCGTTTTTCATGTTTTACCGAAAAGCGGGGTTCAAACCCCGCTTTTCGGTATTTTGCCAACGATCGCAAATGCGGCAAAGAGTTTACCGCGGCGCATAGACATATTCGGCAATGGCAAAAGCGCCGTACAAAATGATGTACATCCCCATCAGCGTGGTAATGGTAACGGCGCCGATGCTCGGAAAAATCAGAATCATAAAGGCAAACAGAATACCCAAAATACCGATGCCGAGACTCCAGCCCCAGGGCGCTCCGATCTTTCTCAGCTGGAAAGAAGTCACCAGTTGAATGACACCGACCGCCAGACACCACAAGGCAAAGATCATCGGCAGCGTGGCCGCGGTAACCCCCAGGTTGGCTACAAAAATGACCCCGACCAGAATATCCAACAACCCCACCAGCAGGTACCAGCCTGACTGATAGGAAAAGGAAGCCAGAAAATAGCCGGCGCCTACAACGATGAAGGCAATGCCGATATAGAGCGCCAGTCCGAGCAGACTGGCCACCGGATTAAACCAAACGTAAAAGCCGAGAATCACCATGATGATGCCGGCAAACAAATGCCAGAAACCGGCGGTTTGCAACTTTTCCCCGTTGACGGGGGTGACAGGTTCAGCCATATTTTTTCTCCTTTAAAATCTCTTCTCAATAAAAAATAGGCATTGTTTTTCCGATTTCAAAGGCCGACGGATGATTATTTGTCAGCGCGAACAGCCGCCGTCACGGGACCTGAGGGCAGAAAGTTCCGGCCGGGCGGCATAACCGCCGCCGCGGGCGGGACAAGCGTCGTTTTCCCGATCTTAAAGGCCGACGGATGATTATTTGTCAGCGCGAACAGCCGCCCTCACGGGACCTGAGGGCAGAAAGTTCCGGCCGGGCGGCATAACCGCCGCCGCGGGCGGGACA
>ERZ773150.213-NODE-213-length-70094-cov-6.305416_pt1 | contig 70094 bp, 45 predicted proteins | sample MGYA00580845_ERZ773150 | MGnify/ENA primary metagenome ERZ773150 (study PRJEB29015, sample SAMEA2737848) | human gut metagenome | biome: human gut; feature: human-associated habitat; material: faeces | place: China | collected 2012 ...
GGATTGAGTTGTTTTGCAGACATTTATTCAGGTTGGTTCGGGTTTTACTTCAGGTTGGTGCGGTGGCTGTGCATCGCAGCTTCCTGCAGGGCGTGGATCGCATCGCGCGACCACGGCAGGCCGATGAATTCCGACGGGTAGTCGGTCTCGATGATGTCGGGTTCGGCGACCAGCTCGCGCAGGTAGGCCACACGGCGGTCGTAGGGGTTTTTCACCTTGTCGGACGAGCCGGTGATCGAGGTCATCGTCATGACGCCCTCGGCGTGCAGCAGGTCGTAGACCGGTTGCAGGTCGGGGTTTACGGCCAGGCGGATATAGGCCATGATGTATTTCCAGGGGATGGGCGATGCGTCGTAAGCCCTGAAATGTTCCATCGAGCTGATCTCGACGCAGAACATGACGTTGCGGATGCCGTGCTCCCAGTAGTAGAGCGCCTCTTCGACGGAGCGGACGCTCAGCATGATGTTGTGGTACATCGACCAGTCGCCGCCCGGCTGCAACTGCTTGATATAGTAGTCGAGGCTGGCGCGGCGCACCTCGTCGCTCACGCCTCGGGTGTTGATGTACTTGTTGTCGAAATTGAAGACGACCTTGTCCTTGCCCCATTCCAGCAGGTCTTTCAGGCGCGGGATCTTGTAGGGGGTGACGTTGCGGTCGCGGTCTACGAGGCAGAACTGTTGCAGCTCTTCGTAGGTATAGTCGGCCACGCGCCCCTTGCCGGTGGTCGTGCGGTCGATCGTCAGGTCGTGCATCAGTACCATGACGCTGTCGCGGGTGAAGCTGAAGTCGACCTCGAAGAAGGTCGGCATCATCGACAGCGTCTTTTCGCACGATTCGATGCAGTTTTCGGGATAGCCGGGCATCATACCCCCGCGGTGTCCGCTGACGATGATGTCGCGGCCGGGGTCATAGGTGAAATAGGCTTGCAGTTCTTCGATCGACCCGATCCGCACGGCGTGCGGTATCGGGGCCTGGGCGCACGCGGGCAGCACGGCGGCGCAGCATACGGCCAGGAGCAGGAGAAGGGGGCTCGGTCTTTTCATTGTGCTTCGGGGATTTTGGCGATGATACGTTCCACTTCCTCGTAGGCCTGTGCGGCGAGCGGCAGCAGCGGGTCGGTGTCGGGAAGGGAGGCGATGCGGGCCAGGGCGGCCTTGACACCTTCTTTTATGACCAGACGGCGCATTTCCACGCTCTGCACGTCCTCGGGGTTGTCGTAATGCAGCGCGGCGCCGACGCCCAGCAGCAGGTCGGGCGTGGCGATACCGTAGCGGCGGGCCGTGAGGATGGGCCTGACGAGGCGGTCGCCTGCCGAAAGCTTGCGCAGCGGCTCGCGTCCCACGCGGGTCACGTCGTCGCAGAGGTAGGGGTTGCGGAAGCGCCCGATGATCTTGTCGATATAGGCGAAGTGGGCGTCGCGGTCGAAGCCGTAGAGCGCCACCAGCCCCCGCCCGCTTTCGCGCATGGCGGCTTTCACGATGGTATGGATATGTTCGTCGGAGATGCTCTGGCAGATGGTCATGTAGCCTTTCATCCGTCCCAGGTAGGCGGTGATGGCGTGGCCGGTATTGAGCGTGAAGAGCTTGCGCTCGATATAGGCGATCAGGTTGTCGGCCGGATTCATGCCGGGGATTTCGGGCACGGCGCCCTTGAATGCGGCGCACTCGACGTTCCACTCGAAGAAGCGTTCGACGACCACGTCGATCGGGTTCTCGCTCTTGACCGGCGGCACGATGCGGTCGACCGAGCAGTCGGGGAAGCCGACGTACTGCTCGCACCAGTCACGCTGGGCCTCGTCGAGGTGCTTGAGGACAGCCTCCCGGAGCTGTGTGGTGGCGCGGACGCCGTTTTCGCAGGCGATGACATTGAGCGGCTCGGTGACGCCTGCATCCCTGCGTGCGGCGATACCCGCCGCGATGGCCCCGGCGATGCGGGGCAGCACGGTCAGCCCCACCGCCGTGGTGACGAGTTCCGCCCCGGCGATCTGGGCGGCAAGTTCCGGGCTCCGGGAGTCCATTGCCGAAATGTCGGTAATGCGCATCTGCTCGCAGACCGTGTCCATGATCTGAACCGTATAGGCCCTGTCCGAGTTGATCCTCGCGACGACCTGTTCGTTCACATCGGCGAATACCACATGGTAGCCCGCCTGTTCCAGCACGGCGCCGATAAATCCGCGGCCGATGTTCCCGGCTCCGAATTGAATAGCTTTCTTCATTGCATTCGTGGTTTAAATATAGCTTCTGTAACAAAATACCGTATCGGTTGCCGCGGCCCGTCGCAGCGCTGAGCCCCGGCGGCGTATGCCCTGCGCCCTATTCCCAGAATATGCGGGTGTAATACCTGCCCTTGCCGAGGATGCAGTTCGTGAATTCGACCTGCTCGCCCTGCCTGATGTCGATGCGCAGCACCTGCCCCGCATAGACGGGCATGGGATAGTCGTAGGAGGCCGGACGGACGGCGAAACGCAGGTCGGACTTGTTGACGATCTCGAACGTGCGTTTGGTCTTGCTGACCTGGCGGATCTCGCGGATTTCGAGCGCAGCGTCTATCATCTGGCCGATGTACTCCCCGCGCCCCATCAGGTTGCCGTCGAAGCAGGCCAGGGCCCGCCCGGCGAGGAGTGCTTCGCGGATCGCCCCGGCCGTGCGGGCGGTGGCGAAGACCAGGGTCATCGGACGGCTGCCGCGCACGGGATAGATGCTTCCGCTCATATAATGTATGTCGCTGTTGGCGAACGGCACGAGGCCGTACTGAACCGCGTAGTCGAATGCGCGGGGATAGGATTCGGTCTTGTTGAACACCTCGACGCCGCGGAGTTTGCCCTGGGCGATCAGGTGTTCGTGGACGGGATAGATGTCGCTTTTCCGGTCGGGGTAGCCGGGATGGTTCCACAGCAGGAAGGCGCCCTGGCGGCAGGCCTCCTCGACGGCCTGCATCTCGTCCTCGACGTCGAGTTTGTCGGCATCCCGGATAAAGAGCGTGCAGATGTGCCCCAACGGCTTCTTGCGGGTGATTTCCGCACCGGGGATCACGATCATCCCGATCATGTCGCCGCGTGCCTTGGCAAGTTCGTAGGGTTTATTGAGGCCGCAACGGATGATGTCGGCGTTCTTGTGCACCTCGATGTGGTCGGTCATGGCGATCGCGTCCAGTCCGTCGTTCCACGCTTCGTTGACCCGGCCGACGGGCCACACCTGTCCGTCGGAGATGTCGGAATGGACGTGGAAATCGCATTTGAGCGTGATATAGCCGCCGATGTCGGGTATGCGGAGGTATTGGCGGTAGTTCTGGCGGCTGACGGCCTCATGGACGTGGACATCGTCGTTATGCAGTTGTGCGGCGGCGGTCAGGGCACAGAAAAGGGCAAAAAATGCGAGGGTAAGGTTTTTTCTCATCGGTCGTGTAGTTTGGTCGTGTCATATTAAATACAACCGATCGCGGGAAACCACCTAACCGGATTACAAAAAAATTAAAAAAGGTACCGGACATTGTTTCGTTCGGCGAGAATGTTTATTTTTGTACCGAATCTGATTATCCGATGGAGAAAATCTCGCTAATATCACGGGTTCGCGCGGGCGACCGCAAGGCGTTCGACGAACTGTGCCGGAAATATTACGCCATGCTGGTTTCCTACGCCCGTCTGTTCCTCAGAGACGACTGGGCCGAGGACGTGGTGCAGGACGTGTTCTACAACGTATGGCAGCGGCGGGAGACGCTCGACGATTCGAACTCGCTGTACAAGTACCTGCTGCGTTCGGTCTACAACCGCTCGCTCAACTACCTGGACAAGAACAGGCGCGCCGGCGAATACGGCGCCTACTACCGGGAGCGCATCGCCGCGCTGGGCAGTTCGTACTATGCACCCGACAACAGCCCCGTCGTGCAGAAACTCTACAACGACGACCTGCGCGCCAGCCTCGATGCGGCCATCGAGTCGCTGCCGCCCAAATGCCGCGAAGTGTTCCGTCTGAGCTACATCGAAGACCTTTCGAACCGCGAGATCGGAGAGCAGCTGGGCATTTCGCCGCGCACGGTGGAAAACCACATGTATGCGGCGCTCAAGCAACTGCGCCGGAAACTCTCCAAGGAACAACTGTTGCTGCTGCTTTCGCTGCTCTTCATGCGGGGCGTATAGGCCGGAGCGGCACAGACCCCAAGGCGTCGGGATACATAGTATCCCGGCGCTTTTTCGTTTGATCCTGCTCCCGATTTTTTCAATTTCCGGTAAGTGGTTTGAGCGGGTCGGCTGTATGTATCTATGAACACCGCCTAAACTACTCGACCGATGGAAGCGACATTTCCGAAGGCGCCTTCAGCCGCCGACCACACCCTCATTTGCAGAGGTGCCATAAATTTGATATATAAGTATATCGTATGATTTACCTGCACGATGGCTTTAAGTGTGTTTTTCCGCCGTCAGAGCCGGTGCGCGACAGCCGTACGAAAGGTTTGCCCGCGCCGGGCAAACCCTGCAACCCGTATTTCCACCAACCAAATATTTCTTAACCAACAAAACAAAACCATGCGAAAAATTTTTCTTTTCACAGCAGCAATGCTGGCGATCGCAGGCTGTTCGGAGGACAACACGCATCCGAAGGTATCCCCCGTGGACGAACCTTCGGCGGATGCCGTGACGATCCTCGCGACGATCGATGCGATCCCGTCCGCTACCGGGGACGGCGAGGCGTATGCTCCCCTATGGCAGGAAGGCGACCAGATCGTCGTCGGCTACAAGGGGATCTCTTATGTGTACGAAACCTACGATGCCGGCAACGGTGTCGAGTTCCATCCGATGGCCCTCTCGCTGCCCGCGGACGCTCGCGGCGAAGTGACGGCCTATTTCAAGGCCGTCGACGGCGTATTTGCGGTCGGTGCCGACCAAACGGGCGCTACCCTGCCGATGTATGCCTATGCGGCCGATGCCGCACCCGCCCAGGGCAGCCTCGGCCTGCACTTCAAGCCGCTGGCTTCGGTGCTGTCGCTCACGATCGGCGAGGAGGCTTCGAAGACCATTTCGAAAATCACGCTCGAACCGGTTGACCCCGACGGTGTGGAGGGGCACCTGGCCGTATCGGAGGCCGTGGTCGATCCCCGGACGGGTGCGGTGACCGTCGGCGAGGATGCCGCGGTGTCGGACATCCTTACGATGGAGATCGGCGAAATGTCGCTGGTGCAGGCCCAGACGGTGAATTTCCTGATCGCCAGCGGTACGAAGGTGGACGGCGGGCTGAAGGCGACGATCTCCTGTACGGACGGGAGCGTCTTCGTCAAAAACCTGTTCGAAACGCAGGAAGTGGCCTTTGCGGGGAACTGCGTCGGAGCCGCGACCGAGCTTTTCTTCCGGCTGAGGATCGCCACCTATGAAGACATGGTGAACTTCGCGCAGGAGTGCGCCGACGACAACGGCGGTGCCATCGTCGACCTCCAGGCCGACATCGACATGCGGAATGTCCCGTGGACGCCGATCGAGAATTTCACGGGGACGTTCAACGGCAACGGCCACCGTATCTACAATATCAACGTATCGGCCGACGGGCGTTATGCCGGGTTCTTCGCCTATGCCAAGGGGGCGATCTCGGATGTGGTTTTCGGGTCGAAGGACGGCACCTCCTATGACGGGACGAGCCGCATCGAGCTCAAATACAGCGCCGACACCGATACGTGGTGTTATGCGGGCATCGTCGCACAATCGAACAATACGCTCACCGGCGTGACCAGCTTCGTACCCGTGACCGTCACGGCGGATTCCCGATGCAAGTCGCGCACGGGCGGCATCGTCGGCAGCCTGTATAACGGGAAAATGAGTGGCTGCAGGAACTACGGCGCGGTGAGCAACGTGGCGACGGCGGGTGTGGCGAGCTATGTGGCCGGTATCGCGGGCATCGTCGACGGCTCGGGCGACGCGGCCGGGGCGATCACGCTGGACGGATGCCACAACCACGGCCCGGTGATGACTTCGCTCGGGCTGGGCAACGCCGTGGCGGGAATTACGGCCTCGGTGATGAAGACCGCGGTCAATACGACCATCAGCAACTGCACCAATGCGGGCGAGATCCGGTTCAACAACGCGGGCGCGTCGGCAGCCCACCGCATCGGCGGCATCGTCGCCTATATCGTGGACAGCTGCCCGACGCTGGTGATCGACAACTGCACCAACAAAGGCACCGTTGTCTCGAACATGAACGGCAACTGCTTCATCGGCGGGATCGCGGGCGTGAACTATGCGGCGGCGATCCGGGATTGCACGAACGAAGCCGAGGTGAAATTCGTGCAGGCCAATGCCGCAGGCGCGGGTTACCTCTGCATCGGCGGCATCGCGGGGCAGACGTACAGTGGGGCGAAGGTCACGGGGTGTGCCAACAGGGCGGCCGTCAGCTCCGACAAGCTGCAGGTGACCCGCATCGGCGGTATCGTCGGTACGCACAACGCCAGTACGATAGACGACTGCTCGAACAGCGGCGACATCACCCTGGCCTATACGGCGACGGCCAACAACTGGGAGGCCGCAGGCGGCATCGTGGGTTTCTACGACGGCACGGACGGCACGGCGGTGACCAACGGCTGCACGAACAGCGGCAAGGTCTCGGCGACGGTAAATTCCAGCAACGCCAATATCGGCGCCGGAGGCATCGCGGGCATCATCAAGTCGGGCCATGCGACCAACAACACCAACGACGGTGCGGTCTGGATGCACAATGCCCAGGCGGGCAAGAGCTCCTATGCGGGCGGCATCGTCGGCTACGACTACAATACCAAGGACAAGTCGGCCGTCACGGGCAATGTCAACAACGGTGCGGTACAGGCCACTGTCGAGGGCACTTCGGCGCTGCTGGCGGCCGGGGGCATCATCGGGCGCAACGACGTGGGCGCCGTGTCCGGATGCAGGAATTTCGGCGCGGTGGCATGTGCGCTGCATGCGGGGGCGCTCGTGGGCTGGAACAAGAAAAGCGTGGAGGACAGCGCCGCAGGCGGTTCGGTGAACGGCACGGCACTCACCGGGACGAACTATGCGGAACTGGCGGTCGGCTTCCAGGACGGGGGCTCGTCGTCGGGCATCACCTTCGGGGAGAAATAGCCCGGCAAATCATTAATTACTTAACTGAAAGAAACCTATTATGAAAAGAGTCCTTACGACACTTTTGAAAAGTGTATGTATAATTGCTCTGGTGTTGTGCGGGATGGACGCGCAGGCGCAGGGCAACCTCGTAACGGGTGCGGTCAGGGATGCGAAGGGCGAACCGGTGATCGGCGCCACCGTCATCGTGAAGGGAACCGCAACCGGCGCGACATCCGGGGCCGACGGCCGCTATTCGATCCAGGCGGGCCCCGATGCGACGCTCGAATTCAGCTTCATAGGCTACAAGAAACAGGAGGTGTCCGTAGGTACCCGCTCGGTGATCGACGTTGTGCTCGAAGAGGATGCGCTGATGGTGGACGACGTGGTGGTGATCGGCTACGGCACGCAGTCGCGCCGCACGATCACGGCCGCAGTTTCGAAGGTGGACGGCGAGAAACTCGCCGGCGCACCGGTCAACTCCATCGGCGATGCCCTGAAGGGACGTGTCGGCGGCGTGCGCGTATCGTCGGCCGACAACCAGCCGGGTTCCGACCCCGTGTTCCTGATCCGCGGCGGTTCGTCGATCAACCAGTCGAACGCCCCGATCATCATCATCGACGGCGTGAACCGTGAAATGACCGGCCTGAACCCCAACGATATCGAGTCGATCGAGGTGCTGAAGGACGCCGCTTCGGCGGGTATCTACGGCGCCCGCGCCTCGAACGGCGTAATCCTCATCACGACCAAGAAGGGCAGCATGGCACGGGGCCCGCAGGTGACATTCGAGGCGCAGGCCGCATGGACTTCGCCTGCCGTGAGGTTCGACCTGATGAACGGCGGCGACTACCTGCGCACGATGCGCACGATGCTGAACGAATACCCTTCGACCTACGCCTACGGCTCGGGCATCCTGACGGGCGCCAACTCCGCCGGCATCGGCAACGGCGACAATTCGGTGTGGACGCCCAAATTCGTGGATACGCCGGCCGATGTCCCCGCAGGCTGGAAGGTGATGGTCGACCCCATCGACCACTCGAAACTGATCGCCTACCAGGACAACGACCAGCAGAAGCAATGGTTCGACGACTCGTACTGGATGAACTACTACGTCGGCGTGAACGGCGGCAACGACAAGGTGCAGTATGCCGCGTCGGCCGGCTATACGAAGGACGGCGGCATCGGAATCAACACCGATTTCTCGCGTTTCACCTTCCACGGCAACACCTCGTTCAAGATACTCAGGAACCTGAAGGCGACGACCGTGTTCGACTACTCGGAAACGAAGGGCAACACGCTCCCCTCGTCGGGTATCGCCACCTACTGGACGACCGTGGGCCGCGGCATGTTCATGCCCGCCACGCACCGCGACTACCTGGACGACGGCACGCCCGCCCAGGGAACCAACAACACGACCATCTCGGCCGCATGGTTCGACCGTTACTATACGAGCAACTACACGGCACGCCGCATGACGGCCAATTTCAACCTCGAATGGGAAATCGTCGACGGGCTGCGCGCCGTGATGCAGGTTGCCAACCACAACTATTACAGGATCGACAACCAGCGCCTGGCGGGCAACGCTATCTCCAACCAGCGCCGCACCTACGAGAAGTGGGGGCAGACCAACCGCTTCAGCACGCAGGGCTACCTGAACTACCGCAAGACCTTCGCGCAGGATCATACGATCGAGGGCACGGTCGGGTTCGACTACATGAAAAACACGGTCAACGGCCTTTCGCTGACGGTCACGGGCGCCGATTCGGACAAGGTGCCGACGCTGGCCGCAGGGACGGACGCCACGGGCTGGGCGGACACCAACACCAACGAGGCGCTCTCCTCCTATTTCGGGCGCCTGAACTACGACTACAAGAAGAAGTACCTCTTCATGTTCACGTTCCGCGCCGACGGCTCGTCGAAATTCGCCGAAGGAAACCGCTGGGGATATTTTCCTGCGGCGTCGGCCGGCTGGGTGGTCTCGGAGGAGAAATTCTGGAACGTGCGCAATTTCAACAGCTTCAAGATACGCGCCTCGTACGGCCTGACGGGTAACAACTACATCGGCCTTTACGATGCCTACGGAGGGTTTGGCGCAACGTCGATCTACAACGGTGCGAGCGCCATCCTGCCCACGGCGCTGCCCAACATGAGGCTCAAATGGGAGACTACCCACCAGCTGGACATCGGCGTCGACATGGGATTCTTCAACGACCGCATCCGCCTGATGGCCGACTATTACAACAAGAAGACCACCGACCTGCTCTTCAGCGTCACGCTGCCCGATACGTCGGGTTACGGCTCGGCCCGGCAGAACGTCGGTTCGGTACGCTTTTACGGCGCCGAGGTGGAACTCTCGACGGTGAACATCCAGAGCAAGAACTTCACCTGGACGACCGACTTCACCTACTCGTTCAACATGAACAAGGTATTGTCGCTCCCCGACGAGTACAAGTACAAGGACGTCGACGGCAAGGATGCATGGCGTATCGGCGGGTACACGATGTCGGAGACGGGATTCCGTTTCGGCGGCACGGCCGTCGGCGAACGCATGGGGCGCATCTACGGCTACAAGACCGCCTACATCATCGAAACAGAGGCACAGGCCGACGCGGCGCTGTACGACGTCAATTCGCACGGCATCCGCCGTTCGGACGGCCGTTCGATCGCCGGCCGCAAGGACATCGGCGACTACGAATGGCTCAACCGCGCCGGGTCGGCGCGTACGGCGGACGGCAGCGAGCAGATCAACGACGAGGACATGTTCCTGCTGGGGTACGTGACGCCCCACTCCACCGGCGGTATGAACAATACCTTCAAGTACAGGAACCTCTCGCTGTCGGTCTACGTCGACTATGCGCTGGGGCACTCGGTCTACAACTACATGTATACGCGCGGCCTGCAAACCTCGATGGGCAACTGCAACTGGAACCTCATCTACGATGCGAACGACTGCTGGCAGAAGCCGGGCGACAACACCAAGCTGGCGCGCCTGTCGGCCAACGACGCCGACGGCGGCAACAAGAACTACTCGCGGCCGTCGAATATCAACGTGCAGAAGGGCGATTACCTCTGCCTGCGCGACGTGACGCTGTCGTACAGCTTCCCCAAGCGGTGGATCGGCAAGCTCGGGCTGGGCAACCTGACGGTCTCGGTATCGGGCAACACGCTGGTGTACTGGACGAAGGTCAAGGGCGTGTCGCCCGAGTCGGCGGTTGCCGCCTCGGGATCGAGCACGGGCATGTACAGCGTGGTGAATACCAGTTCGGCCGATTATAACATATACCCGCCCACGCGCAAGGTGATGTTCAGCCTGAAGGCCACGTTCTGAACGGGATGATTCTCAACAACTAAATCGAATATACGAATATGAAATTCCATAAGCTATATATTGCAGCGATAGGCGCCGCCTCGATGGCGATGGCGGGGTGCGAGCTCGATATCGTCAACTCCGACCAGCTCAACACGACGAACATGTGGGTGGACGAAAGCGACGTCACGGGCGCGACGACGGGTATCTATTTCGAATTGCGCAACGCCTTCCGGCAGAATTACACGAACCAGTTCTTCTGGGGCGAACTGCGCGTCGGGCCCGCCATGTGGGACCGCGGCACGAACCGTTCACTGATGGACTCGGACATGCTGGAAGTACTGCACAGCCTGCTCAACGGAGGCACGTCGTCGGTAAGCTGGACGAACCTCTACACCTGTATCAACCAGTGCAACTCGGTGATAAAGTACGCGCCGTCGGTCGAAATGTCTGACGAGACGCGCAGCTACTGCCTCGGGAACGCCTATTTCGTCCGGGCGTACGTCTACTACTGGATCGCCCGCGTATGGGGCGACGCTCCCGTCATCCTGACGCCCACCGAGAGCACCGGGCGGGAGATCTATCCTTCGCGTTCGCCCCGGGCAGAGGTCTACGCCCAGGTGGCGCAGGACATCGAAAGCGCGCTCACGCACATCACTTCCAACGCCAAGGGCTGCTATTATGCCACGGTGGACAACATCAACATGCTGAAGGCCGACTTCGCGCTGTGGATGTACGCCGCACAGAAAGGCGGCGATTCCTACCTGACGATGGCCGGGGAGGCGCTCGACGCCGTTACGCGCACGCCGCTGCTCGGCAAGTTCGCCGACGTGTTCGACGTGAAGAACAAGGCCAACAAGGAAATCGCCTTCGCGCTGCATGTCGATGCGACGAACGAGGTGCATTCGGCCAGCTACATCCAGCGTTTCATCTGGGGCTCGACGCAGGTCAAGGCCTCGTACCGCAACGTCGAGGGCGGCGTGCCGGTATCGAGCAACCAGTGGTTCTGCTATGCGGACGAATTCATCGGCGAGCTGAAGCGGAACAAGGAGCAGAACAACGACCAGCGCAGCGACGTGACCTATATGGAGCGCACGGGCGTGAGCGATATGTACGAAAAGATCGGATGGCCCAACAAGTTCACGGGCGACTGGTCTTCGGGGACGCTGCTCTACGACGATGACCTGATCCTCTACCGGTATGCGCAGTACTATATGTTCCGTGCCGAGCTGTACTATTACAGGAAACAGTACAAGGAGGCGCTCGGGGAGCTGAACGTGGTCGCGCAGCGCGCCTACGGAAAGGCCGACTTCTACACCTCGGCCACGCAGCAGGACGTGCTCGAAGCGCTGGCTGCGGAGAACCGCTGGGAATTCGCCGAGGAGGGCAACCTGTGGTTCACCTACATCCGCCTGGGTTACATCGACACCTACTGCCCGCTCAAATACTGGCCCAATACGGGTGTCGAGGGCGGCGTGGGCGGTTCGACGAACCCCAACATCTACCTCTTCCCGATCTCGACCTCGGCGATCAACAAGAACAGCAACCTCAGGCAGACCGAAGGCTGGTCTTAATCCATTTACCCAACAGAAAACTATTCAGCTATGAGAAAATTCATATCCGGCCTGCTCGCCATCGCCGCCGCGGCATTCACAGGCTGTTACGAGTCGGGCACCGATGCGGACAACACGAGCCGGGAGGCGCGCATCTCGATTTCGCCCGCCGCGATCGGGTTCGATGCCGACGGGCGGACGACGGACGGACTGGCGTTCGGCACATACATCGTGACGGTGAACCCCTACGGCAAAATGTATAGCGACTGGTATGCCGAACTGGTCGGCACCGACTGGGCCACGCTCGACTACCATACGGCCTCGCCCGACGGCGCGGTCGAAAAGGCGCTGCGGATCACCTGCTCCGCGAATACGGACTACAAGCGCACGGGAACGCTGCGCGTAACGCTCTCCAAGACGGGCGAAAGCGTTGATTTCCCGATCACGCAGGTCGGGCTCAAACCCGATGCCACGCTCACCCTCTCGACGGAATCGGACATCGAAATGATGGCCCTGGAGCCTGCCGAAGTGACTGTGGCCTTCGAGACCAACATGCCCGCCTCGACCGTCACGGCCGAGCTGGAAGAGGGCGTGGAGTGGCTCACCTGCACGCTCGACAGGGAGGCCGGGACGATCGTCCTCGCGGCTTCGGACAACACCTCGCCCACCGACATGCGGGAGGCGACGGTGACCGTGAGCGCCGGGACGGAGGATACGAGCCTCGCCACAAGGCAGATCAAGGTGCGGCAGCTGGCCAACGAAACCTACCTGTTTATTTACGGGTCGGGCATACCCCACTTTGCGGCCTTCGGCGATGCCGCACAGATGAACAAGAACGACCTGGTGTTCGGCCTCGACCACTATTTCCGCAGCGGCAAGGTGATCCTCTCGACTTCGCGTACGCCGGACGCCTATCCGCGCTATGCGCTGACGGCCGACGGCAAACTCGCCGTACTGGCCGACGCGGCTGCCGAGGCTGCGGCGCCCGAGCTCACGTTCGGCATTGCGGGGATGAACGCCCTGCGCGTGACGATCGCGCTCGACGACGACAACAACGTGGTGGCAGCCGACTCGAAGGCCGAGTTCACGCGCATCTCGACCGTGAACAGCATGCCCGAATCGGAACTGGCCGGCTACCCCACCAAGGAATACGTCACGCGTGACGGAAAGACCAAGACGTGGATGACGACCGGCCTGCACTGGAACGGCGGCGCGGCGATGGGCACCTACAAGCTGGGCAGCGGTCTGGTCGGGGGCTCGAAGACGGGCGGTTACGACGAAGCGGAGTATTCGATGCGCAACCCGGCCTATGACACCGAGGAGAACGGCGGTACGCTCAAGGAGCTGATGATGCCCGACGGCGTGACGACGCGCGCTTCGGTCTACGGACGCCTTTACAGTTCGTACGAAACGCTGACGGGCGACCCGGCCGGCGCGCTGAGCCCGGCCCTGCTGATGCCCTTCCCGCTGGGAGGCGCCGGGACGGTGGTCGTGGATGCCGTGGGCAACAGCATCACGCTGGAACCGATCCTCAAGGCCGACCTGAAAGACTACGCAGCCTCCGACGGCGGCAATACGCAGGCCGAGGCCGACCACCCGTCGCTCTCGATGCAGGTGCAGGGCATCTGTCCCTATGGCTGGCATATCGCCAACATGTCCGACTGGAAAGACCTGATCTACGCGGTGGCGGAGTCGTCGAAGAGCTATTCGGACTACCCCGTGGCGGCTGCGACGGCATCGTACGGCGCCATGACCTCGGGCAATGCGGCCAATGTGGCGGCGCACCTGCGCTGCAAGGAGTGGCAGGACGCCGAGTTCAACCCCGCGACCGCCATTTCGAACGGTGCCGAGGCCTTCGCTTTCAACCTCTACCCGCAGGGGTGGCGCCTCTACAAGAGCGGCTATGACTACTGCGCCAACTCGGGCAACGTGCGCTTCTACTGCCTGATTCCGATGATGGGACAGACCACGGCCTCGAAGATGGCCCTGTGGCGCGCCTACTGTACGACCTCGGCCGATATGGTATTCGACGACGGGTTCGACGTGGGCAACGGTTCGGGAGCCGCGGTGCGCTGTGTGAAAAATTACGAGAATTTCTGAATCCGGAGCGGGCCGGACGGGAGAACGCCCCAGTCCGGCCCGGGCTCCGGCCATGGAACGACAACGAATAAAAAAAGAAAAACCTATGAAATACTATAAAATGCTTATGCTCCTCACCCTTGTCGCAGCCGGCCTGGCGGCAGGATGCAGCGACGACGAAGATCCGCTGAAGGACTGGACGGGGCCGTCGAAGCCCGGCACCGAGATCAAAACCCCGGCCGAGGTCGGCAACCGTGTCGTCGCGCACCGCGGCGGTTCGACGGAGGCCGGGACACGGCAGTTCCCCGACAATTCGGTGGCGGCGCTCAACTATGCCATCGGGCTGGGCTGCTACGCGTCGGAGTGCGACATCTACCTTACGAAGGACGACGATGTCGTGGTGGCGCACGCATCGGCGGGGTGTTACATCAACAACCTCAAGCCGTGGGAGCATACGCTCGCCGAACTGCGTGCCGCCGGGACGCTGGCCAACGGGGAACAGCTGCCCTCGCTGGCCGACTTCATCGACGTGGTGCTCGAGGCGGGAACCACGCGCCTGTGGCTCGACGTGAAGAACATTACCATCGACGGCAAATCGACCGAAGAGGGGCGCGAGGCTTCGGCCAGGGCGTGTGAGCGGGCGTGCGAGATCATCGAAGAGATGGGCGCGCAGAATTTCTGCGAGTTCATCGTCACGGGCAATGCGACGAAAATCAGTTCGAGCAGCCCTGTCACCATCTGGCAGCGTTCGCTCGCCGCGGCGGGCGCCGTGGGCAGCAATGCCGGGTGGATGAGCTTCCGCAACCCGGCCGATTACATCTCCTACGGCTATCCGTGGGCGAACCTCTCGACCGAAAACCTCTATTTCGAGGGGAAGACCGTGAACAAGAACGGTTATTCGGTGCAGAAATTCCTCGATGCGGGGCTGAAGCTCAGCGTATACAATGCCGACCTGGATGTCGACATGGATTACTACCTGGCCTACAAGGACAAACTCTACGCCATCTGCACGAACTACCCCCGCAAGCTGCTGGGCAAATGGAACTGACCGAACCGTTCCGTATCCTGCCCGGCACCTGTGCCGGAGGTACGGCCGGGATGATATCCGGGCTTTGAAGCCCGGATATTTTTATTACCTTTAGCCCTGCGCAGCTTCGTCCTCGACCCGTATTTCCCGGGATTCCAGAAAAAATGCACTTTTTCGAAAAAAAAGTGAAAACAGACTAGGTATTTTTGTGCCTATGGCTGTATAGTATAGGTAACACCCTAAAAGTATACATATTGGAACGCCATACAGATACCCCTACCATAACCGATATGGAGGGATTGCTATACAGATACCTCGTCCGCCGGACGAGCGGGGCCGAAGACCGGGAGGTATATGCCTGGCTCGAAGCCTCGGAGAAGAACCGCAGCCTGTTTTTCGAAGTCGCGGCCGTATGGAGCGCACACAGGACGCTCATCTCCCCCGCCACCGGCGAGCGCTGCGATGCCATGCTACGGCGGCTCAACGCGCGTATCGACGCCGACGACGCCATGCAGCGCCCCGCGCGATTGGCATGGCGGCGTTGGATGTCCGCAGCGGCTGCGGCAGCCGTGGTCGTGATCGTGGTCGCGGCAGCCTGGCTGGCAGGTGTGCGCTTGCCGGAAGCCGGGCGGTTCCAGTCCTATGCCAACCATACCGGCGACGTGGCCGTCCTGCATCTGGAGGACGGGACGCAGGTGTGGCTGCAAGACGGCACCGAGTTGCGCTATGCCGTAGGCAAGGGGGACGGGGAGCGGATCGTGCGGCTCGACGGCGAGGCCTATTTCGACGTGTCGCACGATGCGCGGCATCCCTTCGTCGTGGAGACCCGCGAGCTGGCGATCCGGGTGCTGGGCACGGCCTTCAATGTCCGGGCGCTCGCCGGCGACCCGCTCACGGAGGTGGTGCTCGAACGCGGCGTCGTACGCCTCGAAACCCCCGGCGGCGACAACCTCGTGCGGCTGCATCCCAACCAGCGCGCCGTGTACGACGCCCGGATGGGCGACATGGAGGTGGCCGAAATCAACGCGCCGCTCTATGTGACCAGGCGTTACAACCTGGTCACGATGAAGGGCGCCACGATCACGGAGATCATCGCCGGCATCGAAAAGAGCTACGGCGTACGCATACGCATCATGTCGCCCGACGACGGCAAACGCTACGACATCAACTACCTGCGGAGCAATTCGCTCGAGGAGGTCGTCGACATCGTCGAGTTCATGACCGGAACGCATTGCGAGGTGATCCGCAACGAATGATACGGGGCCTGCGGCCGACCACCGCAGGCCTTTTGCACCGCACAACCCGGAACACGCTTCACGAACCTTAAAATATGAAGAAAAATTCCATCCCCAAGCTGGAATTGGTATTTCTTCTCCTGTTGACCGGCATGTGTCCGCAGGCCCATGCTACGGATGACGGCAGAAATGCCTCGCCACAAAAGACCTACGCTGTGGATCTCACGCTCGGATCCGCAACGGTGCTGACCTTCACGGAGGCCGTCACCTCACAGACGGGCGTACTGTTCTCCTACGAATCGGCACTGTCGCAGATGCCGCTCGGCGACGTGTCGGTGCATGAAACCGCGGCGCCGCTGGAACATATCCTGGAAAAGGTATTCAAGGGACGGGGATTCCGTTACAAGGTCGTCGACCGCATCGTGGTGCTGACCTACGACACGGATTCCGCGCGTTCGCAGCTAGTACTCGTGACGGGGCGCGTCAAGGACGGCTCGGGGATGCCGCTGGTCGGCGCCTCGGTCGTCGTGAAGGATACGATGCGGGGCGTTTCGGCCGGGGCGGAGGGCAATTACCGGATCTTCGCCGATCCGGAAGCCACCCTCGTTTTCTCGTACATAGGCTATGCCGACCGGGAGGAACGCATCGGGACGAGGTCGGCCATCGACGTCGTACTGGAGGAATACGAAGCCGTGCTCGAGGACGTGGTGGTGGTCGGATACGGCACGCAGTCGCGCAGGACGGTGACTGCGGCCATCAGCAAATTCGACGGGCATCTCCTGGAGGGTATCCCCGTCAATTCGGTCGGCGACGCCCTGAAGGGACGCATCCCCGGCGTGAGGGTCGCCACGACCGATGCGACACCGGGCGCAGACCCCAAATTCCTGATCCGCGGCGGATCGTCGATCAACCAGTCGAACGACCCGATCGTGCTGGTCGACGGCGTAGTCCGCGAAATGGCCGGGCTGAACCCCAACGACATCGAATCCGTTTCGTTCCTCAAGGACGCCGCGGCGGCGGGCATCTACGGTTCCCGCGCGTCGAACGGCGTGATCCTCATCACCACGAAGAAAGGTTCGAAACACCTCGGCCCCCGGATCGTATTCGAGGGGCAGTGGGCCTGGGCGTCGCCCGCCACGAAGTTCGACCTGATGAACGCCCGCGATTACATCCTCACGGTGCGTCCGGCGCTCATGGAGGGGTATTGCGGCGGCATGGATCCGGCATCGGTGCTGGGCGGCGAACAGTCGGCAGGCACGGGCAATACGGCCAAATCGCTCTGGACGACCCGTTACCTCCGGCCGGACGAGCAGGTTCCCGCCGGCTACCAATGGGTCGAAGACCCGGTGAACCCCGGGCGCATCATCGTCTTCGAGGACAACGACCAGCAGAGCCAATGGTTCGGCGACGCATGTTGGCAGAATTACTACGTCGGCATCGACGGGGGCGGCGACAACATCCAATACGCCGCCTCGGCGGGTTATACGGACGACAGCGGGATCGGGATCACGACGGGCTATTCGCGCTTCACGTTCCACGGCAACACGACCTTCCAGGTGACGCGGCGGCTCAGGGCCTCGACGACATTCGACTATTCGCAGATCGAGCAGCAGACCTTCGAGAGTGCGCCGCTCAGCCTGCGCAACTCGGTCATACGCGGGCTCTCCGTCCCTAACACCCACCGCGACTGGTACGGCGAGGAGGCGGGCGAGGAGCTGGCGGGCACGCCCGCGCTGGGCACCAACAACACGACGATACCGGCCGCCTACTACGCCTATTACTACCACAATGCCGGGTCGACGATCAAGCGTTCGACGGCCACGATCAACCTCGACTGGGAGGTGTTCGACGGGCTGCGCCTGGTCGGGCAGTTCACCAACTACAACCGCCATACGCGCAGCTATTTCTATGTCGAGGACAACCCCACGACGGGCTCGAACATACGGCCCATGAAAGAGGGCTTTTCGGAGACCAACCGCATGGATTTCCAGGCCTATGCCGACTACAAGGGTACGTTCGGCAACGGGCACCGCCTGGGTGCCGTGGCGGGCTACGAATACATGCTCGACAAACTCAACAGCTTCGACGTGCGGGTGCAGGGTGCCGTGTCGGACAAGCTGCCCGTGCTCGACGCCGGGACTTCGAACATCGCCAACTATCCGAAGAGTACCCGCACGCGGGAGTGTCTGATCTCCTATTTCGGGCGTGTGAACTACGACTACGGCGGGCGTTACCTCTTCGCCGCGACGATGCGCATCGACGGTTCGTCGAAATTCGCCGCAGGCCACCGCTGGGGCTATTTCCCGGCGGCATCGGCCGGATGGGTGGTCAGCAAGGAGGGGTTCTGGCCCCAAAACAGTGCGGTCAGCATGCTCAAGGCGCGCGTGAGCTACGGGCTGACGGGCAACAACGGGATCGGGCTGTACGACACCTACGGCAGCTACAACTCGCTCTACACCTACAACGGCAACGCGACCACCACGACCAATACGATGCCCAACAACGGCCTGATCTGGGAGAAGACCCTCCAGTTCAACGCCGGCATCGACCTCGGGCTGCTGGACAACCGCATCACGCTGGCGCTCGACTATTACAACAAGGAGACGCGCGACCTGCTGTTCGACGTCAGCCTCCCCAATACGACGGGCTACAATTCGGTTTCGACCAACCTGGGGCGCGTCAGGTTCTACGGCACGGAGCTGTCACTGTCGTCGGTCAACATCGACCGCAAGGGTTTTTCGTGGAGGACGGATTTCACGTACAGCTACAACATGAACCGCGTGCTCGAACTGCCCGACAACGGCAATCCCCGCAACCGCATCAACGGCATCTCAGTCGGCGACGGGAGCCAGTTCGGGGGCATCGCCGAGGGCGAGCGCATGGGGCGTATCTTCGGCTATGTCGCAGAGCGCATCATCGAGACGCAGGAGGAGGCCGACGCGGCCCGGTACGACACGCAGTCGCGCGGCTACCGGCGCAGCGACCGGCGGCAGATAGCCGGGCGCAAGGACATCGGCGACTACGAGTGGAAAGACCGTCCGGGATCGACGCGCATGGACGGCCGGCAGATCATCAACGCCGAAGACCAGTTCCTGCTGGGGTATGCCCTGCCCCACTCGACGGGCGGCATCGGCAATACGTTCCGTTACCGGAACTGGACGCTGAACGTCTACATGGACTATGCCCTGGGACATTCGGTGCGCAACGACATGCAGATGCGCTATTTCCAGTCGACGATGGGCAACTGCAACTACAACCTGGTGAACGAGGTGAAAAAATGCTGGTCGCAGCCGGGCGACGACACGCGCTACGCCCGTTTCACGGCCAACGATACGGACTGGGGCAACCGCAACTACGGGCGCACGTCCGACATATTCGTCGAGAAGGCCGACTACCTCTGCCTGCGCGACGTTTCGCTCTCGTGGTCGCTCCCGAAGGCGTGGCTGCGCAAACTGCACATAAGCCAGGTGACGCTCACCGTCTCGGGCAACACGCTCTGCTACTGGACGGCCGTGCACGGGGTCTCGCCCGAGGCCGCGACCACCGGCGGCCTCTACACCGCGTCGTCGACCTACGACACCGGGTTCAGTCCTTATCCGCCGACGCGCAAAGTGCTCTTCACGGCCAAACTCACGTTCTGATACCCTACTGCCATGAAAACGAAATTCGGAAAGACCATAGCCGGAATCGCGCTGCTGCTCTGTGCATACGGGGCGGGCGGCTGTCACGGCGACCTGGACATCATGCAGGACAACAAGCTCTCGGCCAGCAACATGTGGAAAGAGGAGAGCGACGCCACGTCGGCCACCTACGGGCTGTACGTCTACCTGCGCAGCGCGCTCAAGAGCATGAACGACATCTACCTCTGCTGGGGCGAGCTGCGCAACGGGCTGTGGGGCCCGGGGACGCACAACACGCTCAACGGCGTCGACCAGTCGCAGGTGCGCACCAGCACCATGAGCTCGGTCAACGAGTATGCCGACTGGACGGCGCTCTACACGACGGTCAACCAGGCAAACCTGGTCATCAGGCATGTCCCTGCGATGGGGTTGAAGGAGAAACCGCGGGCCTTCTGTCTGGGGAACGCCCACTTCATCCGCGCGTACTGCTTCTTCCAGATCGCACGCATCTGGGGCGATGCCCCGCTGCCGCTCTGGGGCTACGAATCGACCGACACGGAGCTGTTCCTCGGACGCACCCCCGTCTCGGAAGTGCTGATGCGCGTGGAACGCGACATTGCCGACGCGGAAAGGTACGTCGCCGATACGTCGGACAAGACCGTGGCCACGCCGGCCGCCGTGGCGATGCTGAAGGCCGACTATGCCCTGTGGATGTACCGTATGCAGGCCGGGGGCGAGGCTTACCTGGCGATGGCCCAAGAGGCGCTCGGGGAACTCGGCCTGTCGGACGCCCTGCTCGAGCCCGCGTATGCCGATATTTTCAGTTCGTCGAACAAATGCGGCCGCGAGGTCATTTTCGCCGTGCACCAGGATGTGTCGGAAGCCCTGAACGGCCCGGCCTACTACCTCGGCTGGAACGAGAGTTACGTCGAAGCGGCCTACCGCAATAACCCCGTCCCCACCACCGGGGGCAACCAGTGGTGGTGGTATACCGACACCTACCGGGCCCTGCTGCAGGCCGACCCCGCCGATACGCGCGCGGCGCTGACCTGCCGTACGGCCGATTACGGCACGGGCGGCCGCAGGATCGGCTGGACGGAGAAGCTGATGGGGCGCGTGGACAACGGCACACGCATCTTCGACTCGGATTTCATCCTTTACCGCTACGGCGAAGCCTTCCTGATGGCGGCCGAAGCCCGGTATTACGGGAAGGACTACGCGGGTGCGCTCGAAGCCCTGGCACCGCTGGCCGCCAGGGCCTACGGGCGGAGGGATTACTATACCGACACGTCGCCCGAAGCCGTCCTGCAGGCGATCGTCGACGAATACCTCAGGGAGATGGTCGGCGAAGGCCGCACCTGGTGGATGCTCCTGCGCACGGACAAGATATGGGAGTACAGCGCCGACATCGCGGCGCAGCGCGACAAGAACCCCAACATACTGCTATGGCCCATCACGCAGGCGGCTATGAGCCGAAATTACAACCTCACGCAGACCGAAGGCTGGTATTGACCGCCCGGGACGGAACGCCGCCGTATAGGGGCGGCGACGGAGGTCCCGCAAGGCGGGAGGAGGAACCTGCGCCCGGGAGGCGACGTGCCTGCAACCGCGCCTGTGAACCGGCAAGAAAAATGCCGCGCCCTTTTCGGGGCGCGGCATCGCTTTTAGGAAGCGGGAGGGTCAGAAGCCGATGAAGTCGGTCTGGAGCTTCGAGGTGCGGTAGGTGTTGCCCATGCCGTCCTCCGCCACGATTTCGAAATCGGCGGTCTCGGGCGTTCCCGACGCCAGGTTCCCGTAATAGTAATGGTCGAGGTTCTTGCCCCAGGTCGTGCCCACGCTCTTGCTGTAATAGAGCACGTGGTAGGCATAGGCCCAGTAGTCGTAGGTCTTGACGCGGGTCATGTCGCAGACCTTCGTGCCGTTCTGCCAGAGCGAGACTTTCCAGTTGCCCGAGGCGTCGGAGTTCCAGACGTTGGCCACGATGCACTTCGCATCGTTCATGGCCGGGGCGTTGGCCGCCCAGCCGAAGGTGAGGCTGCCCGACTTGCCGAACACCTGCGTGGCCGAATAGGCCCGGATCTGGTAGCCGGCTTCCTTGTTGGTCGACTTATAGTACTGGTTGGCGATGGTGTTGCCCGAAATCTCGTAGACGCTGTACCCGTTCGGCGTGCCGTCGGCGCAGATGTTCGCCGTCCACCATGCACCGCAGGCGGCGCCGTGGACATGTTCGAAGATCGTCTTTCCGTTACGCTTGTGGATGTATTTCTGCTGGTAATGCGTATGGCCGATCATGATGTGTGCCTCGGAGAATTCGGCTAGCAGGTCGAGCACGCCGTCGTAGTTCTCGTGGCTCTCGTCCGTCACGCTCGTACCCCCGCGGAACGGGATGTGCGCGCAGAAGATCACGAGCTTGTCCTTGTCGACGTGCGACAAGTCCTGGCGCAGCCACTCGAGCTGCTTGTCGGTGATGCCGCCCTTGTACTTTTTCTTGCCTTCGTAGAGGACGTTGTCCATCGACACGATGTGCACGTCGCCGCGGTTGAACGAATAGTTGCGCGGGCCGAACTGCGTTTCAAAATTGGCCGCGGCATTGTCGTCCGAAGTCTCGGTCTGCAAATGGTCGTGGTTGCCGATGGTCTGGAAGACGGGAAGGTTGCGGTTGGCCATCGACTCCTTCATGTTGCTCCACAGGTCGGGCGTGTCGAAGACGATGTCGCCGAGCGTGATGCCGTAGACCGGCGTGCCCTTGGCCTTGTAAGCGTCGGCCGTAGCCTCGATGTCGGGGATCGTCTCGTTGACGTAGCGGCTGATCTCGGCCGTGGTCGAACACTGCGGGTCGGCGATGCAGACCAGCGTGAAATCGCTTTCCGGGGCCGGCAGCGGCGTCAGCACGAAGTCGTGGCGGTCGGCGATGTTCTTATGGACGATCTCGGCGTAGAAGAGCGGGTAGTTGTCCGCCGACGTGTTGACGGCATACCCTGCCGGCGTACTGTAATGTACGAAGCGCGCCTTCTTGTAGCGCTCCATCTGGTAGACGCCGTTGGCATCGGTCTCCACGCAACCGTAGCCGTCCGACACGACCACGCCCGGGACGGGGTTCCCCGACGTGTCGGTCACCAGTCCGTAGAGGGTCGTATTGCCGTCGAGCTGCGTGCCGTTGACTTCGGTTTCGACACCCTCGCCGCCGTCATGCCCGCCGGACTTGTCGTTGCTGCATGCCAGCATCAGCGTCGCCGCCATACAGCATAATAACATGATTTTCGTTTTCATATCCTGAGTTTTTTATTGCTTATTTCCAAAGCGCGTTCTGTTCGAGGTTCGGGTTGCGGGTGATCGCCGTCTGGGGGATCGGACGCAGGTATTTCTTTTCGCCCCACGTGCGCTTGTACTCCCAGACGATATTCCCCGCGGCGTTGAGCGAGAAGGTCTGGTTGGCCCCCGTATTGGAAATGGCGATCGAATGTTCGGTATCCTCGCCCGGGCGGATGTAGAAGTCGGGTACGGGATCGCCGTTGTCGTCGGTGCTCTGCCCCGTGAAATCGTAGGTGTAGCCCGTGTTGCCGATCCAGATGCCCGTCCAGGGGTTGTTGTCGCTCGTGAGCAGGTCGCCCATGTGCCAGCGCATGTCGTCGTCCCAGCGCAGCCCCATTTCGAGGCAGAGCTCGATGCCGCGCTCACGGCGCACTTCGAGTATCCACTTGTCGGTCACGGTATTGAGGAAATAGGCCTCCATGTAGGGGTCGGCCTTGTCCGGGACGACCGGGGTCACGCCGGCACGGCTGCGCAGCTGCGCGATGGTCTGATCCCATACCGCGGCGTCCATTTCGCCCAGCTCGGCCTTCGCCTCGGCGTAGTTCAGCAGCACCTCGGCATAGCGGAGGATCGGCAGCGAATTCCAGCTCGCGGCCTTCGACAGCACGTTGTCGGCATCGTCGTCGATCGACCACTTGATCGGATGGTAGCCCGTACGGGTCACTTTCCAGTTGGGCGAATAGAGCCGTTCGCGGCCGCTGATCTTCATCTTGTAGGTCGGGCTGATGACCGTCTGCGCCATGCGGGCGTCACGGCCGTCGAACTCGCGGATGAAGTCGATGGTCTGGTAACCGTCGATGTCGGTGAACGGCGTGCCCCGGGTCGTGAGGTAGGTGTTCATGAACTTCTTGGTCATGGCGATCTTGGCACCGTAGGTCGGCGAATAGTAGTACCAGCTGGTCTCGTGGAACGCCGAGAGCTCCTTGCTGTACTCGCGGCCGAAGATCACCTCCTGCGTGAGCAGCCCGGCACTGGTGAAGAGCGAGCGGTAGGCGGTCTTCACATCGCCCGTGACGAGCGAATAGGGCCCCTTGTCCATGATCTCCTTGGCGGCGGCAGCGGCCTCGCGCAGGAATTTGTTGTCGGCGTTATACTCGGCCTGCCACGGTTTGTCGGACGACGGCTCGCGCGAGTGGTACTTGCGGAAGGTGCCTTCATAGAGGCAGACGCGTGACTTGAAGGCCAGCGCCACCCACTTGTTGATGAGCGCCGAGCCTTTCGTGAACTTGGCGTCGGAGAGGCAGTAGGTGCTTGCGAAGGTGAGGTCTTCCAGCACTTTGTCCATGACGTACTCGCGGCTGTCGCGGGGTTTCATCATCGCCTCCTTGTCGCTGGCCGCGATCGTGAAGTCGTACCAGGGCACGGCGCCGAAGGTCTGCACCTTGTCGTAGTAGAACCAGGCGCGCCAGAAACGGGCGACGCCCTCGTAGTGGTTGTAGATCTCGTCGCTCACACGCCCCCTGCACTTGTGCATGTTGTCGAGCATGTAGTTCACGCGGCGAAGGTTCGTCCAGTTGCTCTCAGCCCATCCGGTCTGGTTGTCGGGCGAGACGTTGCCGTCGGGGCGCAGCAGGTCGGTCGGGATGTCCACGGCGCAGTAGTCGGCATAGATGTCGCCGCGCGTGATGGTTCCGTCGCCGGGGATCATCTTCTGGATGAAACCGTTGGCATAGAGTTCCAGGTCGGTTTCCGATTTCCAGAACTCGTCGCTGCCGATCTGGTCGTAGGTGTCGCGCGTCAGGAAATCCTCGCAGGAGGCCATTCCCGCGGCAGCGAGGGTCATCAGCGTATATAGCAGTATCTTTCTCATGGTTGCTGTCGGTTAAAATGTTACGTTTATACCCAGGGTCACGGTTTTGAGCATCGGGTAGGAATAGCCGTTACCCGTACCGTTCAGGCCCGAAGTGGTCGAGGCCGCGAAATCGGAGTCGCCGCTGGTGATGACTTCGGGGTCGAACATGTCCGTGTGCTTGAACATCGGCGAGTGGGTGAAGAGGTTCTCGCCCGACAGGTAGACCTTCAGCCCCTCGAGGCGCAGCTTCTTGCAGATGTGCTTGGGGAAGGTGTAGTCGATGGTGATGTTCTTCAGTCGGATGTACGAAGCGTCCTGCAGGTAGTGGTCGTTCTCCCACGTCAGCGGGCCGTCGTTGCGGTTGGCGGCGAGCGATACCATGCGTGTCCAGTAGGGGTTCTTGTCCATGTTCGTGACGCGCCAGTTGTCGGTGCTCTTGTCGATCCGAACCACGTTGTCGCCCGTCTGTGTCTTCATCAGCGAGTTGTAGGCGCGGTTCCATTTGCCCCAGAAGAATCCGGACTCCGTCCACGGGTACCAGTCGCGCTTGCCCACGCCCTGCCACAGCATCGAAAGCCCGATGCCGTTCCAGTTCAGCGACATGTTGATGCTGTACTGGTAGCGCGGCGACTGGTTGCCGATGATCTCCAGATCGCCGTGGTTGGACAGCGTGCGGTTGCCCTTGGTCATGATGCCGTCGCCGTCCACGTCGACGAAGCGCAGGTCGCCGGCATAGGCACGGAACATCTCGCCGTTCTTGAAGAAGTTGTAGGCCGGGCCGTTCAGGGCGTCGGCGTTGCTGGCGTAGATGCCCGCCGTGCGGAAACCCCATATCTCGCCGATCTCCATGCCCTTGTAGTAGGTCGTCAGGTCGCCCGTTTCGTTATAGTAGTCGGTGATCCAGCTGCGGCTGTCCCACAGCATACCCTTGATGCTGTAACTGAACGGCTTGCCGCCCAGGTTGAACGAGTCGCGCCACGAAAGGCTCAGCTCCCACCCCTTGGTCTTGAGGCTGGCGTAGTTGCCGTAGGGCGCGGCGCTTCCGAGTACCTGCGGGAGGTTCGGGCCGACGGTGTAGAGGTCGGTCGTATTGCGGCGGTAGTAGTCGCCGGTGAACGAAAGCCGGTTGTGGAACAGGTCAAGGTCGAGGCCGATGTTGTAGGTGGTGACCTTTTCCCAGGTGATGTCGTCGGGGATCAGGCTGGGCACCGACGTGTAAGGTACGTTCTGGCCGTTGATGATGACCGACGACTTGGCGATCGAGACGCTGCCCGAAGCGGTCATGGTCTCGAGGTACTGGTAGGGGTCGATGTTGGCATTGCCGAGCGAACCGATGCTGGCGCGAACCTTGAAGTTGTCCAGCCACCCTTCGACGTGCGGTTTGAGCCACGGCTCTTCGGAGAGGCGCCATCCGACCGATGCCGAGGGGAAGAAGCCCCACTGCGAACTGGACGGGAATTTCGACGACCCGTCGTAACGGGCGCTCACTTCGGCCAGGTAGCGGCCTGCATAGGCGTAGTTGACGCGGCCGAAGAATCCGACCAGCCCCCACGTGTAGCCGCCCGAGGTGGTCGAGTAATACTCGCCGTCCATGAGCGTGAAGCTCGGCTTCGAGGGATAGAGGTTGCCCTGGCGGTAGGTCTTCTGCGTGCGGTAGTCGTAGTCCTCGAGGTTCCATCCGGCGACCACGTTCAGGTCGTGGTCGGCACCCAGCTTGGGCGTGACCGTACCGACGATGTTCGTCGAGATGTAGTCCGAGCGGTACGTCCAGTTTTCGAGCGACGAGAAACTGTTGTCCTGCCCCGAAACGTTCACGCCGGTGTAGTAGGTGTAGAGGTTCTCCATGCGGTCGCGCGACCAGCGGGAGCCCTTGTAGGTCACGTCGGCCGAGACCTTGAAGACGTCGGGGACGAATTCGAAGTTGAACGTCGTGGTATTGGCCACTTCGAGCTTGTTGTTCTCCTGCCACGAGGTGCCCTCGGCGAAGGCCGCATAACCGGTCTTGGCCGCGGTCTGCGTCCAGGTACCGTCGGGGTTCTTCAGCAGGGCGAACGGGAAAGCGAACATGTCGATCTGGCGCGAGATCACCTGCTGGCCGTAGTGCACCATGGGCTGGTGGTACTTGCTGCTCATCAGGCTGGTGTTGTTGTCCAGCGTCAGCCACGGGCGGATGCGGATCGAACCCTTGGCGCGGAGGTTATACTTCTTGTAGGTCTCCTCGCCCACCTTGTAGATGCCGTCCTGGTTGTAGTAACGGCCCGAAATGTAGTAACTGACCCCTTCGCGGCCGCCCTGGATGCTGACGGCGTGGGTGGTCGAATAGTTCACCGACTTGTAGATCTCCTTGAGCCAGTTGGTCTCGCCGTAGTAGTTGTAGTTGCCGTTGGCGTCGATGTCGTAGTTGTCCATCGTCGGATCGGCACGGCGGCGCTTGAGTTCCTCGAACCAGGCGTTCGAATAGGGCATGTAGTTATTGAAGAGCGACGGTACGGTCGCCGTCGGCGAGGAGTTGAGATACGACTCGCGGAAGGCATCGACCCACTGCACGGGGTCGGTGACCACGTTGTCCTCCCAGATCACCGTACGGCGGTGCAGCGACACGGAGCCGTTGTAACTCACGCGCACCTTGCCCTTCTCGGGATCCTTGGTCGTGATGAGAATCACGCCGAATGCGCCGCGGGCGCCGTATACTGCGGCCGACGAAGCGTCCTTGAGCACCGAGATCGAGGCGATGTCGTCGGGGTTCACCGAACCCATGTCGCCTTCGGCACCGTCGATGAGCACCAGCGCGCCGCCGCCCTGTCCGAGTTTGTTGGTCTTTTCACCGCCGCTCACACGGGCCTTGAACGTGTTGTTCACGCCGCGGATGGTGACTTCGCCGGCATGGTCGGCCTTACCGTCGACCTGCACGATGTTCAGGCCGGGGATCTGGCCCTGCAACGAACGGGTGATGTTGGCATTGGGCCGGTTTTCGACCGCGTCGCCCGAAAGGTTCTCGACCGCGCCCACGATATTGCGTTTCTTGAGCGTGCCGTAGCCTACGACGACTACTTCGTCCATCACCAGCTCGTCCTCCTGCATCGTGACGTCGATCTGCGTGCGGCGCCCTACCACCTCCTCATGGGGGCGGTAGCCGATATACGAGAAGAGCAGCGTGGCGTTCCCGTCGGCCGGGATCGCATAGCCGCCGTCGACACCCGTCGAGACGCCGACCAGCGTCCCCTTGATAGTGACCGTCACGCCGATCATCGGGTTGCCCGCAGCGTCGCGGACGACCCCTTTCACCTCCGATTTGGCGGCGGCACTGGCTGCCGGAACGGGGCGCGTGCTGCGCGTCAGCACGACCACTTTGTCAACCACCCGGTAGTCGATGCCGCGAGGCGTGAATACGGCGGCAAGGATGGCCTCGATGGTGGCACCCTTCTCCGAGACCTCCAGGTTCTCCATCGGATAGCCGGCCAGTGCCGTTTCGTAGGAGAAGGCGATGCCCACTTGTTGCGTAATAGCATCGGCAACGGCCTTGAGCGTCGTCCGCGAGTAGGATAAATTCAGGTCATACCCCTGCCCTTGCGCACCGGGGAGCGATCCTTGGGCGGCATAGCAGCCGAAAGCCCCCGCGCAGAGCACCATGACCAGACATAGTCCTTTATGGAATAATTTCTTCATAGTTTCAATTCGGTTAATTGGTTATTTCCCGCTGCCGCGTGCAAAGCACGTCCGCAGCCGCGCCGTGCAGGCGGGCTCCGGGGAAATTCGTTCCGATACGGCAGACAGAACCTTGCAAGTCATCCGTCGTCCGATAAAAAACCGTGTAGTGCTGGTGTAGGGGGAGGGATTAGTCAGACATCGTCGAAGTTGTTTTAAAGTTTCCGGTTAATAATCGTTTTTTTAGTTTGCATTGGGTCGGTTGCGGCCGGCGTTTTCCGTCCGGTCTGCATTAGATACAAGCGACCGGGGCAAACTACCCAATGCCGGAAGCTTTTTTCACAAAATTGCAATGCAAATTTTTATACCTATATATTACAGATATTTTATTTTTCGGTTTTTCGCCGCAAGGTTCGTAAAATTTTAAACATTTTCTTGCGAATCCCGGAAAATTGCTATATTTGCAGTGCAAGTCATTCGATATCGTTAGAAACCGTGTAGGAAATTGACATCCGGCAGTGTATCCGGAGTCGGTTTCTGTTTTTTTTATTGGTTTTACAAACAAACTAACGATCCAATCATGATGAAATTTATTCATAAACTGACGATAGTTCTCGCGTTGGGCGGGATCTGCGGTCTTGCCGCGTGCAGCGACGACGACCAGGGGTTCCTCAAACGCAACCTGCGCGAGATGAGTTTCCCGTACGTCGAATCGAGCGATACGTTTACGATCCGCGCCACGGGGGACTGGCAAATCAGCGACACTCCCGACAGCCGCGAGTGGACGAACGCCTACGGCTGGGTGCATGTCGACCAGCTCTCGGGCAAGGGAGACCCCGGCACCTACCAGAAGGTGACGGTCACCTGCGACCAGAACACCTCCGAGGAGCGTAATGCCACCATCTACCTGCACGGCTGCGGCGAAGAGAACGTCGCCATCGCCATCAGGCAGGACAACGGTATCTTCGAGTGGAAACCCTTCGACAACGGACAGCAGTTCGACGTCTCGGGTATGCTCAAACTCAACGCGGAAGCCGGGGCCAAGCTCCGCATCCCCTACATCAAGGCGCTCGGCACGGAAAAATACACCGTCACGGTGACGCAGACCGGCGGCGACGGGATCACGGCCGCCAGCGGCAGCTATTCGATCTCGACGGCCGGCAACGGCTACATCGAAGTGCCCCTGACGGGCACCGCCACCAAGCAGGGCATCGTGACCTTCGCCGTGAAGGCTACGGACGAGGCTGGCGCGGAGAAGGATTTCGGCTCCGTTTCGACCATCGTCCGCGCCGGGTTCGACGCCCAGGGCGAGGAGCTTCCCCTGCTGACGCAGAACTTCGGCAAATTCCCCTGGGGCGGCGACTGCATCGGCCAGAAGGCGGGTATCACGACGGCCGACAAGACCGTGGCCAACCTGAGCCTCGACAACGAGACGGTGAGCGTCTCGGCGGGCACCAACGCCGGCATCGGCGGCATCACCTCGACCGTACGCAACGGCAACGCGGCGTTCTACCGCGCCATCGGCATGGAGGGATGGACAGGCTACCTGAACTATATGTGCCCGGGTTACATCCAGCTGGGCGCTGCGAGCGACAATGCCGACGGGCAGCCGGGCAACCTCATCTCCCCGGTGCTGAACATCCCCGCGGGCTACGACCTGCTGCTGACCTGCAAGGTCGCCATCTGGGCCGCAGCCCCCGACCAGGGCATGGTGGGCATCTGCGAGAAGAACGACGGGTTCTGGATCTCGAAGGGCACGCTGGACAAGATCGTAGCTTCGACCAAGAGCTACGTTTCGCTCGACATCCCCGCCTACACGTGGGTCGAGGTCACGGCCGTCATCCCCAATCCCGGCGCGAAAGCCAATCCGGCATTCTTCATCTCCACGGCCGACAGCTGGTTCTCGGGCTCCTCGGTGAAGGCGGGTCGCTGGTACATCGACGACATCAAGCTCGTATACTAAAACCGGACAACAATCATGAAAAAAAGCATTTTATATATTCTGTTCGCCCTCTTCTCGCTATCGGCCGCAGTCTTGCTGACGGCCTGCAAGGACGACGGCGTGGAAATATCGGGGGCCAACAAGTCCAAGACCCCGAAGAACGTGAAACTGCTCGAATACGGGGCCACGTCGCTTACGATCTGCTGGGATTTCATCCGCGGCGCGACATCGTACACCGTACAGCTCGTCGACGGGGAGATGAACCCCGTCAGCGAAGCGCTCTGCAAGACCACGGACGCAATCGACTACCATGAATTCACCGACCTGGCGGCCGACCGGATATACTACGGCCGCGTCAGGGCCAACTTCCCCTACTCCTCCACCTCGGACTGGGTATACGTCACGGCAAACGAGCAGCCGGCCATGCTGATGGCCTCGGTGGGTATCCTCGAACTCGACCCGAAGCTCACGCTCAATGCCGCGACGGGGTCGACGCTCACCTACGAGTGGTCGTATACCGACGATGCGGCGACCGACGCCACGCGCCTCTACAACATCGAACTGTTCCGTGACGAGGCGTGCAGCGAACTGCATGTCAGCTGGCTGGCCGACGGCAAACTCGCGTCGGACAAAGGCATCTTCACCGCCCTGGCGGGTTATCCCGTCGTGCGGTTCACCTTCTCGGGGCTCGATCCCGAAACGACCTACTACGCCCGGGTTACCAATGCCAGCTTCGGCAACATCATGACCCCCGTCGTCGCCGGAACCACGGCCAAGGCCGGGCCCGAAGCCTCGCCGAACAACCCGGCACAGGCCGGTGACATCGTGCTGGCGCAGGATTTCGCGGCATTCATCCACGGCGGCGACATCGTCCGCTCGGCGGCAGGTTACAACGCCGTATCGGGGACCGACTACCGCAAGGCCTGGGAACCCGCCACGGGCGAGAACCCGCAGGCCGACGGCGACCGTCCGGTCTGCAACTGGGCTACGGAATTCCACATCCACACGGGCGGAACCTCGGCCGAGTATGTCGAAAGCCTCGGCATGACGGGCTGGGGGTCGTCGGGCAACACCTCGACCCGTCCGGGCTACATCAAGTGCGGCGGCGGTGGCGGCGGTATCGGCATCCTCTATACGCCCGAGCTGGCGGCCCTGCCCAAGAACACGACCGTGACGGTGAGTTTCTCGGCCAGCGCCTATGCCGAAGGCGAAAACGTCTATGGCAGCGACATCGTGGTCGAAGCCATCGAGGGCGCCGAGTTCGGGTCGAACAACTCCGTGAGCAAGAAAGGCACGGCCGTGGCTTCGAAAGTCGTGGACATCTCGTCGGCCGTAGGTCGGTTCGAGACCTTCACGGTGACGCTCGACGGCCTCTCGCCTACTTCGCGCATCGCATTTTCGTCGAACCCCGCACAGGCGGGCGCCAACAAGACCCGCTACCTGCTCGACGACATCGTCGTGGTTTACGACGGTGAGACCAGACTGGAGAAACTCACCGTTCCGGCGAACGTGAAATTCGACGCCGAAGCCGTCTATTCCGACAAGCTGACCCTCGAATGGGACGAAGTGGCCGGGGCGGCTTCCTATACGGTGGCATGGTGGGCCGACGGCACCGAGGAGAAGGACGCCACGGTAGCGGAGGGCATCACCTCGGCCTCGTACCTGCTCAAGGAACTGGAGGCCGGCACCGAGTACCACGCGAAGGTCAAGGCGTGCCGCTACAACAACCCCGACTACGATTCGGACTACTCCGCCGCCGTGTCGCAGAAGACGGACATAGCCCCGGTACAGGCCGGGATCGTCGTGTCGAAAGTGCTGGCGACCTCCTCGACCCTCACGGTCGAATGGGCCCGTGCGGACGGCCAGGCGTGTGTCAACAGCAGTGCTCAAGTTTACCACGTGAAACTTTACAGCGACGCCGAATGCAAGGATCTGGTCGTCGGCTGGAATGCCTCGAACGTCTTCGGCATCACGGCCGGGAACCGCTTCCGCTTCACCTTCTCGGGACTGGCCCCCGCCACGACCTACTACGTCTGCGTGGACGACAAGACCAACGATTTCTTCTCCGACCCGCTCGCATATGCGACTGCCGCCGCAGGGCCGCAGGCGGGTGCCACGACGGCAGGCTCGGCAAAGGCGGGCGACATCCTCCTGGCGGAAGACTTCTCCAGGGTGATCCACGGCGGCGACATCGCCAATTTCGCCGCGGGCTACTATCCCCCGAGCTCGAACCGCGGGACTTACGCCGCAGCTTCGGGCGACAATCCTTCGGGGTTCTCGGCCACCCGCTGTACGGCCAATGAGTTCGACGTGTTCAGCGGCGGCGGCGTGGCTGCGCCCTACACCGAGGGCACGGGCCTTGCGGCCTGGGGCAAGTCGGGCAACATCGCAGGCCGCCCGGGCTATGTCAAGATGGGCGCCGGAAGTGCGGCTGCCTCGCTTTACACCCCCGAACTGACCGCCCTGCCCGATGCGGCGACCGTCAAGGTGCGCTTCTCGGCACAGGCTTACAGCGAGAAATACGACGGTTCGGGCGCCGATGCCGGGAAAATCCTCGTCAAGGCCGTCCGCGGCGCCGTGCTCGGCGCAAAGGGCGCCATCACCGGCACGGTCACGGAGGTCTCTGCGGCCGACCCTGTGGATATTTCGGCTGCCAAAGCCCGGTTCCGCGAGTTCGAGGCAACCCTCACGAACGTGACGCCCGATTGCCGCATCGTGATCTCGACGAGCGAGAAACGCGCCCTGCTGGACAACGTGGTCGTCACCTGCACGGCCATCACCCCCGCGACCAAACCCGCAGCACCGGGCGGGGTTTCGTTCGACGCCGCAGCGGCGGCCGACAGGCTGACGCTCAAATGGAACGCTGTCCCCGATGCGACTTCCTACACGGTCGCCTACTGGAAAGGTTCGGCCTCAGCCCCCGAAAGCGAGTATGCCTACAAGACCGGCATCGCGTCCACGGCAACGTCGCAGGAGCTGACCAACCTGGAGAGCAACACCTCCTACTGGGCCAAGGTCAAGGCGGTCGGCAGCCTCGATTCCGACTGGTCGGAAACGGCGAACGCCACGACCATGGACAGCGGCGGCGAGCCGCTCCTTCCGACGGCCGACCTGCTCGACGTGGTGTTCCGCAACGACGGTTCGGCCATGGACAACTCCCCGTCGGCAACGCCCGTGCGGGCGCTCGAAGGTACGGCGATGATGACCTACTACAACGACCTCTATTCGAGGTATGCGGCCCATTTCAACCACACGCCGGGCACGTCCGTCAACGAGGGGTTCTACAAGGCCGACTACTCGGCCAACAAGCAGTTCCAGGATGCGCTCGCCGACGGGCACACGCTCGAGGCGCTCTTCAAACTGGATGAGAAGTCGGACGGTTCGGCCGAGCTGAAGATGTTCAGTTCGATGTCGAGCGGCGGCACCGGATTCCTTATCAGCAAGGCCGACAAGGGTACGGAACTGACCTTCCTGCCCAACGTCAGCACGACCGGGAAATCCAACTGGATATGGACGAAGAGCGGCATCAACCCCGAGGCGGGGCGCTATTACCACGTCGTGGGCGTATGGAACAAGCAGGAGGCCAAGACCTACATCTACGTAGACGGCGAGCTGAAGGGTACGATGGATGCCCCGGGCAACTACGTGCCGCCCACCACCACGACGAGCTACTGGTTCGGCATCGGCGTCGACGCCAGTGCGACCGTGGGTCAGAACGCCTGGAAAGGCGACGTGGCCATCGCACGCGTCTATGACGCCCCGCTCACGGCCGAAAAGGTGAAGGCTCTGTGGGAAACCGTCAAACGCGACCAGCAGCCCGCCGCGATCAACATTACCGGGCTGCTCTACCTTTCGGGCTGCGAGGTGGGTGCCGATTACACCTACACGCTCTACGGCAAGGGGTTTGCCGCCGGGGACAGGATCCGCTTCGAACCGCTCGCCGGCAGTGCCGGGACTTTCACGCTCGACGGGTCGGCCGCAGCGGAGTCGCTTTCGGTGCGCATCCCGAACGGATTTGCCTCGGGCAGGTACCGGATGGTGCTGATGCGCGGCCAGAACCAGTACCCGCTGGGCATCACGCAGCTCACCTATTCGAATAATCCCGCCCGAGTCGCCAAACCCCGGGTGATCGCCCACAGGGGCTACCACAAGGACGGAGCCGCCCAAAACTCCGTAGCTGCGCTCGTCAAGGCGCAGGAGCTGGGCATCTACGGCTCGGAGTTCGATGTCTGGATCACGGCCGACGGCAAGGTTGTCATCAACCACGACAGCACCGTTCCCGGGAGCAGCCTCGTGATCGAGAACGTCAATTACGACCAGATCAAGGATCTGACGCTCGCCAACGGCGAAAAGCTCCCGACGCTCGACGATTACCTGGAGCAGGCCACGAAAAATGCGGACACCAAGCTGATCCTCGAAATCAAGAGGCACAGTTCGGCCGCCAACAACGCCCGTGCGGCGGATGCCGTCATCGAGGCTGTCAAGGCAAAGGGGCTGACCGACCGTGTGGAATACATCGCTTTCGACTATACGACCTGCAAACGCATCGTCAACGCCCTCCCGGGTGCCATGGTGCAATACCTGAACGGCGACCTGGCTCCCGCCGCAGTCCGGCAGGACGGCATCGGGGGTATCGACTACCGCTTCTCGGCTTATTCGGGCAATCCGGGATGGGTAAAGGAGGCACATGCCAACGGCATGGTTACGAACGTATGGACGGTCGACACAGTGCAGGACATGATGACCTGCATCGCATGGGGAATGGATTTCATCACCACCAACAACCCCGAGACCCTGAAGGAGCTCCTCACTAGGACATTCGTGTCGGCCAACTGACTGCCGCAGGGCGGTGCGCCTGTGCCCGGGGATTTCACCCGGCACCCCGCAGTTCCCTGAAGGCGCGACCGACAGCCGACGGCGGCGGGTATCATGCCCGCCGCCGTTTTTATTGCCCTGCGGAAAACAAAAAAGGCAGGCGGGCTCGCCAATCTGCAAATATTTTCTAACTTTGTGCATACGATACGAACATGGAGCCTGCAGAACTCATATCCGCCATACGCGCCGGGAGCCGCGAAGCCTTCGACGAGATGTGCGGCCGTTATTATGCGCCGCTGACGGCCTACGCACGCCTCTTCCTGAACGGGAACTGGGCGCAGGACGTCGTGCAGGACGTATTCGTTAACGTATGGGTGCGCCGCGAGGCGCTCGACCCGGGGCAGTCGCTCTACGGCTACCTGCTGCGTTCGGTCTACAACCAGTCGGTCAACTACGTCAACAAGCACCGCCATGCGTGCAGTTACCGCTCCTACTACCAGGAACGTATCGAAAGCATCGGCTACGCCTATTACGATCCCGACCGGAATCCGGTCATCGAAAAGCTCTACTCGCAGGATCTGCGCACGAGTATCAACGAGGCGATCGCAGCCCTCCCGGCCAAATGCCGCGAGGTCTTTTCGCTGAGTTACCTGCAAGGATTCTCCCACCGCGAGATCAGCGAACAGATGGGGATTGCGCAGAGCACGGTCGAAAACCATATTTACCTTGCCCTGAGGCAACTGCGGGCAAAATTGTCGAAATCGGAGCTGATTCTGCTGCTGTTTTTCATTTTTTTACAAAATAATTCCCATCCGCTTGGGTAGATTTCTCCCGTGGATTGTATACTAAACGGACACAGAACAAATGGACGATACGATTATAATGGACTCAGTCATACAAAAATATTTTGCCGGGGAGACTTCGGAACAGGAGGAAAAGTACCTTCTCGCGTGGCTGGAGGAGTCGGAGGAGCACCGCAAATACTTCTTCGAACTGAAGAGCCTGTGGGGGGCACGCCGCGTCTTCGAGGAGAGCACCGACCTGTCGCGCTTCGCGTCGTTCATGCGCAGCACCGACCATCGGATCGGGAGTATCGTCGCCGGCGAGCGATCCACCCGTCGCCGCAGACTGGTGCGGTGGACGCTGGGGGCCGCTGCTGCCGTCCTGCTCGCCGTTTGCGCCGGCACGGCATGGCATTTCCTCTCGACACCCGACATATACCGGGTTTACGAGAACACGGGCGATGCGGTGACGACCGTCACGCTCGACGACGGCACGCATGTGTGGCTCAACGCCCGTACGAAACTGACGCTGCCCGAAGCCTTCGGCCCGACGCAGCGCAACGTGCAGTTGGCCGGCGCGGCCTTCTTCGAGGTGGCGCGGGACGAAGCCGCCCCGTTCGTCGTGTCCACCGACAAACTGCGCGTGCGCGTGCTGGGCACCTCCTTCTGCATGCAGGCCTACGAAGGTTCGCAGCAGGCCGAAGTCGTCCTCGAACACGGTTCCGTACGCCTTCAGACGCCCGCAGGGGTCAACCTGGTGACGCTGCAACCCGACCAGCGCGCCCTGTACGACGCTGCGGACGACAACCTCGCCATTACGCAGGTCAACGCTTCGCACCTCGTGCTGACCCAGTACGACCTGGTGACGATGTCCGACGCTACGCTGCACGAGATCATCTCGCACATCGAGACGACCTTCGGCGTGCGGCTTTCGGTGCCGGGACGCTACGGCGACAAACGCTATACGTTCAATTACCAGCGATCCAATTCGCTCGAAGAGGTGCTCAATATCGTCGAATACCTCACGGGCGAGCATTGCGAGGTCATCTACCGCAAGAAATAAGCGCAGCGGCCGCCGGATTCCCGGGATCGGCCGCACGCGGCACCGGCGCCGGCTCCCGTACCGGAATGCCGGCAGGATCGCACAACAAAAAGAGGCTCTGGAAAGAGCCTCTTTTGTCGTTTCACGGGCCGCAGGCGCCGCGGGATCAGAGCGTCGAAAGCCAGTCGAGCGTGGCTTTCTGCCAGTCGTCGTAATAGCGGAAGCGGGAGTTCATGCCCCAGCCGTGGCCGCCCGACGGATAGATGTGCAGCGTGGCCTTGATGCCGTGTTCCTTGAGCTTCTGGTAGAACAGCGCGCTGTTCACGGCCGGTACCACCTTGTCGTCGTCGCAATGGAACAACAGCGTCGGCGGCGTGGCGGCATCGACCTTCTTCTCGAGCGAGAACTCCTGTGCAAGGGGTTTGTCGGCATCTTCGGCGCCGAGCAGCTGTACGAAAGTCCCCTTGTGACGTTTGTCCGGGTCGGCCGAGATCACCGGGTAGAAGAGGATCATGAAGCCCGGCTTCACGTCCGAAAGCGTCCCGACGCTCCCGGCGAGGTAACCCCCGGCCGAAGTCCCCGACACCCCCACTTTCGCGGGGTCGATGTTCAGCTCCGCAGCCATCGAACGCATCACGCGCAGCGCCTCGTCGGCATCGTTGCGCGGAACCTCGCTGTGGCCGTTGGGCAGGCGGTATTTCACCACCGCGGCCGTGATGCCGTTCCGGGCGAACCACTGGGCCTCCTTATGTCCGTTGCCGACCGAGAGCGACGAATAGCCGCCCCCGGGGAAAAACACGAGCGCCTGTCCCGTGGCATTGTCCCCGGCCTTGTAAATCCACATTTCGGCCGTCTGCGTGTTTTTCCACTGTCCGGGCTTGGATTCGACCTCGTCGCCCGAAAGCCCGTTCGAGGTGGGTGCCGTCGTGTTGTCCCACAGGACAACGTGGTAATCCTGCGCACAAATCGCCGACGACAGCATGAGGGCGAAGAGCAGGAGCATTGTTTTCTTCATAATTCGAGTTTTAGACGTTGGGATAAAGATAAAAATTATTTGTCAGTCCGTATACGGTGTTTCAACGGGGCGATGGCCGGGGGGCCGACGCTGAATTCCCCGAGACCGAGCGCCATAAGGCGCCGCGTGGCGCGCGGGTCGGCGGCCAGTTCGCCGCACATCCCGGCTTCGATACCCGCCCGGTGCGCGGCATCGAGTACCATGCCGATGCTGCGTTGCACGGCCGGGTCGAATGCGTCGCAAAGGTAGGCTACGCGGGGGTTTCCGCGGTCGGCAGCCATCACGTACTGCGTCAGGTCGTTGGTGCCGATGCTGAAAAACCGCGCCCGGGCAGCCAGTTCGTCGGCGATGAATACGGCGGCCGGGGTCTCGATCATCACCCCCAGCGCTATGTCGCGGTCGTAGGCAACCCCTTCTGCGTCGAGTTCCGCCATGCAGGTCTCGACAACCGCTTTGGCGGCGCGGAACTCCCCGACCGAAGCTATCATCGGGAACATCACCCGCACGTTGCCGAATGCGCTCGCGCGCAGCAATGCCCGCAGCTGGGTGCGGAACAGCTCCGGCATGGCCAGCGAAACCCGGATCGCACGCCATCCCAGAAACGGGTTTTCCTCCGGCTCGAAGTGCATGTAGGGCAATGCTTTGTCCCCGCCTATATCAAGTGTCCGTACAGTCAGCGGACGTGCCCCGCAAAGCTCCGCCGCGGCACGGTATGCCGCAAACTGCGTCTCTTCGTCGGGGAGCGCCGGGCCCTGCATGTAGAGGAACTCGCTCCGGAAAAGTCCGATGCCCTCGGCGCCTGCATCGAGCGCGCGTCGCACTTCGTCGACGTTCGCGGCATTGCCCAGCACCGTGATCCGCCGCCCGGCGGGCGCCTGTGCATCCGCCGCGCAGCGGAACGCATCCTGGCGCAGCGATTCGAGCCGCGCGGCGTATTTGCGTCCGGTAGCCGGATCGGGATCGACGATCAGTTCGCCCCGCTCCCCGTCGATTATCAGCCGGTCGCCGGTTCTGACCTGCCGCATGCACCCGGCAACGCCGACCAGCGCCGCGATGCCCTTGTTCCGGGCGATGATCGCGACATGGCTCGTCACGCTTCCGTGCGCCGTCACCAATCCGGCGACCCTGCTGAAATCCATCTGTGCCGTATCCGAAGGCGCCAGCTCGTCGGCCACCACGATCGTCCCCGGAGCCAGCCCGGCAAAGGGATCGTGGGCGGTTTCGCCCGACAGGACGCGGCGGATACGCGCGCATACGTCCCGCACATCGTCGGTACGTCCCCGCAGGTAGTCGTCGTCGAGCGCCGCGAACATGCCGCACACCTCTTCGCAGGCTTCGCCGAGCGCCTGCCCGGCGGACAGGTGCTTTTCCGCAATCCTTCCCTCGACCAGCCCGGCGAGCATCGGGTCGCCGGCCATCTCCAGATGGGCGGCGAAAACAGCCTCCCCTTCCGCCAGTGCGGACAGCTCCGCCTTCGCACGCTCCAGCGCCGCATGGAACCGCCCGGCCTCGGCCACGGGGTCGCCTGCCGCGGCCGTAGCAGCGGCGGATGCGCGGCGTTGCAGCACGAACGCTGTCCCGACGGCGATCCCCGCCGTCGGGATTCCTCGGATCGTGAACATCATTCGCGGATGCCGGCGATGAAATCCGTTACGGCCCGCACGGCGGCGGCTTCGTCGCCGCCCTCGGCGCAGACTTCCACTTCGGTGCCGTGTTTGAGCCCCAATGCCAGGAGCGAAAGAATGCTCACGGCACTGGCCTCCCGGGCCGCGGTGCGCAGGGTGATCCTGGCGGGCGCAAGCCCCCTGATTAACTTTACAAGTTCGCCCGCAGGCCGCGCATGCATGCCGTTCGGGGCGGTGATCGTTACTTTTCCGGTTGTCATATAGGTAGTTATTTCAGTGCTTCGTATATCACCTGCGGATCGCCTTCGGTCGTCAGCCTCCGCAACATATCTTTGTCCCCGAATACCTCGCCCAGCCGGGCCAGGATATCGAGGTGAGCGTCCCCCACGCCGGCAATGCCCACTACGAGGTATGCCTTTTCGTCGCCGAACGCAACCCCGCCGGGGTATTGCAGCACCACGATGCCCGAGTGCAGGACGCACTTCTTGGCGTCGGACGTGCCGTGCGGAATGGCGATGCCCATGCCCATATAGGTCGTTGCGAGTTCCTCGCGGCGCAGCATGGCATCCGCATATCCGGGTTCGACATATCCGCCCGCTGCGAGCAGTTCCCCGGCCCGCCGGATCGCGGCTTCCTTGGGTTCGGAGGGAAGCCCCGTCCGGATATTCCCGGGGCGCAAGATCTCGCCGGGAGACCGCCCCGCGGCATCGTCCGGCTGCGGGGAGGCTATGCGATCCGGGGCATCGCCCGCCCTTCGCAGGCCGGCGTCGGAGGGCTGTGCGTCCGCCGTCCCGGCAGGCAGACCGCCGGCTCGGGGAATGGCGTCCGCACCGTCCTGTTGCGCCAACCGGGCGAACAGGACGTCGAGGGCCGGGTCGGCCAGGAAATTGTCGATCACGACCAGCGCGGCTCCTTGTGCCGATCCGGCGATCCGCCCGGCCAGCACGGACTGGCAGACAACGACGTCGGCATCGGCGGGAATGCCGTCCGCGGCACAGTTGCCGACCGCCGTGCCGATGCCCGCATCGGAGAGCCTTTTTCGAAACCGCGTGGCACCCAGCGCACTCGACCCCATGCCCGCATCGCAGGCGAAAACCACCTTGCGGATATGTGCCGGGAAGTGCAGCGCGGCCTTTACGGCGGGCGCCCCGCTCTGCGCGGCGGGGATTGCGCCTGTCGGCATATCCTCCGCAGCGGCGGCACGCCGGACGAAGGGCGCCGCCATGAGCAGCGACACCGCCGTGGAGATCAGCACCCCGGCCAGCACGACGAGGGTCTGGCCTTTGGGAGCCATGGCCAGCACCGAAATGATGCTGCCGGGCGAAGCCGGCGCCACCAGTCCGGCCCCGGCAAGCGAAAAGAACAGCAGCCCGGCGGCACTGCCCGCAACAGGGGCGAGGATCAGCGCCGGGCGCGCCAGGATATAGGGAAAATAGATTTCGTGGATACCGCCGAAGAACTGGATGATTACGGCGCCGGGCGCCGACTGGCGCGTATTACCGCGGCCGAAAAACCAGCAGGCCAGCAATACGCCCAGCCCGGGCCCGGGATTCGTCTCCAGCAGGAACATGATCGACTGCCCGGTTTCGCGGGCCTGCTCGATGCCGATCGGCGAGAAGATGCCGTGGTTCAGGGCATTATTGAGGAACAGCACCTTGGACGGCTCGACCAGAAGCGACACGAGCGGCAGCAGTCCGTGGCGGATCACGACCTCCACGCCGTTGCTGACCAGCAGCGTCAGCCCCGTCACCGCACCGCCGATGACCCAATAGCCCAATATGGCCAGCAGCATACCGAGGATGCCTATCGAGAAATTGCTCACGAGCATCTCGAAGCCCGCCTTTATGCGTCCCTGCGTAAGTTTGTCGAACCACCGGATCGTATACCCGCCCAGCGGGCCCATGACCATGGCTCCGATGAACATCGGGATGTCGCTGCCGACGATGACGCCCATGGCGGCAATGGCCCCGATTACCCCGCCGCGTTCGCCGGCGACGTTGCGCCCGGCCGTATAGGCGATTAGCAACGGCAGCAGGTAGGTCAGCATCGGGTCGACCAGGCGTGCCATCTGGGCGTTGGGCCACCATCCCGAGGGGATGAAGAGCGCCGTGACGAATCCCCACGCGATGAACGCGCCGATATTGGGCATGACCATGCCGCTCAGGGCCCTGCCGAATTTCTGTATTTGTTGTCGCATAGCTTTCTTTCTTGTATATAATACAAGGAAAGCGCGCGAATCACCTATTCCGCAGGCAAAGAATCGCCCTGTTTTTTTCGGGCGGCGGCGGATTTCGCCGTTTTTTGTCGCGGGCGGAGCTTCCGGCCACGGCACCGAACCGGGGACACGACCGCTGCAGGGATGGAAATTGCCGTCCCGCCGGGAAACGGGATTTCGGGATCCCTTGCGAATTTCCGCAGGATGCCGGGGAGCTGTTTTTCATGCCCCTCTTCCCCCGGCCGTGCGGTCGCCGACGGCGAAACGGTTGGAAGCCGTCCCGCCCTGACGACCCCTCCGGCAGATGGCGCCCGCCGTACATGCGATTCCCTGCGAAGTGCCGCGCCGGAGGCTCCCGCCGACAAAAAACCGCCTCCCCCGATCCGGGAAGGCGGTTGCGTTATTGCACGGGCAGGTCACATCATCTCTTCGTGGGCGAACTGCACGGCACGGTTCAGGATCGCGATGAACGGCTGCGTGCGGCGGAACTCCGCGAGGGTTCGCTCCAGCAGGTCGTCCGAGAGCAGGAACTCCTCGGTGATCTTCTTGGCAATATAGAAATCCTTGAGTTTCAGCATCTCGGCATACTCGCTGTCGGCAGGGAATCTCGTAGGCACCCGCTTGAGCTTGTTCTCTTCGACGATGCCGAACCCCTTGGCCTTGCGGATGGCCGCCGCGATTTCCGCACCGTTGTCGAGGATCTCCTCGCGCACGCTGCGCAGCACGACCGGCTCGGGGCAGTAGAGCCCCGCCGAAAGCAGGTTGCTCCATACGAGGCTGTCGCAGCAGGGTTCGATGTGGAAATAGTAGCCTGCAAACCCCGACTTCTTGCCCTTGGGCGCGATATACGCACCTATATATGTTTTATAGGGCGACTTGTCGGGACTGAACCGCGTGTCGCGGGCGATGCGGTAGGTGCAGTCCTGCACCCTGAGGCCGCGCACCGTGGGGTCGAATTCGGCGATCCCCTCGATCAACTGCTCCGTGAAGGCCGCGAAGCGTCCCTTCACGTGTGCCCATTCGGCGCGGTGGGCGTCGAACCACGCACGGTCGTTGTTGTCGTGCAGGCGGCGGAAAAAGTCGATGACCTCTTTCATCCTACCGGAGTTTTACCACGCGAAAAGCGGATAGCCGGCCATCAGGGCGTTCACGTCCTTGCGTACGGCGGCGATATTGGCTTCGTTCTCGGGGTCGTGCAGCACCCGGTCGATCAGGCCGACGATGTAGTCCATCCTGTCCTCCTTCAGGCCGCGGGTGGTGATGGCCGGCGTCCCGAAGCGCAGCCCCGAGGTCTGGAACGGTGAGCGGCTGTCGAACGGCACCATGTTCTTGTTGGTGGTGATGTCGGCCGCCACGAGGCACTTCTCGGCCAGCTTGCCCGTCAGCTCGGGGAACTTCGTGCGCAGGTCGACCAGCATCAGGTGGTTGTCCGTGCCGCCCGAAACGATCTTGTAACCGCGTTTAACGAACGCTTCGGCCATCGCCCGGGCGTTCTTCTGCACCTGCGCCTGATACTCCTTGTACGAGGGCTCGAGCGCCTCGCCGAACGCCACGGCCTTGGCGGCGATGACGTGTTCCAGCGGGCCGCCCTGGATGCCGGGGAATACGGCCGAATTGAGGATTTGCGACATCATCTTCACGGCACCCTTGGGCGTGGTGAGTCCCCAGGGGTTCTCGAAATCCTTGCCCATCAGGATAATACCGCCGCGCGGGCCGCGCAGGGTCTTGTGCGTCGTCGAGGTGACGATATGCGCGTATTTCACGGGGTTGTCCAGCAGCCCGGCGGCGATCAGGCCGGCCGTGTGCGCCATGTCCACGAGCAGCAACGCCCCCACCTTGTCGGCGATGGCGCGCATACGTTTGTAATCCCATTCGCGCGAATAGGCCGAGGCGCCTCCGACGATCATCTTGGGCTTGCACTCCAGCGCCTTGCGCTCCATGGCGTCGTAGTCGATGACGCCCGTGGCCTCGTCGAGCTGGTAGCCCACGGCGTTGAAATACTTACCCGACATGTTGACCGGCGAACCGTGCGAAAGGTGGCCTCCGTGCGCCAGGTCGAGCCCCATGAAGGTATCGCCCGGCTGCATCACCGCGAAGAATACCGCCATGTTGGCCTGTGCGCCCGAGTGGGGCTGCACGTTGGCGTATTCGGCGCCGTAGAGGCGGCAGATGCGTTCGATGGCGAGTGTCTCGACCTTGTCCACGACCTCGCAGCCGCCGTAATAGCGTGCCCCGGGATAGCCCTCGGCATATTTGTTGGTCAGCACGGAGCCCATGGCTTCCATGACCTGGTCGCTGACGAAATTCTCCGAGGCGATCAATTCGATGCCATGCATCTGACGGCTGCGCTCGGCGGCGATCAGATCGAAAATCTGGGTGTCTCTTTTCATATCGTTAAGGGTTTTACGAAATTCCGTTTACGGAGGGTAAAGTTAGTAATATTTGGCGAAAATCCGGCGGCGGCGGGACGTTTCAAAATATTTTTCTTAACTTTGTTCGTCTTTTGGACGAAAAAAGGAAAAACAGAATATTTTACCGAAACTCTTAATACGTTGAAAGTTATGAAATTACTCGAAGGAAAAGTGGCTGTCGTAACGGGTGCGGCCCGCGGCATCGGCAAGGCCATCGCACTTGAATTCGCCAAGGAAGGCGCCGATGTGGCGTTCACCGACCTTACGATCGACGAGAACGGCAAGGCCACCGAGGCCGAGATCGCGGCGCTGGGCGTCAAGGCCAAAGGCTATGCCTCGAATGCGGCGAATTTCGAAGAGACGCATGAGGTCATCGACCGGATCGTGAAGGACTTCGGCCGCATAGACATCCTGGTGAACAACGCCGGCATCACCAAGGACGGCCTGATGATGCGCATGTCCGAGGCGCAGTGGGACGCCGTGCTGACCGTAAACCTCAAGTCGGCGTTCAATTTCATCCATGCCGTGACGCCCATTATGGCCCGCCAGAAGAGCGGTTCGATCATCAACATGTCGTCGGTGGTGGGCGTCAGCGGCAACGCGGGCCAGTGCAACTATTCGGCCTCGAAGGCCGGCATGATCGGCCTGGCCAAGTCGATCGCCAAGGAGATGGGCCCGCGCGGCATCCGCGCCAACGCCATCGCCCCGGGCTTCATCATGACCGAGATGACCGACAAGCTGCCCGACGAGGTGAAGGAAGGCTGGTACAAGCAGATCCCGCTCCGCCGCGGCGGTACGCCCGAGGATGTGGCCAAGGTCGCGCTGTTCCTCGCGTCGGATCTCTCGTCGTATGTCAGCGGGCAGGTGATCCACTGCTGCGGCGCGATGAACTGCTAAAAGACGGTACAGACCATAGAAATACGGAAAACCGCGCCGCGAGACACCGGCCGAAAAGAAAAAGTGCCCGTCCGGACAAATCCGGCGGGCACTTTTCTTATATTCGCATCCTACCGGGAGTTCCGCACGCTTACGCTCCGTCGACAGAAGCCTTTTCGCACCTCTTCGAGCCGGTCGCAGCGCTCCTGAAGCGGCTCTCATGCCCGCGGAACGGGCGCAGCCGGCGCCCCGGAATACAAGTTGCATCTTTTTTGCTATATTTGCCGTATGAAACGTCTGACAACCACCCTGGCACTCCTCGCCGCCGCGCTGTATGCGACGGCGCAAGAGGCTACGCTCCCGACACCCGACGCCAAGGCACTCGGCATGGGCGGCGTAGCCATGACGACCCTGTCGGGTTCGCATGCCATCTATAATAACTCGGCGACGGCCATCTTTTCGCAGATGCCCTCGCAGGTCTCCTCGTCCTACTACGGGCAGGGCGAATTCGATTATTATGCCGTGACCGGGTTCTGCCGGTTCGACAACGTCAACCTGGCACAGATCGGCTGGCGGCAATACCTGCGCGAACGGGGCAACAACGACATGGCCGTCGACCTGGGCTATTCGCGCCGCCTGGGCGACAGGTGGGCCGTCGGCATCGTGGGGCGCTACATGCACCTCAAACGCCCCGACGACACGGCCGACGCACTGGCCGTCGACCTGAGCGCGGCATGGTCGATGCCGCTGGAGAACGTCGGCAGCTACTCCACGCTGCGCGTCGGCGGCAAGCTGGGCAACCTGGGCGGATACCTCGGGAAAACGGACTATACGCTGCCGATGGATCTCACGGCAGGCGTGGCGCTGGATACGTTCCTCTCCGATGCCCACGAAATAACCGTCGGGGCGGACTGGGGCTACTATTTCTCCCCGGCACGGGTGCGCGGGTTCCAGATGTCCGTAGGCGCCGAATACAACCTCATGCAGCTCATCCAGCTGCGGGCAGGCTACCACTATGGCGAACGGCGGAATTACTACCCCACCTACGGGTCGGTCGGCGCCGGCGTGCGGTTCCTGCACCTGCGCCTCGATTTCGCCTACCTGATCGCACGCAAGGAGACACTGCTGCACAACACGTACAGCATCAGCTTCGGGCTCGATTTCTAAAGGATTCCCGGAACATGAACGCTCCGGCCAGGTATTTCCGGCCGGAGTTTCGCATTCCGGGCCGCGGTGCCGACAGGGTTTTCCGACAAATGACACCTGCACCCGTCCGCCCGGTATTCCGGCAGCCTATTTCCCGAGGTGCGCGAGGATTCCCTCACAGCCGTCTTCCAGCATGTCGAGCACCAGCTCGAAGCCCTCGGCCCCTTCGTAATAGGGATCGGGAACATGATCCCAGCCGGGGTGACGGCTGAAAAACTCCCGCATACGGAAGATCCTGGCGGCATCCGCACGCGACGGCGCCAGCCGGTGTACGTGCTCGTAGTTGCGGTCGTCCATCACCACGATCATGTCGAATTTCCCGAAGTCCTCCTCGCGGATCTGCCGGGCACGGTGCGTCAGTTCGTAACCGCGGCGCAACGCAGCCCGCCGCATGCGGGCATCGGGCAGTTCGCCCGTGTGCCCGGCATATGTCCCGGCCGAGTCGACCGCAATCTCCGCCCCGAGCCCGCGTTTGCGGACTATGTGCCGCATGATTCCGTCGGCAGCCGGGGAACGGCAGATATTCCCCAGACAAACGAAAAGTATCTTTGTTTCCATGGCCGCAAAGATAGTACAAGACGCGAGGAGTGCCAAATTTATTGGGTCATGCCGTGCCGCTGCCCGTCCAAAAGGCGGAGCCTGTGCCGGTAACCCGCGGTATAACAAGTCCGACACGTCATACATCCTAAATTTATTTAATTTTATGAACCGACACACGAACCACACCCCCTGCGGCGGGGATCCCGAAGCCGCAATCATCGCATTGGAACGGCGGGCACTGGAGCGGTGGAACCAGGGCGACCCCGACGGGTTCCTGGAACTCACGTCCGGCGACGTAGTCTATTTCGACCCGGCTCTCGGACGCAAAATCATCGGCAAAAAAGCCCTCGGAGAGTACTACGGCACGGTCAGGGGCAAAGTCAGGATCGACACGTACCGGATGATCGACCCCGTCGTGCGGTTGTCGCCGGGCGCTGCCGTCCTGGCATACGATTACGAGGCCCTCAGGGACGGGCAGGTGTTCAGGATGCACTGCACGGAAGTTTACACGGCCGCAACGTCCGGCGGTTGGGAGATCGTACATACGCACTGGTCTTTCGCCCGGCAGGACGATTGAGGCGGTGCGGCGTGCCGGATATTCGCCGTGCGGGGGTTTGGAATGCAAATTGCACGGCACGGGGCATGGAAAAAAGAATCGGTGAACGGATCGCACAATGCAGGCACATGGATTGGGCCGTGTTGTACATGCGCCTGTTCGCGGGAGGCATGATGTTCTTCCACAACATAGGCAAAATACAGGATTACAACGAGATCGTCAACTCGTATCCCTCTTTCGCATTCGCCGGCAGCCCGGCCGTATTCGTCATCGTTTCGCTGGTCGAAGTGGTGCTCGCCACCCTGATAATCATGGGTCTGTGGGTACGGGCATCGGCCATCGTCATGGCGGCGGGAATCCTCGGGGTACTGCTCTGGGGCGCCCCGGGTTTCGGGACGCTGGCATTCACCTGGCTGGGGGTCTATGTGTTCCTGGGCATGTCCGGCGGGGGGCTCTATGCGTTCGACACGGCCCTTTTCCCTGCGAAACGAAAAAATTGAACGAAGAGAACAATATTAGATCGCCTGCCGGTCGGTATGTTGGCGGAAATATTGTAACTTTGTCCCGATTTGTTTTCATTTAAAACCAAAAAACAGAATATAATGAAGATGAAAGTAATCGCGATGCTGGCGGCCCTCTCGCTCACGGCATCCGCAGCCGCAGCACAGGAACTGCCGCGCAAAGTGAACAATGTCGAAGTGCTCGACCTCGACGGCAAACCGACCAAACTGCCGTACTGGGGAGAGAAGAACCTGATGATATTCTATGTAGATCCCGACCGCCACAAGCAGAACAACGACTTCACGGTCGAGCTGGAGGAGAACCACCGTGCACAGGGGGACAACATCTACGGCTTCGGGGTGATGAACCTCAAGGACGCCCCGATGGTTCCCAACGGCATGGCCCGCAACATGGCCAAGAAGCGCACGGCCAAGAACGGCGCGCTGGTACTGGCCGACCAGGATCGCATCCTGAGCACGGCATGGGAGCTGGGCGACTGCAACAACCAGTTCGTGCTGATGATCGTATCGAAGGAAGGCGAGCTGGTATTCCTGCGCAAGGGCGTGCTCTCGGAGCAGGACAAGGCCGATTTCTACGAAACAATCGAGAAGTACAAATAGCCGGATGCTGCGCAGGATAGCCGTTGTATGCTTCACCCTGGGCTGCGCCCTGCACGGACGGGCACAGGAGCAGGAGGTATACATCAACGGCAGCGATACGCTGCACTATACATACACCCCGCTTCCGGAGGAAGAGGAACCGCAGGCCGAAAAACGCCCGCCGTTCCTGCGCCGCGTCGTAAAATATTTCGAAGGTTCGACCACCGACCGCACGTTCGAAAAGAAGATCGACTTCACCTTCGCGGGGGGCCCGAGCTACTCGAAGAATACGAGCCTCGGCATCGGGCTGCTGGCCGCGGGCCTCTACCGCATCGACCGTACGGACTCGGTGACGGCGCCCTCGGACATCTCGATCTTCGCCAATGTCTCGATCTCGGGGTTCTATGCTCTGGGGGTCACGGGCAACAACATCTTCGCCCGCAACAGCAAACGCATCGACTACACGGTAATGTTCGCCTCGGCGCCCCGCGACATGTGGGGCATCGGCTACCACGACGGGCGGTATAACGAAGAGGGGTCGTACAACGAAAAACGCTACCTCGTGAAGGGGCGCTACCTGCACCGCGTGCTGCCCAACACCTATGTGGGCGGCATCCTGAGCTTCGAGCACACGCAGGGCAAGAAATTCGACGCCCGCAACGAGCGTTACCTGTCGCAGTACGGACAGAAGACGCACTACACGGCCACCGGCATCGGGGCCATCCTCGAGTACGACTCGCGCGACTTCATCCCCAACCCGTACCGGGGCATCTATGTCAGCCTGGAGGAGACCTTCTTCGCCAAGGGGCTGGGCAACTGCGGCAAGTCGCTGTGGCGCACGACCTTCACGGCCGACTGGTACCGTCAGGTATGGAAAGGGGGACTGATCGCCACCGACCTCTACGCGGAGTTCAACTCCGAAGGCACCCCGTGGCCGATGCTGGCCCGCATGGGCGGTTCGCAGCGCATGCGCGGCTACTACCAGGGGCGCTATACGGACAACGACATGATTACCTTCCAGGTAGAGTTGCGCCAGCGCATCTGGCGGCGTATCGGCTGCACGGTATGGGGCGGTGCCGGCAACGTATTCGAGAGCCTCGACCGGTTCGACTGGTCGGAAACGCTTCCCAACTATGGCGTCGGCCTGAGGTGGGAGCTGAAAAAACGGGTCAATGTGCGGCTCGATTACGGCTTCGGCAAGAAAACCAGCGGGTTCCTGCTGAGCCTGAACGAAGCTTTTTAGGTTAGTAAAGATATGAATGCTGATCCGAATAAAAATAACAGGCGACGGACGGTCAAAACCCGCAGCCGTTTCACCACGCTGCTGACCGTCTATTTCTTTGTCGCGCTGATTATCCCCAACTGCGTGCTGGCCAACACCGAACCCTACTCCGTATGGACGGTCGAGGCGCTGATACTGATGCCGTTGGGATTTTATATGATGTGGAGCGTGGCACTGCGCCGTTCGGGCATAATGATCTGGCTGGCGTTCCCGTTCATTTTCCTGTGCGCGTTCCAGATCGTGCTGCTGTACCTTTTCGGCAACTCGATCATCGCCACGGACATGTTCACCAACCTGGTGACGACCAACCCGGGCGAGGCGGGCGAGCTGCTGAGCAACATCTACCCCTCCGTGATCCTGGTCTGCGTGATGTACCTGCCGCTGCTGTGGTTCGCCGCGCGCGAAATCGGGCACAAACGGCAGATATCGCGCACCACGCGCATGAACGTCGGGCTGACCGGGGCGGTGCTCATGGCGCTGGGCATGCTGGCGCTGTGGCCGGCCTACCGCGTGAGCGAAGACCGGCACGTGCTGCGGGACGAGATCTTTCCGCTCAACGTGCTCTACAACGTACACCTGAGCGCCACGGAATTCTGCAAGGCCTACAATTTCGAGGAGACCTCGGAGGATTTCACCTACGGTGCGTCGCGCACGGCCCAGGCGCCGGGGCGCGAGATATACGTCTACGTCATCGGCGAAGCCTCGCGTGCGATGAACTGGCAGTTGTACGGTTACGACCGCGAGACGAATCCCCGCCTTTCGCAGGTCGATGACCTGATCGTTTTCCGCGACATGCTCACGCAGAGCAACACCACGCACAAGAGCGTGCCGCTGATCCTCTCGTCCGTTGCGACCGACGAGCACCCCGAACTCTACCGCCGCAAGGGGCTCCCGGCGCTGTTCAACGAAGCCGGTTTCGAGACCTGGTTCATCTCCAATCAGTCGCCGCAGGGCGCCATGATCGACAAACTCGCCCGCGACGCCGACCACCTGATCTATATCCGCTCGCCGCGCCACGACATGCAGCTGCTGGACGAGGTGCGCCGCGCCGTGGAAAGCAACAAGGCGCAGAAGATGCTCTTCATACTCCACTGCTACGGCTCGCACTTCAGCTACCACCAGCGTTACCCGCGCGAGTTCGCGCATTTCCGCCCCGACGACGACGTGGCGATCTCGCGGGAACACGTGCAGACGCTCCGCAACGCCTACGACAATTCGATCCTCTACACGGATTTCTTCCTCTCGGAAACGATCCAGTACCTGCGCGGACTGCGCGGGACTTCGTCGGCGCTGCTCTACTGCGCCGACCACGGCGAGGACATCCTCGACGACAGGCGCGAACGCTTCCTGCACGCTTCGCCCACGACGACGGCCTACCAGCTCTACGTCGCTTCGCTGGCGTGGTTCTCCGACGCTTACCGGCAGAATTTCCCCGACAAGGCCGCTGCCGCCGAGGCAAACGCCACGGTACCCGCCACGACCCACGCGCTGTTCCACACCATGGCCGACATGGCTTCGATCCGGGGGAATTACATCGACACGGGCGTGTCGCTGGTCAACGCGGGCTACGACCGCACCCGGCCGCGCCGTTATCTGAACGACCACAACGAGGCCGTACCCTTCCGCAAGACGGGCCTCGCCGGGGAGGACATGGAGGTATTCCGCAAATTCGGCATCGAGCCCTGACCTGCACCCGTGCCCGCCCGGCTTGCCGCGGGAGCACTCCGCATGCGGCACGAAAACAACAAAGGCTGCCCCCAAGGACAGCCTTTGTTGCGTCTACGTGGTCAGCGATTATTTCGCAGCCTCTACGGAAATCTTGCGGAATTCCTTCATCAGCTTCGAAATCTCCAGTGCGGACTTGCGGGCACGGGTACCGGCAGCCTTGTTGCCTTTCTCCACCTGTGCTGCTGCATTTGCTGCGAATACTTCGTATTCGGCATTGATCTTTGCTACTAATTCTTTCATAACTTTTATATTAATTTGGGTTTGTTATCAACGCAAAGATATAAAAATTATCTAAACATCATCATTTGCAGCCAAAAAAATCAGCCTTTTTTAGCATAAAATCCCCTTTTTAACTAACTCTCACCCTGTTCACGGTACGTTTTTTGTCCCTGCAAGGGCGTAAAACATCCCGGTATGAACAGACTTTTCCTTATCACGGGGCTGCTCGCCGTACTCCTCGCGGGGTGCCGCAGGCACAAGCCCCAAACCGCCATGCCCCCGCTCAGGGTCGGCGTGGCCGAAGCCGTCACGGACAGCGTCCCCAACCGCATGGAGTTCATCGGTTACCTGGCGAGCAATTTCGACGCGGTGATCCAGCCGCGCGTGAACGGCTACCTGCTTACGAAGCAGTTCGCCAACGGCATGCCCGTGAAGCGCGGGCAACTGCTGTTCACGATCGACCCCGACCAGCTCTCGACCTCGATGCTCGCAGCCGAGGCCGCCCTGCAATCGGCCCGGGCACAGGCCGTCGAAGCCCACAACAACTACGACCGCGCCGTGCCGCTGGCCAGGATCAACGCCATCAGCCAGTCGCAGTTAGACCAGTATACGGCCCAGTACAAAGCCGCCGAAGCCACCGTCCGCTCGGCCGAGCAAACCCTCAGCAGCGCCCGCATGAACGTCGGCTACACGGAGCTTCGCTCGCCCATCGACGGCATCATCTCCAACACCTCGGCACACGTGGGCGACTACGTGGGGCCGGGCACGCAGTTTGGCGTGCTGACGACCATTTCGAACATCGATACGCTGACCGTCGACGTGGCGATCCCGATGGCGCAATACCTGCGCGCGGCAGGGCCGCGCACCTCGATCTTCGACAACGCGGGGCTGCTTACCGACATCCGCCTGATGCTGGCCGACGGCACGGTATACCCCTACGAGGGGCTTTACGACTACACGCGCAAGGACGTGTCGAGCACGACCGGGACGCTCGTGCTGGTGGTGATGTTCCCCAACCCCGACCGTTCGCTCAAACCCGGGCAGTTCGCCCGTGTGGAGGCCAACGTCGGCCCGGTACGGCCGCGCGTGGTCGTTCCTCAGGCGTGCGTGAGCCAGGCGCAGGGCGTCAACTCGGTCTGGGTGGTGCGCCCCGACAGCACGGCCATGTACCGCCGGGTGATCCCGGGTGACACGTACGGGACGATGTGGTGCATCGACGAAGGGCTTATCGACGGGGAACTGGTGGTAACGGCCGGGCAGCAGAAACTGCACGACGGTATGAAGGTCATCCCCGAAAAAAAGTGACGCCATGGAGAAATTTTTCGTTTCGCGCCCGATCTTCGCCCTGTCGCTGGCCATCGTCATCGTGCTCGTGGGGCTGATTTCGATCCTGAACCTGCCGATCGAACAATACCCCGACATCACGCCGCCCGTGGTCGAGGTCTCGGCCACGTACGACGGCGCCGATGCCGAGACGGTCAACAACGCCGTGGCGACGCCCGTGGCGCAGAGTGTCATGGGCGTGAGCGACATGCTCTACCTGCAGACCACCAGCGCCAACGACGGTTCGATGGTCATGCAGGTGACCTTCGACATAGGCTCCGACCCCGACCTGGACGCCATCTTCACGCAGAACAACGTCTCGTCGGCCACCGCACAGCTCCCGGCGACGGTCACCAAGCAGGGCGTCACCACGCGCAAGACCATGACCGGCTTCCTGCTGGTCTTCTCGCTGCACAGCGACGGACGCTACGACGCCGAGTTCCTCTCCAACTACGCCTACATCAACCTCCAGAACGAGCTGCTCAAGATCAACGGCGTGGGCAAGGTGTCGATCATGGGCGCCGGCGAGTACGCCATGCGCGTATGGCTCAAGCCCGACGTGCTGAAATACTACGGCATCCCGGTCTCGGCCGTCACCGCGGCCATCGAGAACCAGGGCGGCATCTACCCCGCCGGGCAGTTCGGGGCCGAACCCGCGCCCGACGGCACCACCTATACTTATACGGTGACCATGCCGCCGCAGATCACCACCCCCGCGCAGTTCGGCGACATCGTGGTCGTCACGACTCCGGAAGGCCAGCAGATCCGGCTGTGCGATGTGGCAGAGGTTTCGCTCGGCAGCCAGAGCTACGGCGTGAGCTCGCTCTTCGAGGGCAAGCCCACGGCCATGATCGTCGTCTACCAGCAGCCCGGCAGCAACGCCGTGGAGGTGGGCAAGAAGGTCAGGGCGGCGATGGCACGGCTCGAAAAACGCATGCCCGACGGCATTGCGGCCACCACGATCGTCGACACCACGACCAGCATCGACGCCGGTATCCGGGACATATTCCACACGCTGGTGATCGCCCTCATCCTGGTGATCTTCATCATCTACCTCTTCATCCAGGACTGGCGGGCGACCGTCATCCCGCTCGTGGCGATCCCCGTCTCGCTCATCGGCGCCTTCGCGCTCTTCCCGCTGCTGGGGTTCTCGGTCAACATCATTTCGCTGCTGGGGCTGGTGCTGGCCATCGGCCTGGTGGTCGACGACGCCATCGTGGTCGTCGAGGCCGCGCAGGTCAACATCGCCGCCGGCATGCGGCCCCGCGCCGCGGCGCTCGAAGCCATGAAGAACGTCGCCTCGCCCATCGTCGCCACGACGGTCGTGCTGCTGGCCGTATTCGTCCCCGTGTCGTTCACGGGCGGCATCACAGGCCGGTTGTTCCAGCAGTTCTCCATCACGATCGCCGTCTCGGTGGTGATCTCGGCATTCAACGCCCTGACGCTTTCCCCGGCGCTTTGCGCCCTGCTGCTGCGCCGCCGCGAACCGCTGCAGAAAGGCTTTTTCGCCGCCTTCAACCGCTCCTTCTCCCGCAACATGGATCGCTATACGGCCTTTACGCCGACGCTTATCCGCCACGTGACGCGCACGGGCGTATTCATCGCCGTGGTACTCGCGGTCATCTTCGTCGTATGGCGCAAGCTGCCCGCGGGGTTCCTCCCCGAGGAAGACCAGGGCTACGTCATGGTGATGGTCTCCACGCCCGAAGCCTCGGCGCTTCCCGTCACGCAGGCCGCCATGGAAGAGGCCGACGCCGTGATCCGCACCCTGCCCGAAGTGGCCTCGACCTCGTTCGCCGCGGGTTTCAACATGATGGCGGGCATCGCCTCGACCGACAGCGGCATCATCTTCGTCTCGCTGGTCGACTTCGCCGACCGCAAACTCTCGGCCATGGAAATCGCACAGAAACTCACCGACGAGCTGTACGTCGCCGTGCCGGGAGCCGAGTGCTATGCCTTCATCCCGCCCTCGATCCCCGGGCTGGGCATCACCTCGGGCGTATCGGTCGAGGTGCAGGATCTCGAAGGACGCGGCACGGCCTACCTGCTCGCCCAGGCCGGACGGCTGATGGATTCGTTGCGCAAACAGCCCTCGATCGCCTCGGTGACCACGCAGTTCAACGCCGGGGTGCCCCAGCGCCGCCTGCGCATCGACAAGGAGCAGGCGCTCGCCGCAGGCGTCGACCTGGGCGTGCTGTACGGCGACCTGACGACCCTGCTGGGAGGCGCCTACATCAACAACTTCTCGCGTTTTGGCAAGCTCTACCAGACCTATATTCAGGCGGCTCCCGAATACCGCCTCGACAAACGCTCGCTCGACAATTACTACGTCGCCTCGTCCTCGGGCGAGAGCGTGCCCGTATCGTCGTTCGTGGAGGTCGTCGACACGGTGGGCGTGGAATACGTATCGCAGTTCAACCTCTACCGCTCGATCTCCCTCACGGTGACGCCCGCGGCGCGCGCCTCGACCACGACCGTCATGCAGCAGATCACCCGTACGGCCGGCGAGGTGCTGCCCGACGACATCGGCACGGCGTGGAGCGGCACCTCCTATCAGGAAGCCAACGCCTCGAAGACGGGCGGGCTGGTCTACCTGCTGGCGCTGGTGTTCGTCTTCCTGGCCCTCGCGGCCCTCTACGAATCGTGGGGACTGCCGCTGGCGATCCTGATGAGCGTCCCCGTCGCAGTGCTGGGCGCCGTGCTCTTCATCGGGGTATCGCACCTTTTGGACGCCTTCTTCGTCAACGACGTCTACATGCAGATTTCGCTGGTCATGCTCATCGGCCTGGCGGCCAAGAACGCCATCCTGGTCGTGGAGTACGCCGACCGGCTGTTCAACGAAAAGGGCCTGTCGCTGATGGACGCCGCGATCGGCGCCGCCAAACTGCGCGTGCGGCCGATCATCATGACCGCCTTCGCGTTCATCCTCGGCGTCATGCCGCTGGTATTCGCCAGCGGGGTCTACGCCACGGCACGCAACATCATGGGCGTGGCACTGGTGGGCGGTATGCTGTTCGCCACGCTGCTGGGCATCTTCGTCTACCCGGCACTCTACTATTTCGTGGGGCGCATCGGGAATTTCGAACGCCGCCGCGAACGCAAAAAACAGGAGGAAAAACTATGAAAACCGGATACCTTACCGTAATCTTCGCGCTCGCCTGCGCGGCCTGCACACCCCGTTTCTACCCGCCCAAGGTCGACGTGCCCGACGACTACCTCTACGGCGAAGGCTTCCCGCGGGACACCGCGGCGCTCGCCTCCGACTGGTGGCGGCTGTTCGGGGACACGGTGCTCGACAACCTCGTGCAGCGGGCGCTGGAGAACAACCGCGACGTGGCCGTAGCGGCTTCGCGCGTGGAAGAGGCGCGGCAGAACCTCGGCGTCGTGCGGGCGCAGTTCCTGCCCCAGGTGGGCATAGGCGTCACGGCCGAGGGGGAATACACGCCGCAGACCAAGATCGTACAGACCTACGCCGTCGAACCGTCGCTCTCGTGGGAAATCGCCCTGTTCGGGCAGCTGCGCAACGCCAAACGGGCAGCCAGGGCGCAAATCGCCTCTTCGGAATGGGCGCTGCGGGGCGTGCGGCTGTCGCTGGCCGCGGAGGTCGCCACGACCTACTTCACGCTGCTCGAATACGAACGCGACCTGGCGATCGCCCGGCGCAGCTGCACCCTGCGGCGCGAATCGGCCGCACTGATCGACTCGATGTTCCGCTACGGCATGTCGGACGGCGTGGCGCTGGAGCAGGCACGCAGCCTGGTCTACACGGCCGAGGCGGACATCCCGCAATACGAACGTGCCGTGAAGCAGACGCGGCTGTCGCTCGACATACTGCTGGGCGAAACGCCGCAGGCGGCGGACAGCACGGGCTCGGGGCTGCGCCTGCTCGCAGACCGCCATCCCACCGATATCCCCGTAGGGCTTCCGTCGGAACTGCTCAAGCGGCGCCCGGACATCATGGAGGCGCGTTACAATATGCTCCAGGCGGCCGCGAATGCCGGGGTTGCACGCGGGGCGAGATTCCCGTCCATTGCACTGACAACCAAAGGAGGAATAGCCTCCAATTCGATCAAAGGTTTAACTTCGGCAAACCCTTGGGCGTGGGATGCGCTGGGCTCGCTCACGCAACCCCTGTTCGCCTTCGGCAAGCTGCGCCGCTCGGAGCTGGCGGCCATGGAGCGTTATACGCAAGCGGCAAAGACTTACGAGCAAACCGTGCTGACGGCATTCGCAGATGTCGAGAAGGCGCTGGTCGCCATCGCCACCTACCGCACCCAGACAGAGCGTTCCTGCGAACTGGTCGTTTCGAACGACCGCATCGCCACCATGACGCAGGCGCTCTACCGCAGCGGGCTGTCGGACTACCTCGACGTAATTGACGCCCAGCGGAGCCTCTACCAGTCGCAGATGGAGCTGGTGAACATCGTGGCACAGCAGTACATCAACTACGTGAACCTCTGCAAGGCGCTGGGCGGCGGGTGGTAGCGCCGCCCGACGCAGGCGTTTGACGCAGGCGGAAAACGGCGCGCCGACGGGTCGGCCCCGCCCCGCCGCACAGAAGCGGCAGGCCGGATACGCGCCCCAATATACCCACAAATGGGGATTGCATATCCGGGCGCAAAGTCGTATCTTTGGCGCCAAAACTAAAGAGCGACAATGCGTTTATCCGAACTTAAAACCGGCGAGTCGGCCACGATCCTCAAGGTGACGGGCCACGGAGGCTTCCGCCGGCGCATCATGGAGATGGGATTCGTCCGCGGGCAGCGGGTCGAAGTACTGCTCAACGCCCCCCTGAAAGACCCGATCGAATATAAAATCATGGGCTACGACATCTCGCTGCGCCGTACCGAGGCCGACATGGTCGTCGTACTCTCCGACAGCGAAGTGAACGAATATCTTGCCGGAGGACATCACCACCACCGCCATCATCCCGGGCACCGCCACGGGCAATGCGGCTGCGGAACGCCGGAACAAGCCCCCGAATACCCCGCCGCCGGTATGCCGGGCGCGGACGACGACTGCGCCACGGCCGACGAGGTCATCTCGCGCCACAGCCGCACGATCGGCGTGGCGCTCGTGGGCAACCCCAACAGCGGCAAGACCTCGCTTTTCAACGCCATATCGGGCGGCCATGAACACGTGGGCAATTACAGCGGCGTGACCGTCGGCGCCAAGAGCGGGCACCGCTACTACCGCGGCTACCGCTTCGAGGTGACCGACCTGCCGGGCACCTACGCCCTTTCGGCCTATACCCCCGAGGAGCGTTACGTCCGCAGTCATATCGCCGAAAAGACGCCCGACGTCATCATCAACTCGGTCGTGGCGTCGAACCTCGAACGCAACCTCTACCTGACGACCGAGCTGATCGACATAAACCCGCGCATGGTGGTGGCTCTCAATATGTATGACGAGCTCGATTCACGCGGTTCGGAGCTCGATTACGACAACCTGGGACGGATGCTCGGCGTACCGATGGTACCCGTCGAGGCACGCAACGGCAAAGGCATCGAAGCGCTGTTGGACACCGTGATCGCCGTGTACGAGAACCAGGACGAGCGCGTACGCCACATCCACATAAACATGGGCCCCGTCATCGAAGAGGGGCTCCGGCGGCTCAAGGACGACATGAGCGACTACCGCGGCGAACTGCCCAAGGCCTTCCCGCCGCGCTACTACGCCATGAAGATGCTCGAAGGCGACAGGCAGGTCGAGGAACAGCTGCGCGGCAGCAGCCGCTACCCCGAGTGGGCGGAGATCCGCGACCGCGAGGCCAAACGCATTGCCGAAGCCCTGGGCGAGGATGTCGAGACGGCTTTCGCCAACCAGAAATACGGGTTCATTCAGGGGGCGCTCAAGGAGACCTACACCCCGGGGAAACGCGAAGAGGCCTCGGCCACGAAGCTGATCGACACCTTCGTGACGCACAAGCTGTGGGGCTTCCCGATCTTCTTTTTCCTGATGTGGCTGATGTTCTGGTGCACATTCAGCCTCGGCGCCTACCCGCAGGAGTGGATCGACACGCTCGTGGGATGGATCGGCAGCGGCGTGGACGCGCTGCTGCCCGCGGGGCCGCTGCGCGACCTCTTGGTCGACGGCATCATCGGCGGCGTGGGGGCAGTCATCGTCTTCCTGCCCAACATCATGATCCTCTACCTGTTCATCTCGTTCATGGAGGACTCGGGCTACCTGGCGCGCGCCGCGTTCATCATGGACCGCGTGATGCACCGCATCGGCCTGCACGGCAAATCGTTCATCCCGCTGATCATGGGCTTCGGCTGCAACGTCCCGGCCATCATGGCCAGCCGGACGATCGAGAGCCGAAGCAGCAGGCTGATAACCATACTTATAACCCCGTTCATGTCATGCAGTGCACGAATACCGATCTACCTCCTGCTCGCCGGGACGTTCTTCGCCGCCGACGCCAGTCTAGTAATGATCGGGCTCTATGTGCTGGGAGTCGTGCTGGCCGTCGTCACGGCACGGCTGATGCGGCGCTTCATGTTCCCGGTGGACGAAACGCCCTTCGTCATGGAACTGCCGCCCTACCGCCTGCCGACATGGAAGACGACGCTCACCCACATGTGGGACAAATGCGCGCAATACCTGCGCAAGATGGGAGGCATGATCCTGATCGCTTCGATGGTCGTATGGTTCCTGAGCTATTACCCCCGCAGCGAAGAGGGCGGCACGACGGCCCACTACGAGAACTCCTACCTCGGGCGTCTGGGGCAAAGCTGTGCGCCGATTTTCAGTCCGCTGGGGCTGAACTGGAAGGCGGGCGTGGCACTGCTGTCGGGTGTCCCGGCCAAGGAGATCGTCGTCAGCACGCTCGGCGTGCTCTATCCCGACGGCGGGGAGGCGGCAAGCGCCCCCGGTGCCGGCACGACGGAGATCGTCACGGGATCGGGCGAAAAGATCGAGATCGGGAACCTGCCGGAAGGCAGCATCGCCATTATCGGCGGGGCGGACGGACAGACGGCGATCCGCATTGCGGAAAACACTGACGCACAGGTCGGCACGGACACGCAGGCGGGCAAGGTCACGGAGCCGGCCGGCGAAGACGAGGAAACCGTGAACCTCTCCCGCAAGCTGCTGGCAAGCGGCGACTTCACGCAGGCATCGGCACTGGCTTTCCTGGTATTCATCCTCCTCTACTTCCCCTGCATTGCGACCATCGCCGCCATCGGCGCCGAGGCCGGGTGGAAATGGGCCACGGCAGCCGTGGTCTACAACACGGTGCTGGCGTGGGTCGTAGCATGGGCGGTCTACCGCCTTTTCATGTGGCTCTGACATGGGGTGGCAGGACTATACTGTCTGGGGCATCGGCATCGTGGTCGCAGCCGTCGTGGTGCGGCGGATGTGGTGCTTCTTCAGAGGCAGGCGCCGCGGGGGATGCGCGTCGTGTGCCAGTACGCAGTGCCCGTTGAAAAAGACACGCCGCACATAAAATCACAGGCGGGCGCAACAACTTCCGGCCGGAAATGCTATCTTTGCCCCGGAATCAAGCGCACACACAATGCCCGGACTTTTTTACATCCTTCTTTTCTGGCTGATCGGCAATGCATTGAGCATCCTTACCGGAGGTTATGTTTCAGGTAACATCATCGGCATGATCCTGCTCTTCGCAGCCTTGTGCCTGCATTGGGTCAAAGCCGAAACGGTACGTCCCGCAGCCCGGTTCCTGCTGGGGGCCATGGCACTCTTCTTCGTCCCCTACGGCGTAGGGCTGATGGACTCCTACCGCGTGATCCTCGACAACCTGTGGGCGATCGTAATCTCGGGCATCGCCTCGACGATCATCGTCCTGCTGGTGACGGGGCAGACGTTCCAGAGCCTGAACCGCCGCTCGCGCCTACGCCGCATCCGGCACCTTCGTGAAACCGCCGCAAACACCCCGGACAATGATTGACAAGGCATTCCTCTCCACCGACCTCTTCCTGCTGACGCTCACCGTGGGGCTTTACTGCCTCGGGACGGCGGTCTACCGCCGCATCCGGATGCCGCTGCTGCATCCCGTGCTGCTCACGTTCGTCGCCGTCATCGTATTCCTCCGTGCGGCGGACATCGGATATACCCGTTACCAGGAAGCCACGGGCATCCTCGACTTCGCGCTGGGCATGTCGGTGGTCGCACTCGGCTACCTGCTCTACGAACAGGTCGAACAACTGCGCGGAAGCCTGCTCCCGGTCGGCATCGCCACCCTTGCGGGTTGCGTGGCGGGCGTGCTGAGCGTCGTATATATCGCCATGGCGTTTGGCGCCGGGCGCGAGATACTCAACTCGATAGCCCCCAAGTCGGTTACCGTGCCCATCGCCGTGTCGGTTTCGGGGCCGCTGGGCGGCATCGTCCCCGTCACGTCGGTCGTGGTGTTCTGCGTGGGTATTTTCGGCAGTATCTTCGGCGAGTGGATCCTGCGCCGCTGCGGCGTGCGGGATGCCGAAGCAAGGGGGTTTGCGCTGGGAGCCGCGGCGCACGGCATCGGTACGGCGCGCGCCATCGAGATGGGGGCCGTCGAAGGAGCCCTGAGCGGACTGGCGATGGCCCTGATGGGACTGGCTACGGCGCTGCTGATGCCGCTCATGGAGCGGTATCTGTATTAGCGGTAAGCCCTGCGGCAGACGGACGGGCATATATCGGGCTCATAAAAGTCGCATCAAAGTTTTTTAAATTCTATAATAAATACTACTTTTGCAAAATTGCTGGCAATTCGTACAAAAGTAGGTTAATATGGAGTGGTTACACACCTTGTTCTTCGGCAGCGGCATCGCCCATGCCGTGCTGACCTTCGCATTGGTCATCACCATCGGCATTTTGCTCGGAAAAGTCAAAATCGGCGGCATCTCGCTCGGAATCACATGGATTCTGTTCGTAGGTATCGTCCTGAGTCATTTCGGAATGACGGTGGACGGCGAGGTCAGGCACTTCGTGCAGGAATTCGGGCTGATTCTGTTCGTCTTCTCGATCGGCCTGCAAGTCGGACCGGGATTTTTCGCGTCGTTCAAACACGGCGGCATGACGCTGGTCATGTGTGCCGTAGCGATCGTACTGCTGGGCGTGGCGACGGCCTATGTAGTTCATCTGGCGACGGGCACGCCGATTCCGACAATGGTCGGCATCCTTTCGGGCGCAGTGACCAACACCCCCGGACTGGGTGCCGCGCAGCAGGCATACACCGATGCGTCGGGAATCGAAGACCCCACGATCGCGCTGGGTTACGCCGTGGCTTATCCGCTCGGCGTCGTGGGCATCATATTCACGATGATCTTCATCCGCTACGCCCTGCGCGTGAAGTTCGAAAAGGAGGACGAGGGGCTGGCGGCGCTGAGCCGTGAACACAAGCTCGCCGACAAGGTTTCGGTCGAATTCACCAACAAGACGCTCGACGGCCGCACGGTGGCCTATGTCCGCGACCTGATCAACCGTCAGTTCGTCATATCGCGCATCCTGCGTCCCGACGGAACGATCTCGATGGCCGATGCGGAGAGCGTGATACATATCGGCGACCGGCTGTGGCTGATCTCGCAGGCCGAGGACATCGAGGCGATCGTGGCCTTCTTCGGCCGCCGCGTGGAGATGACCGACGAGCAGTGGGGCAACAATACGCCCAATGCCGAGCTGGTGTCGCGCCGCATCCTGATTACGAAATCGTCGCTCAACGGCAAGAAATTCTCCGACCTGCGCCTGCGCACGAAATACGGCATCACCATCACGCGCGTCAACCGCGCGGGCGTCGATCTGATCCCCTATCAGGGCTTGGAACTGCAGGTCGGCGACCGTGTGATGGTCGTAGGGCCCGCGAAAGCCGTGGCGCAGGTGGCCGACGTATTGGGCAACTCGCTCAAGAAGCTGAACCAGCCTAATTTGGTGACGATCTTCGTAGGTATCGCTTTAGGTGTGCTGCTGGGGTCGATTCCGCTGCTCAACGTACCCCAGCCCGTGAAGCTCGGACTGGCAGGAGGCCCGCTGATCGTGGCCATCCTGATCGGACGCTTCGGCACGCATTTCCACCTGGTCACCTACACTACGATGAGCGCCAACCTGATGCTGCGCGAAATCGGCATCGCGCTGTTCCTCGCGGCGGTGGGCATCGGCGCGGGCGACGGGTTCATCGACGCCATCGTCGACGGCGGTTACCGCTGGATCGGATACGGCGTCGCCATCACCGTCCTGCCGCTGATAATCGTCGCGCTGGTGGCGCGGCTGTGGCTCAAAATGAACTACTACACGCTGATGGGACTTATCGCCGGATCGACGACCGATCCCCCGGCGCTGGCCTACGCCAATGCGACGGCGGGCAACGACATGCCGGCCGTGGGTTATTCGACGGTCTATCCCGTAGTGATGTTCCTGCGCGTGCTGACGGCGCAGATATTCATCCTCTTCGCGCTGTAAGCGGGGTGGTTCGTAAAAAATGTTACGAACTGTTACCCGTCCCGCATGTCGCTCAAAAGCAGTTTGGGGCGAGAAATGAAGCGGCGGAGAGAGTCGGATGGCAGATAAAATTCAACGATGGCTTTTAAATTTTAATCGGAATACCTATCTTTGCTGCTGGCAAAAATCCAAACACCCTTATACTATGGCAAAAGCAGTCAACATCGCCCGTTCCCATCGGTTGGACGGCATCGGAGAGTACTATTTTTCGCGCCGTCTGCGCGAGATCGCCGAAATCGAAGCGGCAACGGGCCGTCAGATCGTGAAACTCGCTATGGGCAGCCCCGACCTGCCCCCGCACCAGTCGGTCATCGACCGCCTCGCAAAGGAGGCACAGCGCCCCGACGTACACAAATACATGTCTTACAAGGGAGAACCCATCCTGCGCAAGGCTTTTGCGGACTGGTATAAGAAATGGTACCGCACGGAACTGGACTACAACAACGAAGTACTGCCCCTGATCGGCTCGAAGGAGGGCATCATGCACATATGCATGACGTTCCTCAATAAGGGCGACAAGGTGCTCGTGCCCAATCCCGGCTACCCCACCTACTCGGCTGCCGTGCGCCTCTCGGGCGGCGAGATGGTTCCCTATGCGCTGAACAAGCAGACTGGCTTCTACCCCGACTTCGAGGCGATCGAGAAGGCCGGGTTGGACGGCGTGAAGATGATGCTGGTCAACTACCCCAACATGCCGACGGGCCAGACCCCGACGATGGAGCTGTTCCAGAAAATCGTGGATTTCGGCGCCCGGCACAACATCCTGATCGTGCACGACAACCCGTACAGTTTCATCCGCAATGCCGCCGCCCCGATCTCGATCATGGAGGCCGAGGGCGCACGCGACGTCGCACTGGAGATGAACTCGCTGTCGAAAGGTCACTCGATGGCCGGCTGGCGCGTGGGCGTCGTCGTGGGCAAGAAGGAGTGGATCGACTCGATCCTGACGTTCAAGTCGAACATGGACTCGGGCATGTTCTACCCGATCCAGGCGGCGGCCGACACGGCGCTGGCTTTGGGCGAAGAGTGGTTCAAGGAGCTGAACGACATCTATTACGGCCGCGAGAAGCAGGCCTATGCGCTGCTCGACGCGCTGGGATGCAAATACCGCGAGCACCAGGCCGGCCTGTTCGTATGGGCCGAGCTGCCCGAGTCGTATGAGGGCGACAGCTTTGCGTTCTCGGACGAGGTGATGGACAAATGCGACGTGTTCCTGACCCCGGGCGGCATCTTCGGCTCGGAGGGCAACCGTTACATCCGCATCACCCTCTGCTGCCCCGAGGAATTGCTGAAAAAAGCTACGGACAATATCATCGCCAAGTTCGGGAAATAACTCCCGGGCAATACGGAATAAGGCGCTCCCCTCGCGGACATCGGTTCCCGAGGGGAGTTTTTTCAGTTCGCTTTCCGGCGAAGAGGGGGCGGTGCCCGGCGTAAAGCGCGATCCCGCAGCGGGAAGAAGCTGCAACCGACGACTCTAGAAAAGAGGGGACGGAGCCCTGTCCCCCGAAACCCGAAACAGACGCATATGGAGATAAAATCACTGGAAAATACATGTTTCGGCACGCTGTTCGAGGCATTCGGCCAGGCATTCGCCGATTACGAAGTCCAACTGGACGAAACGCAGCTCCGGCGCATGCTGCGAAGGCGCGGTTTCGATCCCCGCCTGTCGTTCGCCGCGTTCGACGGGGAGCGGATCGCCGCGTTCACCCTGAACGGGACGGGGAATTTCAACGGTCTGCCGACGGCCTACGACACCGGCACGGGAACCCTCGAAGCCTATCGCGGGCAGGGGCTCGCCGCAAAGGTCTTCGAACACTCCATTCCCTACTTGCGGGAGGCCGGAATCCGGCAATACCTGCTGGAAGTCCTGCAACACAACACAAAGGCGGTATCGGTCTACCGGAAGCTCGGGTTCGAAACGGCGCGTGAATTCAATTATTCCATACAACAGGGCGCGCACGTGCACCTCGGCGCGAAAATCCCGGACATTGCCTGTACGGTAACGCCCGTCGATGTGGGACGGTTCGCCCCCGACCCGCAGTTCTGGGATTTCATGCCCTCCTGGCAGAACAGCCCCGAGGCCATAAGGCGGGCTGCGGGGGACTTCGCCGGGCTGAGCGCCCGCGCAGAGGGGACACAGGCGGGATACTGCATCTTCGAACCCGCCTCGGGCGACATTGCCCTGATCGCTGTCGACAAGCGGTACAGGCGACGGGGGATCGCCACCTCGCTGCTGCGGGATGCGCTCCGGCTCAACAAGGCGGATTCGGTCAAGGCCATTAACACCGAGGCCGGCTGCGAATCGGTAACGGCGTTCCTGGAGGCGGCGAACATCGCCGTGACGGGGCGGCAGTTCGAAATGGTGAGAAAAATATAAGGGTATGCCGCCGGCAAGGACAAAGCCCTCCGCACAGGGAGGGCTTTGTTCATGTACACGCGGGCGGTATGCCTACTCCTCCACGATGCGGATCGAGAGGATCAGATCGCCGGGACGGATGTCGTCGATGACGTCCAGCCCCTCGACCACCCGACCGAAGCAGGTGTGGCGGCCGTCGAGGTGCTGCGTCGACTCGCGGGCGCAGCAGATGAAGAACTGCGAGCCGCCCGTGTCCTTTCCGGCATGGGCCATCGAGAGCACGCCCCGGTCGTGGTACTGGCGCGGCGCCGAGGTCTCGCATTTGATCTTGTACCCGGGGCCGCCCGTGCCGTCGCCCCGCGGGCAGCCGCCCTGGATGACGAAGCCCGGGATCACCCGGTGGAAGGTCAGCCCGTCGTAGAAATTGTGGTTGGCCAGCTCGACGAAGTTCGCCACCGTACCGGGGGTCTCCTCCGTATAGAGCTCGGCCTTCATGTCGCCTTTCTCGGTCGAAATAATTGCATATTGTGCCATATCGAAACAGGTTTTTAAGGTTCGAGGACTTTGATTTCAGCGGCCGCGGCCTTCACCCGGCCGCGCAGGGCATCGAGGTCGTCGCCCAGCGGCGCATAGCCCACGACGATGCCCATACGGCGGTTGACGCGCGCCGAAGGTTTGCCGAAGATCCGCACGTCGGTACGGGGATCGGAGGCCAGCGCCCGGTCGATCCCCTCGTAGCGCGGCGCCACGGGGCTTGCCAGGGGCGAGAGCACCACGGCCGTGGCGCCCAGGCGTTCGAAAGTCACCGCGGGAATCGGCAGCCCCAGCACGGCGCGCAGGTGCAGTTCGAACTCATTGAGATTCTGCGTCCCGGCCAGCGTCACCATGCCCGTGTCGTGCGGGCGCGGCGAAAGTTCGGAGAAATAAACCCCGTTTTCGTGGCTCAGGAAGAATTCCACGCCCCACAGCCCGGCACCGGTCAGGGCTTCGGTGACGGCGGCCGCCATGCGCTGCGCCTCAGCGAGGTGTTCCGGTGCCACGTAGGGCGACTGGAAACTCTCGCGGTAGTCGCCGCCCTTCTGCACATGGCCGATCGGCGGGCAAAAGAGCGTCGGGCCGTCCTTCTGCGTGACGGTCAGCAGCGTGATTTCGCTGTCGAAGCGGATGAATTCCTCGATGATCAGCTCGCGGATATCGCCGCGCGACCCTTCGCAGCCGTAGTGCCAGGCTCTCTCCAGTTCGCCGGCATTCCTGACGAGCGACTGCCCCTTGCCCGAGGAGGACATCAGCGGCTTGACCACGCACGGGAACCCGATCCGGGCGGCAGCCTCCTCCAGTTCGGCGAGCGACGTGGCGTAGAAATAATGGGCGGTCTTTAGCCCCAGCTCCCGGGCGGCAAGGTCGCGGATGGCCTTGCGGTTCATCGTGAAATTGACGGCGCGAGCGCTCGGCACGACCTGGATGCCCTCGCGTTCGAAGTCGTAGAGGCGTTCGGTGCGGATCGCCTCGATTTCGGGGACGATCACGTCGGGGCGGTGCCGGGCCACGGCGGCGGCGAGCGCATCGCCGTCGAGCATCGAAAACACCTCGCAGGCGTCGGCCACCTGCATGGCAGGGGCGCCTGCATAGGAATCGCACGCCACGACGGTCTGTCCCAGCCGCTGCGCCGCGATTACGAACTCCTTGCCCAGTTCGCCCGAACCGAGCAGCATGATCTTTTTAGCCATATGTCTGTATTTTTCAGTGGCACAAAGATATGTTTTTTGCCCTGAATTTCGTACCTTACCGCATTAAAACTTACCTCGACGGCCATGAAAAAACAAATCCTCCGGCTGAGCCTCGGCATGGCGTGGTGCCTGTCGGCACTCGTTCCCGTGCATGCGCCTGCGGCAGGAGCCTCCGCGACGGCGGATCACGCAGCGCGGCGGGACACCCGAACCGCCGCGGCGCAAACACGCCCCTCCCCGGCCGATACGCTGCACGTCGTCTTTTTCACCGACATACATGTCACGCCGGGCAATGCACAGGACTCGCTCTTCCGCGTGGCCGTCGCCGAAGCCAACGCGTCGGATGCCGAACTGGTCATCTTCGGCGGGGATCTCACCAACACGGGCAGCGACGAGGAACTGGAGCACGTGTACGGGCTGATGTCACAGCTCGAAAAACCGTGGTTCACCGTCATGGGCAACCATGAAACGACCTGGTCGGAGAGCGGATGCACGACGTTCCGCTGCATATTCGGCCATGACGGGCGCGTCGCGTACCGTGCGGGAGGCTACCTTTTCCTGGGCTACAACTGCGGGCCCTACATGAAAATGGCCGACGGCGTCGTGCGCACCGAAGACCTCGCATGGCTCGGAGCGCAGGCCGCCGGGGCCCGCCCCGGCGAACGGATCGTAAGCCTCTGCCACTACCCGCTCAACAAAGACCTCACCAACAGGCAGGAGGTGGTCGCAACGCTCAAACGGCTGGGCATCACCGCCTCGCTCTACGGGCACTACCACCGGCTCGACCTGCGCAATTTCGACGGCATCGCGGGCATACCCGGCCGGGCACTGGCCGGCAGGCCGGGCGAGGCGCCGGGATATACCCTGCTCGATTTCTTCGCCGACTCGGTGCGCATCCGCGAAAAGCCGCTCGGACATGCCGCACGCACCCGCCATACGGTATGCCTGGAGGGGGATCCGCAGATACTCGCCCTGCCCTGCGACCCGCCGCCCACCGCACCCGACTACGAAGGCCGCATGGAATACGTCCTGCAGGACAGCGCCATGGTACTGACGGGTGCGGGATGCTGCGGCGACATGCTTTACTACGGCAATTCACAGGGCGTATTGCGGGCGTACGACACACGCCGGGGGCGCGAAGTGTGGCGGCACAGGTTTCCCGACGCGCTCTACACCACCCCGCTCTGCACGGACGGGCTGGTGATTGTCGGCGCCGCCTCGGGCGGGATATGGGCCTTCGACGCCCGGACAGGCCGCCGAAGGTGGCACCTGCCGACCGCCACGGCCGTCGTCGGCGACGGGCTCGTCGACCGCAGCTCGCTCTACATCGGGCTGGGCGTCGGCTCCGTCGGCCGCATAGACCTGCGCAGCGGCAAACTGCTCTGGCGTTACGACTACGGACAGGGACAGGCGCAGGGGCGCCCGACGCTCGCGGACGGAAAACTGGTATTCGGGGCGTGGGACAGGCACCTTTATTGCCTCGACGCCGCGACGGGCAGATGCCTCTGGAAATGGAACAACGGCCACCCCGGCGTGTTCCTCTCCCCGGGGCATGTCGTGCCCCGCATCGCCGGCGGCAAGGTCTTCATCGTGGCGCCCGACCGGGCCGTGACCTGCCTCGACCTGGCTACCGGACGGCAGCTATGGCGCGACAACAGCCGTAAAGCACGCGAAACGACGGGCCTCGGCGACGACGGACGGCAATTCTATTACAAGACGATGGACGGCGAGCTGGCGGCCGTGGACACCTCGGCGGACGCCTACCGCGAAACATGGTGCACCGATCTGGGATGGGGATACGAATACAACTCCTGCCCGGCCTGTGTGCGCGACGGTGTGGTCTATGTCGCCGGGAGGCTCGGGCAGGTTGCCGCCGTGCGCGAAGACGGCACGCTGCTGTGGAGTGTGAAATGCTGCAATTCGGCAGGAAACGATTTCCGGCAGGCACCCGACGGGTCGCTGTGGATTACCTTCGCCGAAGGCAAGCTCTTCCGGATTCCCTGACGGCTCTTGGCGACGAACGCCTGCCAGACCGGATTCCGGCCATCGCCACCACCAGGCCGCAGGGCATACGACCGAAACCACGTTTTGAGTCGCATAAAAGTGTCCGCCACGAATTGCGAAGGGCCGCTGCGCCGACATCCGTTCTGCAAGCAATAAAGGATATAATACAACAAGAAAACGCATCTGGTTAATAATAAACCAGATGCGTTTTACATTCGTGGAGGTGGCGGGAGTCGAACCCGCGTCCAAACAGGGAACCCGAAAGCTTTCTA
>ERZ773150.226-NODE-226-length-67613-cov-13.119157_pt1 | contig 67613 bp, 96 predicted proteins | sample MGYA00580845_ERZ773150 | MGnify/ENA primary metagenome ERZ773150 (study PRJEB29015, sample SAMEA2737848) | human gut metagenome | biome: human gut; feature: human-associated habitat; material: faeces | place: China | collected 2012 ...
TATCTGTCTATGCGGTTAGGCTTAATCTATCATCAGTGTAAGTTTAAGGATATTGCTTTGACAAGGCTGGCAAGGTGGTATGATGAAGTAGATAAATCAGGGTTCCTCACCTTTGGAAGGGTCGCACGTTCTATACAAACACATTATCTGGATATAATCAATTTCTTTGAAAGGAGGGCAACCAATGCCGCAGCAGAGTCATTCAATGCTAAAATCAAAGCATTTAGAGCACAGTTCAGAGGAGTAAGAGATAGAGCTTTTTTCTTATATAGACTTGCTAAATTATATGCTTAAATATAAAATCCCTCAGATTGTTACGTTGATCCCAGGTTTTTACATTGACCCCAGGGCGGTCCGAAAAAAAAATAAGATTTCCGATTTAGATAAAGAGCATAAAAAAAGCTTCATAAATCAATGATTTACAAAGCCTTAGATGAGTACTCGAAGCGGGAATATTTGTTATTCAACATTATGCAATCGTGTAAATCATAAATACCTATAACACAATCACAATACAGATATGAAATATATAATAATGCTTCATTGAGTTGCATTATGTTGCATGAATGTTGTGCAAAAATATTATATTTGCACAACCGATACAACAGAGAATATATGACTACAGTAAAGGCATTTATTAGAACAGGCAAAAAGGATAAGGAAGCAAATATAAGGTTCCGAATATCCAGCGGAAGAAAAGTACAGTTATTCCATAAGTCAGAGCTTGTTGTATTGCCTGCTTTATGGGACGATAAACGGGAGCAATACAAATCAAAGAGCGTTATAAGAACAGATGAACGCGCACGATTAAATACTGCTATCACAGAACGGAAGAATTTATTATTATCCATATATGACAGCAATCCCGGAATCAGCAGCGAAGAACTGGAGAAACTCGTAGATAAGCAAATACACCCAGAGAAATACCAAGTACAAAAAGAAGGGTTCTTTGTCATTATAGAATCTTACCTCCAGAAAAAGAAACTATCAGAAGTAAGAGATAAGAATTTTCGCGTGCTTGTTCGTGCATTACAAAGATATGAACTGTTTATTGCTATATATGAAAAAAAAGAGTTTAATCTGGATATAGACAAAATAAACTCAGACACGCTCGAAGATATAGAAAGCTTTTTAAGAAACGAGCATATCCTCTACGAGGAATATCCCCAAATATATGAGGCATTTCCTGCAATAGTACATACTGCCCGTAAAAATATTAAGCCACAGCCGAGAGGGAATAATACAATATGCGCATTATTTAACAAACTCCGCGCATTTTATAATTGGTGCAATCAGCAGGGAATAACGGATAATAGACCATTTGACAAATACAACGGAGTTACCACAGAAAAATATGGTACTCCGTTCTATCTGACACTAGAAGAACGTAACCATATTGCCGATTTCGATTTATCCAACCGTCCTCACCTTGCCACGCAACGGGATATATTCATTTTTCAATGCCTGATAGGATGCCGGGTATCCGACTTGTTGAAAATGACAGAGGAGAATATCATCAACGGAGCCATAGAGTACATTCCACACAAGACACGTGACGAACGTCCAGTTGTCGTGCGTGTACCATTAAATGAGCGCGCAAAAGCTCTTATAAACAAATACAAGGAAGTAGGTGGTAAAAGAAAACTATTCCCATTTATTTCGGCTCAGAAATACAATGATGCCATAAAGGAGATTTTTAAATGTTGCAATATAACCCGCATGGTTACAATACTAAATCCAACTACCGGGAAAGAAGAGAAAAGACCGATAAATGAAGTTGCATCTTCTCACATGGCAAGAAGGACATTCATAGGCAACCTATATAAGAAAGTCAAAGATCCGAACCTTGTCGGTTCGTTATCAGGACACACGGAAGGTAGCAAGGCTTTTGCCCGATATAGGGAGATAGACGATGAAATAAAGAAAGAGGTAGTTTCTTTGATTGAATAATATCTAATTGCTCCTCTATTAGGCAAATATGGTTATATTACAAACTTATACAGCCGTTCCAATCTCATGCAAAAACTCCGGAGCTAAATCTGCCCCATTTGCCCATTCTATAGTTGTGTGCGTCAATCCGTATTGGATGAACTTATCCTTATCCAACAATTCCCCGAATACTTCTCCTGTAAGGTATGGTTTTAAATCAACCTTCTTTTTGCTTCCGTCACTGAACGTTACAAGAAGCTCATAATCTTTGATATAATCTACATCTACTACTCGTAACATAAGCATTTATTTTAAAGGTTCTATTTTCCGGTTGCTACAGCATAGTTGCAATCTGATTTTCTACAGCTTTTTTTATAAAGGCATTTATTGATATTCCTGCTTGCTGGGCAAGAATGGCAATTTTGCTATGTATCTCCGGAGAAATGCGTATATTCAAAGAGCCGGAATAACTTTTACGAGGTGTTATTCCTGCTTCTTTGCAATGTGCTATATAATCATCCACCGCTCCTTTAAAATCCTCCTTCAAATCAGCAACAGTCTCTCCTTCATAAGAAATTGCTGTATCTTTTGGCAAATCAAGGACTTTCCCAAACAAGCAATTATCTTCATCGCTTATCTCGATACTTCCCACGTAACCTTTATAAGTCAATGTTTTCATATAAATTTATTTTTAGTCAGAAATTCAAATACTTGTTTCATCACATAGCCTTTTACAATACTTCCAGGATGCGGCTTATGTACCGTGTACGAGCTTTCCCCTTTTGCGAAAATGGCACGTGATCCACTTGTCTTTCCTTTGTTGTTTATCTCGTATCCGAAAATGGAAAACAGCCGTACAAGCTCATCCCAACTAAAATCCTTGGGCTGGCTCTTAAAGCGTTCTATTAATTTCTCCTTCGTACCCATGATTGAATGGTTTATGCAAATGTAACTAATTTATAGTTGCAAATCAAAGAAATCATTGCTTTTCTTTGATTTTCCCTACAATATTCTCCAGTTCTGCTATCGTGCAGGCTTTTGTAGTTATCAGGATAGGAAAATCAGCAAGGCACGCCATTTTCAAACAAATATTCGGGGGCTATATCCGTACCGTTCGCCCAAAATACCGTACCATCAACCCCGTAACGCTCAAACTCGCTTTCGTCTTTCAGTTCCTCAAAAGCCGGATACTTTAAAAGCGGTGTTAAATCAACCTTTCTTCTTTCTCCGTTGTTGAACGTACACAAAAGGGTGTATTTACCCATATATTCAGCGGATTCTACTAATAGTATCATATCATTGTCTTTTTATCGTTTAACCTTTTCTATCTTCTCCCCGTTTTGCGCCTTTTCCCATATTGCAAGCAATTGCGCTTCGTGAGTGTCTATGTATTCATTTATCAACTTGATAGTCTTTGCCGTACCTTTGCCCTCTACCATTCTATCTTTGATAGTGATAGTAAACCAGTTGCCACCGTCTTTAATGTGCAGGTGTGGCGGGTTGTGGTCTTGCCCGTACATGTATATCAGAATACCCCGGATAATGTCGATTGCACTCATGTTATTCTACTTTGATATTGACATTTTTACCACAGCGAGGGCAGGTGAAAGAAAGACCGTCTTTCTTTGGTTGCTCGAATAGTTCTGTTATCGGGCAACCGATAGCATCCGCAATCCTTAAAAGAATTTCCGTAGATGGATTACCATTTACATGAGTGCTAAGAGTAAAACGGGAAATTCCCATTTTTTCAGCGACTTCATTTATTGATGTGCCATGTTCTTTGATGGCTTCTTTAATTCTTAGTTGCTCAATCATACTTCATAAGTTTTGTTTCTGCAAAGATACATTAATATTAAAGATGTGGTATTATCGTATCACTAATTAAAGTTAAATAACATATTATAATCTCACTTTTATTTGTTTATGTGGTATGAAAATACCACCTTTGTACCGTCAAAGTTAAACAATAAAGAACAACGATTATGAAACGCTACAACTTAAGCAAGATAATGAAAGAAGCCCATCAGATTAAGAAGTACATGAAACTGTATTCTCTCACTCATGGAGTAAAGAATTGGGCGGACTGCCTTAAACTTGCCTGGGTTAACGAAAAGAAGCGTGCGTCTGATGAGGAAACAAAAAACACAGAAAAAGAAGCGATGGAAGCTTCTTTAGCCGAACCTGCAAGACGCAGCGTTTATGATGATTTATCAATCCCGACATCCGCTTACTATACCAATAACAATAAAGGGCGTTTCGGCTCTCATTACGTAGGTGATTAACTTAATACATTATACTATGGAAGAAAACAGACAACTTGTAGGCAATATTTGCGCCTCTATTGAAGAACTTGGTAATGTGATAGTAGATAACGTAGCTGCATCACACAAAGATTATGAAATAATGATTGCTTCTTTGGATAATTCGATAGCTGAAATGAAGAAGAGATTAGGAAATGTATTGCCACATAAACAAGCATAGATGCACGTTGAGGTTTCGACCAACGTTCACGTTACGACGCCCCGCCAGTAATACGGCTGGCGGGTTTCTTGAATATCAATTCATTAATTACTTTTATTGTCCATTTCTATATTATAAATAACAGGGTCGTATTTATTAATCTTCCCCGTTCCGAGGTCAATCAAAAAGCCCGGCCAAAATAATATATTCCACAAAGATTTAGCATTAAACGAAGATTCTATAACGAAAGGCGTATCTTTAAAACCTTCTTTTTTTGCGATAATTGTTTTATCTGAAAGTTTTTTCTTGATTTTCACTGTAGCAGAACCACCTTCTTTTATTTCTGCCAATTTCACATTATTCACTCCGTCATACAATGTTGTGCCGTTCTCTCCCACAAAAGTAATAGATTGCTTAGAGCTTGAAAATATGCTCATACACGATGTAAGCAAGAAAACAGAACACAACAAAATCAAAATCTTTTTCATATACATATTTTAGTTAATTAATGTGCGGCAAAGTTAATCGCTTCTTTTCATGTATAGCATATTTTATTCTTCCAATATTATAATACATGTTATAAAACACAATGTAAAAGTTTAGCTCCTGCATTTCGTTTGCCGTTTGGAAACTAAAGTTTATATTTGCGGTATGAAAAAGGAATTAGGAAAATGGCTGATGGATATAGCCAAGTATATCACAACAGCAGTAGTGCTTTCTTCTATTTTTGGAGATGTACAAGAAAAGTGGATAATATACCTTGGAGGCTCATTGGCAATAGTGTTAACTCTCTCAGCAGGTCTTTGGCTTGTTAGAGACCAAAAGAAAGGAGAATAATATGGGAGCTTTAGTAATGTTCGGACTTGTTTCGCTAATAGCCATTGTCGGAGTAGTCTATTTCAACCACCAAGACAAGAAAGAGGCACAGAATGCCAAGTAAATAATGCGCAACAAGCGTGATTAAACTGGGTTTTACACCTGATTACACAACTAAGCCGCCATGAGTATTGGCGGCTATTTTTTGCAAAATCCTATTTATTTTTGTAATTCGTTTCTATTTAATGTGTAGCTGGTATTCGTATCAAGAGAAGAACATTCAAATAAATCTTCTGTAATTCTCCTCTTAATTATAAACTTTTCTTGCGTCTTTTTATATGTAACCACCTCTCCTAAGGAAAAAGAGGGAGCAATGTTAGTGTTATAGTTCAAGGTATCTTGTTGTTGTTTTATATTTAATTCGAGTATATTCTTTATTTTTCTTACATCATTAGTCATTCCCCATACTTTGAAGAATAAAATAATTTGTAATGCCCCAAATACAATAATAATGATTGAAGTAACAAGTAAAATATTTTCCATAATCTTAAATTATTTAGCCTGTTCTTTAATTCGTTGAAAGATATTCATATATTAAGATGTTTTTCTATAAAAGACAGAATTCTATTAGATTCTTCAGTGTGGTATCTAGCCCATAAATGCAGAAAAGCACTTTTTACTACAGTTTCAGATGTAAAACCAATACTCTTGCCAATTTGAGAAAATAACAAATGGTAATCACGACACGTTAACCCAACATCTTTTATTTTTTTTGCAACGAAATCACTATCTTCATATCTCTTTTGTAATAATAAACTAAGTTCTCCGATTTTGGTATTATTTGGATTTTGTATGAGTTCTACAACTTTGTCATATATATATTTCTCAGGACTCATTCCAGGCAATCTATATATACAAGTTTCCTCTGAGTCATTCTGTTGAGAATCGCCATCAATAATACATATAGATTTGAATCTCATAGCAGGGTCTTGATTGTGATATTTATTAACGGTAACTGCTGTGCCATCTCCTGCCATTGCGTGAATCTCTATTTCGTTTTCTATAATATTTCGATTGTATGAAATAACAGTCTCGATCCACATCTTTGCAAATTCGTCCTCAACAAAAATCGCTAAACGAGCTTCTATTTGTCCTGTTATTGTCCTAAGAGATTTAACGTCTAATTTTCCTTGAAACAGAGTATTATTGATTGCTGCCCAAATAGCTTTAGGAGGGAGTGGTAATAATGCATCGTTACTATGAGTCGTAAATATAACTTGTGATTTTTTTCTCTTGGAAAAGTCTATAAGATACTCTACCATTCTTTGAGTTGCAATAGGATGAAGCCCATTCTCTATTTCTTCAATCAATACAAGAGAGTTCTCATCTAACGATTCAATTTTCATAATCATTCTAATAACACTTGATTCTCCTGCTCCAAAATGAAATTCTGAGAAGGAAATATTGTTATTTGTTACTCCTTGCAATAAAGTGACTCTCCCATTATTATTAATTTTTATTTGAGAATATCGGGACAGGTCTTTTCCCAACACTTTTGATGCCGCAGAGACTACCAAATCATTAAATTTCTCTACTTTCGATGAGTCATATTTGAAAACAGATGATGCACATTTTCTCATCTCATTCCTTTCTGTAGCAGGGACTGTTCTTGATACACCAAAAACAGAAACTGCTCTACTCATATTATCACGATACCATTTATAGCTTTTAAATTTTGCCGTTCGCTGTATTGACTCTCTGGGGTTAATATCTCTATCTATCAATTCATAGAATATTTTCCAGTTCTGCATACTATTGTCTAATGAACCACTTTTTGAAAAAAAGCGACTTGGCTTTTCTGATATATATGCACATGCAGCAGCACCAAGTACAGTTGTTTTTCCTCCGCCATTTGGTCCAATTAACGCAGTTACAGGAAAATCAAATTTAATCATTTGATTTTTGAAACCTCTAATAGGATTTAACCTAAGTTTTAGTAGATATTTTCTATAATTTCTTTTTTCAACTTTCTCTAAAAGTTCATTGATTTCACTATCTCGAATTTCGCTTTGATATTCCATTGTTTCAAATTTTGGTGGTTAATTTATTATCTTTCTCCTTGTGATTCCGTCCGCTCGAAGCTTTTTCGGCGGAATCTACTTTTCAAGTATCCCTTGACAGGCATATTCTTATATATTTGGTTGAATTTCATAGCATTATTTTGCTGAAAGACACATTAAAACTCTATACATTCCAAATACTTCATCCATTAAAACGTCAAAGGGTTTAAATTTAGGGTCTGGATTAATTGAATGACATGATACACAACCTTCTCTGTTAGAAGCATGCACTTCTTTTACTATAACTCCATTAGGAGTGTCTAATACATATACTTTTCCCCAGTCTATAAACAAATTTGGATTAATTTTTTTGATGAGAATACGTGAACCGGAAGGATATTCAGGAGCCATGCTATCACCATAAACCGTTATGGCAAAATCCACGTTTTCAATTGGAGAAACCACAGCTTCACAATTTTGCAATAATACACCCGGTTCTGCAAACCCTGTTAACGAACCTCCCATTGCTGACATTGGGAGTAAATAAGTGATATAGCCTTTCTGTTTTGTTGTGTCGGCACTACTTTTTTGGAGGGCTTCTTGTTCTATATTCTCAGCTTTTTCATTTGTATAAAACCAATCATCCCCGAATCCGTATTTTTTTTTCAGGGCACTTTTTATATTTTCAGATACAGAGGGGTATTTGTTGTTTCTTGGGTCTTTTTTGAATATTCTATCAAGAACTTGTTGCTTAACTCCGATATACTCAGAGAAAAGTTTAACGTTTCCCACGGTTAGATTCTGAACTAAATCATATACCTTTTTATTAGGCAATGGAAGTTCTTCGTAGTTTAAAATAAATTTTCCCATATAAGCCGTACTTACAAACAATGTTTGTATATTTGCATTCGTAACACCTGCACGTGCTACGATACAAAATTGGTTAAACATCCCTCACAAGAGGTTTAACATATATGAATATCCGTTTCATGTGCAGATGAAGCGGATATTTTATATATCCCTATGCCGTAGTTATCCGTTTGAGAATACCGCCGGACGGCATAGTAAACCTACTCGGAGGGAGCGCAAATAGTAGGACGCAGACTAAATCCCGATGCGTGCGCAGCTTGCAAGTGAAGCGAAATACGGGAGAACCCGGTTAACCTTGTTAATGACCGGGCTGGGACAAACGGCGTACTTACGCGAGGAAGTTTTAACCTGCATAGCAAAAGGGACAAAATCCCTAAAGGAAAGACTATGCAGAGCCTCCAGCCCCTTGTCGAGTAAGTTTAAATTTAATATATTGATTATATATATTTTATATTCTCTTATTGATAACTAATTCAAAGAACTAAGTTGTTGCGGAACTTTGTTAAATCAGACCATCCAAACCGCAACTTTGGAGCTGGTCGCTTTACTTTATCACTATGATACCACTTTCAGAATATACTGCAAATGAATATGCGAATGCCTATTTTATAGCTATTTATTGTCACGAGGCTTAGTACCTAATCTTGCAATTACTGACATTAATTCATTGTATTTTATTATTTTCTCCTTTTCAGAGACTATTGACAACAACCCAATAAGCCTATCTTTGCAGCTTTGCAAGATATGTATATCTTCGGGCGACTTAATCATTTCTAATAAAACCTTAACTATTACATTACAAGTTTCTATGTCTCCTATATTTGACACATGAAATAATTCACTTATTCTGTAATAAAGAAATTGATATTCGATACCTAAAGGGTCTGATTTTAATAGCACATGATAATAATAATCAGATACAGCATGGCATGTTATTGCATTATTCTTTTCGGCATTGAATACAGAGCTAACCTTTGTTGTCAATAATTCATCTCTTATTTTTTTTATATCAATAATAGAGAAGATATTCCAACCAATCAATGTGGTAACTAAAAGCGACAATACCCCTACAACTACTCCCTGATAGTCAAAACCTAACTCCGGAATATGAGGGCATGCAATACATATTGCAATAACACTTACTATTATTGCAATGCCACTTACCCCAAGTGCTATCCACGCTATCCAATTTCTATTTTCTTTCTTCATATATAAAGGTATAATTTCCCCCTATTGTTAAATAATACTTATGCAACAAACATTGTTTGTATTTTATGTTTGTAATAACAAACAATATGGTATATTTGCATCATCAATCAGTTAGAAACCTGATTAGTCAATTAACCAATGCAAATGTATTAGTTATGAATGATATAATCATAAAAAAAGCAAGAAAAAAAATAGTCAAGAAGACGGATGTAAAGAAAACTCTCCTTGCAATGAAGCCTCTCACTTGCGTTGAATATACCATAAATGACATGCTTCCCGGAAATGTCAAAACGGCATCAACAGAATTAAAGAGCGATGAGGCTAAGGCAAGGGGCGAATATGGTGAATTTAAATTCAAAGCCTTAAGTAGGACAAAATACGAAGTAATCAGATTAAAATAAGGAGATAAAGCTATGGATATTCGGGAAATAATGAGAAGCAACTCTTCCAGCCAACAGTTTTTCTTAGTTAATGCACAGGACTTGAAGAATGCAATAGATGCATCAATCCAGCAGGCTATACAAGAGTTAAAGGAGGGTGTATCAAAAAGTAACAACGACAACCTTGTACCTCTTAAGGAAGTTGCAGAAACCCTAAACGTATCCCGATGCACATTGAATCGTTGGAATAAAGACGGGTATCTCATCCCTATCAAAATAGGTAGAAAGGTTTTCTACCGCCAAAACGATATAAATGAAATAAGATAGAATTACTAAATCATCTTTAATATGAAAACCTACGATTTAAACAGAGCCTCTCGGCTTGCTATTCGGATTGCTCTAATAATAGCAATAATGGCAGGATGTATATACAGCAGCCGTGTAGAATACAACGATGATGTATTATCTGGCATGAGTTCCGATAAGTATGACTTCATCAGAAGCCGGATAAACGACAGCTCACGGTCGGCGGTAGTATCTGAATATATGAACAACAAGCAGTATTACGACAGCCTTGACTATTAAAACCGCGTTGTGTGAACAACGCTCCTTCCTCTTAGCTCAGCCAGGCAGAGCATCGCTATGGTTACTTGTTCGAAGGTTTAGTATCCGGTAATTTCCGGTTAGCGAAGGTCGCACGTTCGAGTCGTGCAGAGGGAGCATTATAGGCGAAACCGATGAGCCAAACATTCGGGATGGGAGACTTAACCCTCAAAAATGAAGTCGTGTTCAGGGCACGTAAAATTAGCCTGCGCTGATAAGCAGTATATCTATATATACACATAGCTGAGGCGATGTATAGCGTGCAAGCAACCGATTGCGAAGACTGTTCATTGAGAGGTGAATACGAGCATAAGGCAGCAGCGTGATTAAGTTAATGAACATACTACAATAGTAGTCTATGTATCAGCGCGGAAAATCGTCCGTTGACCGTTAAAGTATGATGTTTGGGCGTCATTATCGCTGGTACTATTATATACTCCCTTCCCGTCAAATTCGGGCACGCTGAAAGCTAAACACGTATTGTTGCGTTGAAGGGAGCAATGCTTAATGAATAATGATATGAGAAAGGTAAAAACATTTACGGATTTGGTATTTAATCCACATGCTCTTAGCAAGGAGGCACGTTATCTTCCTTCTCCGCTTCGTGAGGAATACATGGAGGCAAAACACGCTGTAATGCGGTTTGATAATGGCTATGGAATAAGTGTTGTAAAAGGAGATATGTTCTATTCTAACGGTATAGATACTTATGAGGTTGCTGTCCTTAAAGATGGTGCTATTTGTTATGATACCTCAATTACAGATGATGTAATTGGTTATGTAAATGCAGATGAGGTATCTAATATAATGAAACAAATTCAAGAATTAAAATAGAGAATTCCCGTGGCTCTCAATAGATGCTTGAGAGTAGTAAGGCAACCATCGGAACGCCCACGGGAACAATTACTCATCTAAAACAAAACTTAAATGAATATAAAAAATGGGTATTTTGTAAACTCAATAGAAAATACTCAACAAAGTATTGAAGAAAGGACAGGAAGAAAGGCTGCACAGATACCCATTCTCTTGGATTCTCCGAATAAGAGATATTATATAACTGATAGTGGCGATGTATTTTTTTGTAAAGTAATTGCTAATAAATGTTTTATAATTCCCAAACATCATGACAAAAGAAAGTTATCAGAAAAGTTTGTAAGATTATCTATCGGAGCGAAAAAAGAGATACATGTAACAGTTGCACAATGTATGTATAACGCCTTTAAGGCTCATAGATGGTTAGATTTAAGACCTAAATATAAAAACGGTAATAATGATGACTATACGTTATCTAATTTGTATATACCCAATGAAAAAAATGTCATTATAGATATAAGCGTAATGAACAGCTGTACTTCGCTATATAAAAGTTCTTTTAAACGTATATGTACCTATTTATCATTTAGTTATGGATTGTCAATGCAAGATTCAGAAGATATAGTTCAGGATTCATTCATCTTTGTGACTTGTAATAGAAGCAAGAGTGATATATTGGCTACTTGGGTATGGTATTGCAAAAAGAGAGCTGTGGATTATATAAACCATATAAAAAAGTTTTTTGAACTCAATTTTGATATTTATTGTCAAAATAATGAATTTGAATTTCCAATATTCGGTTTGCTAAAAGTAAAAAAAGATAGAGACATAATGGCTATGCGATATAATGGTTATAGCAATGAGGAGATAGCAAAATCATTGAATATTAGCAAAGGAAATGTCGAAGCCAGGATTTCACGGTCTATCGCTTTGATAAGAAATATTTTAAAAAGAGATATAGCGTATTATGAAAAAAGAAGAAGTATTTAGTCTTTTCAAGATAGAGGATTTGAACGAGTTACCCAATGCAGTAATGCGCATTATCGAAGGAGATATTAGAGAGCGTAATATAATCTATCACGAGTTAATGCGAATGAATGGTTATGATATGTCGTATGATTGGTTTCAAAAATTGTATGAAAACGAATTATCGGAGCGAAAACAAAAGAAACAGGATTTTACGCCGAATACTCTTGGAGTTTTGTGTTCCAAACTCACAGGGCAATTAGGTTCAATTCACGAACCGACCGCCGGCAATGGCTCTATGATTATTGCAGATTGGTGGCAGCGTTGTCGCAAGTTTCTTCCATATGAGCATTTTCCATCTCAACACATAGTGACATGTTGGGAGTTATCATCACGTTCTATTCCAATACTACTATTAAACCTTTCCATTCGTGGGATAATGGGATATGTGTATCATGGAGATGTGCTTGAAAATATTGTAAAGCAGAAATATATACTACTGAATGCCCACGATGACACATTGGGGTTTTCGGATATAATAAAAGCTAATATAAATGATAAAATAGTATGCAATAATGAAATTGAAAGAAGTATATGAGGCTTGGTTACCTATAAAAGAGAGACAAGTGAAAGCGTCTACATTGTCTGTTTATAAGATGATATATACAAATATCTTAAATCCGATAATGGGCAATGAAGATGTTGAAAATCTCAATAAAAAAATTATTGTTCCATTTATTTACAAATTGATGGAGAAGGACGGGCAATCGTCAAAATACTGCAATGATATTTTAATTGTATTAAAAATGCTCATACATTTCGCTTCCGAAGAATTTGAAATAAATGTACCAGATACTCGCTGGAAAATGACGTGGCCTACTAAAGCTAAAACAGGCGTATCTAAAATAGAAAGGTATACAAATGCTGAATACAAGAGAATAGTAGATTATGCCATAGAGAACCCGTCACCTCGTAATCTTGGAATATTACTTACTATCTGTACAGGCATGAGAATAGGCGAAGTATGTGCTTTGCAATGGCAAGATGTTGATTTAGACTGTAAAATGATTCATGTAAATAAAACAATGGAGCGTATTTATGACCCTGATACTAAAAAGACGTGGGTCGAAATAGGCACTCCTAAGACTACATCATCTGATAGGTACATTCCTATTATGAAAAGTATTCTTCCGATAGTGAAGAGGTTTAAATCGGTAAGTAATGATGATTATTATGTCTGCACTTGTTCGGATGCGCCTATTGAGCCTCGTACGTTTCGGAATTATTACAAAGCTTATATTCTTGAAAAAGTAAAATTAGACCACTGTATTAAGTTTCATGGACTAAGACACACATTCGCTACAACTCTCATAGAAAATAAAGTAGATATAAAAACTACATCGTCTATTTTGGGACACTCCGATGTTAGCACCACTCTTAATATATATGTTCATCCTTCTGACGAAGCTAAGAGAGATGCTATGAATGTAGGACTAAAAAAAATTTTTAGATAAGTCTGTAAGGGTGAATAATTCATGATAGCTTTTTAATGTAAACAGTCCCGTCCACGTGCTGGTCGGGAAACACTGCGACATGGCGGAATGGTAGACGTAGCACTCTATGATAGGAATGTCAAACCTTAGATGTGCGGAGCTTGACAACTCGTCCCGGTTCGAGTCCGGGTGTCGCAACATCTTCACTACAGATGAAGTATTTGTTTAGTCGTAGCCGGGCGGTCTGTGAAGATAGTCCGGTTTTTCTTGAAACCAATTAATAACAATCATATGAAAACATTTGAAGAATTAAAAGAAGAACTCTTAACCCGCGCTAAAAATGCTGGCGCATGCCAATCCGGCTACGCAATGGGTCTAAGAAGCAATACGAAAGCCGACCCGCTAAAAGCCATTACTGAAAATTGGTTTTGGGTTTTGAGGAATGCAAAAATTATCGATGCTGAATATTTGGAAGATAACTTCACAGAAGAAGAATTATCGCAAGCCGGTATTTATACCAAGAATACCCACGAGGTTAGAACAGCCTCATTTGCCTGCGGCAGTGCAACGGTGAAAGCCTACGACAGTGCAACGGTGGAAGCCTACGGCAGTGCAACGGTGAAAGCCTACGGCAGTGCAACGGTGAAAGCCTACGACAGTGCAACGGTGAAAGCCTACGGCAGTGCAACGGTGAAAGCCTACGACAACTCCTATGTAGAAGATTGTACAGGTAATATAAGACCGGAATCTGATTACGCAATAGTCAAAGATTACTATAGCCATAAGATATATATCAAAAAAGGGAAATTTGAGATTATAGAGGTTTGACCTATGCCGCATCAAAGGTAGTGCTATTACCGTACTAAAAGCCGTGAGAGAAGCGAAGTGCGCACCGCTTCCCTTTAACCTTGTACGGGCGGTTTAAAAACACAATACAATGGAAAATAAAGTGAAACAGCCTTCAAAGAATAAAGAGGAAAACCTCTTGAATGAAGATAGAAAAGCCTCTAATAAAAGGCTGAAACAATATTCCGCTCGTATTTCATTGGGATATACAGAAAAGAGCTTGGAAGAAGAAAGAACCAACATCTGCCTTAGTCAAGGCTTATCAAGGTATTGTTGAATTTAAAATTATATATTATGCCACTTATTAAAAAAACAAACGAATTGGTAATACCGACTACTATCAAAATGATGGTGTACGGTCAAGCGGGTATGAGAAAAACAACAACCGCTTTGAGTGCCCCCAAACCTTTATTACTGGACTTCGATAACGGTGTGAAGCGTGTGAACATGTCCCACTTGGATGGAGTTGATATTGTACAGATAACATCGTGGACGGACGCCCAGCAGGTTCTGCAAGAAGATTTGTCCAGTTATCAGACAATAGTAATAGACACCATCGGCAAGATGATGGATTATATCATTTCTTACAAATGCGGCACAAGGCAACCACAGATAAGAGATTGGGGTGGCATTAACCAAGAGTTTAGCGGATTTGTACGTAATTTATCCAATTTGAACAAAAATATCATCTTCGTTGCCCACCGTGATACACGGAAAGAAGGTGACGATACAGTATTTATTCCGGCTTTGCGTGAGAAGTCCTACAACTCTATTGTTACCGAACTTGACTTATTGGGCTACATGGAAGCCAAGAACGAGAATGGTAGAGTTAAGTGTACAATCACTTTTGACCCGACCAACAGAAATGACGGAAAGAACACCTGTAACCTGCCAAGTGTGATGGAAGTTCCCACAAATTTGGATGCCAACGGTAATCCGACTGCAAAGAATGATTTTATCACCACACAAGTGATTAATCCTTATCTTGCAATGCTGCAAGTAAAGAAAGCCGAGATTGACAAATACAACAAGGTGATAGAGGAAATCAAAGAAAGTATCGAATTTATAACTGATGCTAAGTCCGCTAATGAGTTCGCCTCTCATATTAATGAGTTTGAACACGTTGGTAGTTCTTTGATGATGGCGAGAAGTTTGTTTGCTGCAAAGGTAAAGGCCTTGGGACTGATATTCAATAAGGAAACTAAAATCTACTCAGATGCAGCCTAACTATCGTATATATGCAACATTATTGGATTCTTACTTCAATTACCTTAATAGCGATGTCATATATGAGCGTTATTATGGGTGGAGTGAGAATCCACCATGTACGGAAGAAGAGTTTCGGCAGAAGCAGTTTCAAGAACTGATAGACCGTATTAACCGCAAACCGTTTGATAGTGAAGCGGCAGACCGTGGCACGGCTTTCAATGAAATCATTGATTGTATGATTGAGAACCGTAAATCTTCTATAATGGAAATTAGCAAGGCATATCACGATGACGGAACACTTTACGGAATAAAAGCTGTTTACAACAATCGCACTTTCACTTTTCACATTGACCTTTGCCGCGAGTTTGCCAACTACTACAAAGGGGCATTAACCCAACAAAGAGTAGAAGCCATCTTGCCTACTGCATACGGTAGTGTATTGGTTTATGGTCTGATTGACGAACTGATGCCTACCAGTGTTCACGACATCAAAACAACTGGAAGCTATACCGTAGGGAAGTTCAAAGACCACCACCAACATTTGGTTTATCCATACGCTTTGATGAAGAACGGTTCGGATGTGCGGACGTTTGAATACAACATTGTAGAGTTCAACAAAGGCGGTTATGTGGTAGATACCTATACAGAAACATACGTTTTCAATCCTGAACGTGATATTCCTATTCTTACTAATCATTGTGAGGAGTTTATCCGGTTCTTGGAAGAAAACAGAGAACTTATAACCGATAAAAAGATATTTGGAGGAGAAAATTAATGGCAAACCAAATAACCGGACGGATAATCGAAATCGGACAAACTGTTCAAATACCATCCAAAAACGGTGGTTCCTCGTTTACAAAACGGGAGTTCATTTTAGATGCTACCACTTACGACCCTTATACGGGAGAGCGTAGCGAGTATGAGAACATTATTCCCTTAGAGTTTTCAGGCGATAAGTGTGCAGAACTTGACCGCTTTAATCAGGGTGATGTTGTTACTGTATCATTTGTTTTACAAGGACGTTCTTGGACGAATCAAGACGGAGAACTCAAACGTATGGCATCTATTCGGTGCTACAAAATAGATGCGCGTGGTGGTGTATCGCAATCCCAACAAACAACATCGGTACAACAGCCAGCGCCACAGTCGACCTATCAGCAACAGCCGCAGAATTTCCCGCCTCCGGTTGATGCTAATGGCAATGTAAAGGACGATTTGCCTTTTTAGCGTATGTTGTTCGACTTGAAGAATGAATATCAAATACCCAAGTTCAAGGAGTATGTAAACAAGCTGTTTAGTGAACGTGCGGTGGTGGAAGTGAAAAAGAAACTACCTAACCGCACGCTTGCCCAAAACAGCTACTTGCATCTTCTTTTAGGGTATTTCGGTAGTGAGTACGGTTGCAGTCTCGACGAAGCAAAAATTGATTTTTATAAGAGGACTTGCAACCGTGATTTGTTTGAACGTAAGATGGTCAACAAGAAAGGCAATGAAGTAACCTATTTGCGCAGTTCTGCCGAGCTGACAACAGGTGAAATGACTTTAAGCATTGACCGTTTCCGAAATTGGTCGGCATCAGTAGCTGGCATTTACTTACCTGCCGCAAATGAACAGCAGATGCTTATCTACGCACAACAAGAAATTGAACGTAATAAAGAATTTATTTAAAATATTGAGATTATGAAGAATATTAGCGAAATGACAGAGCAAGAAATAATCGCTTTGTCGGACGAAGATGTCCAAAAAATGATAAAACTCCGCATGATGGAGGAAGGCATTAAACTTTTAGATAAACCGAAAGTTCCAGAATTGTTCGAGATTGAACCTGCCGACACACAGTATTTCTCTATCCCACTTTTGGATGGTTTTGCTTTTACTGACATTGAGGAAGCTACTAAGGTTGCGGAAATCCTGAAAAGTGCAAAGTCTTTACGAAAAGTTGATTACGATTGGAATAGACTTGGAAGTGAATACAAGTACCTTAAAAAGAGTGAACGATACAAGTTCAACGGGAACTCAGATTTTGATATTCTTTCAGGCTGGGCTTACTCCAATGAACTATATGCTAAGATTTCAAATTTTGCCGCACAGAACAAGGTAATGAAAGAACAAGCGGAGAAAGATAAAAAGGAATACGAAAAGCAACTTTCCGAATCGGCTGAATTAGTACAGGAGATAACAGAACGTGTTCGTGAGGTTCGCAACAAATACGACCGTCTTGAAACGCTTTCTTGCAAGTTTGCCACTGATTACTATCCGTTGTCCGACAATAACGAAGATATGGCAATGAAGTTCATGGTAAAGGCATACTCTTTAAATGACGAAGAACAATCGTTTGTACGCTCTAATTACAAGAAGCACTTGTTAAACAATGTACAATAAAGAATTTCTATGATAGAAACAAGAAAAACAGAAATCAGGTATGTGACATCTGACCCGAAAAAGATGCTCAACATGTACCTTGCAAAACGTGTCCTCAAAACATGGGAGGAGTCTTTCATTGATGAAGATACAGGTGAAACAGTAATCATCGAACGGAATGAAATTCTTTTTGACCGTGGCACGCTGATAGACCAAGACACTTTGGCGAAAATTCGTTTCAGTATGGAAGCTGACGGCATCAAGGAAGTGGAAGTCAGCAACCAGAACCGCTTGGCATTCGAGAACGAGAACAAATTCTTATATCCCTATCTTGCACAGGCACAAATAGGGGACAAGAAACATAAGTTCCTGCTGTATGCCACCGGATTGGAGAATTCTTGTAGTATCTTGAAAGATTACATCGAACTAAACTATATGTTCGGATTCACCTTGACAATGGTCAAGGAATTCGATTCTTGCGTGATTCTTACTGACAATTTGAAAGAACGCAAGATAGATGATGCCACCCTCGAAGAATTAAAAGATACATTCCTTTTAAACGATTCTGTAACGGAAGAAGATGAAGAAGAGGGAGATTCCAAGCCCAATGAAAAGAAATTCTATCAGATTGAGACGAAAATCACATTCACGGAAGGGGAGAATGAAGACGAAAGAGTCCAAACCTTTGTCGTGAACACCTTCAACGTTGACAGAGCGATGATGCTTATTACCCACTATCTCAAAAACAAAGAGGAAGAATGTGAGAAACAAGCCAAAGAAAAGGGACATGAGTTCAGAAAGAGGGAAATCCATACAGCCATTGAATCTGCTAAACCTATCCCGGTCGGGCGGTTTATTCCGAAAGAGTTTTCAATGGCTTATATGGAATAACTTTGTTAACCTGCCTGTCCGGTCTGTGAAGATGGGGCGGGCGAAAATGGGGGTGCGCAGTGGAGTGCTTTTGACTTTCGAGAGGTGCACATGGTAGAAAGTACGGTACGTGAGATATAAGGAGTAATTAACCTTAGAAGTAGCGCAAAAGGATAAGTCCTTAATTGGGTGTTCGAATCGCCCCATCTCCACATAAATGTGAGCCACACATAAATGGCAAGGGTTAGTAAATAATGGTTGTGCCCCGGAGAATACGCTTCGGGGCTTTAATAAAAAACAGCATGGAAACAAAAGAAATTACCAAGACTATTTACATTGCAAATGACGGGAAAGAGTTCTTAACGAAAGAAGATTGCGAAAAGCATGAAAGGTTTGTTGAAGAAATACTTTCACGTATTAAGTATTTCTGTATCAGATGTAATCCTGACTTAACAGAAACAGGAAATTTCTCTCATAAAATATATGTGGCTGTGTTTTCTAAACATTACCTATATAAAGATATTGCATTTCAATGGGCTTTAAAGAAGTTTGGTACTTACTTAGGGGAAAGCGTAATGGGATATGGCTTCCAACCCCATTTTAATGTAAGTGAAGTTTCTAAAGAAGAATATGAAGAATGCCCTGCTACTGTTTGGGGAGGCACTCCATTGAAGAGTGAGAAAATATTCCTTAGTCCTAAATCAGTAGAGGGATTTCCTGAAAACATTGACTACATGAAAGAATGGGGATTTAAATAATGCCATACTACATAAAACGAACAAAGGCCAAGAAGAAAGACAAGCCTTTACCTCCGTTTGATAAAGCAGGGATAACAATAAAGAAGAAGCCGGATTTGAAAGCTAAGCTCGACAAGGAGTTTTCCCTTTTTATCCGGCTTCGTGATGCAATGCCAAACGGGTATTTTAGATGTATCTCGTGCGGACAGATAAAGCCGTTTACACAAGCGGACTGCGGGCACTATTTCAGTCGTACACATTTGGCGACACGGTTTGATGAGAATAATTGCCATGCCGAATGTCGACACTGCAACAGATTCAAAGCTGACCATTTGGAAGGCTATCGGGTGAATCTAATTGCTAAAATAGGTCAACAGAAATTTGATTTGCTGAAGGTGAAAGCTGCCGGCACTTCCAAAATGACTGATTTTGAGTATGAACAGCTAATCAAGTATTACAAAGCACTTAATAAAAAGTTACGAAAGGAGAAAGGGCTATGAGTTATGTATTACGAGATTACCAACAGAAGGCCTCTGATGCTGCTATTTCTTTCTTCAATAACAAGGCAAAGAAAACAAATGCCATTATGGTGTTACCTACGGGCAGCGGAAAGTCGCTTATCATAGCGGATATAGCCGCAAGGCTTGACGGTCATACCTTGGTGTTCCAGCCCTCGAAGGAAATACTCGAACAGAATTTCAAGAAACTCTGTTCATACGGTATTCTTGATTGCAGCATCTATTCGGCTTCCTTCAACTCAAAAGAAATAAGCCGGATAACATTCGCCACCATCGGCAGTGTGAAGAATCATCCCGAACTGTTCACCCACTTCAAGAACATCATCGTGGACGAATGCCACCTTGTTAACCCTAAAGAGGGTATGTACAAAGATTTTTTTGATGCGGTGAAGTGTAAGGTTCTTGGGCTGACAGCTACACCGTATCGTTTAAGTTCCAGCCGTGACTTTGGTTCTATGCTGAAATTTATCACCCGGACAAAGCCTCATGTCTTTTCAGAGGTCATTTATCATGTACAGGTATCAACCCTATTGGATATGGGCTATTTGGCGAAGTTGAATTACTATCCAATGAATCCTTCGGGATGGAACGAACTTAACTTGAAAGTAAATACTACTGGTGCCGACTATACAGATAGGTCAGTTCAAAGAGAATATGAACGGATAGACTTTTACGGCTATCTCGTTCATATTGTCCAAAGGCTGATGAATCCCAAAGCCGGAGGAAAACGGAAAGGTATTTTGGTATTTACCCGTTTTCTGAAAGAAGCGGAGCGGCTCACCTGGTCTATACCCGGAGCCGCAATCGTTTCGGGTGATACCCCAAAAGGTGAGCGCGAAAGGATACTTGAAGCGTTCAAGGCTGGTGAAATTTCGGTAGTGGCGAATGTCGGGGTATTAACCACCGGCTTTGACTATCCGGAACTTGATACAGTCGTTATGGCACGTCCTACAATGTCACTTGCTATGTGGTATCAGATAGTCGGTCGTGCCATCCGCCCGCATCCTTCCAAAGAATGTGGATGGATTGTGGATTTATGCGGTAATATCAAACGTTTCGGAGAGGTGTCGGACTTACGGTTGTTTGATGGCGGAAATGGGAAATGGGCAGTTTACTCGAAAGAAAGGCAATTAACAAACGTGAGATTCTAAAACTATGGACGAAGGATTTTTGAGGCTAAGCCGCAGGTTTTTCTCGAATGAAATGTGGAATGAAGCCCGTACTTTTAGCAGTTGTGAAGCGTGGTTAGACTTAATCCAGTCTGCACGATTTGAGGCAACGCCCCGAAAGGAGAGTATCGGAGGTCGAGAAATCTCTTATTCAAGAGGTCAATATCCTGCATCCATAAGATTTTTATCTCAACGCTGGAAATGGTCTGAAAAGAAAGTGCGTTCCTTTCTTGTGCATCTTAAGAAAAAAGGTATGATAACTGTTGAGTGCAATCAGGGAATGAACCTTATAACCCTATGTAAATATGAAGAATATAATCCAATGGGCACAAGTAAGGGCACATGCAAGGGCACAGATATTGAAAAGAAAATCAAAGAATTACAGTCCGAATGGGCACAGCTAAGGGCACAACTTGGGGCACAGTATGTGAACAATAATCTGCCGCAATCCGAACTTTTACAAAAATCAGGGCACACGGAGGGCACAAATACAAAGAAAGAAGAAGAAAGAGAGTATATAGATATATCTTCCCAGCAAAAGAAAGAAAATACTCCTGACGGAGTATCAAAGAAAGACAAGCTTTCTTCGCCCTCTCTTTCTGAAAAGATTGATTACAGCGGATTGATGGAATACTATAATTCCACATTCAAAGATAGACTCCAGCAGATAAAATCAATGACCGATGTGAGAAAAAAGGCTGTAAAAGCCCGGATAGCCCAATATGGAAAAGAGTCAGTGAGGACTGTTTTCAATCTCATTCTTCAATCCCCATTTCTGCTGGGAGCTAATGACCGCAATTGGAAATGTGACTTTGATTGGATTTTCAAACAGGCAAACTTTACTAAAATATTGGAAGGAAACTATAATGGGACAAGACTTAGTAAAAATCAACAGGATAGCGAGCAGCGAAAACGTGATTCAGTTCTTGCAGTCGCTACAACAGTCAGAGAAGCTGCCGCAAAAAAAAGAAAGGAACTTGAAGCAGAGGGCGTTATTGAATAAATATCCTGACCCTGCACAATTCATACTTGATTACAATCCAGATTTGCAGTTCAAAATTGTTAGGTGTAAGGCGACTCACTCCGATTTAGCCATGAATTTTTCCATACCTACATTAGGGCTATTGGCTTCGACTTATGGAGATGAGACCCCTTTGGAATGGTTGAAAATTCAATTCGGTACACTCAATGACTTCGCAGAGGTATCTACCAAGATTGCTAAGGAGCAGCTTAATGAGTTAGCAGAGATATTTATTTCTGAGTATTATTACATCAATGCAGCTGAGATATGCTTTTTCATTGCACGGTTTAAGTCTGGGAAATACGGACGATTCTATGGAGCTATAGACCCGATGAAGATTACAAGCGCTATGCTTGACTATATCAAGGAACGCCGCATTGACATTGAGCGTTACGAACGTGAGCAATACCGACTACAGCGCCAAAAGGAGATAGAAGAGCGCGGTAGCAACGGAATTTCCTATGTCGAGTATCTTGAACGTGAACGTAAGCTTGTGGAAAGTGGAGATGCAGAAGCCATGAAACGAGCGGCAAATCGTGTATGTAGTATCAGTTTACGTAAGTAGTGGCGAAAGCATAAATTTGACAATAAAGTATGAGACTTACAATATGTTGGACGACAAGAGGCAGGCAAAGACGCTTTTACTATGATATATGCAAAAAGTTTGGCATATCGGATTACATGAGTGTTAATCATGAGACGCCATGTGATATAAGGGATGAAGATATGGAACTGTTGAAGGAATGCGAAAAACGAGGGTTTATCCAAATAAGAAACAAACGGTAAATAATCATGGACATAGAGATTGAAAAGAAAATCGAACAATTGGAGTGGCAGCGTGACAATGCAATGCGCATACGCTGCCCGTTGGTGGCAAGGAAGTATCAGCGCATGATTGATGAACTTGCAAAAGAGAGCAGAAACAAGAATATGAACAAGGCAGAACAGACAAGGCAATGACTACCGACACGGCAAATCAGATAATCAACAAGTATGAGAGCCTTGTAGTTCTGTGCACCTACAACATATTGCTCACGAACGACATCTGTTGTGGGCAGGTTATCGAGTGTCTGCATGCGATGAAGAGAACGCCTTATTACAAACAGGCATTCAAGCGGTATTTGAATGATGCCGATAAGGCAAGAAAGGAATACGAGCGTACTGTAAACAGCGTTATCGGTTCAGACCGGAGCGAGTTTTTCGCCGACTGCAACGACAAGTATACGGAAGAAGTGAACAAGCACGTGGATATGTTGTATTGGCAATTCAAGCAGGTTCTTGACGATAACGGCATATCCCATTCCGCAGAGATTGCAAGGTTCGAGCTTGCAAGGACATTGTGTGATTACGCCTGCATCCAGTTTGACGAAAGGATTAAAGAACTTCGGAAGAAAGATGCACGGTTCAACGGGTTTACGTTGGAATATTTGAAGCTTTCCAATGTAGCAAGGGTGATGAACCTTGCTTCCGACAGTTTGAAAATCGGGAAAACGGTCAATATGAACACAGAGCGGTGTACAGCAGCGTTTGATGTGCTGGTAAGAAAGCTGTCGGATGCGGATAATATTGCCAACGCAATAAAAGTTTAGTGAGATGAAACCTATTTATAACCTTATAACCCTCCTCATGGACTGGCTTTCGGTAGAGGTCGGAGTGGATGAAGAGTGGTTCTGAATTATGGAAATGAAGAAAAGCGAATTGACACACGGCTCTCTGTTCAGCGGCATCGGTGGCCCGGAAATAGCTGCCGAGATAATGGGCTGGAAAAACGTGTTCCATTGTGAAATAAACCCGTTCGGGAGAAAAATACTTGATTATTGGTTTCCAAACAGCAAAAGTTATGAAGACATCACGAAAACAGATTTTACAGAGTGGCGGGGAAAAATCAATGTCCTCACCGGAGGTTTCCCCTGCCAGCCCTTTTCTTGTGCCGGACAGCGAAAGGGAGCGGAAGATGACCGCTACCTCTGGCCGGAAATGCTACGAGCGATACGGGAGATTCAGCCCGATTGGGTTGTTGGTGAAAACGTTGCTGGAATCCTCTCGATGGTACAACCCGGTAGTGAAACTGCGTTGGGACGTGAAGAATCTCTATTCGGAGAGGTTGACCGAAAAAGAATATTGCATCGGCAGGAATACGTCGTCGAAACAGTGTGTAACAACCTTGAACGTGAAGGATATTCCGTCCAACCGGTTGTTATTCCGGCTTGTGCCGTCGGAGCGCCGCACAGAAGAGACCGTGTCTTCTTTATTGCGAGAAGAATACAAGACAATAACAACAACATCGGGAGTGGATATACTTGTAGATTCGGAAGATTTTCCGTTTCTGAATCAATGGAAATGGAAGATAAACAATTCAGGGTATGTTTACAGAACAATCAGAGCGAAAGAAGATGGAAAGAAATGGAAGACTATCTTGATGCACAGATTGATTTGCTGTCCGAAGGAAAACGAGGAAGTGGACCATATCAACAGATGCAAAACGGACAACAGAAAGCAAAATCTTCGGATATTAGCTCATTGGGAAAATCTTCACAATCGGAAGAAAGGTTCAGGAGTAAGGAAACCGAAGGGACGGAACAAATGGCATGCGATAATCTATGTGAACAGGAAAAGGATTCACCTCGGATTTTTCGATACAAAAGAGGAGGCGATGAATGCAAGGTTGAATGCGGAGAGAAAATTGTTGCCCACCGTGCAGACGCAGGACCTGAAAGTATGCAACGGGAATGGGGAAACAACATTCTATCCGGTAGAGCTGCTCCCAACTCCGATGTCTACCGACATACACCATGCAAAACGGGTGAAGGATTTGAAAAATGCAGGTGCAAAAACGATGGCGAGTCGAAGAAACGGAAGCAATCGTCCGAATGGACTAATGGATTTTCACGGAATGTTACCTACACCAACGGCAAGTTGCCACAATCCCGGAACGGCAAAGGACCGGAAAGACGGCAGTCCCCGGACATCAGAACTGAATCATTTGTGTGCCCGCCTGATTGGGAAAACTTCCCTACTCAATCCCCTGTTTGTAGCCGAGATGATGGGATTTCCACCAGATTGGACGGTATTGCCTTTTCAAAGTGGCGGCAGGAATCGATAAAGGCATACGGCAATGCGATTTCACCACAGGTTATATATGAAATTTTTAGAGCAATAAATATTGTAGAAAATGGAAGAATGGAAAACTATTGAAGGTTATAATGGAAGATATGAAGTCAGTAGTCATGGACGTATTAGAAGCGTCAGCATGTTTTTAGGGAATCATATATATCATGGAAAGGTTTTATCTCCCACAATAGCGACAAATGGATATTTAAAAGTTAATTTAATATTAAGAGGGAAAAAGAAGACTTGTTTGGTGCATAGGCTTGTCGCGAAAGCGTTTATAGAAAATAGAAAAAATCTACCACAAGTAAACCATAAAGATGAAATAAAAACCAATAATAATGTTGACAATCTCGAATGGTGTAGCGAATCGTATAATTGTAACTACGGTAAAAGGAATTTTTTATTGATAGAGAAAACAAGGAAGCCTGTATTGCAATTATCGGTTGATGGGAGTTTGATAAACAGATTTGAAGTTTTAAATGACGCCTCCCGAATCACTGGGATAAATGCCGCACATATTTGTGATGTATGTAAAGGGAAAAGGAAATTAGCTGGTGGATATGTATGGAAATACGCCACAAGTAATGTATGAGATATTTCTGGCAATAGAATCTATAGAAAAAGGCAAATAGTATGAACATCCATCAGACAGTCCCCCGCTCCGATTGCACCTCTTTCGCGAAATGTGGCAAGCATTCCCTTGCTTATTGCCGGAAGTACGGTGCATCCGAATGCGGTCCGTGCGAGATAGTGAAGCGGAAACCGAGGAACCGGGTGATGGTGGACGGTGTAGAACGCAAGGTGTGCAGCCGCTGCAAAAGACCGCTTTTGCTATCCTGCTTCTACGATAGAACGATTCACCGCAACGGAAAGGCGTATCACATCAAGACATCATGGTGCAAAATGTGTGTTTCGGAAGACAATCGGGAACGGAATAAAAGAAATAGAGTAAATGGATAAGAAAGAACAACAATCAATAGACTTCCTTCGAAGTATATATCAGGATAAGCCTCTAAATCTTGGCTTTTCAGGTGGAAAAGATAGCGTCGTCATACTTGACCTTGCCGAACGTGCGGGCATTGTATATGATGCAATATATGCCAATACTACAGTAGACCCACCCGGAACAATCAACTTTATAAAGAAAAACTATCCACAAGTTCAGATAATGCACCCAAAGAAATCTTTCTTTAAGCTGATTGAACACTTTAAAGTATGAAGAAAATAATTATCATTTTGGCAACAGTTGCACTATTCGGGTGCAATAACCCTGGAGAATACCCTATAGAACACCGTACAAGTGAGGGAAGCGTGACTTATCTCAATGATAGTATAGTGATTATCCGTACCCATAAAAAGGGGCTTGACAACTACGAAACGAAGATTATTAATTTGAAAAGACAATAGCCATGACCGAAGAACTTGTAACATTAGAGACAGCGAAGCTGCTGAAAGAGAAAGGGTTTAATGAGTATTGTAAAGATATTATTAGGGAAGATAATGGTCGGATGATGCAATCTGTGTTCCGAACCAATAAGGACTTGCCTAAAGGTGCATATTCTCGTCCAACTCAGTCGATTGCTGCTAAGTGGCTGCGTGAAATAAGAGGTGTATATGTATATGTAGAACCTGTTATTGGAAAAAGATGGAAGCTTTCTTTTTGTGATTTCAATGTTCCAACAGAAGAAAGCGACTGGATGGAGAACGAAATAAACAAAGGGAATGGCTATAAAGTATATGTCACCTACGAGGAAGCACTGGAAGCCGGGATACAAGAAGCATTAAAACTTATATGAGAATGGACCCTGTTGTAAATGATGCTTATAGGCTTAGAAAACTTTTAGAAAAAGCAACGGGGCTAAAAGTATATAAGTCGGAACTAATAGCCAACTATTTTAATGGCTATCTAAGTATAGTACAAGAGTATAAGAATGAAACCAATCCGCACATTACAGTAGCACAAGGTAGCTGGTCGATAGAAAACGGTGGGGAGTATAAAATTTCACTCTATACACCTACAATCGTTATTAAAGACAAGAAGATGTTTAATACTCGTTTTGTAAAAGATGTAGCCTATAAGATAGTGGAAGCATTAAATGATGAATTTGGAGAAGATAATTGGAATACGTGCAATGAGGAGCAAAAGTGTTGGCTTCCCATGTCTCGAAACTCGTTCTATTTACAAATCCCAAATTTTGAAAAATATTAAAACTTATATGATTATGAAAGCAAACCTAATATTTTTTCTTGCGATATTCATCGTATCAGCATTATTCATCGGTCATTTCCGACTGACATTCTCGCCGTTCAGTGTATCCTTTCCCTATTGGCATAGGGCTGTAGGAGTTGTTCTTATCGTTGTAGGATGCTTGGTCTACAACATAGGTGAGCATGTATCCGGTTACAAGAAAGGACTGGATGAAGGTATGGAGATTGTTTTGAAAGAGTTAAAAAAAAGATACAATGAAGAAGATAATGTTCAATGATAAATATAGCCTAACCCAGGCTGTATTGGATGGTCGGAAGACTATGACGAGAAGAATTTCAAAAGAACAAATACGCAATAGTGTATTTTGGAAGAGTGGTTATGAGAGTATTCATGGATATGAAATAAAGCCTATATACAAAATTAGCGAACTTGTCGCCATTGCACAATGTTATGAAAGTTTAGGGATGAATCCCGAAATTGCACTTAATGATAGGGACGGAATAGGATTTTATACTAAAACTAAATTCGCACCCGGTTGGAAAAATAAAATGTTTGTCCGCGCTGACCTCATGCTTCATCACATCCGTATTACCAACATCAAGATAGAACGGTTGCAAGACATTTCCGATGAAGATTGCCTGCGTGAGGGCGTTGAACTGAACACTCGCCAATATGAATATGATGGAACAAAAAAATATTGCGTCTGTGGATTGGGACATTGGCGAGCGATTGGCTGCACCGACTTTGATACCCCTCGTGAAGCCTTTGCCGCCCTCATAGATAAAGTCTCCGGCAAAGGTACATGGGAATCCAATCCCTATGTATTCGTTTATGAATTTGAACTGATTGATTAAAAACGAGAAAAAGTATTGATTATGAAACGTGAAATAAAATTCAGAGGAAAAAGCACTGATACGGGGAAATGGATATATGGATTTCTCTCTTTTTTCTATACTGCCGGAAGGGACGAAAACGGACTTATCCTCACAGACAAGGCAAAGATATATTCTCCGGAAGACTGCCGGTGCGATGACGTATGGGCTGAAACTGTTGGTCAGTTCACGGGAGTTAAATACAATGATAGAGAAATATATGAGCATGATTTGGTTGAATGCGCTGGTGTACTATGTGAAGTAGTGTATAGTGATAAAATCGGTTCTTTTGTGCTATTAGAAGTTCTGTCTCAAAATCTTGGAAATAAGCCAATAGGACAAATGATAGATATGTTCGGGATTAGATATGTAGGTAATATTTACGACAGCCCGGAGTTATTGAAATAAAACAACCATGAGTAAATACATGAATTGGGAACTCTACGATAAACCACCTGAGGGTTTCTCCATTGACAAGCATACTGGTTCTCCTTTGACCGGATACGACTTTTACACAAACGGGAAAAGCGTCTTAAACGGAGGAGTAAGAATTCTTGTAAAATCTCTGAATGTTCATGTTAACAACATAGCAGACAACCATCACCCCGTGAAAAAATTCATCCCCAATAACAAAGAACCCAAGCATGACCCGATGATTAACCGTGATGTGCGTCAACGGGTAAATGTCTTTGCACGCGAGAGGTTTAAAGTAAAGCTGCTACAAGAAATAGAATTTGATTTAATGGTGTGTCAACTCGAAGGCTGGAGCATGGGAAGCTACGTCAATGAGCTTAAGCAATTGATTGATGATGTTTATCGGAGAATGGTTAAGACAAAGAAAAGGAACACAGAGACTACCAGTAACCCAAAACTTGAATTTAAAGATGAATGAATTATATATACCTCCACAGCGATTAAACCGCAACCCTATTAACGGGCGGTTTTTAAAAGGAGGTATCCCTCATAACAAGGGAAAGAAATGGGATGATTACATCCCTTCGCATAAAAGGGAAAGTATGATTAAAGGATTAGCCTTAGGGAGAACGGGAAACCCTAATATAGCGGGCTGCAATGCAAAGAAAGTAGTAGCTATAAAAAGCGGACGGTTACAAGGTGTTTTCCAGTCCTCTAACGATGCGGAACGAAAGACCGGCATCTGTGCCCGTAATATCAGGAATTGCTGTTCCGGAAAGCGTAAACACGCTGGCGGCTATCAATGGTTTTGGGAAAGCGATAATAGTTGGTGTGAATTAGTTAACAAAAATATATGAGTAAACTATACAAAATAACTCTCTTCGGTAAATCATTCATTATAGGATGGTTCAGCCATGCGGACAAGTGGTATCATAAATTTAGTATAATAAAATAATGGATATAACAGAATTAAAAATCGGTGACCGGGTGAGAATAAAACTCCCGTCACCACAAGGAGAGAGACTTTCCATACCCATGCAGGTAATAGGGCTGCTTTCTAGTTTCAACAATCCAAGCCCTAAAGATACGGTATATCTTGACTTTGAAGGGAATGAGGGAGATATATGGGAAGAAGAAGTACAAAATTTAGTGTTTTCAGACAATGAAGAGAAGTCATGAGAAAAGCAGACAGAATAATCAGAGACAGACACTCCCGCATCCCGGACAAATACAAGAAGATTGACACTACGGTCAACGGGGATGTAGAAAGCCTTGCCGAACAACACAAGGAAGTGGAAAGAAGGCTATTCCCTCTACGCCTTAACAAGACCACTGTTATTTACGTCACAAAAGACAAACAAAATGAAGCATATGCAGCGAAGGCGCGTAAACGGATGGGGATAGCAGAACCGAAGAAAACATTTGTCGACCCGCTTTCGGAAGAAAACATTACCAAGTTGTACAAGGAAGAAAATATACAGCCCCGCAGAATGGCAGAGATGCTGAATGTAAGTGTAAGGACGATATATCTAAGATTGGCTAAGTATGGACTTACAAAAGTTAAATGCAGATAACATGAAAGAGAATAATATTTTAAACAAAGAGATTTATGCAGAGGCTATGATAGCAGCCTCTAAGGTTGATTTCCTTGAAAGCAAGGATGAGATTAAGATGTATGCCACTTCGCTGTATAACGCAGTAATGTGGGGCAGAAATCATACGGTTAAAGCAAAAGAATTAGAGACACCAAGCTAATACCCTCACCAAAACGGCAAGCGGTATAACCCAATGGAGAACTCGTTCAAAGCGTTCTAAACGTTCCATTGGATAACCCGGAAAAGGCGGCAATAGTCCATGTAAAGGACATTGTCCGCCAATTCAAGCAGTTCATCTATGTAATCCCTTTTTCGCATCACGTTCAAGTTTTCTACGTTGTTGGCGGTTTATACCATTTGCTATGGCAAGGCTGTTCAGCGTCTCTTTCTGTTCGGGAGAAAGCATGTTATATACTTCTTCCCGTGATTTGCCTGATAAAATGGCTTGTACTATTTTCCACATAAGCTACGTCTACAATGTTCACACAAAAATTTCTTCGCTACCGGGAACATCTTCTGTCCCACATATCCGCTAAGGTACTGCGCCTCTTCCCCGTATGGGTCGATGTCGAACGCCCGTGAGATATGCCGGCATAGGTGCCCCTTTTCATGGTCGAAAGAGTTTTGAAACTCTGCCGGGGAAGAAGTAAGGGCTATAACCATTACGGTTTGCCTGTTTCGGATATTGGAGTAAGTGATACCCGTATTCAGATTGCAGGAGCGCATGTTCTTATAGGCATTCACCAAATCCAGCCCCCTGCATCCAACCCGCCGAAGGTCGGCGATGATACGGTCGGTATAATAGCAGTCCACCGCATAATATACCCTTACTTCCCAATCATAATCCGGTATGTAAAATTCCTGTATTATCATAGGCTACATCATCTGTTCCCACATGATAGGATTGCCGGAGCCTATGCAGTCAGCATAGAACCGCGTGAAAGGCATTCCATTGTAAGCGTCCACATCATCTATGTAATCCTTAATGAACAATGCGAGATGGGCTTCGTCAGTGATAGAACTTTTGTAGTAATCCGACTTCGCCATGTTTGCCACGTAAACGCTGTCGTACCCTGCATCCTTCTCCAGGTTTACACTGTACTTTTTCAGAAGCTCCTCTACCTGCTCTTTGCTGATTGGTTCAAGTTTTTCCTCCTTGCCCGTAGATTTGTTTTCCATCTTCATGCGGGAAACAGCCCATAGGCACATCTTCTTGCTGAAATGCCATCCGTACTGGCTGAGATAGTCAGCCATTGCAGGCGGTATTCTGTCGTATGTATCTAATCTTTGTTTCATATTTTCCTGATTTTAAGTGATTGGCAAAAGAGGGGAATAATCCCCTCTCCATTACATGAACTCTCCGTTGGCGCGTCTGCGTCTGCGTTCGCCCATATCATCACCGTAAGGCTGTGAATCGCGGCGTTCGTTGTAAACCGGATATTCCGGGAAGTAACCCGGCATACGACGTTCTCCCATATCCGAGCCGCCGCTATAGCTTCCACCGCGTGAACCACCGCTGTTACGATAGCCCATTTCACCGCCCTGCATCTCACGCATGGCTTTCTCGTAACCATGACGACAACCCTCTCTATAGGCTTCTTCCATAGGATTACCGCCTCTCATACCGAAGTCACGGTCATATTCTCCGCGTCCTTCTTCCAATATTTCCCACATTCCCATATTATTTCTTTGTTTTAGATGTTTCAGCAACTCCGAGCTGTTCCATAAGCCGTTTGTTCAAATCCATAAGGTCGGACATATTTTTGCTCATTTCTGCCATTTGCCCTTTCAGAGAGGATATTTCCTGTTCCTGACGTTGTTTCTCTGCAAATTCGGGGTTCAAGAGCGTCAGCATCTTGTCACATCCCGCAATGACGGAATTGTGGAAGTCCATGCTGTTGATGATGTCTATGCTTTTCTGTTTCATAGAAGCGACCTCGTTATTCATCGCATCACGAGAGCATGACACTACGATATTGCCGTTCTGTCCGAAGTCGGCTATATCCATGCCGGCAGGTAGATTTTGGAAAGTCGTGTTCTGCCCGTTGATACAGACAACGACATCCACAACCATTTCCATTTGGGGCAACTGTCCCATAGGGGATGCTATAGGATATTTCGGCTTAGGAGCGGAAACGCTGACTACCGGACCGTATTCGATAAACGGGTTAGCATCCTTATGAAGTATATACAACTGGTTATTGGTACGAAGTGATTGAAACATATTGGTTTGATTTTAAAGGGGTGTGGCTATTCCCATTTTGGAAATAACCACAAAGCCCCATGTTAACTACTTGCTCTTTTGAGCGGTTGCTTCTGCTGTCGGAGTCGGTGTCGATGCGGTTGTCGGACGATACCCACCGTTAACAAGGAACAGTTCGTTGGTGTACTTGTTATAGTGGATTTCGTAGATACCCGTTCCGGCAAGGTTGCCGACAGTCACCGGCTCATTGTTGTAAGCCAGCAACGGTCTTGTATCCCCATTAGTCCCTATCAGTATCGGGAGTGTAGCAGTCGTACCGGCAGGTATCGCCTGGCGGAGACTGACATAGAAACCGCCTACATAGCTTCTGTTACGGAACGCATGGTTAGGCAGCTCTAAAGTCACGTTCTCCGTGCCGACCGTTACGGCTACCGTAGGAAGGGTATTGAAATTAGCCCTTCCAATAGTAGGGAACAAGAAAGGAAATCCTGTAAAAAAGTTAGGCCACATAATTACCCCCTTTCTTACCGGAATTAACCCCAGTAGTTGTTACAACCACAACCGCTACGCCCATACATTGCATCACCGGCGTAAGCACCGAAAGCCGCAGCACGAGCTATCTCAGGGTTAAATGCTTGCAATTGCGGGTATGGCACTGCTACCGTAGGTGGCATCTTGCATTTTATTCCATCGACATCGGACTGCAATGCCTGCAAGCCTGCTGCCAAAGGAGCAATCTGTTGTCCTACTGAATTCAGGATAGTAGCATTCTGGTTACGTTGGGAGATTTCAGCAGTCAAAGTGGCTTTTTCTGCTGTAAGAGCCGCAATCTTGTCCTGCAATGCCTGGTTCTGCATAGCGTCCAACTTCGCAAGGATAGCATTGGTATTGGCAGTCGCACCGTCACGCAATGAAAGGGCATTCTGATTGGCTGTGTTGACAAGCGCGTTGGTCTGATTGCACATCGCAAGCTGGTTCTCATAGCCCATTGTGGTGATGGCGTTCTGAGTCTTGCAGCAACAATCTGCAATCTGAGTAAGAACAGCCTGATTTCCGGACTGGAATGCGTTGATGATTTGCTGGCTTGACATGCCCACCTGATTTCCTACATTGGCGATAAGTCCCTGGATGTTGCACAGGGCGCTCTGTAACTGTTGGGTAGAGCAGTTCAAAGAAGAAGCAAGCTGGTTGATGGCATTGCCATTGCCCTGAATGGCTGACATCAGGTATTCACGACCGACATCACCGTTAAGCTCAGCAGGCAGACCGCCACCATTGCCAAAGCGGTTGCCGAAGCCGTTGCCGCCCCAACAGAACCACAAAAGGATAATCCAGATGAACCACCACGAGCCGCCCCATTGGTCTTGGCTGCCACGTCCCTGGTTCAGTAAAGCGAGAAGTCCGGGGTCTACACCCTTGCTTCCCATCAAGTTGGGCAACATAGCCATGATGTCGAATTTGCTTCCGCCACCATTTCCGTTGTTCCCGTCTTGATTGAAGACATACGTTCTTTCCATAGAGATTTATATTTTGTATTACGGTCAAAATCAACCGCATCACAAAAGTATAAATACCGATACTGCCATGAAATCAGTTGTTTCCCAACGCTTTCCTAATGTTTTCCCAATATATTCTCAACATTTTCCCGCCTTCCATACGTTCCTGGAAATTGGAAATCATGTAGTTTATCGCGCGTTTGGTCTTGTGGATTTTAGGAGCTATCTGTGAAGGGTACATTCCCCTTTCGACAAGCAACTGTACAAGCAAATAGCGGGCGTCTACGGTTTCCGTATCCTTATCCGAAGATAGTATTCGGCTGGCGGGTATTTCGGTCTCCTGCGCCACGAGATTGATTGTTTCGGCAAAGATTTCTGACTTACACATAGTTTTTCTGAATTTTATATTTATCTTTGCCCTGCCACATAAAATATTTGATTATATACGAACAAAGCATAAGATACTGTGTTGAAGATATTAAAGCCTCCAACGTGCGGTGTCTTATGCTTTTTCAAATTTTTATGTGGCAATAATTATTTGAACGTTGGGGGCTTTCTTTTTACTCTAAGCCCCGAAAGAGTGTCAGCTACAAGCCAACTTCTACATCGTTAATTTCTTTCTTACCATACAAATAGATTATAACTTATTCCTGCGCCTACGTACATGCCGCCCGGATACCCATACCCAGCCTGCAACCCTAATCCCCAACGCTTCTTCTTCGGTTTGATGGGAACCGGATGATAGATGTCATTCGTTACCGTCTGATAAACCGTCCTCGGATACACAGTCATACTATCCAGCCGTGGGTCTACATATCCACTCACCACCGCACGATACAGGCTATCTTCATACACAACCCGTTTGCGATGAAGCAAGGTATCACCTATACGTACTGTGTCATTCGGCAATATCTGCCAAAAGACAGCTATCGGCGAGGAGATAAGAACCGTATCAAGTTTGACAACCGTCTGTATCTTCGTCTCGGTGCGGATTTCTGCCGGCAAAGGCTCGAACGGGCGGAACCACGCCGCCACACAAGCGATGGCCAGCAATACAACTAATAGCCAGGGTAGATTTTTCATGACCTCAACAAATAATGATTTACAACCATACCTGCACATATTGCGGCAACTCCATACAGCAAGTCTATTTTGTTCCACTTGCCGTTATAGTAGTGGCAACGGTCGCTGTTCTCCTTGATAAAGAGCATCAGCAGTGCAGTGCTGCCACCGAATACTATGGCGGTGGATAGACAGACCACCGCACCTAAGATGTTATTTTTCATACCATAAATAATTAGTAAAACACTATACCGTAGCTCCATTGGCATCTACCCATGAAGAACCGTTCCACCATATAGGTTTACGCAGGGTCACATCAAAAAATTGAAAACCATTATCTGCATTGCCAGGACGTTGTGAAGTAACTCCTACATTTAAATATGGAATTGCGAGAAAATCAGTAAGCGGACTTTTTAAATTCCCACTCGTTGAGACCAAGACTCCCTGATTGTAAAAGAAATGCGGGTATAAAGTTTTGTCCGGTATATCGTCCTTTACAGGTTTCCACAGCAATACCGATGTCTTCATGCTCGACCAGGTAGAATCATGTTCACCGATTAGCGCACAGTCTGAAAAATCCTGAAACGATAAGGTTTCAACGTCATTAACCGAACTGAATCCAACAACAACTTCTTTTTTCCCGTTAGGTGACTCTCTGTATACCTCAAACCCATAGTTCTTACCTGGGTTTATATAGAAATATGGCGTTTTCTCTTTATCACTATCAGTAATATCTATATTAAGAACACGTTTGGCAATAGGTATATTTTCTCCACACAACAGATATATTGTATATTTATAACTTCCATTTTCCCTATTATTAATAATGTTACCGGTATCCCTTAATTCAATATTTCCTTTGTTAAAAGCGTCCATAATATACTGACGCATTCCTAATGAAGTCGTTCTATTATAATTATAATAACAGGCTTTGTACCAATTTGTATCAACCAATGTTCCCCCTATTCTACAGTTGAGAAATACGCAATTCATATCCACAATATCAGTATTATTCAAAAACTCAGGCATTGTCATATCTCCGGCTTTATCCCATAACCCTCTAAAATAACAACCAATATATGTTACGCCTTGATTTTCACTTAATATCCTGCTATTCATATAAAAATAGCAGCCTATAAAGTTGGCTTGAATGAGACCTCCACTACCTTCAATTGTAACTCCGCTGATTTCCCAGTGACAGCCGGTAAAATTAGCTTTGATTTTTTGAGTTAATGTTATATTGCTTTGAATGCAATTAATGAAGTTAGTATACAGTCCTTCTCTGAATGTACCTAACTTATAATCAAAAGTCTTTTTTTCATTATACCCTCTAAATTCATTTACCGAATTAAATATCCAAGCATCTCCCGCTAACCCTTGTCCCTCATTCATTTTGGATATAGTACCATCCCTTAACACCACATTTATAGCATCAAGCCGGTATGTTACATCTGAATAGGTGTCCTCCCATGAATAATAAATGACATTATGCCAACGCATGACATCAATATATCTATCAGCCAATGCCAGTATATAAGGAACCCGCCTTATATTCATATTATCCAAATGTACAGGAACCCCACTGATTATGACAGGAATTTGCCAATTACGGTATTTCGTATCGCTGCCTTTAGACATGATAAATCCTTCTTTGATTGAAAGCCCGATAGAAGAGTATGCCGATCTCCAATCATTTATTCCATCATTCATGTTTATGACAATATGGAAATCTATGAAAGAAGACATATTCATGTCAATCGACAATTCATTCAAAATCTTTGCATCTATGTCTTTGGTAAACAGATAAGTCTTCTTATTGGAACATCTTATACTGCGACATATCCGCACGATTGCATTAAATGCATCAGAGCTGTCTGTTTTACCGTCGTTGGACGCGCCAAACCATTCCGGCATTAAGTATTTGTTTTCTACATTCCCTTTGATATTCAACGCATTTAAAAAACGCCCCCCATTAAATTTTAGAATACACCCTTCAGGAATGCTTATCTCAGCGCCATCCAAATCAAAATCATACCTGATTTCGTATATAGTATCAGGCTGATTTATCATTTCCTGGGTAAGAATATTCTTTCCACCAACAATATTCCTACGCAATATCTTATACCCCTTGCCGCTGAATCTGTCAGGACTAAAAGGGCGGTCGGCAAATTTTAAAACACTTAAGTTTTCCCCTTTGTCTACAGACACAAGGTCTTCGTCATCCGCAAGACCGGAACTAATGAAACTCTTTAGGGCGTTAGGGGTGATAGAACCGTTTTCTCTGTCTTCTTGAAATGGAAACTGCTCATTACCCGTCAAAACGTCTCTTTTGGGGAGTTGTCCAATTTGTTGTCCTTTTTCTGTTTTCTCTTCCATACTACTATTTATTTTTACTTGTAAGCAATATCGGCTTTCCGTTAGTCAACAACAATGGGGCGTCATTGGCTAATAATAAAGCCCCTCCGTCAGGAAATGGGTGTGGTTTATTCCCGCCAGCACCGGGAAACCCTATGGTAAGTATGCTGATTACGGGAATGCCGATTATAGGAATGCTGATGTTGAGGATAGTGATTGGTTTCATAAGGCTATCCCTCTTTAATCATTTTCGCTTCTGACACTTTCGTAGCACTTCTTATTGTAATTTCCATACCTGCCGCTATACCAATAAGACGAAATATCACATTGGAAGGACCTAAGGCTTGATTGGCATTTGGGGAAAGCGGGATAGGATTCATGCCCTCGATATTGGCAAATACAGTCACCATTCCGCCCTTGTTCTTTATCTGTATGGTAACGGGATTACCGTCACTGACAAACGTTGCGTAATACGCTGTTTTGCCTTCTTCTTTTTGAAATGATAAAACTTCTGCTGCCATGATGTTTACTTTTTAGAGTTATTCAAATAGTTCACAATTCCCTGCACATGCAAGTCCACTATTGCCCGCTTCCCCTCTTCCGATAATAGGAAATCAACATCTTCCTTATTGTCTTGGAATAGGTTCTCTGTAAGGACTGCCGGGCACTTCGTGTGCTTCAAGATGTAGAACCCGCTTTCCTTATCAGGGTCGCCATCCGTCATATCCTTGCGTATCTTCATACCCGGCAAAAGTCGTTCGGCTGCCACATATAAGCTATCAGCTAATTTATCGGCTTTCGTCTGACCTGTCGAAGTCCACGCTTCCCAACCACGTGCCTGCATCCATTCAGAGCCGCTTCCCGCTGCATTACAGTGGATAGATACGAGGATTGTGTCACTTGCCTTGTATTCGTTCGCCCTACGGCAACGCTCCGATAAGGGAACGTCTATTTCCTCTTTGACGATACGTTCTGCGTCAACACCTTGTTTGCGCAATTCGGCTTCCAAACGTATGGCAATCTCACGGGCATACGCATACTCTTTCAATCTTCCGTCCGGTGAACACTTGCCCGGAGTGTTACTTCCGTGTCCGTTGTCAATCAATACTTTCATTCTGCGCGTCCTCCTTGAAATATTTGTCATAAACTAAACGAGCCACCCATCCGGCAACAACACCGACACCGAATGATACGACAGTAGTCAAGTTCACCCAAAACGGTGTGTAGTGCATGTAAAGCATAACTCCCACGATGATAGCGATAACAATCGCTGCGATAATCAGTTTCTTTTTCATTTTGTTACTCCTTATCTTTAGTTATTATTTCACTCATATCTTCTTTCTCGACATCGAGCACTTTCTTTCCGAACAATCCCAACGCTTTCAGTAAGTTGAAATTATATCCCTTTGGCTTCAAGATATTGCTTATGATAGAGCAGAACTCTATGAAGCAGACAAACAAGCATGAATACACATCAATATTCCATTTATTGCCGGAAGCAATATTTATCATCACCACCATACAAACAAAGGCAAAGTATGTCACCATTTTACCCATAGTACGGCGCACAGCACTTGAAAACCGAAATTCTTCACCCAATAGCAGGCATTTCCTTATCCCGAACATCAAATCGCATACAACGACTGAAAATGTTACTATCAGCCACGGTATCATGTGTTCCAATGACTGTGCAATAAAACTACTTGCTATTACCGAGAAACCACCCGGTATGCTTTGGGTAATAATGTTATTCTTCATCTTATCGTTATTTGTCAATTATTCCTATCTTTGTGTCTCTTATCAAATAAGCGAACTACTGTCATTCCGTTTTGCTCGTGAGAGTAGGACGGGATTTTCATATCTTGCCGTAGTATCTGAACCATGCACCCCATTTACGTTCTTTCAAGTAGTTCGGATTATCCTGGTTGAGTTTGGCTTCCATTTCAAATGCGCTCGCACGGTAAGCGTTATTGTTTACCTTACCGCCGCCAATCTTGTTGTCTGTAAACAGGTGGTACACGAAGCTCACAAACCATTCTGTCAAATAAAGAATGTAGTAGAATAGTGGGATAAGGAGCAACCACCACGCACTGACATGGAACGCCAGCAATACGGATGGGATAGCCGCTATCTCCATACACTCGAAGAACTGTTTCTGATGTGTCCGTTCATGGCGTATGGTTGTTTCGGACAACTCTTTCAGCTTCGTAAGGATGAAGCCGAAGAGCATTATAGTTGTGTAGCTGCCAAATAGGATAAGTTTGGCGAGCCGGCTGTTTAAAAAGATTAGTTTCATCATATTTTGTCAAATATTATAAAGGCTAGATAAAATCCTATATTCATAGGCATATTTATGTCAATAAGATTAGTTCCTATTTTTTTATCATAGCTTGTTGTCTCTCCCATATGAAGTATTGTTAAAATATAAATATCCTCATTGGACTGTAATTTTACATGCGCGTTTCCGCTGTATGAATACCACAAGATGTGCTGTTTGGGAATGATAGTAACATCATCATTCCTTGTTAAAGTCAACTCTTTGCTGCTAAGGTTAGCAACTAATACGCTTGTTGTATTGGATGCATTAAAATCCGGTGCAATGGTAATCTCCTTTAGTAAATTTGCTACTCCCCCAGCCATGATTTGACTACTACCCACAAACAGCCCAGCTCCAGCCGAGCCAACTCTAAGATTACTGTTTTCGTTACTCATAATTGTTGTTTTAATCGGTTACACAATATGCTGTATTGGCATCCTTAGAGCCAATAGCCTCGTACTCGGCAGCGGTTTTCTTGGTGAGGGTGGTGAGGTTGTCGGAAACGAGTATATCTTCTATAGAAGCAACACAGTCTTCATCATTGGGCATTAGTTTAAATCCCATACGCTTGGAAACAGGACCGTTATTAGTATAATAACTGATATTGCATTGCAAGTTATATTCTTCAGTTTTAGGGTTGTGAAAAGAGTAAATGCTACTAAGTTCAATACAATTATCTTTGCTATTATAACTGTGAAAATAATACTTGGTGTGGTTCGCTATAATATCCTGGATTATTTCTTTCAGATTATCAACCGAACCAAAGATGGTGTTTATAAGGTCTATTGCTTCCCTGTCTCTTTCGTTTTTATTGGTAACAAGATAAGTGCCCACAGAAACGTTAATAACCTTACCATAATTGATATTATCCGCATACTTCTTCGTTGCAGGCTGATAGTCCGAGGTTGGGGTGAAACTTTCACTGTTGGTTTTGGTGAGGACGTCAGATTTTGCAGGAACTTCCGCCCAATCCCCATTCTTACGACCGTATGCCTTTCCATCAGTTGGTGCCTCGTCCATGCCGCCAATCTTCCCCTGACTTACCCATTCGCCGTTCACCCATGCGTAGTAATCATAAGGAGCTTCCGTACCTACAGCCATGAACCCGTCAACTGCCGAACCATCGGGAACAGCGGATTTCAAGGCTTCAAGGGTGGCGTATTCGCCGGCTACACGGAAAGAGCCTCCCGGTTCACCCTTGCAATAAATATCCGTCCTGTCGAAGCTTTCCGTATCCTTGTTATACACATAGACATAGTGGTCTTTGCCGATGTATGTCGGATTGTTGGCAACCTTTTCGGCATTTAGGGCGGCTGTATTAGCGGCGGTGGCTTTTTCTTCGGCGGTTACAGCAGCATTATTTGCGTTACTGGTCGCTTCCTCGGATTTTTTAATTGCATTAACGACATCCTGATAAGCGGTCTGAATATCTTCCAAGCTAACCTTTACACTGGTCTTGATACCATCTATGATTTTGTAACCAATGGTATATAATCCCTTTAGGCTATCGGCAAGAGGCAACTCTGATATTTTCTTCTTTATTAACGGCATAATGTTATATCAATAAAAAAGCCTTGAGCACAACGTATGGGTACGTTAGCTCAAAGGCTTGTGTATTCTATGCTACTATTCTTAAAAGTCTATTATCAAAGCTCCGTGCATCTTCACACAGTTTATGCAACCACATTGATAATTTTCTAAATAACATACCCATTTCTCTGTTTTTCACAAAATTAGTTCAGAGAAACAGACTTGCCATTTTTTTACATCGCAGATAACGAACAATTGGTAAAAGGTTTGTTATTTGCAGGTTTACAACTCCTCATGCATATGTTTGAATACACTCCAATAAGTATAACCATTCTTTTTAAAGCCAACTATTTCCCCGGAATCCATTCCTACATTAATTGAAAGCGATGAAACCGGATTCAACGCATCACCGTTAGGAGCTATAAGCACGCTGGAATTAGCTGTTTCTAGCCGTATTTGTATAATAACCCTTGTAAACAAGGGTACCACCCAACGAATTACACGTGAATAATCACCTTCAATTTCCGGCAACACTAAATGAGCGCTTTTTGTAATAAGGCTTCCGCTATCAATATCAATACCATTAGATATTTTAAGATATTCGGCATTGAGATGGATAATACCTGATAAATCCACATCAGTACCTATTAATTTACCGTCATGAAGTACCCTGAAAGGAGCTTTTCCCCTATTTGTTTCATTGGCTCCAGCCCATATACGTACATCAGAACCGGAATTTCCCTCACCGGACATACCGGCATTAATACCATCGTCATTACCGATACCGACCAAACCGGAAATAAGACCATTCAAAAACCTGATACGTCCGGCTATCTCATTCGTTACCAAATCAAAATAAGTCTTACCATCAGAAGAAACTATCTTATCCGTAGTTATTCGTCCGGGCAATATCTCCGTAAATCCGTACAAAGTGGCAAAGCTTCTCTCCTCGTTATTCTCACTGTTAAGGATACCGACAAGCAGATGATAATATCCGTCTATCTGTTCCAACGCAATAGCAGTTTCACTCAAAAGGAATATCCCTGATTGGTTATCCTTACTACACTTGGCATATAAATAGAATTTCTTTTCCGGATTGACAAGTGAGGGGGAATTGTATTCCGCCATATCCCAATACTTGTAATCACCGGCTGCATGAGCATTGGATAAGGTCTTAATCCCTAATGTCATGTGCTGGATGATACCTGCCGGAACGTTCAGAACCTTTGTACTCGGATTATAACTAATATCATGGTTGACTACCACCGGGTCGGTCTTGGAGTTCACGAAACGGAACTGGAGGCTTTCATCACCAACGAGCATCTGCATCGTGGCAACCGTTATCGGGTTGATTGCACCGGAAAAGTTTAGCAGGCTGTCGGCAATCATTTCCATTGTCTCCTTTGCATCACGATAGTAACGCTTGGTGAATTGAAGTGCCTTCTTGTGGTTCTCCTCAACCTGCACCTCGTTCGTTTCTATCTTATTAAGTTCACTGGCAACGGATGTACCTACCGGAGTGTTGGACAGTTCTATTTCGGGGCTGTACGGGTTATTTACAAACCGTTTGATACCTACCATACGGATAAGAGAGCCTTCGGGATGGAACTGATTGTCCGTAAAGTTCACGAAACCACCCAATACGATTTTACCGCCAACCTGTAACCAACGTTTCTTTGCCCAAATGCCATCCAATGTACCAGTAAAAGTGAACATCTTGTTTTCATGTTCGTAGAGATACTTGACGGCTTCCCGGAACACATCCCATGATGCGCCCGTTCTTGTAGCATTGTCACTGATATAGGCTTCGGGCAACTGGATACCGAACACTGCGTATTTGTCGCCAACTTCCGGCATCCATACGCCACCGTCCGGCATGGTGATACCGTCTATCTCCTGCGGGATTATCTCGAATTTACGCCCTACATGGGTGTACCTCACTTCAAATTCTTTACCGGAAAGCATGCCGGACTGAAAGATAACAGTCATCTTCTCACCCTCGATAAGACAATCCTTAAAATTGAGGTTATCGGGAATATCATTATCGTAAAAATCATAGAAATGCTTCTTCGTATCTACTGTTCTAACCTCACTAACCTTTCCCACGCGTGACGGGTAAATCTCTGTGCAATCCAGGCTATCCTCTTTGGCAGTGGTTAGCTCATGGTCGGCACGCATAACGGCCGTACCGTATTCGTCAGTCTTATAAGTTCGGGAGATAGCAGCGTTGAAACCGTCCTCTCCATCGAAGTGCGTACCGTCATAACGAATGGTCTGTGATTTGGGCATCAGCAATTCTTTCGCACCGTATTTTGAATAATCTATGTTTCTATCAGTCGTTTCTACAAGGATAATTTCAGGCGGAATGTCACCGCTTTCCCGTCCTACACCAGTTTTAAAGCCATGTCCTTTACCATAAGAAAGAGTAAGGGGATTATCCTTGTTGTATTCGACTTTCTTTAGGTGTACAGTCTTTGTATGCACACCCTCTATAACAGCTTCCGTAATCTGATATTCTGTTTCATAAATTTCTGCCAGTTGGCTTAAACCGTCCAAGCAATAGGTATGGTTGTAGTTAATCAGCTTTTCCGTACCATCTATACAGTCACCGATTACCCAGCCCGAAGAACGCCTGTTCAGATTATCGACAATTAGTTTGAGGTGTTCTTTAGGTTTGGCGGTATAAGGGAACTTGATACGGTTGTCTACCGTATTGCGTATCTTCCAAAGTTCCGTATCGGCTTTCGAGGTTTCAAGGATAAGCGTATAGTCGTAGTTCCTTTCTCCGTTCTTCTTGAAATTGCTGTCTTTCTTCAAGGAATAACGCTTGCCGTAGAACTCACACCATGAACCTACAGGGACATTCAGATAGCCCGGATAAGAGAAATACAGTGTAAGTGCATCTTCGCCCATTACAGCTTCATAGGAATAACTATTATCATCCGTCAGAAGCTCGATTGTTTCATTGCCGTTATGTAAAGTAATCATATTCTAATCTCCTAAATCAATAAAATATTTTTCATCTTCGGTTACTATAAGCTCCCCTGCTTCCGAAGCAAGCAAATATTCGGTATTTCCAAGTCGAAAGCTGGTAAATACAAGAGTTAGAGTAAACGCCCACCATATACCATCAATAGGATTAAAGCTGTCAGTTTTGCAGCTTTTGTAATAACATGGATAGTTTTCATTCCATTCGTCAACATAAAACATGCGCTCCGCGTCTTTATACTCGTATCCTTCGGCATCGGTCTTGGTGGATAGCCTAGTGAGGTCATACAAAAGAGCGTCACGGTTCCGCCAAAACGTATCGAAGTCCGGTGCACGCATTAAACATTTAAGGTTCACATCTTTCGTCTGGAACTTCACGTATTCACCGTCGTAGACAGCGCCATCCCGAGACTTGAAGTTCCGCAAGAAGTTCTTCTTCACAACCGGGGTTTTGAATATCTCCGCATTACTGCCTTTGAGAACGAGCACACCATAAGCGGACAAGTCCATATTATCTAGCTCGTAGCCTTTCGGTAGCGGAATGCTATTCACTGGTTCTTGATAAACATAACCATACGGACGCGGAAAGTCATTAACAAAAGTAAACTTGGAACGTTCGGTGTTACTATACATCTCAAAACTGTTCTGCGAGGATAACCTCAATCTAAATGTACGTCCCAACTGCGGAAAGTTGAAATCATGGTAGCCCATATCAGACAACAGGACTACGAAGTCATTATACCCCCACTCCGAAAAGAAGCCGAATTCAAGCGTGACGTCTTTCGTGTCAAGATGCATTTCCGAAAGGTCGAACTCTTTTCCATCCTCTTCCGGCCAATCGTTGCTGTCCGGGGTTTTAGAGGGTGAAAACGCTACCAATTCACCGTAATTACCCTGCATAGTGGCGACACCCAATTCAGTAAAGATGTTCTTATTGTCTATATAAAGTTGTCCTTTCATCGTTTAAGTGTTAACCCTTTAGTGTTTAATGTGTCAATACCGTTTTTCACGGCATACATGTATTCTCTCATTTCTACAAGATTAGACGTATAGTTATCAATGTTTGCCAAGTGGTTAAGAGCATCCCTGCTTTGGCTTTCAATTGCTTTAGCCGTTCTTTCTATATCCGTAGTTAATGAAATACCGGAAGAGGCATAGTTCAAAAGGCTGTCAATGCCATTAGCCATACGGTTGGCATTTTCGTTGATGGAGTATGTATGCCCTTGCATAACAGCCAACCGACCGTTGTTCTCGTCTACCGAATCTTGCGAAGCCGTAGCAATTCCCTTCTGTGAAGCTTCACGGGTGGAATCTGATTGCCAGCCAAAATCTTGCATCAGTTTATCACGTTCCGCAAGCAGGCTATTTGTAAGATTCTGTTGCATATTACGAAGTGCTTGTGCCTCGTCAGAAGTTATCCCATCTTTTCCATACTCAGCCCATGAATCATATAGTCTTTGAATTTGTTCTTTATATTTATTTGCAAGAAGAGACTGAAATATGGCTTTTTGAAGATGTTGCTCGAAATTATCGGCAAAATCCTCGTTGGTACTATCCAAATCAGAAAGTAAATCTGCATAACCACTTTTAAACTCATCGAAGCCTATTCCAGTAATAGCCTCTTTTTCTTTTTGTGCAATCTCGGTAAGTTGTTCTCCATAATCTACAATATTCTGCAAATAAGTAACAAAATCCTTGTTGACGGTATCAAGTACAGAAACCAGTTTTTCATCGGAAAGTATCTTTTCTATCTGTTCGGAAGACAAATCCCACAACTGATATTCCGCTGTAATCTTTTGCCCGACTAAACCTGAAATTCGTTGATAGTCCTCTTTGGACAATCTGTCATTTATACGGTATCCCAATGAGTGGGAACCGACACTTGCCCCGCTGGATGCAAGCTGCTTGATTAGTTGCCTTTGCCTGCTTATCTGGATATTTACAAGCTGTTCGGCTTCTTCTGCCGCTTTTATCGCCTCCGTTCCATAGTCGATGTCAATATAATCCATCTTCTTGGTTATAAGCTCATCCCAAATAGATATGAGATTTTCATATTGAGCTTTCATCTTTTCATAGCCGGAGTAGTCAGCGCCACCGAATCCTAACAATCCAGCTATTGTATTCCCAATTCCGGTTAAGACTCCAACACTTCCAGTTATGGCGGAGAACGGCTTGGTTAAATCAATACTTTCAAGAGCATTCATAGTCTGCCCAATGCCGTTCAATGTTTCAGCTACAGCTTCAGGTACTGCAACACCAAAATTCCCAAGCATGTCCACTATTTGGTTTCCAGCATTGACAATTTCCATACCTTGAGAGCCTATTGCATTTGCAGCCTTTGTTAATTTAGCTAGAACACCTTGCCTATCAGATTGAGCTTTAGAGAGTTTTTTTTCTGCTTCTTCTTGTGAAAGTAATTTTTTTACAAGTTTACCGGTTTCATCTTGGTACACTCCTGTTATCACTTCTCCTCCAGACATAACTAAGTTCAACTCGTTTTGGGCTTTTTTAACAGCATTTTGCGCTGTATTGTATTCAGACAAACCGGAATAAAGCTCTTTAAAAGGAGAACGCTTAGCTATTTTAAAGTCAATATTTTTCAAGGCATCTTGTAGTTCCTTTAAATCTTCTGGTCGCAAATCCTTTGCAGCAGCATTAATGTAATCTTTTAGTTTATCACGGAGAGATTTTAAAGCATCAGTTGTCTGCATATCTAAATCCCCAAACACATCAGCAAAATCAATTGATTTTTTAAATTCGGAAAAATCTAGTTCTCTCAATTGAGCTTCAAGATCTTTTTTCAAAGACTCTCTTTCTCCTTTCGTTAGAGAACTATCTATTTTTGCTGCATATTCTTTGGTTATAGCTTCTTTTTTCTTTTGATAATCACCATATTTTATGAGATATTCATTCCATGCGCTTTCCTGCTCTCGCATTAAATCGTCCTTTTGCCTGCTACTTACATATCCGATGATAGAATCAAAAGCAGAACTTATATTAGAAGTATCTACTGCGGAAGCGTCAAAGGTTTTTGTTTTATATCCTTTGTTCTGTTTAGCCTTCAATTTCTCCTGCTCATCAAAAACCTTTTTTTGAGAATCTATTTCCGCACGAATAGCATCTTCTTTCTGCCGTTGCAAGTCTTGGATTTCTTTCTTGTTATCCAAATCACGCTGAGCCTTAGCCTTTTGATAGCCATCATTCATGGCGCTAATACGAGCCTGCGCAATCTGATACTCCAAATCCTCAGCTTGCCGCCTACGCTCCAATGCGTACTTGCTTTCAAGTCCTAATATCTTATCTTGTTGGGACGTTAATGCGTTGATATTTCTATTACCAGCGCCTTTGTCATCATATATTTTTAATTTATTTTCCGCCTCTCTCTTTTGTTTTATCAAAGAATTATATTGTTTGACAACATCTTTAGGAATGCCTTGTGTACTTCCTGTCTTTAACACTTCAAGATAAGTATCTTTGATTTGCTTTAAGGCACTATCGGCATTTCTTACTTGTTGTTGCCAATAGTCATAAGTACCCTCTTTGGGCTGAGGGAAAAGGTTAAGTGTATTTATATGGTTTGAAATATCTAGGAAGTTATTTTCATAAGTTTGTAAGTTTGTAAGAATATCATTATATATTCCCTTTTGTTTCTCCAAATCCCGACGTGCATTCTCTACTTTTTTTCGTGCATCTATTTTAGCTGTTGCAGTTCCAAAACCTTCCTTTTCTTGCTTATTAAATTCTTCTTCCTGCTTTCTTAACCGTTCTTCAGCTTTTGCCACTGTTAATTTTTGGTTAAGACGTTTAATCTCTTCCTTATCTTTTTTTATAGAAATATCAGCCAATTTATCTACATAACTTCTTGCAACAGCGTTTTTATAAATCTCATTACTGAGTGTTCTATAAGCAGATTCAAGATTCCCTAAATTTACTTTTTCTCCTTCAAGAATATTAGAATATTGAGGGAATTTACTTATCCATTCATTAACTGCCGCAGTCCTCTCCCTTTCTGATAAAGAAATATTCTTTAATTTGCTGTACAAAATATCTAACTCAACTCTTTCGTTAACAGAACTCTTTATAGCTTCTCTACGCGCTAAAGCCATTTCCTGCTCCGCAGACAGTAAATCCAGCGTAGCCCTTTTAGTATTAATCAATCCATCAAGATAATTAAATATCTCTTTCCCATAAGCAGTGAGCAAAGTTATACCTACAACCAAAGCGGTATTCAATGAAAACACACCGGAAATTATCTGTTTCCAAACGGGAGCAACTTTCTGGACTTCTGTATTGCCTTTTTTTAGCTCTTCGATATATGCGGCGTATTCTTTTCTTGCCTTTTGGACTTCATCAAAGAAAATCGGAAGATTGTTACTGATTGCCAAGAAGAACATATTGACGCCCATCGTTGCGGCGGGAAGTTCTCTTGCTATCTGCTGGATTGACATACCAAGTCCATTAAATGCAGAAGAATAGTTGCCGACATTTCTTTGAAAACGACCGGATGCTTGTTCAGCCTCGTTTAATTCAGTTTGAATAACTCTAATTTGAGCAAGAAGTTCTTTGCCCGAATTGCCGGAACGTTTTATTCTCCCCATATTATCATAGAGATTAAGCATAAGTGACAATTGTTTACGCAATTGAGTTATACTTCCTTCTTCGGAGTTATTCTGTATGATTTGTTCTTTTTGGGCTTTTATATTTGCCCGAACCGCTTCTTCTTCCCTCTTCCGTACGGCTACTTGTTGTTCTACTTGACGCAATATGTCATATCCTTTGCTGCCCACCTTTTCTGTATCATTGAGGGCCGCAAAGTCAGACTTCAATTTTTTTATTTCAGCATCAGCTTCTTTTACAGCTTGCGTATTTGCGACAATCCATTTGTTTGTGGATTGTAAGGCCTGAGTTTCTTCATGCACTGCCTTAACGGTATTGTCAGATTTCAAAACTTCCTCATAGGCTTTCTTCATCAATGCGTACTTCTTCATGTACTTATCAAGTTCTTTCGTAGCCTTGTCTAACTGCCTTTCGAGACTCTTCATGGTATTTCCACTATTTGGCTTACCTGCCAAAGCCATCATATCAGCCTTAAGCCCCTTTATTTCTGTGCGCAACTTAACAATCTTATCTAATTCAATATCTGCGCTAAATTTTAACCCAGCCATAACCAATTATTTTTTCATGAACACTTTACTTAATTCTTCTGATAGTTTAATTCGTGCACTATCGTCAACATCAAAACCTTTTGCGCTTACGAAGCTCGCATAATGCATCCCATCAGCAAATACTACACCGTCTTGGGGATGATTGCCGTAAATCAACATACTTTCCGTCTGCTCTTTCGCTTCTCCATGGGCACCGTCAGCCGGTACATACATATCGACAATTTTCCCATTCCGAAAGACGACAGCTCCCGGAGCATTCCGCAAGTTCCATGTATGATTTTGATATGTTTTTTTATTACTTATATTAGAAGTCTTTTGAGTATCAACAGCGCTATGAGCAGCATTAATCATAGCAGTAGAGACTTCGTTCTCTATTTCTTCTATAAATTCATCTAAACCGGAAGCATCTACTTTTATATTCATAACCGATATTTTCTTGTAAAGGTATCGCCATACACGATTTCCGCCTAAAAAATCAAGGACGCAGAACAAACAATTAGGGAAAGGTTTGTTATTTACTAAAAAACATCAAATTAACAAGAAAAAACGCCGCGACCTTGCAAGTACAATAATAAGTACTTATTTTTGTACTAAATAATAAAAGCAAGAAGTTTATGAGAACAGCCAACTATTCAGAACTAAGAAACAACCTTAAATACTATCTCGATGGTGTGATAAATGATAGTGAGCCGTTGCTGGTGCACCGTGCCGGCAATGAAAGCGTTGTTGTCATATCTTTAGATGAATACAACTCTATTAAAGAAACTGAATATATAATGAAATCTCCGGCAACGATGGAAGCTATCAGAAAAGGGGAAGAAGATATTAAGAATGGAAATTGCGTTTCTCAACATGAGGGAGAAAGTATGTCAGACTTTTTAAATCGCGTTGTATGTACAAAATAACACTTTCCGCACAAGCAAAAGAAGAATACCAATATTTTGTACGAAGCGGTAATAAGGCTATAATAAATAAAATATTGTCACTGCTTGAAGATATTGCCAAACACCCTTATACCGGAATAGGCAAACCGGAATCTCTGAAATATGATTTGTCCGGCAAATGGTCTCGGCGTATAAATTCGGAACATCGCATTATCTATTCAGTTAATGATGAAATAATCACGGTTTATGTGCTCTCTATTAGGTACCATTATAGCAAAAAATAAAGCCCCAATCTTTCAATGGGGCTTTATTCATTTTTCCATAAACTCTTTTAATCTGTATAGCCTATCAATTGCCGGATTGTAAAACGCATCCGGATAGTGTTGCTTGATGTCGTTGATATTTGCCCGAATATACAGAGATGTATCGTATATATGTTCGGATTCCGATAATATTACTTCCTTTGGCAATTGTACGGTTTCTGCCCAATTCATGATTGCTTTAACACTTTCTTCGTCATATGCGTATTTGCCTTCTTGTGCCATATAAGATTATTTTTGGGGGCAAAGATAACCTTTTCTCTTTAATCATTCATCAAACTTCCGGTTCTTAAACATTTCTGCATCGGAAACCTCTTGCAAAACTTCGCCAAAAACAGTATGAAGTTTATCTTTCTGCATAATGATTAAATTACGGTACGGTATTCGGAATACAACATCATCATATGGCAGATGCAGATTTTCCATGAACGTTGCAATCTGTCCAAGCAGGCAGGTATTACCAGCTACTTCTGTTTTGCTGTCAGATTTTGCACGTTCTTCGCTAAAATTGACAGCTTGTAAAAATTTTCAGCAGAAATTAAAGAAAAAGCGATTTCTAATCCTTCCACAATTTCATTAAATGTGCCTTTTAATAATTCATCAAAAAGGCTATCGTTTCCTTTTATAAACCAAGACAAAGCATGTGCCGCATTATCCATATCTTTTAATGAAACAAGTATATCATGCAGCGTATTACATTCGGGGAAATTTGCTAAGTAATACCCTGCGCCTGCTATCCTATGAATAGTAGGCGGTGATATGATATATGATTTGTTATTGACGACAATTGTCTTAAAGTCAGAGCCAATAATAGAGCTATTTACTATTTTCGCAGCATTCATTATTAATATATTAAACAGGGGTGCAATTTACACTACACCCCTTTGGTTTCATAGAAATTTATTTAAGCGGCTGCTTCCACTTTCTCCCCATTAAACAAATAGTCACTCTTCACATTATCATTAGGATTTTCCATCGCAACAGCAGTAACTCCCAAGCCAATGTTTTTTTCGGCCATTGTTCCTTTGGCGATAACCGCAGCATTTGTAAAGACTACATAATTGCCTGTTTTTGTCTGCGCTACAATTCCCTTATTCATAATTCCCGGAGTATCTGATGCCGACCAGCCCGCATCCGTATCAACCTTTTCGCCACCTTGCAAATCAATCTTATCGTCAAATGTATATTCACCCATTGTGAATGTAATGGTTTTTGCCCCCTTTTGGGTTACATCACGATAATAAATATTACCCGAAAGTTCGTTGATGTAATCAGTGTAGGTTGGGTCATCCTCTGTGTACTGCCAAGTATCTTGGTGTGAGTTTTTAACTTGTGTGGCAGACTCAAGCCACGTCTTTAATGATGCTTTAGTTACGGCTTCAGTAAACACATCACCGTACCATATCTTTTTAATTCCGATAAATGGTTTCATAATCTTCTCAATTTATGTTTAATACTTCAAATAATAATTTTACATTAACAAAATGACAATTTAAATCTGTATCTTCCTCTATCCCATGGCTCTCAACAGAATATTGATACCATGAACCCTTATAATATCCTACGGAATCCAAAGCCTCAACAGCCAGCTGCTCAAGTTCGTTAAGCCTTTTGAGATTGGCATTCTGCTTATAATCCGGGACACAGAAATTAACTTCAATAAATCCTCTGTTCCAATAGGTATCAGATGTTTGGCGCTTAGAAAGAACAACAACACGCTCCGTATCTACTTTCTTTTTAGGGAAAGACCAGCTACGATATAAAGGCAGACCAAAAGATTTGCAATCATTATATACTATGATACCGGCATCTGATGATGTAATCATATCCAAACCTCCGAATAATTAAAATAATTACAGCTCTTAGGGTTGCGTGCGATACCTTCCGCTTTCACTGTCTCTCCAAACAAACAGCGAATATTGCTACCTTCTTTTAAACCACGACCTTCATAGACTATATGATAATGCGACATATACATATCTCCATTGTCTGACTTTAGTTCTTGGGTGTTATCATCGTCGCACCGGCAAACACCTATAGTTTCCCACGTATTATTTTCCGGCTTTACAATAACTTGTCCGTTAGAGTCATACTCAGGTTCTTCTTCTGCTAATACTTGTAATATGTGAGGAGAAAAATACATTACCATATATCAGATACATCTTTAATCACACTCAGACCGACAATTGCAGCAGTTTCCTCATTCAAGTCTATGCCATATTTCTTTAACAGAAGTTTAATATGGGTCTTGATTGAATCAACGCTCCAGGATGCAGAAAATCCATTCTCGTTTACCGACGTGGGATGGAGAATATTTTTCTCAATAAAGCCATCAATCAATACTCCGATTGACCTTTTATCATCAGTAGAAGCTTCCTTATCTGCACTAAATCCAAGGTCTAATGCAAAGTCAGAAGCCCCTACATCGGACATTTCGCCGATGTAGGAAAATCTCTGCTTTATGTAGTCTGCAATTGTCATTATGCTTCTACCGTCAATGAATAGATACCGTTAATCTCGGTAATGATAGGCAGTGACAACGATTGCGCCTTCGTAAACTCAACTCCATTGGAATTGTCTGTTTCACCCTTACCCCACTGAGAAATCCGAATTCTTCCATAATTGGAATAGGTTACACCAGATTCTTGTCTCAATTCATTGTCTGCATAGGCATTTTTGATAACCCCTAACTTTCCAGCTGGGACAAATACCAAGTTCTTGTCATTCCAGGGGGAATACTCACTTAATGTTCCGTTGTTTTGAATTCGGGTGATACGTCTGATTGGTTCAAAGATAGGGAAGTCATTCTGACGCATGAACTCGTTCATATTTGACAACAACAGCGGAGTAGAAGATTTATCTGTACCAAAAACAACCTGTTTCATCTTCTTATTTCTAAGAATATATGATAAGCGTTTGGGTGAGAGAAGAATTTTATCAAGTGTCACTTTCTCTTGAGAGGCGTCCAATACCATTTGAATGTCCTCAAAACAGTCCACATTGTTTTGATTATCGTCATTCCAATTCAAAGTTGCCGATGCTATATTCTCAGCAGGCATTTTGTGGTCTATAACGCCACGGACGCCACCCTCTGGATTGTTTTTCTCATCAAATGTAAAAACTCCTTTGTTAGACAAGGCGCCCAAGAATATAATATCCAGTTTAGACTGAACAGAATTTACAACTTTCCCGACATTATTCCACATCAGATTAATGAGTTGTTGCGTTTTCTGCTCATCCGTCAGCATACGAGAATCAAGTATTTGAAGGACTTTTCTGTATTCTTCAATCGGCATAGAATAACTCATCTGATGGGTCAGCACTTTTTGCTTTAATGTTTCCAAGCCGTCCGTTCCCATAATAGGCTCTTTCCCCTTAGAATCTAAAGTCGCAGCAGCCACACTCAAATTGTACTGCCCAATCAATTCTTCAAAGTTCAGCCCAATCGTAGGAGTATCCCAATCCAAATATTTCTCATAGATGTTTTGGTCGAACAATCTTTTACGTAACTCCGATGCCGTGTCTATGCGAACTTGCACTTGTTTTGTAAGTTCCCCAAAAATAGAACTATAAAATAATCCTGCCATAATTTACCTCCTTATTGTCTAATATACTTGATAGACGGGTTATTTTTCATGCTATATCCCACCAGCCAATCCTTTGGCATTGGATAAGCCACATCCTTCAAAATTAATACCTCATATCCTGCGGACACTGTTTGAAAGGACATGTTTTTCGTAAATACAAAGTCTGTTTCAACAACCGCATCCGGCAAATCTTCCCCAATACCAAGTACAGCTCCCGCAACAGCCGTTTCTGCGGCCGCAGCCAATGTTAGCACATCATAGTCCGCGTTACTTGAATCAATAGAATTTATTGCCTGTCCGCCTACGGTTTCAGACTTAACAGCAAAACTTCCTTTTTTAATCCGCGGGTTGGTCGTGGTACCGCCATTGATAACTTCCACCGCTTTGCAAATCTTACACTCCATTTTTGCAAAATCAAGTTTTATAGGAGTGCCTTTTTTAACTAAAGTGCCTTCCGGTAAATCTGTTGTAAGTTTGAAGTCTCCCGGAAGAACGCCGCACTCACCTCTCCAAAAAACGGGGAAATTCCCTTTGACCTTTTCTTTTTCAAATGTAATAGCCATAACTTTATTTTTTAATTAGCGTCCGGCAATTTTTCAGCCCATTCTTTAGCCAGTTCTTTGCCCTGGTCTTTAGGTGTAGACAAGGAGAATGCCGAACTTTTATCCTCCAAGCCTTTTGCGACCTCATTCTGTCTCACTTTAGAAAGATAGTCTGTAATCGCCACCTCGTCCATATCATCGGAGATAGCAAATCCTTCTTCTATTCTCTCTTTCGAGATTTTGAGTTCTTTTGCTTTTGAAAGAATCAGATTGTTTCTTATTGTACGCGCCTGTTCTGCTTTTGCAGACTGGTTTTCAGTTATGAGCTTTTGAATTTTCTCCTCTTGCTCCTGCTTGTACTTTGTAAACCACTCTGGTTCCTCATTGATTGGTTGCTGTTGGTCGCCCCCACCACCCTTTGCTTTCATTTCTTCCAATTCCTTCTTGTAGGTAGCGCCTTCTGTACGCAGCCTATCAAAATTGCTTTGGTAAGATTTCAGCATTGATTCTTGCCCCTTTACTATAGTTGCAAGGTTATCATCAGTTATTAATCCCATAGCGTCAAGCGATGATGCTACTGATTGAAGAATCTCATCAGACAAACCCAGTTTTGAAAAATCCTGTTTAAGCTGATTAAAAATTTTCTCTTTCATACTTAGTTTTTTAAATCCAGCATAAAAGTATTGATTAGCAAATGATAGGGGAAATTTATAGAGAGTCTAAAACGAACAATTGGCAAAAGGTTTGTTTTTACCTGCAAAAGGGAGTTTATTTCTCCCTTTTTTCTTGTTCAAGTCCTTTCTTCTGAGACATTATTCGTTCAATCTCTTCCTGGGGAGTGTCAGTAAGAGCAAGCATCTTAACAGCCTGTTCAAGCGATATAATCCCATCTTGATAGGCTTTCCCTACCGCCGCCCATTTTTCCTGTACATCTTCATTAAATGGTTCTGCAAATTCGTGTTCTATGCGTAGTTTTGCTAATTTTTCCCTAAGCTGAATATGGGTGACATTCATCATAATGGCGAGAATGAGATTTTTTTCTCTGTCAACCAATATATCATATATTTCCTTTAAATTATCCCTCTTAATGAAGCCCAATATCATAGCCCGTTTCAATGCCTCTCCGGATAAAGTGCCAAGCCCTTTCATGTTTTCAAAAGAAAAATCAGGAGTAAACGAATCGAAAAGAATCGAAGAATTCAAATCCGCCTTTTCGCTCTCTTTCATGGAAGAATATTCTGGTGGAGTCATATAATCAATCAGGCTATTATCTTTATTTGTCAGTTGTATAACCTGACCTACAGTATCAGGATCAGCCAAAGATTTAATAACATCTGTAGTAGCCTTTATCTTAGGGTCTGCAAAATAATTATTTGTATCAGCAGCTTTAGAATCAATCATTTCCTCCCGGTCGCATCTTCTTTCAGTGCCCGCCCAGGCTTTATCTTGGCGATAATAAATCACATTGATTTTCCCGGTAGGGTTTTCAACTGGAGTTACATTCCATCCGATATTAGCCCGCTTACATCGAAATATAAAATTTGGAGTTTGTATATCAAAATGTTCTATTGTCCTATCTCCCTCTTTCAAGAAGTAACCATAACCAAAAGCTATCATGTTTTCATATTGGTCAAACAAAGGCCTCAGGGTATATCCTTTTGATTTGGATATAACGAGCACCTTTACGGCGGGCTTTCCACCATCATTATAAATATGATACACTTTAGCACTTTCGGTTTCAGCCCCCGCCAATCTTTTTGCTTGCCGCATGGTAGTATTAAATCTTGTATCTTTTAAAAACTGCATATAAGCATCAAAAGCTTCATCCTTACCCTCCATGCCCAAAGAAGGCTTCCATGATATAGGATTTCCCAACAAAAAGAACAACTCCACCTCATTTATGTACACTTGTCTGCGCCGGGGAAGTTTTTCAACTTTATAGGGCTGTCTGTTCTTTCTCGGCTTATCGGGACGCTTCATTACATCATGAAGTTCTGGAGTATATTCCTTTATGGCATCAGATACGTACGTATCACGATTTTGCATAACAGATTGTACACGGGAAATATCTTTATTTTCAATAAGTTTCATCAAATCTCGTTCAACCCCTACAGCATTTAGGGTCTTGTTACGGATAACATTGAATATTGCTTCTATAAAATTCATATCATCAATTTTAGTATAGTCCTAAATCATCTTTATCATATTGCTTAGGAAGTAAAATCTTCCCCATTATCTTGCCAATCGTCCAGTAACGGGCAGCGTCAATCAAATGGTTATAAGCATCAATAGGTGCGTTTATAAACTTGCCATCCTTGTTTTGTTCATATACATAATTTTTCAGTTCCTTAATGAGATTAACAGAACGCTTAGTCACGCAAAGCCTATATTCCATCATCTTAAACAGACCTCCCATGACTGAACCTTTGTACTTATCCGCTGGATAAATCACAATACCTGCATTAGAAATTTCTTGAATAAGTCTCGGATCTGCACTATCTGCATATACAAATAATCCTAAAGGCTTCAACACATCTATTATTTCACTTGTTAACATGTGGGTTTGATAACACAATTCATCAAGATACATGCAATCGTCTACTATACCACATCTTACCACCGCTGTAGGGTCAGCGCTATATCCAAAATCCAATCCAGCCCCAACATGTTTAGCGTAAGTAGGAAATTCATCCACTATTTCAAAATCCGGGAATACAAGTCCTTCTGCCATAGCTTGCAATCCCAAACCGTACACAGTCCATAGCACTTTATTCTTATGCTGGAGAGACTCTATCTCATCTATAATAGTTTGCTCCAAAAAAGGATTGTCCTTATAAGTAGAGATAAAATGAAAAGTCCGCGAATCTTTATTCAAATCACATAACCAATGCTCATCTGAAAAAGATGGATTATAATCTATAACTGAAAAATCAGTAGTACGCATCACCAGTTGTTGCCATTCGAGGAAGGATATTTCATTGCCTTCGTTACAATACAGAATATTACGTTTTCTTCCTCGTATCTTTTGCTCATCGTCAGTTGAGAAAAATTCACAGAACGAACCATTAGGAAACGTGTATACCATATCAGATTTATTCATGCAGCGGTTATTCCACATTCGGAATTTGTCTTGCATTATCTCCTTAAAATCCCGAAATACAGACCCCTTTAGCGATGGTAGCGTCTTGCGCACAACAGAAAGAGAGGTTTTAGGATGTTGGAGTATATATGCTAAAAGATATATCAATATATTATACGTTTTTGAGCTTCTTGAACTGCCTTGTGCAGATACAACCTTGTATCCTGATTTTATCGCACTATCAACCGTAGCATATATTTTAGTCGTTTGTATCAGCATCTACAACGTCCCCCCTTTTGTCTATTATCTGAATTGTTATAGAATCATTTTTATCTTCCTTTACAATATCTTTCTGTTCAGTTGCATCCCAACCCAGCAATTTTGCCAATTTCTCTATTGCATCAATCTTATTATACAATTTCAGTTCATAACCTTTATCTGTACTCTTTACGGAAAGAATAGCTCTTTGAATGCCAATAGGCAAGGCGGATACATCCTTTACCACTATGGTAGTAAACATCTCATTAGACTTGATTTTAAGGGCGTCTACAATATTCGCCCTTGCAATATCCGCCAGAATGCCTACTGCTTCATCTTTTGTAATATCTGACCGGCGTTGCATTTCAGAGCGCAATTCACTTATCCTTAGGGCAACCTTAGGGTTATTAGCCAACCTGGATGATTCTACCCAAATCGTATTATCAGATTTACCCTTACATGAATAAGCACGACGATAAGCGTCAGAAGCATTTCCACTTTCAACGTAATAATTGCAAAATTTTTCTTGCTTGATTGAGAGACTCATCCTATAATTCCTATATTCATTTGCTTCAAAGATAATCATAGTATAAGGAATCAAGGAATAATCAAGTTACCAATAACAAACAATTAAGGAAAGGTTCGTTATTTGCCCGAAAATACTCAGAATTATCCAAGACCATCACCCTCTTTTAGCCGGTTCAGTATCTCATTATAGATAATGTTAACATCGCTTCTGAAATACTTGTATTGCTGATACAAGAAAGCCACATCCGCTATATTGTTTGAGATTGTACAAGGTCTTACTTTTGGAAATACATTTTCAAGAGCCTTTCGTACACCATTGGGGATACGTCCACCTGCCAATACACTCGGAACAAATAAAAAGAGGACAATAAACAAGAACTCTTTTCTTTGAATTATTCTTCCACGAGACGGTAAACCTATTACGCACAATACCTCTTTAAACATGTCATATATAGTCGGCATAAGTTCAAGATTCGTTAATCGAGGTTTTACCAATTCAGCCTCTCTTTCCGAGAGTCTTGACTTCTGCTCTCGTATATTCTTTATCTCAGCAATTGAAGAAAATTCCTTTGTCAGATACATAATAATAAGGTGTTAAGCAGTGAAGCATAACAAAAATAGCATATTAATAGGGAAAAATGTATATAATCAAGGGCTATTTTATTAATTATCAATGTGTTAGTTAATATATTAATTAATAGACTAATTAATATATTAATTCGACAAAAAAGAAGTAGTATTGCATATAATCTTGAATATAAGGCGGTTAAATATAACTAAAAGACAATATTCCATGTAAAATTACTGCCAACAGTTACATATAAGCAATGCATTGTTAAATATTTATAATAGATAAAATCTACCTTCTGCAAGTCTTATCTTTGAAAGAGAAATGAAAAACACAAAAACAAGTTGTGCAAATGTTGTGCAAGGAATATCAAACAAAAACGCTAATCAACTTATTTTTAAGCGATTAGCGTTTTATCATGTACTCGAAGCGGGACTTGAACCCGCACAGCCATTACTGGCCAAAGGATTTTAAGTCCTTCGTGTCTACCATTCCACCATTCGAGCATCCTCAAAAAAGGAGAGCGGAAAACGAGACTCGAACTCGCGACCCTAACCTTGGCAAGGTTATGCTCTACCAACTGAGCTATTTCCGCAGGTTTCTGGAGAACGGGTGCAAAGATAAACAGTTTCTACGTTACAGCCAAACTTTTTACCGGAAAAAAGTTAAATAAATAGGGATGTACGATATTAACCAGACTGTCATTAATACGTTTATACCCTAAACAGAGAAAGCCAACATCGTACACCACAAGCAGTTAATCAATTATGATTACCGGCCGAGCAACGTTTTTTCGGCCTGTTCCATTACCTCAAAATTAAAGCCGTCCACAACTTTCTGCATCAAACCGGATATTTCATCATTGCAGAGGTTGCCGATACTGCCTTCGTGCGTATGATGCACTGTCTTGTCATGAGAGAAATTGCCAGCCTCAATGTCCAGACCGACCTTCTTATAAGCATCTCGGAACGGCATGCCTTCGCGCACCAGACGGTTTACCTCTTCCACGCTGAAAATAAGCAGGTACTTATCGTCATCCAGAATATGTTCGTTCACTTTGATTTCATTCATAATATAGGTCGTCATCTGCAAACAATCCTTCAACTCCCGGAAAGCAGGCAGGAATACTTCCTTAATAATCTGCAAATCGCGGAAATACCCGGAAGGCAGGTTATTGGCTATCATCATTATCTGCTGGGGCAATGATTGCAGTTTGTTGCATTTGGCACGTGTCAGCTCAAACACATCCGGATTCTTCTTATGCGGCATTATGCTCGAACCGGTAGTACAGTCATCGGGCAGTTTCACAAATCCGAAGTTCTGGCTGTTGAACATACAGGCATCGAACGCAAGCTTGGAAACGGTGCCCGCAATGCTTGCCAGCGCAAAAGCCACGTTACGCTCCATCTTACCACGCCCCATCTGGGCATACACCACATTATAATTCAATGAATCGAAGCCCAACAGCCGGGTAGTCATTGTACGGTTCAAAGGGAAAGACGAGCCATATCCGGCAGCAGAACCCAACGGATTGCGGTTGCACATTTTAAAGGCGGCTTGCAAAAACAGCATATCATCCACCAGACTCTCGGCATAAGCGCCAAACCACAGTCCGAACGACGACGGCATCGCTATCTGCAAGTGGGTATAACCCGGCATCAATACATCTTTATAACGTTCGCTCTGCATGACGAGCACATGGAAAAGCTGTTCTACAGCCTCGGCTATGTCCCTTATCTCCGCACGGGTAAAGAGCTTTAAGTCGAGCAGCACCTGGTCATTACGGGAACGTCCGCTATGAATTTTCTTTCCTACATCACCCAATTTACGGGTCAGCATCAATTCCACCTGAGAGTGAACATCCTCTACCCCCTCTTCTATCACAAACTCCCCGCTCTCAGCAGTTGCGTAGATATTCTTCAACTCCGCAAGCAGCAGGGACAATTCTTCTTTTGTCAGCAAACCGATACTTTCCAGCATCGTGATATGTGCCATGGAACCCAACACATCATGCTTTGCCAGATAAAGATCCATCTCACGGTCACGTCCCACCGTAAAACGCTCTATATCCTTATTTACCTGAACGGACTTTTCCCAAAGTTTCTGAGCCATAAGATTTAGTAATTAATAATTAATCAGCGACAAAGTTTCCGCCATTTTCTCCAATCCTTCCTGCAAAGGTTTCTGCACCATGGTTTTCATAAACGGATTCAACTCCATTCCGATGGTAAGCTTCATTTTACATTCCGTCTCCGTAACGGGCACTATCTGTATCCACAGGTTAAAGGGCAGAGGCGAGGTGGTTGTTGCAAACTTGATGCACTTGCAAGGCTCTTTCTCTACAATCTGTAATACTATTTTCCCAACCGGCGGTACTTCTATCGACAATGTTTCCGCATCGAAACTCAAATTCTTCACTTTGTCCTGCGGCAGGCGGTCTTTCACTTTCTCCAAATTGCTAAGGTCTGAAAGCTTCTCATAAACAGCTTTTTGCGAAGCAGGTATCACCTTTACCGCACTTTCAAATTTAGTCATAATACAATGGTCTTTAAAAGACAAAAAGAACTATCCGGACAGCAACTATCCGAATGGTTCTTTTGTCATAATCTATCATTATGTAAAATAAGTCTTATTTTCCGGCTTCCCAATGCGCGGGGTCTTTACGCCATTCGTTCAGCGTAGGCACATCTTCCTCTTCGATGTAACCGGTGCGAAGGGCAACTTCCATCACTGCTTCGTAATTGGTCAATGTCACCAAAGGAACTTTTGCATCCTTGAATGCTTTTTCTGCAATGGGGAATCCATATGTGTAAGCGGCAACCATACCGATTACTTCGCATCCGTCGCGACGGATGGCTTCAACAGCTTTCAAACTGCTTCCGCCGGTAGAAATCAAATCTTCTACCACCACCACTTTCATACCCGGACGAAGTTCACCTTCTATCAGGTTCTCCAAACCGTGGTCTTTCGGGGTAGAGCGTACATATACAAACGGCAGGTTCAACGCATCCGCCACCAATGCACCCTGGGGAATAGCTCCCGTAGCAACACCGGCAATGGCATCAACCTGACCGAAACGTTCCAGAATCAGACGTGTAATTTCCACTTTCACGAAATTACGGAGAGAAGGATATGAAAGAGTCTTACGGTTATCACAGTAAAACGGGGATTTCCATCCTGACGCCCAGATAAACGGGTTAGCGGGTTGTAGTTTAATCGCCTTAATCTTCAGCAACTTCTCTGCAAACAATCTTTCTAAAGTTTTCATAGCCAAACTAACTATTATGATAAATATGCCGCAAAAATACAGAAAGCTGACGAGAATAAAAAAGAATACGGATAAATTTTATTCCAATTCGTCATTTTCATCAGAAAGCGTAATACAGTGACGGATATCTTTCATTTCGAACCCCCGGCTCAAAGCAAAACGCACCAGTTTATTGTTCAGTTCGTACTCATTCTCCGCATGCACGCTCTTGCGCTTTACCGCCAGCAAATTATCCAGCACGGCAAGATATTCATCCTCGTCGATTTCATTCAGGTAACGGTAAAATACACTTTGGGGAATTTTCTTCAGTTGAAGCGCCTGCCCTATCTTTATCTTCCCCCATTTGGCGAAGCGGTACTTATCATGAATGAAGGCACGGCAAAAACGTTCCTCATCAATATATTTCTCCTGTTCCAAACGGTTGATTATGCGGTCTATGGCATCATAGGGAATACCCCAACGCTGCAACTTCTCCGTAACTTCCGCACGGCAATGCTCCGCAGTGGAGCAATAAGCAGCCACGCGGCTTAAAGCATCTGTTTCTGTAATTTCTATCATCGTTCTGCGATTACTATTCGGTCATTTCCGGAAATATCTTTCAACACCCGTAGATTGGTGTACCCCTGTGCGCGAAGCATCGTTGCCGTAGCTTCCCCGAACGCACGGTTTATCTCAAAATAAAGTCTGCCGCCGGACGCCAGCATACCCTTGCCCAACTCTGCAATGCACCGGTAAAAAAGCAGCGGATCATTATCCGGAACAAACAATGCCGAAAAAGGTTCCCAGTCCAAGACATTGCGCTCCATTTCCTGCTTTTCCGATTCAGTGACGTATGGCGGATTGCTGACAATCACATCATACCGTTCCCCGCTGCCGGGAACATACGCCAGCACATCCCGCTGTACAAAGCACACGGATGCCTGCAATGCCTCATTATTGCGGCGGGCTATGCGGAGGGCGGTGTCCGAAATGTCCCATGCCGTCACTTTGGCATCCGGCAGCATCTTGGAGAGAGAAATGGCAATGCAGCCGCTCCCCGTCCCAATGTCAAGAATACGGGCTCCGGACGGAACTTCCTTCAGCATCACCTCCACCAGCTCCTCCGTTTCCGGACGGGGAATCAGCACGCCGGGGGCCACATGGTAGGAGCGTTCCAGAAAACGGGCGGTGCCCTGCACATACTGTATCGGCTCGAAATTACGCAAGCGGGCAAGAATGGTGTCTAAATCCTGCATCTCTTTTGGGGATAAAATCATATCTTTGCCCAGGTAATAATCGACCGCAGTCTGCCCCAGCATTTCGCAACAGACAATGCGGGACAGATTGGCAGCTTCTTGCGCAGAGTAACTCTCCTGCAAAGCATGGCGGATATGAGAAACGGAAACAGTCATAACATTCGGCATTTCGGGCTGCAAAAATAGTGGAAGTTTAAGAGTAATACAAAGTATGGAAGAAGAAAAATACATGCGCCGCTGCATTCAGTTAGCCCAAAACGGGTTATGCAATGCAGCCCCCAACCCGATGGTGGGCGCAGTAATCGTATGCGACGGAAAAATTATCGGCGAGGGATACCATGTGCGTTGCGGCGAGGCGCACGCCGAAGTCAATGCAATCCGCTCCGTAAAAGACCCCTCGTTGTTGAAGCGTTCTACAATCTACGTCAGTCTGGAGCCTTGTGCCCACTACGGAAAGACACCGCCCTGCGCCGACCTTATCATAGAGAAAGAGATTCCGCGCATCGTAATCGGCTGCCAGGACCCGTTTGCCAAAGTAGCAGGACGGGGAATCCGGAAGCTGAAAGATGCAGGGCGGGAAGTCATCACCGGGGTGCTGGAAGATGAATGCAGAAGTCTAATCCGGCGTTTTATCACGTTTCATACCCTTCATCGCCCCTACATTACCCTGAAATGGGCGGAGTCTGCCGACAAATACATCGATAAGAACCGTGAGGACGGGCAACCGGTCATTCTATCCACCCCCCTGACATCCATGCTTGTGCATAAGAAACGGGCAGAGCACAGTGCCATCATGGTAGGTACACGTACGGCAGAGCTGGACAACCCCAGCCTGACCGTACGGAACTGGCAAGGCCGGTCGCCAGTACGAATCGTAACAGACAGACAGTTGCGGCTGTCTCCCAAGCTGCATGTATTCGATGGAAATGTCCGCACACTTGTGTTCACCGAGAAACCGTGCCTGCCACAACCCAACGTTGAATACATCCCCATTGACTTCCAACGGGATATACTGCCGCAAATCATGAAACACCTGTACATGCAGGGACTACAATCTCTGTTAGTCGAAGGCGGAAACATCCTGTTACAGTCCTTTATCGATGCGGAATTATGGGATGAAGCCTTTGTCGAAGAAAGTCCTTTAACGCTATTATCCGGTATCAAGGCACCTGAAATTGGCAATAAAGCGCCCTGTACCAACGAAGTTTATTTCGGCAGGAATTTCCGGCATTACAGCGCCACAAGATTAGGCTAACAGCCTTATTCAAGGGCATTTTTATCGAGAAAAACAGCCATATTATCTATAATTTTATATAAAACTTGCCGATAAAACTGTTTATAGAAAAAAATGTTCCTATTTTTGCAACTTGTAAATAAACACTATCTTTCAAATGAGAATAAAGTTTTTAGCTATAATCGCAAGTTTTCTTTTTGTATCAATCGCAATAAGCTCGTGCCTGGACTCTGACGACACGGTAGAACTAAGTTCCGATGCAACGGTACATGCTTTTGGCATTGACACGGTATACGGCAAACATTATAAATTCACGATAGACCAGTTAAGAAGAAAAATCTATAACCAGGATTCATTGCCTATAGGAGCAGATACGATTATCGACCGCATATTGATTGACACGTTCACCGTAAGCGGCTGGATTACTTCAAGAGATGAAATGAATAGTATCAGCGGTGATACGATATTCAACAGAGCCGACTCGGTAAATCTTACGAAAGCCATAAACACCGAAAACGGGATGAAATTCAAAATACATGCCCCGGACGGCTTTACCGTAAATGAATATTCCCTTGAAATCAGAGTACACAAGCAGGATCCGGACTCCTTAGTGTGGGATAAAATGGGAAGTGCACCGACACTTTCAGGTGAACAAAAGGCCATCCTATTCAACAACGAACTGTGGGTATTTACACAATCTGCGGCACAGAAAACACAGACAAGAGCGGGTGCATATTGGCTGGACACAGAAGAGACATACGGCTGGGATGCAGTGTCCGGAGCTAAACTTCCCGACAATGCAAAACAGGAATCCCTCGTCTGCCTGAAATACAAAGACGGAGAAAATGAGAAACAAAGACTTTACATCGTGACAGAAGACGGTACGGCACATTCTTCCGATGACGGAATAAATTGGACACCAGCCAATTGGGAAGGGAACAACAATATCCGGACACTGATTGCCGGTTTTACCGATGTGCTGACTGTCGTTACCTCAAACGGTGAGGTTTACACAGTTGACAATCAAGGCAACAAGATAGAAGGAAATATGGGTGAGGCAAAGACTGACTTTCCTACATCACATATCTACTCCACCAACTTTGACAGCAACAACCAGTCACAGGCAATGGTAGTGGGTCGTACCGTTAATGACGTTCAGCAAACCATTCCCTGGGTTTCTTCCAACGGCAAAGACTGGTATTCATTGGCAAACACCAGTTCCTATGATGTGTATTGTCCGAAATTTGCCAATCCTGCCGTAATGTACTATGGTGAGAACTTTTATATCTTCGGCAGCAAAGATGAAAACAAGCTTGATGCCATTTATTCTTCCGTTGACGGTATTTCCTGGCGTGAGCCTCAAAGAAAATTCTTGTTACATAAAGATATGACAGATATAACTGCTCCCTACTCCATTGTTGCAGACAGCCCTTATATATGGGTTATCTTCGGCGGAAACGGAACAGATGCTGCCGTTTGGCGCGGACATCTCAACAAACTGATGCCAGTCAGGGTGCAATAAATTCATTACTTCTGTTTCCTTTATATATATAAAAGTATAAAACGAGAATAGTAACCAAGACAAGAGATGTAAGTATAAAAAGATGCTAAATAAAGAAGAACTTGATTTAAGCCGGATTCCACAACACGTGGCAATTATCATGGACGGCAACGGACGTTGGGCAAAGTTGCGCGGACAAGAGCGCAGCTATGGACACCAGGCCGGCGCCGAGACAGTGCATGTCATTGCAGAAGAAGCGTCTAAATTAGGCATCAAATATCTGACTTTATATACGTTCTCCACCGAAAACTGGAATCGCCCCTCTAATGAAGTCGCTGCATTGATGGCGCTTCTGTTCGACTCTATCGAAGAGGAAACATTCATGAAAAACAACATCAGTTTCCGGGTTATCGGAGATCTGACCAAGCTGCCCGACAATGTGCGGGAACGTTTGGAAACCTGTATAGCACATACCGCAAATAATACTGGGATGTCTCTGGTACTGGCAATCAGCTACTCGTCCCGCTGGGAAATAACGGAAGCCGCCCGCCGCCTTGCAGTCTTAGTGCAAAAAGGCGAACTGACTCCCGAACAGATTGACAGCACCCTGTTGTCCCAATATCTTGCCACCGACTTCATGCCCGATCCGGATTTATTGATACGTACGGGCGGAGAAATCCGCTTGAGCAACTACCTGCTCTGGCAATGTGCTTACTCGGAACTTTATTTCTGCGACACCTATTGGCCTGACTTCCGTGAAGCGGAACTTCACAAAGCCATCCACGATTATCAGAAGCGTGAACGCAGGTTCGGAAAAACCAGCGAACAAATCCGCTGACCGGACAAACACAAATTGTAAATAGTAAATCGTAAATATAGTAAATAAAAAAATGTACTATCGTATTTCCTCCATACTCGTAACGTTTATCTGCCTCTTTAGCTGTGTACTGACCAGCTCGGCA
>ERZ773150.261-NODE-261-length-62136-cov-19.447448_pt1 | contig 62136 bp, 77 predicted proteins | sample MGYA00580845_ERZ773150 | MGnify/ENA primary metagenome ERZ773150 (study PRJEB29015, sample SAMEA2737848) | human gut metagenome | biome: human gut; feature: human-associated habitat; material: faeces | place: China | collected 2012 ...
AAAGAGGAAACAAAAAAAGACTGAGAGGGGAAATTGAAGGACGGATGAAAAAAATGAAAACGAAAAAAGGCCAAAAGAAAATGGAAGAACGGAGAAATGGAAAAAAGAGGAAACAAAAAAAGACTGAGAGGGGAAATTGAAGGACGGATGAAAAAAATAAAAACGAAAAAAGGCCAAAAGAAAATGGAAGGACGGAGAAACAGAAAAAAGATAAACGAGAAAAGTTATCCCCCCTCCTGATCAGCGCATCTGACACAGATTTTTCGCCCTCAAAAATGCAGGAACGACACCGGCCCCCTATTTGCTTGCATTTTTCCTGCTTTGAAAAATCATAACGGCACGCCCTGCCGCTTTTTTACGTTCCTGTCCGCACCGGCCGTTAAACCGCAGCCACAAAAGCACAAAACGCGCTTCAGTTTCCGCCCTCTGTCCCGCATTATAGGTTAAAAATCATAACGGCACGCCCTGCCGCTTTTTTACGTTCCTGCCCGGCACCGGCCGTTAAACCGCAGCCACAAAAGCACAAAACGCGCTTCAGTTTCCGCCCTCTGTCCCGCATTATAGGTTAAAAATCATAACGGCACGTCCTGCCGCTTTTTTACGTTCCTGCCCGGCACCGGCCGTTAAACCGCAGCCGACAAAAGCACAAAACGCGCTTCTGTTTCCGCCCTCTGCCCCGCATCCGCTTTGCGAACCGAAAACACGTTTTGCGGAAACCGCGGGACTTTTCTCCCGTCAGCGGCTGCTGCCGCCCAGCAGTCTTTTGGCATGCGCCCACAGCTTGTTTTTGGCTAACGTAACATTATAGTCGCGCTCGCCCTCTTCAATCCGCATTTTTTCCAACTTCTCCAAATAGCCCATTTCCTTGAATTTTTCCTTTTTCAACAACCGGAAAAGCTTCAGCTTGTCATTGGGAATTTTTTCTTTTATCTCCGCTTCCCGCCGGGCAATGTAAGGATAAAAGTCAACCCCGTTGATGTTAAAGCAGGCGCGCATCAACCGCCGGTGGCGAACACTGTCGGGCTGAACGCCGTTATAATTGGTTTTGCTTAAGATATGAACCGTACGTGCCGTATTGTTTCTGACATAAAGGTTAAACTTTTCGGCCATCCAGGCGTCAAAAACGCCGTCGGCAATCAATTCGACTTCTTTTTTAGAATAAATCCCCGCCGCCGGCTTAACTTTTCCGCTCTCGACCGCCTCCCGGTAAAATTTAAAACGGGAAGTGAAAAAGGACAAATCCCGTCCGCTTTCCAGATAATGCTTTCTCTGTTCCAACAACTGGGCAATATTGGCGGACACTTCGTCAAGACAACACTCGACAAATTTGTTTTCATAGCTTTGTCCGGCGCGGCCGATTCCGGAAACGGCGTTAAGGTAATGCTGATATTCGTGCCGGTAGGTACAATTGTACTTATCGTTGTACACGTCAACGACTTTTTGCAGCTCTTCGCTGTCGGCTTTAAAATAACGCAGGTTCAACCGATCGTAATTATATCTGCCGAAAGACGGAAGATACCCCAGGCTGTCCTTTGCGCCCATGCCGTACACGATATCGGACATATACTTTTTTTGGCTGCCCATGGCATAGCGCACATAAACCGTGTCAACACTGTTTTTGAGCTTAAGCTTACAAAAATATTCATGCAGCAGAGCATCTTTGGTCCTGAAATCGGCCAAACTGTCCACATTGACGAAAGTCCCGTCGGAAGCGGCAAAACGCCAGGCGCCGTCACGATAGCTCAGCCTCTCAAAAAACTGCTGCTTGGAAACCGTATCCGTACCGACGGTTACCCGGATTTTGTCAAAATCAGCCGTCTGACGGCTAACAATATGCCGCATCAGCGGAAACAGGGAAACTCCCGCCGCCAGACTTGCGCCCAGTGCGGCCTTCATTAAAAACCTTTTTGTTTTTGCCTTTGTCATCCATACCTCCGCCGCTGTTGCGAGTATAAAATATTTTTTGCCGAAAGCCAAGTTTTTTCGACAAAAAAACGAATAAAAAATAAACTTTACATTATCCTTTTTTGAGCTAGAGTAAATTCCGGTTTCAACGGAAGGAAAAACAATGATAGATCACGAAAAAAATCTGAGAAAAGCCATTGAACTGAGCAAACAGTCAATTGACAGCGGCAGTTCGCCGTTCGGCTGCGTCATCGTTGACGCCGAAGGCAAAATCGTCGGCGAAGGCCATAACCGGGTCGCACCTGACAACGATCCGACGGCACACGGCGAAGTCGTCGCCATCCGCAACGCCTGCCGCAACCTCGGCACCTTCGATTTGAGCGGATGCATTCTCTACACTTCGTGCGAACCCTGCCCGATGTGCCTTAACGCCTGCAAATGGGCCAACATCGCCGAAGTCTATTTTGCCGCCGACCGTTTCGACGCGGAAAACATCGGCTTTCGCGATCGCGTCTTTTATGACGACGACCCGCTTGAGCTGCATCGCATCAACCTCAGGGAAGCCGCCGAAATCATGCGTGAATGGAAAGACAAGCCCGACCGCATTGAGTATTAGCGCCGGTTTTTATTTCTGCATTTCAAAACACCCGCCTGCCGGCGGGTGTCGGTTTATTCCCTCTTGTTTCGCACCGGTCTAAAAAAGGTTTCCCTCGACCGTCCCCTCACCGTTTTCAAAATGCAGCCGAAAAACGGCGCAGTTTGGTATTTTGTCAAACTTATAACCGAAATGATTGAGCATCGCCGCCATGGTGCCGCCGTGAACGGCCACGCCCGCCGTCCGAAAACTTTCGCCTTCCAGTCGGCGCAAAACGGCCAGCACCCGTTCCAAAGCTTCCTGCCGGCTTTCGCCGCCGGGAAAGCGTAGGTCGCCGCCGGGACGGCTCCAGTTGTTGACAATTTCCGGCATTTCCTTTTGCAGCTCGGCAATCGGACGCCCTTCCGCTTCGCCGTAAAAACATTCCCGCAAATCAGCCTCCGTTTTCACCGGCACCTTCAGCATCCGGGCGGCGATCTCCGCCGTATGTCGGGCTCGGAGCAAAGGACTGGAATAAATAACTTCAATCCCCTTGCCGGCCAGCTTTGCCGACAGTTCTTCGGCCTGCGACACGCCGTCTTCCGTCAGGTCATAATCCGTTCCCGACCCCTGCCATCTCCGCCGACGGTTCAATTCCGTTTCACCGTGGCGGAAAATATAAAAATCCTTTGCCAAAACACGCTCCTCTTTCAAATTTTACCGGCTTCACTATAAAATAAAGCGTCCGTCAAATCAATACCGCATGTCCTTTTTTCCTGGAGTCGGTGCGGCAGACGAAAACGTCTGCCGCCGGTTCGCACACCCAACCGTCACGATTGTTCCCGCCAGGCGGCAAAATCCATTATTTCCGTATCCGGAAACCCCGGCGTTTCCGGAATATCCCGCAAATACTGACGATACTGCCGGTACAGTTCCCGCTCATCTTCCGCAACCGGAAAATCGGCCAGCATATATCTGTCGGTCACAAGCAGCAGTTCGTCCCGTTCTGCCCGCACTTCGGCAGACCGGCGCTTAACTTCAAAATCCGGATCTTCGGCCAAAGCCGTTCCGTTCCATACATAGCGCTCAATGTTTCTGAACACTTCTTCCGAAATTTCCACATTATCGACGCCTTCCGTCAATTGGCGGCACTCGCCGGCGCCGACCAGTTTGTTGTCTTCTATAAAAGCGTAAAACATTTTTCTAATCTCCTACTTCCCTGAATGCGGCAACATTGATGTAAACCCCGGTTGCCGTTACGCTGCCGGTATTTGAAAAACGGATCGTCTTGTTTTTCACCAAAGCGGTGAACGTACCGGCTCCGCGTGAACTGTCGGTCGCAATAAAAGTTCCTGCAACCGGGTTAGATACCATCGCGTCAGCAATCACAGGATTTGAACTGCACCGAATCGTAACAACACCGTTTGACGTAAAAAACACGCTGCCGATCACTTCGTACAAACGATCATTGGTTAAATAATTAAGAGTGAACGTCCTGACCTGATCCTTGGCAATTGAACCGTTTGCCAACATGTTCCTGGCCTGAAAACTGCTCCACGGCAGCGGAAGTTTCGCGTTGCCGGCCGACGACAGATTGCTCAGGTCAACATCGGCCAGGTTGTCCGGATTTATTTTTTCCGCCCAGTACTTTGCCGATCCTTCCGGCCGCTCTTCTATACTGCCGACGGCCCATGCTTCGGCCGTGTCCGCCGCCGAAGCCGCTGCCGTTGCGCTTTCCGCCGCCGCCAAAGCCGATTCGGAGACCGCCGCCGCTTTTTCATTTGCGACAGTCGCGGCCGATTCCGCAGCAGTCTTGAAAGCTTCCGCACTTGCCGCCGATCCCGAAGCCGCCGTTGCCGACGCGGCCGCCGCTTCCTTCGATTCCGAAGCCGAAGCTGCCGAAGATGCGGCCGTCTCTGCCGAACCGGACGCCGCCGTTTCCGAACTTTCGGCATTTGTTTCGGAAGTTTTTGCCGCACCGGCACTGTCCTCCGCCTGCGACGCATAATCCGCCGCATTACTTGCTGCCGCCGCGGCATTGTCGGCAGACTTCAGCGCTTCGTTTGCGGAATTTGCCGCTGCCGAAGCCGCCGTTTGGGCTGCGGACGAAGATGACGCGGCCGACGACGCCGAAGCCGACGCCTGTTCCGCCAGAGCATTGACCGCTGCCGTTTTTTCCGTCGCATTGGTGTCAAAAGCTTCTTTAAGTTCGTCGGCAAAAGACTGCAGTTCCGGTTTGACCGCTGTTTCGGCATATGTGTCAATCACCGGCTTAACGGTTCCGTCCACATACACCTCCAGCCCGGACTTTGCCTCCTCCTGCGCCTCGCCAATCGCTTCAACTCCGTCCCGGGCAGCCTGTTCAAGCGCCCCGTTCTTTTCTTCGACATAGGCATCAATCGCCGGTTTTGCCGTTCGCTCAACATAGTTGTTTATATCCTCTTCGCCCGATTTAATATAAAAAAGAGGTACGTTGATATCCAACTGCACCTCTTCCTGAAACAGCACTTCCAGCTCGGCCCGCCGCTGTGTGCTTATATCCAATATTACGTTTTTTTCTGTCATGGTTACCTCTAAAAAAACAGTCAGACCGGTTTGTCCCCGGTCCAACCCTTTCAAACAAAAAAACCGCCGAACGGCGGTTTACAGTTTATGGACAAATGAAACTTATCCATAATACATATTATGTTACACATTTTCGGACAAATGTCAAGCAACTTTTGCACAACCGCTTTTTCAAACACGGTGCGGAAATATAACCACTTCACAAAAATGTACAACTTTAATGTAAAAGAGCCGCATTTTTACCATCAACCAACATTTTTACAATACGGAAAAAATCCGCCCCAAAAAGAAAAACCCTAGGAAATCCTAGGGCTTGAAACTGGTGCCAACTAAGTGATTCGAACACTCGACCCACGCATTACGAATGCGCCAAATAAAATAAATAAGTATTTGATTTATATTAATAATATATAAAAACACGAATCGAGTTTGCAAAAAGTTTACAACTTTACTTTCTGTATAACCTTTCACAAAATAATCACCGCCTCGGTGATCATATAAACATGCCGGATCGACACGGTTGGCCATATCCGGCCGATATATCCAAACCTTCATTTTCCGCATACTTCCAACTCCTGCCGGAGTTTGTCGATCCGCCCGATCCATTCCCAGGTGTTCGGAAATTCCGAATAACTCACTTTCTCCAACTCCGCGGCCACTTTTTCACCGGCTACCGGATAAACCGGACAACCGCTATAATTTACCGGCGCGCATGAGCTTAAGCAAATCATCGCGGCCGGCATTAGGGCGAGCGTGAATCTCAGCCTTCTTCTTTTCAACATATCGGATCACCTCAACCTGTTTTTCTATCACTTGAATTTTGGCCTCGCTTCGGCCGACTTCCTGCCCTACCTCGTAAAAGGCAAAGCAGAGGGCGGCAACCATAAGCATGGTCACCGCCCAGCGTATCAGTCTGTTTACCATAGCAACCCCGCCAGACCGAACCGCCATGCGCATATTGCCAGCACGGCCAGAATTCCCCACAGCAGCCAGTAAACCCGACGATTTTTCAATGCCAACCCGATCAGCCACCGCCAAAACCGGTACCGGCAATTTTTATGTTCATTTTCCATCAGGCAATCCCCTTAAAAAACAAATGATGTCCGCAAACGTAACAAGGCCGCATGCCGGCCGCCCATTTCGGCGCCGCACAAACCTTCGGATTATAATAATGAGTTGCACCGCCGGTCGGATCCGGTTCAAATTCCGCCTCTTCGATCAAATCAATATACGGTTTAAGCTCAATATAAGTCAGTTCTTCCATCTTGCCCCGATTCGGGTCGTTTTTGTTCCAGCAAGAATATTGCCAGGGCTTCTTACAGGTAGCGGCAATCGTTTTGCCGGCATACCAGCGCCCTGATTTAAAACGATTAAAGACGGTATGAATTACCGCCTTTTGTCCTTCCGTCCCCTCGCCTCTGGCCTCGCCCCATACGGTTCGCGCCAGCGTTAAAACATCGTCTTCCGTCACAGCTTTTCTCCTCTTTTCTTTTTGGACTTATCTTCAAACATCAAATCCAGCTTAACCTTCAGTTCCGTCAGCAGTTGCGTCTGCACGTCGTTTTTCCGCAAAAGCTCGCCGATTGAACGTTCAAACGCATCCATCCGTTTTTCCAGATTGTCGACTTTTGTTTCCTGCCTTGCTTTCCATTCTCCCATTCTGATAAAGTTGCACAATACGCCGATCAGCGCCGAAACGCCGGCAAACAAACTCCAATCCATTACTTTTTTTCTCCAACAAAAAAGGGAGCGTTTCCGCTCCCCGTCGTTATAGTTCCTCACCGTGTTCATGATGTTTCATCATCCAAATCGTCTTGGCCTCAGACTTCATCATGTGCCCAACGGCTTTGGCCATATCGGCCACCGTTTCGGACGAGATTTTCTCGCCCTTGTCCAGCTTGGCCTCGATTTTATCCAGCAGTTTCTCGCCGGCATCGCTCAGCCTGCTGTAAAAATCCTCATGTTCGGTTAAAGTTTTCATTTCATGCCTCCCGCTATTTTACGGATAAGAGGCGCCGCCTGCCGATAAACCTCTATCAGCCGGAATTTGCCGTCCGGAACAATCGCCGCCAGATTACCCGAAAGATATTGTTTAATCGTTGAACCTTCGATTTTCCCCTGTTCATCCATCAGCGGCCGCACCAGATTTTCAAATTTGTCAATATATTTCTGGACCTGCCCGGAAATATTGACTTTGAAGATACCGGATCCGACCGTCATATGTTCGGAGGAAACGCCGCCGAACAAATCGGTTAAAATCTCTTGTTCAAAAAGATCAAGCTCTGTTTGCTGCAAGGATTCAATCATAACAGTTTGTCTCCCTGTTCGGCGCGGAGTTCGGCCAGCTGCCGGCGAAGTTCCTCGTTTTCTTTCTCCAGACCTGCCGCATGCCGGCCAAACTCCTGTGCCGTTTCCGCCACAACGTCAACATACTCTCCGGCAAGAGCGGCAAACGCGGGAATTTGCACAAACTCGTCCTTAAAGCGCTCAAACAGCCAGTCATTAAAGGTTGTCATCAGCTGCTGCCGCTTGGCCAGGGCTTTCTCGTCGCCGTTGACAAACGCCTGCTGATCGTTTGACATCCTGTTGACCAGCTCATCAAAACGCTGCCATACCGGCGCCCGCACCGGAGCGCTGCCTTGGCTTTCTATTTGATGAAGCTTTTGCTTAAATTCCTCGATTGCGTCGGTTTTTCCCATGATGCCGCCCTCCCTTTGCTATGCTGACGGCGTAGCCGATTCCGTCGGTGCTTTCCAGTCGTTGTACCGCGGCATGGCGGACGGACAGAGGTTGTCAAGCGGCATAACCAGCTTTCCGGGAACGAAAGTCGCGTTGCAATAACACAGAATTTCGTTTCTGGTCGTGTCAATACGATTGTTGAGATATGCGAAGTTGTCGACCGTCGCCTGTTTATCGACCGCCACCTGCTTGTCCAAAGCGGCAAAGGCTGCCGCCAGTTCTTTGTAGTTGGCGTTGATTTTGTCGTCGTTCTTGTTTGACAACGCAATCGCTTCTTTGTAGACGTCAATGCCGATACTGTCGGTATAGCGTTCGGCTTCCAGCTTGGCAATATGTGCTTCCAAAGCCGAAATCACCCGGCTGTCACCAACCGCGGTTGCACCGGCAGCAACGGCACCGGCATTTCCCAGACCGCCAAACAGGCCGCCCAGCAAACCACCGCCGTTTGAAAGCTGGTTAACCAGCGCCACGGTTCCCGGAATAGCCAAACCGAGAGCGGCACCGGCCAGTCCTTTGGAGGCGACGGACTTTTCTCCGTCTGCTGTTTTAATCATCATGATCGTTTCTCCATTATTGTTGAGTTAATGAAGAAAGCCTTCGAAAACTTATTTATAAAAATAACTCCGGATACTTTCTTCATATCCAGAGTACCTGTCACAATAATCATAAAGAACGCCGCCGGTTCTACTTTCCGGGACACTCCAAAAGCCTTGAAATATAAGCAGTTAACAGATCCGAGGACATTTCAAGGGCTTTGTTATACCGGCGGGAGATGGTCTTCACCTCCCGCCCTTCCTGCCAGGCTATTTGTTTTTGAGGAATTTTCAAAACGTCAACCTCAATCAAGATTTTCTTTTGCGCTTCCAGCAGCGGAAACGAATTGATTAAATCGACCGCTCTTTCTTTCGACATGCGTTGAAACAAAAATTTTGCAAATTCCTTTTTAACCGCCGCCTTCATGACGGTCAGGACCGGTTAACGGTCCACTCCTCAAACGTCAATACCGCTTCGTTCGGGAAATTTTCCGCTGCCGGAATATCCCGCAAATATTGTCTGTACGCGCGGTACTCTTCTTTCGCGTCATATTTGATCGGAAAATCGGCCAGCATATACTTGTCTGTCTGACATAACAGTTCGTTCCGCTCTGCCCGCACTTCGGCAGACCGGCGCTTAACTTCAAAATCCGGATCTTCGGCCAAAGCCGTTCCGTTCCATACATAACGCTCAATGTTTCTGAACGTTTCTTCCGAAATTTCCACATTGTCGACGCCTTCCGTCGACTGGCGGCACTCGCCGGCGCCGACCAGTTTATTGTCTTCTATAAAAGCGTAAAACATTCTCCTAATCTCCTACTTTTCGGTATGCAATAACATTGATATAACCGTTGGTCGCCTCGTTGTTGCCGGTATTTGAAAAACGGATCGTCTTGTTACTAACCAAAGCGGCATAAAATCCGGCACAGCGGGATTCGCCCGTCGTCAAAAAAACACCGGCTGTCGGCGAAGACGCAATCGCGTCATAAATTGAGGGATTCAACGCGCCGCGGATCGTAACGATTGAACTCGACGTAAAAAATACGCTGCCCATAATCTCGTACAAACCTTCGTCCGGCAAGAAATCCAAAGCAAAAGTCGAAACTTTGTTGGCTCCGATCGTACCGTTTGCCAAAATGTTCCTGGCCTGAAAACTGCTCCACGGCAGCGGAAGTTTCGCGTTGCCGACCGACGACAGATTGCTTAAATCCTTATCCGCCAGATTGTCCAAGCTGACACTTGCAACCGCAATTCCGGCGATTGCTTCTCTTCCGGCCGGCGCCAGATTGCTGGCATCCGTTTTCAGCAGGCCGCTCACATCAATATCGCCGCCGCCCGTTCCCGTCGCCGGGGACGCGCCGCCGGCATACAATACGTCATTCATGCTTCTATCCTTTCAATGCTGACAATCGAGGGGCCTAATCCGTCAGGATCACGCAAATACAAATCTCCGCCGACCTTTTTAAACATCAGCTGCGCTTTGGCAGGAACAATCCCGCCGCGCTCGTCTTCCGTCGGCTGTCGATCCAAAACGATATACTCAATATCCCGAAGTAACGGCTGAACGGCAAAAGTATCCCCCGTTGCCGCTTCCGTCACCGGTTCCCATGCCCGGGTGAATTTTTTATTAACAATAAACATTTTTTCCTCCTTATAAAAAAAGCCAGAGCAAAAGCCCCAGCCAAAACACAATTAAAAACCTCAGCATCAATCCGTTTTTCCCATCACCCATTCGCCGCCGGCGTTTTTGTAAATATGCGCCGGCAAACTCAAATCTGCCACTTCAGTCATATCCGCATAGCCTTCCGGCCGTTCGAACGTATCATCCGGCGACAGCAGATAAAGCGCCGGCTTGTCAGTACCGGTCAACAAATACATTTTAATATCAACCGCCGAACCGTCGTCCGTATAATTGATCAGATTGCCGCCTTCCTCATAAGGCTTCATCACAAGCGTTTGCTCACCGAACGTTTTGCTTTTGTGATAAAAGGGCTGCGTAATCAGCTGCATGTAGTCTTCCAAATAAACTCTTATCGTTGGCGTCATGTTTCCTTCGGCAAGCGAACAGGAAACCGTTCCCGACGTTGCCAGAAGCGAAGCTTCATACAGGTCGCATGATCCGTTTTCGGCACCGGTCAGGATATAATATTGATACGGCTGCTTTGGTGAAAGCGTCACTTCGCTTAAAACCTGATAGCGCTCCGCCGTATTTATCAACAGTTCTCCCGTTTCGTCGGAATACTCGCGCCCGGTCCAGGCATTGTAAACCGACAACGGATTGTTGCTGCCGTACAGACGCCAGTTGTCGTATCCGTTTGTCACTTTGGTCTTAAAACTCCGGGCTTTAACCGCCGTCGGGAATTTCCAGACGATTTTATAATTGCCGGTATAAGTTTCGACGTTTTTGTCAAAAGCATTGATATTGTCAGCGGCAAGAACCATATAAGCCGGATCTTCGGTCGGCGTCTCCAGCCAGGTTTTAAGACTTTCGTCATCTTGATACGTCTGCACCTTGTCAGACGTCAGCGCATTCAGAGGAAACTCTCCGTCTTGTGTGCTGTTCTCAAAAACGTACGCGGCAACACTTTGCCCGCCTTCAATCTCCGCAATCTTTTCCGCATACGCCCGAAAAGTCACCTCGTCTCCGACTTCAACCCCTTTCTTTAAGATTGCCGACCGAATAGCGCTTTTTGTTCCGGCAATATAGCGGATCTTTTCAACCACCGTTCCCATCAGATCACCTCCCCGTTAATTTCGTCCGCCAGCGTACCCAACGCCTCGACCACCGCTTCGGCTCGTTCAACCAGCGCCTTTGCCTGTTCTGCCGCGGCTACCGCTTCGTTTGCCGCCGCCTGTGCCGCGTTTTTATACATGAGCACCGTTTCCACAATGTTTTGCGGATCATCACCGGAAACCGGATCAACCAAAAGCGCTCTGGAGAGCTGCTCCTGAAGCTCCTGCAAATTCATATACACGCCGTCAAAAGAATCCTCCAGCTGCTCCATGTCAAACAACTGGCCGTTGATATAGTCCGCTTCCTGCAAAAACGGCTTGTTGCGCAAAACGGCAAGCTTCACGTTCTCCGCCGGCGGCGCCGCAAACACGACCTTGCCGGTAATTTCCTCGCCGTTGCCCTCAACCGTGTAGTCGCTGCCTTCTTCCAGAACTTTCAACTCGTCGCCGGTACCCGAATAAACCTTTATCTGCGCGGTCCCGTCTTTGTTCTTAAAAAACTTGAACGGCACCGGAAATTCCGTCGCCGTCCCGTCCGCCACATAATTGACTTTGCTCACATCCGAAAATAAAGTCATATCTCACTCCATAAAAAAAGCCGTCCGCAACGGACGGCCGGTTATAAAAAAGGAGAACCGTTACCGGTTCTCCCTCCCTCCTATCGTTTAATTGACAGGAAAATTCGGATTTTCCGAATGATAATAATAAACTTTATTATCATATCTTTCCTTTCAGCCTTTACGGGCGGTTGGGAAAGGGAAAACCTTTTTCACTTGACTTTTTCGGTCAAATGATATATCTTAACCTTATGGAATGGTTAAGGTAAGGTTAACCCTTTCCGAAGTTAAGAATTAAGTCCGGTGTTCCAGCACCGGACTTTTTCTTTATACCTCAAGCCCCAACGGCTGTCAATCGGCTTTCGCCAACGCTTCTTTTTTCGCAAACCAACGGTCGGACTTTTCTTTTGTGTTTACCGACCACAGCCAGACAAAACGTTCGGAAAATGCTGCCACCGCCGCCCCGTCATGGAAAAAAATACAGTTCTCACTGTTTTTGCTGGTGGCCGGCTCTGTCCAGTTATAACTTCCCGTCACTGCCGTTTCTCCGTCAAACACCGCAAATTTGTTATGCTCTATCTTATGTTTCGAGTGCACCCGGATATTGACGCCGGCCCGGTAAAGGTCCCGCACCTTGGAACTTCTGCCGGCCGCCTGCAAACGATCGGTCAGGATCCGCACTTTCACTCCGCGGCGGTCGGCCTCTTTCAATGCTTCCACAATATCCGTATTGTTCAGCGAATAGACCGCAACGTCAATTTCCTGCCGGCTGCCGTTGATCATCTTAACAATGTTTTCCTCACAGGCGGACGAAGGCGAAAAATACACCTCAACGCTCTTGTTCGGCTGCCGGCTTGCCGCCAGCGCCGCCCCGCAAAGAAAAATACAAATAAGAATTGACAGCTTTCGCATGACACAACCTTTCAATTGTATTTTTGCATAAACAATACTCTTAGTCAACAACAAAGGGGTGTATTTTTACAAATACACCCCTTTTAAGTTGCAAGCAATAATTATCCGGCCGGATTATTTTTTTAACCTCTCTTTCAACTCCAGCATCAAATTTGCCCCGAAATAAGCGCGCCAGCTTCTCATTTTTTCAATCACCTGCGCTTCATAATCCGACAGCTGATATTCTTTTCGGCCCGCTTCTTCCTCATTCAAAACCGCATGGACGGCATCTTTGTATAATGAGCCAAAACTGCCTTCCCCGGCCGGCAAACTCTCTTTCCTGCCAACCTGACGGTAATGCTCTTTAACCTTGGTCAGCCCTTGGGTGCGATAAGCCATATAAACGTTTATCAGCTCTTTGCGCACCGCCGCCGCTTTTTGTGTCCGCGAAAACATACAGATCAAAAGCGCCTGCGGCTCATTGAGATAATAGGCTTCGGTCTGCCGGGTTACAAACCCGATTTTCTCGTGCGCCATTACTAATGGCGCACAGCCGTAAACAAGCAATTCCGCCATGTTCGACTTAACAACCTGTCTTATCGCCCTCGGTCTATCCAACCCCAGACGTTCACCCAATACTACGTCTTTAATCCGCGGTTCGTTGTCAATCACTTCGATATTGTCAACCGTCAAACAAACTTCTTTACTCATGGCGACCGCCCTCCAGCAGTTCGACCACTTCTTTCAATTTGGCCAGCACAAAACTCAAGGTACTTCTCAGCGCCTCGTTTTCAACTTCCAACTCTTTATTTGATTTTTCCATCTTTGTATCCTTTTCCAAAAGAATTTAGGTTGGGGAAGTTGGAAACATGTACAAAGTCATGCAGTACTTATTCAATATATTCGTACTCTTCCCCAATAATTAAAAACAAAAAACGCAATCTGTCGGGTGCGTTTCCGCTTTGCATACAACCTTTCCACGGGTTGGAGCCTCCGCTCGTTTATAATAATAAACATAAATATATGAGGTTGTCAATACTGCTTTGACATAATCAATTCTTTCTTTTTCTTAATAAATTTAATTGTATAAAGAATCTTTTCATTATCAATCTTTACATCTTTAGCTGCTTCACAAAACTTCCGAAAAAAAGTAAAAGAATCTTTTTCACATCTCTCTATAGCAGCCAAAGCATTAGATGGATCTAGATTTCTTACATTATCTACATAGTTCATATATACCGCCGCCGCACCATCTTTACTTTCAATTTTTTTCCCATAAACTTTGTTCAATTCAGCTAAAACATCATAATCTACTTTATTAATCCACTGTGCAAGATTATAAATATCTTTCAGTTTTTCCATACTACATTCCAAGTTTTTATAATCCTGAATACAACGGGAAAAATCCTTTTCCCATCCTTCCTTACTTGCATTGTAACGAGTTACATCATCGATAAAAACAGCAAACTCAGCATTATCTTTACTCAATATATATAAACAGTTTCCGCCTATTTTTCCGCATAAATCACCACTGGCAGCCATAACCGAAGATGAAAGGAAAAGCGCCCCACAAACAATCAAAAAATAAAAAATCTTTCTCATTTTCCACCTACTCTAAATAAGAAATCCGGCTTTCCAAATCAGAAACCCTATTTTTTAAATAGGATATTTCGCTTTCTAAATCAGAAACATCGCTCTCTAAATCAGATATCTTATCGTTAAAAATATATTCCACTGCACCTTTAAAATCCCAATCACTATATAAGTCCCATTTACTCATCCCAGCAACCTCGGCTTTTGCAGGCTTTATAATATCATAAACAACATCGTGCATAACATATCCGAAATTAAATATAATCAAAAAATAAAAAATTTTTTTCATATTCTCTCTCCTTAATATAATAAACCAATAATACGCAAAATATATAAACAATCAACCAAAAATTATTTGCTGCCGCCGCCAAACCAATAATAATACGGATTGCCGATTAACGGCACATTCCGCCAGCTTTTATAATCCGCTATATCCCGGTTACTCAAAATATCTTTTATTATTTCATCAAGAGCAACAGGAAAAACAAGCTGGATTTGGATTGTCTTAAACAAACCGTCACGTTTAATACTCATACCGGTGTATCGGTTAATGCTGCCGCCGACAAAAACATTTTCAAGCAACGTATCCGTCACGTCAATTTCCCGACCAAACAGCAGATCCTTTAAGAAGTCAGCCCCGGCATTAAACAGCATCAGCCACAATGTCAGCCGCATCAGATCAACGAGGGCCTTATGCGGATTCGTTTTGGCCGTTTCAAAACATATTTTGCGGTATTCGTTCAACTGTTTGATAAAATAGGACTTCATCATATAAAACATTCGCTTATTGCCGCCTTCGGCATAAAATTTCGGCATCTGATCAATCGTTACCGGTTGCACATCCATCAGTTGGAACATTGCATATTCGATAATTTCCGGGGTTTTCCGCCCTTCTTTCAAATCGTTTGCCACTTCTTTCCAGCGATTGCCGAACTCAACCCGCAGATATTCTTCCAACTCTTTGCTGCCGGCCTGTGCATCCCGCCGTGCTTTGTTTACGGCTGCATTCACCAGCGTCATCTTAGAAATCCCGTCAATCTTTTCAAAACCGGTATATTTCAAAACCTTGTCCAAATACTTTGTTAATTTTGACGTATCAACATATCCCCCGTCGGTAATCACCTTATTCAGCCCAAGATCCTCAAGCGTTATTTCAGATTTACCCTGCCATGCTTTTACATTTTCAAACATGGTATTCCAAAATCCGGCTTTATAAACAGCCGACCCCAAATCACCGAACTGTGTAATTGCACTGCCGACATTACCCAGTGTCCATATATAACCGCCGTCACGCAACATTCGCAAAATTTCATTACCCAACCCCCTGTTGCTGAATCTGGCCACCAACAATTCCTTCAGCCGCATTTCCTGTGTATGCGTGATCACGCCGTCCTTGGCCAAATCATAAAGAAGACTGCCTACAGATTCTTCAATCGTATTGTCTGCCTTTTCGCTTAACTCGTCTTCCAGCGTTTTCAATTCCTCGTTCATTCTCCGCAAGGCTATTTCTTTGACCTGCTCGGCCTTCCTGTTTTTCAAGAACTCAACTTCCGTTTCAAGCCGTACCTTTCTTTCTTCCAGATCCTGCCGCAGCAAATCATCATAAGTATTGCGGATTTGGGCATCAACAGCGCCGATTTTATAATTGCGGGTTTTGATTTCCTTCCATTTTGCCTCTTTGGCATCCATTTTTTCATATTCGGCAATCGTTGTTTTTCGGTTGGCCACCCGCCGCCGCAAAATTTGCACGTCTTCTGCCTCCTTGCCGAAATACTTTTTGTTTTCCGTCAGGTTGATTGCACCGGATACATAATCAACCAGCGCATCCACCGAGTTTTTATAATATTTGTTCATCTCGGCATCAATCAAATCAATACTCCGCTCTTTCACGTTGCCGACGTTTGCCAGCGAAATCGTTCCGCCGTAACCGCGAAACAGGCTGTTAACAATTTGCGCCCGGTCTTCCTTGCTTCTTATCCGTCCGTCCTTGGATTTTTCTTCCAGAACCTGCATAATTTTTGAATATTCCGGTTTTCCCTCGTACTTTTGCCGCAGATAATCCAGCAAACCGTCCGCATCTCTCAATTTGCGCGGAAAATAATCGGGCAGGTAATTAATTTCAACGCCCACCTCAATCATTTGCTCGCGCAATTCGTCCAACACTTTGCGAACCTCAATAAAATCATTCGTCATATCGTTTTCGGACAAAATTCCGGCAACCGTTTCCACATCCCTGTTTTTCAAAGCCAGATCAAGTTTGTTGAAAACCTCCGGCATCAGCTTTTGCGCCTTGTCAAAAAAGCCTTTTACCCGTTTAGCATATTGACTGTTTTTTTGCAGCTTGGCAATTTCAAGGCGGCGATTTTTGGCCCACAACTCCGGTGAAATGGATTTAACCACCTCTTCCAACGGCACGATTGCGTCCTGTGTAAAATCTTTTGCATCTTTCAAAATCTGCTGTACGGTTTTCTGAAGTTTGTTTTTCCCGGCGGCATAATCCCGGTTGACAGCCATATAAACTTCGTTCATTTTCCGCCGTTCTTCAATCGCCTTTTCCCGGTTATAATTTACCACTTCGTCAATCGGCGCCTGTAAATAATAATCCAGGTCTTCTCCACCCAGAATATCACCATAAACGGCAGAAATGTCTTTGTTGATTTTTACTCGCAGTTCTTTAGCCATTGTATGCAAGTGACGCAACCATTCCATAAACATTTCAAAAACACGCTTTAAGTAGTTGCTAGGTGCTTTTCCCTCTCTTAAAAATTGTTCAAATCCTCTGGCAAATAATTCTTCTTTGGCATAATTGCGCGCCTGTTCCGCCGACCGAAAACTTTCATCATGAACAATAATCCCGTTCTTATCCAAAACCCGGAAATATCCGTCTTTCTCATCAATAACAAATTGCCGGTCGAACTCTGAATTTTCCCAATCTTCCACCGCTTTCAACAGTTGGGCAGATTTTTCAGATTTGCCGGCAAAATATTTTAATTGTTTTTTGAAAAAATGCGAACTTTCATGCATAAAAGTCGAAGCGTCGGCATTTTCAAACAGGTAAATCACATTCATCTGCGGAGAATACGCCCCCTTCGGAATAGAGTTGATCCTGTCTTCTCCTTGCCCCTGTACCGCCTCAGTCTCAAGGTTCAGCTCTCCTTCACCCGACTCGCCTGTCTGATAAACAGTATTATCGTTTGTTTTGATAACTTCATTCATTTTATTTGGATTTCTTCCCCAACGATCTGCTATATTTTCCAAGCCTTTTAACGGCGTATCTTTTAAGTCATAATCGCCCCTTGCGAAAATAATATACCCACTATTGCCATCGGTATTTATAGAATAAGCTGTTGTATATTCGTCCTGATTAAGTTGTTCCTGCAGAATGGATTGTAATTCATTTTCTGAGCCATATTTTGTTGCCTTAAATCTAATCAAATACTCATCATCGGCCATATAGTTTTCATCAAAATATTGCCGCGCATCGTATTCGCTATTAAATTCAGGATACAGCCCTTGTTTGTATGCTTTTGTTATCATATCGTTATGGATATAATCATTTGCATCAATCGCAAACCAATAGCGTTTTTTCTTATCAAACATGAGCCGAACTTCTTCTTTAGGTTTTAAGCCGCTTAAAAATGTCTTAATATCCCTCACGCTCTTTGAAAAACCTAAATCATCAAAATATGACATTTGATAATAAATATTATCGTCGGTCCGGCTGAAACTCCCGCGGTTGTCAACGGATTTTATCTGGTTGGGCTCAAAGACGACATATTGATTTATTCTTTCATCAGGATTAACAGAATCAAATTGGGTATTTTTTATAATAATGCCATCATACCCTTGAGTTTTCAATTTATCGACAATGCTTTTTATGACTTCTCTTTTTCTTCCCTCCGAAAGGTTTGCAAAATGCAGTTTAATCTTTTGTGTTTCAAAGCCGCCATATAATGATTCGCTTACCCTTTCATCCCACATTTGAGGGTCTTGATACATAAGGTCATTAAACATTTTTTCAAATTTTGTGTACGGGTCAAGATTATCAATATCAGTATCAGCCCAAGGATTAGTTTCTGTGCCTTTTCCCTCAATAATAAGAGGATTATCCATTTTAAGATAAACATCATACCTTACAGGGTGGTATTCATTATTAAAGGCAAAATCGTCCTTGTCAGCAAACCAAAAACCCACCGCGGATTCATCGTTATTTATTCCTGTCCGGTTCTTATCAAATTGAGAAAATTCATTGCCAGAAAAATGAACCATTTTAAGTGGCTGACCATTTTCGTCAACAACCTTGCTGTCACCAAACCATTCATAAAAGGCGCGCAATCCTTCTTCCGTACGGGCAATTCGCCGCCCCGCGCTGTTGCGCGCGGCTTTGTTTTTACCATCAATTTGAATACTGTCTTCCGAATAACTGTTGACAAAATCAATCAAATCATTTATACTTATATCATTACCGTTGAGGAAGGTCGGGGATTTATCCCCGGAGATATTACCCTCAGCGGTATTTTTTCTGCCCACTTTCATATCATAGGCAGATAGATCCCGCCCCCCGTTGTCCTCAATTTCAATATCCGTCAGTTCCGGCCGCTTGTTGGCCATTTCTTTCACCGTCATCTTGACGATAAAATTTTCTCCGTCGGAACGGATAACGTTGGCATAACGGCGGATTTTATTTTTAGAGCCGTGTTTGGCATCCGGCGTTGTTTTTATCAACATTGCCGTGTCAAAAATACTGCCGATGTTGGCTATTGCCTCTTTGCCCAAAATACCGCCGATATTCTGGCTATCCAGTCGGTTACTTGTAGAACTAAACATTTTGCTAATAGCGCTGTTTGATAAAGTCACCGTTTCACCGGTAACGCTGTTTTTCAGCACGCGCACACCGTTTTCATTCCGTCTGACGTTTGCATCCACCGCCGCCATCACCTCATCAATGCCGATTTCTTTGCTGGCCTTCCTGTCAGCAAAAAAGCGGTTGATGTCAACCGCTTCTTTAACTTCGTTTTCTCTCCCTATCAAGTCGGGATTGATATCTTTTCTCTCAAACGCCAGTCTCTCGGCATCTATCTTTCTTATCCGTTTTCCTTTTTGATATTGAAAAGGTATATCATCATCCACCAAAGTAGCCAGATCACCGTTTTCGCGCATCACCTCGGCATAAGCTTCTTCCGCATTAACATCGTTTTCCCGCAGAATAAAATAACGTTCCTGCAAATCATCCGATAATAAACCAACTTTTGCCAGTACCTCATCTTCCTTTTTTCGTGCGGCATAAGCATCCATTTTTCGACGGATTGTATCCGGGCTGTCCGCTTCAATATCAACACCTGCCGCCTCAAAAGCCATTTCATAATTGCGCAGCGCTTCTCTCTCATCAATTGCAGCAGAATTAGTCTCCGTCAGCAGATAATGCGGTCGTCCGCGAAATTCATCATCAAGCGCGGAAAGCAAAGTATTAACATCTGCATCTGCCGGTAAATACCCTGCCTCTGCTGCCGCCTCTCGGGCATAATCGAGGCTTAAACCATCTTCTCGAACAAGGCGCTTTTCCTCTCTTTTTAACCTTTTGCCTTTTTTACCCATATCAGCGGCAACCACCGCATCAAGAGCGGACAATTCACCGCCTTCATCTTTAATCCCGCCGCGGGAAACCAAGAATTCCGTTAAAGTCATCCGATCATCAGCAACTTTATTACCTCTGGCTGCTTTAATGTCCCGCACAATATTTGCCCAGTTTTCATTTGCGTTACGAGTACGATAACGTTGTGTCTGACTATTAAAATCGTTATAATTCATTTTTACGATTTTTGGCATATTATCTGTTATATATTCTTTCGGCGACATTCCTGTTTCCTGGCTGGCAAAAAGCGCAAAACCCTGCCAAATCCGGGCAGAAGCAGCCGCGTTGTTTTCTCCGGTTTTATCCTTTAAGGCATTAAAAACATCATCATAAATGCTTTCAAGTTCCTGTTTGGTCTGCAAAGCCTTTTGAGCCTCTGCCGTGCCTTTGTTCTCTTCAATAAACTTGTTCAGATTATCAAGACGTTCGTTAATATGTTGAAAAACAGCATCATTAGCCGCATCCGCATTGTTTTCCAAAACATAAGTGCTTGCATCTATCAGTCGATTAATTTCTTCATCCGACGCCCCTTTGTTTTTTAATCCCTCACGCGCATCCGCATACTGATATGCCCCCGCCAGTGCGGCACCGGCGCCAAATCCGCCGATTGCAGATTCAATAACCCCTTCCATTAAATTTTGTGTATCATCTATCCCGTATTTTCTTACAAAATTCTGCCATACCTGTTGCAAACTCTCCGGCATACTCTCCAAAAAACCTGCTTTTATTCGTTGAAACACTTTAGATTTCAGCGAAGAAGATGTTTTCCCCATAATTGCATCCAAAGGTTTAAACACAAAATCAATCAGCGCAGTGCCGGCAACACTTCCCGTAAAAAGTAAATTTGCCTTATTTTGATCCCCGGTGTTTCTTGCTTCTGCATACAAATCTCCGCTTTCGCTGCCGGCCATTAAATAGTATGCCAGCGCCGGAGATTTCGTTGCCGCTGCAATTCTTGTCATAAACAATAACGAAGGCGCGGCGCTCATTGCTGCTGAAGCAAAGCGGGTTACACTTGGATTTTCAACAATATCTCCCTCAAAAATTTCCTCATCCAACTGCAACTCCGGGCTGGATAATACAAAATCTCCGGCCTGTTTTATTTTTTCCCCGGCAGACTGCCACAAACGGCCAAAACTATTCAACCGGTTAACTGTTGCGTCACTTAACCCCAAAAGCTCCTGACTATCCTTACTGATGATCATGTTGTCGCCGTAAAAAGTAGCCATATCGCCAAAACCTTTTAAGGTTTCAAAAATTCCGCGGGCAGAACTTTGAAACATCGTGTTACCGAATTTTCCCAAATCACTCTCGGCAAATTTTTTTACCCACGACTTCTCCACAATATCCATCTTTTCCGCCGCATTTGTATTTTTCCCGTCAACGGAAAATATATGTTGCGGCTTAATCTTCCAAGGATCAAAATCATCTTCTATCGGCGTAAAGGAAAAACCTTCAGGAGCAACCTTCAAATCAACATCCGGTTCTTCACCGTCTTCTATCGGTGTAAAGGAAAAGCCGCTGTCATCAGCGGCCTTTGTTCTTAACTGTTCAGAATTATGCAAATCATGCAATTCTTCATCAATTTTACTTTTTAATTCCAAATCTATCATCAAATTTTTCCTTTAACACCATTAATAAATACGATATCGCCCTTTTTTATATCCCCTTGATTAAAAGCTTGTCGGGCTGCTTGTTCATCAGCAAAACGGGGAATCGACAAATCTTTCACAATTTGTTCATCAATTAATTTCTTTAATGTTTTTCTCTTGTCATCAGGAGAAAGCCCGGGACTAATTTCCAAAAATTTATTCCAAACAGCTTGCCGTTCTGTCCCGGCATAGGAAGTATTCAGATACCTAAGAGCTTCATCCCGTCCAAAATTGCCGATATAAAAATCAGAATTTGTCCCCCCTTTTCCGGGATTGTCTAATTGCCAGCTTTCCTGCACAAACTTAAAAGCTTCCTGATGATATTTGTCTTTTTGTTCATCAGACAAAGAAGAGACCGGCTCACCGCCCGAAAGTTCATTGAATTTGTCAAAATACATTTTATAAATAGGCAGAGCCGCTCTTGCTTTCCTTTGTTTCCAGGCTCTGTATTCAGGATCAGGAATCTTTTCTCCGTGTAACTTTTTATTACCCTCGTCATAGTCATCTTCTCCGTAGATACCGTCAATAAACTTTTGCAACTGGCTGACTTTTGTAAACCAACTGTTCCAAGTTCTCTTTTTTTCCCCGCTTATTTCCAACATTTCATTGTATTCTTCAACATAAGGCAAATAAAGGTTATTAAAAAAAGAAGTTCCTTCAGATTTTGACAAATATCCTTTTGAAACACCTTCTGTAATAGTATCAACTAATCCTTCAAAATCAGACAAGTCTGCCATCCCGTTTTCTTGTTTCTGAATAACTTCGGCAATTTTTGTTTCCACATTTTCATAATATGAAAACTTATCCGTATCAGCTACTTTTACAGTTCCGGGCTTAAAATCTGCTTCTTTCTTTTCCCGGGCGGTTCTCAACTTGCCGGCCTGTTCTTCAGTCAAAGCCCCGTTGCGTACCAACTCGTTAATTTCTTTTTCTCCCGGCAGTCCCTCGGCGTTTACCGCTTCGTCAATCTGATTGCGCAAATCAAGATAGGTGTCGACCTGATTTTGCTTTTTCTGCTCTTTAATTTCCTGCAATTCTCTGTCAATGGCCTTATCCAGTTTTTCTTTTTCCGCCTTCTGCTTTTCCTGTTCGGCTTTTTTCTCCTCTTCCGTTTTTTTGGCAATTTCGTTCTGATAATCCTTCAAACCTTTAACTTTCTCAGTTGCCAGCGCCGGATACGGGGCATTTGCCAGTTCCTTGTCCACATCCATAACTTCGTTCCGGGACATTCTCAGTTTCAAACCAGCTTCCCACGCGGCCGTCGCGTTTTTTTCTTTCTCGTCAATATCCTTTAACAGGGCGTCTCTCGTCGTCTTGTCAAAGTCTCCGCGGACAAAAGCCTGATTAACCGCATCCCGACCCTCGTCAACAAGCGACAGATTTGCCCGGTATTTAGCATCTTTGTCTTCCCCGTCTTTCGCCCACAGGCCAAGCTCTTTCCCCTGAGCAAGCAGCTCCTTGTAATCTTCGTCATTCAGTGTTTTGTCTATATTGGCAAAAACAATCTCTTCTTTAGTTGCCGTTTTGTTTTTAATTTTTTCCTCAAGCTCTTTTAACACATCCGGGTCGCTCTTCTCCCCACCCGGTTTTCCAAGCACACGCTCTCTCAATGTCAACGCTGTCTCAGGAGAATCCATATAATTATCATCGGCAACTTTCAGCGCCTCTTCGGCACTCATTTCGCCGCTCACAAACAAATATTTTGCCCGTGTAATGTTAAGATCAGCAGCTGATTTCTTAAGCTTTTTCTCCCTTTCTTCCGCCGCCAGCCGGTCTTTTTCTTTAGCCACCAGCAGATTGTCAGCCTTTTGCAGGTACTCCCTGCGTTCAATATCCGTCAGGTTGGGGAAACGTCCCGGATCGGACAACGCCTTTTTGGCAACTTCCGGGTTGTTGTTCACCATCCCGTTGACAGAAAGTTTGGCAAAATTCTCCTTTGCCTTTTGCTTCTCGGTCGGCGTCAGATAAGTGTCGGCATCAATCAGTTTATCGGCGTCGGCGGAGAAAAAAGCCGCCTCGTCTTCCGGGGCGGCGGCAATCTGGTCGGCATAGGCTTTCAACGTCTCGTTCAGGCTGATTCCTGCCAGCTCTTTTTCTTTGGCTCTGAACGCGTTTTGAACATCCTGTTTGTTGTAAGACAGAAAACCGCCGCCGAGGTTTTCCATCCACTCCTTGCCCCATTTCTGGCCGCGCATGTTTTCTTTCAGCTTTTTCTGAAAATTTTCGACAATGCCAGGAATTTCTTCGATCGAATTTGCGGTCTTGATCGCGTTCAATTCCTCGGTTTGCAAATTCGCCGCCTCGAGATTTAAGCGCTTCCATACCAGCTGCTTTTCCCGTTCAAAATAATTATTTCCCGCTTCCACCGCTCCGGTCACACTGTTGACGACCTCATTAATGCCGCTGTCGCGCCAGGTCGGGCGTTTCTCTGTCACCAGCTTGGTGCCGCTCAAATAGTTTCTTTTAATCTCTCCAACCATCTCATCCTCCGAAAAGCCAGGAAAACTCTTTTTGTCCTTCCGCATCCACCGGCTGGCTGGCTCTGTATGCCGCCGCTACTCCGTTGGCCGCACCTGAAAGCAGGCTCATGCGAAACGCGTTTTTCCCCTGTTTTTTGGCCTGCTTGGCATAAAAATTCATATCGCTTGCCTGCTGCATGTAGTTTCTGGCCGCCGTTTCCGTCTGATAACGGATGTTAAGCGCATTTTGTTCGGCGTTGGCGGCATTTTGCGCCAAAGCGCCGATTGTCGTCGCGCTGTCGGCAACTCCCATTTCACTCATCAAGGCTCTTGTCTCTGCCAACTGCTGCCGGTTCTCGGCCCGTTGTATGTCTTCGTTACGCGCCCCCTCCAAACGCACCTGCCGGGCATTTCTTCGCAAAATGTCGGCGTTGGCGTTATAAGCCTCCGCCTGCGCTTTCCCCTGCCGATAAGCCTGATAACCGCCAATAACGGTTTGAGCCGCCGCCAAACCGCCCATCACTCCCGCACTCATTGAAATATCCTCGCAAACAGTTGATAATCCTTGCCGTTGAAAACTTTTCGCATGGTCCCCTCATATTCAAAACCAAGCAGCCCGGCCAAACGCCGACCGGCGCCAAAACCGTCAAGCACCGTCATTTCCAGCCGCTCGGCCGAAAGTTCCCGGCTTCTTTGTTCAATCAGCCGGCGCATTGCCTTAACAAAAGAAAACATCTTCCGTCCGGCCGTCGCATTGATGACGGAAAACAAGGCAAACCGGCCGGGTGTTATCTCCTGATACCAAAACACCGCAACCGCCACCCCGCCCGTCTCAAACGTTTCGGCGGTTGAAGGAATTGCAAACTTTGCAGCTTCAGCTTCCTGCTCTTCTTGTACCGTGATTTGTTCCAAATCCCGTTTTTCAAATTTTCTTATCAAAACAACCTCCCGACCCAAAAAGGAGAGCAATTGCTTGCTCTCCTTCCAAAATTTACTTCTTTATCAAGAAGAAAATTTTTAGTTTTCGTATGACAATAATAATTTTCACTATCATTGCCGTCACTCCTTTCGTTTGTATGAAAGAAGTTGACAAATCCGAATCTCGGATTTATACTGTAACCATATTGATTGAAGTTACATGTCAACTTCTTTCAGTGGTTACTGAATACCCGGTGTTGCCGCACCGGGCTTTTCTTTTATATATCCTAATATGCCTCTTGTCAATTAACGCGAACTCTCCATGCTCGGCACGATTGCCTGGATCAGCATCGGATAAACGCTTTTGTTTTGAATAACGATATTAGCCCCGCGGTCTTTCAACAAAGAAGTGCCGTCCGGCCACGGAATAACCACGTTGCCGGTAAACAGGCGCACCTCGCCCGCAATCAGCTCCTTGCCGTTGTGGTATAAAATTTCCTGCTGCCGGTCGTATGCCGGACCAGCCGTCCCGCCGCCGGAACGGTAAACCATCAGCGTCAGATGATCGATCCGCTGAACGGCGGCAAGCCCGGCGCCTCTGTCCGACTGAATATATATCTTTTGCGGCTGCAACACCGAATTAACCGGCAATCCGACCACCACCCGCGCATCCGTTTCTTTAATCTCGATCGAACCGTCTTCGGCCACAATCTGATGAGGCCGCTCCAAACCGTTTGCCGAAATCGCCACTTCACAGCCTTTCAGATGATCAAGTCCCGAGAGCTTGGTCGTCACATCGCCGACCGGACGGTTGTAAATCAAGCCGCTGTCAACAAAAAAGCAGGAATCGCGAATATAATCCAACTCCGCTTTCTCTCTTTCAACCGAATCACGGATATATTCAACGTCGTCGGGATAATCCGACCGGGTGCCGCCGTCAATCCATTCCACATATCTTTTCATCACGTTGCCGATTTTGCGCTTGGCAATCACCCACACATCATCGCGGCGTTCGTCATTTGAAGGAATTACCGCCACCGCCTCGGCCGAACCGGAAAAATCATGTTGCGCCAAAGCCGCCACCTGCTGTTGGGCGTCGAAGGTAAAAGACACCAGACGACCGTCGGCCATTGCCAGCCACAACAGCTTGTCCGGCACGTCCTGCCAGTCCCAACTGACAATTCCCGACGACAACAGATGTTTACCCATAAGACTGGCATCCAGCGGATCATAACCGTCTCTTTCGTAGCTGTAAACCAGATCGCGGATCGAAGTGCCGAACCGGTCGACAAACAAAATATGCCCGTTGACCGCTATCGGCTGGATCGGTTTGCTGCCGATACCTGAAATCTGACGGATTGCCACATTGTCGGCCGAAAGCGCCTCGCCGTTGGAAATGACGTCAATATAAAACTCTCCGCTTGACGTTCCGACAAACAGCACGTCGCCGCCCGCAATCCAGCGCCCCTGATTGTACTCTTTGGAGTTGACCGGCACCGTAACCGCGCATTCCGCCGTCACTTCGCCAAACTTCTGATCGGCAAAATTGTTGAAGTCGCCGGAACAAGATCCGCAGGCTTTCAAACCGTCATCAGCATCAATCAGCAGCCACAAACGGTTTTTGTAAAAACTCCCGGACATCGGATAATTACGGCCGGGATAGATCATGCCGAACTCAAAATGCGAGGTTACCAGCGCTTTCGGCATTTCAATGATCACTTTGGCCTTGACTTCGGTGGCCGACACATATTCGGTGATTTTGGCGGTACCAAAACCGGCATGCAGATACTTCCACGTCACTTTCCCGTCGGAGCGGCTGCCTTCCGTATGGGACGGCGTCACATTACCAGTGGTCCCCTCGTTCAAAGCTTCATAATATTTGCCGTCCGACGTCCACACCGCCCCCTTGCTGACACTCTCCTCAACCTGCCACGCCGGCGTGTCGTCATTGACCAGCGTCAGCCGGATCAGGCGCCCGACGTCATCCTCGGCAAACAAATTCGCATCTGCCGTCAAAGTAACGGTTCCGGTCGTGCCGCTCACGGTAATCTTAATATCTTCGGTGTTAACGTGATTCCACGGGCCGTTCAAGAGTTCCCAGTCCTCAAGCCGCCAGTCGTCGTTGGCATAGCGCACCAGCTTTTTCATATATTTTTGGTGAAAAATATAAAGAACGTCGCCCATTTGCGTAAATTGCAGATTATAACACTCAAGTTCCGCGTTCCAAATGTCTTCAAGCGTATAAGGGCTTTCCAGCTCATAAGCCGCATCGTCTTTCAAAACCTGCCCGTGGTTGGCAAACAGGCGGATGTATTTGTCGCCGAACTCAAGCATAAAACCGGCGTTGCCGGCAAACTTAAACTTGATCAAATCGGCTCTTTTGCTTGTTTTCTCTGCCATCCTAAGCCTGCCCCAGATATACAATCTTTACATAACCGTTGGTACCGCCGGCACCGTTTTCGCCCAAATCTCCCGCCTTGCCGCCGGCGCCAAATCCGTTTTGCAGCAATGAGGCTGTCGATTCCTTTTTGCCGGCGGTTTTAATGGTGGAAGAAACGATTTTTAACGTACCGACTGCCAATTTGCCGCCGTCACCGCCGCCTTCGGCATAAGCTCCGGTACCGTGGCCGCCGCGGCCGCCCCACAGATCAATCAGGCTCTTTCCCTTAAAAGCCAGATAAGTCAGGCCGTTGACTTCCAGCGCGGAAGAGTAACCCCACCACTCGCCTCTGGTCGCGTTGCGCCCGCTGGCCCATCCGCCGCGGCCGCCTTCGCCGACTTTGATCGTGTATTCTCCGGCCTCCAGCCATACCTTGCCGGCAAACGCCGCACCGCTGCCCCCGTTACCGCCGTACCATGCATGCGCGCCGGCAGAACCGCCGGCGCCACCGCCCGCGCCACAGCCAGACAAATGATAATAGCCGCTGATTTTTACTTTCAGCTTATAAGTACCCGGTTTGCTTTTCTCAAAGATGACTTCGTTTAAGGCATAACCGCTCTCATCCAAATCAATATATAAAATTGTCGACCGCTCAATCGTCTGGCTGCCGCTTTGGGTTTTGTAGCCGGGCTTGGACACGGTCCAGGTAACCAAATCGCCTTTTTGAACTTCAATTTTGCTTTGTTCAATACCGTTGATGACGATTTTCGCCCCCGCTTCCGCGGTGCGGATTTCAAAACTCATTGCCAGCTTAACCGTAATTTCCGTGTCCGCGTTAACCTGAATACTGTCGGTTTTTGTATCAAAGCCGTCTTTCATCACCTCATAAGCCGCCGTCGCGCCGCGGGTAACCACCGCCGGATTTTGCCGCAAACTGTTGATGAAGACGTCCGCGTCTTCAGGGATTGTCTTAACCGTTAACGTCGCCCGATAGAGCGTGGAAACCAAAGAGATGTTCAGCGTCGTGTCTTCTTCGACGATATAGCTGCCGCTCACCGGGAAATAGCCGTCGAGTTTGACGGAATAGCTCACTTTCTCGCCCGGCGCCACATAAAGCTCATCGGCAATTTCGTTGTTGATGTAAACAATCGCCTCAGAGGGCGTCGGCACAATCTTAAACAAAACCGCGTCCACTTCCTTGACCGGCGCCACAAAATGCGACCCGCCGCGGCGCTTCACCCCGCCTTCTACCTGCGGAATAAAGTTCAGCATTTTGGCCGCCGAATAATTGTATTTCGGCAAATCGATTCGCCCTTCCAGCCACGGACTGATCTCGCCGCCGTTGAATTGATTTAAGACCGGTTTTACCATTCTTCGTTTCTCCACGTGTCACGGATGTTTACCCAGCTGTTGTCCGGCATCGTTTCCATATCGCGGACAATCTCGTTGTTCATTTGCGCTTGGGTAATATATTTTTCAAACTCGGCCAGAAAAAGCTGCTTATAATCCGCCCCCTGCTTAATCCGCACGCTCATCTCGGCGGCAATCAGGGCAATCAGCGCTTCTTTGAATAACGGCGTGAAAAGCTTCGGATCCGAAACGTCGGCAATATAAGTGATATTGATATTGCCGGGCTGTTGGCAAAGCATCCGGTTGCCTTCGATCGAGTAACGAACGTCCGGAGCAACCACCGCGTCGCTCACGTTCGGCATTTTATAAAACTCGCCGAAATCTTTTAAGACCAGATAATCAGCCGGCAGGGCATAAGCATAAGCAAACAGCGTCGACCCCGTTTCCTCGTCCAGTTCGGCCAGACGCGCGCGTTTCAAGGCAAAACGCCAGTAATGCGAAGAAAGCAACATTTTGCGCTGATCCTCATAAACCAGCCCCATCAAATCTCCGTACGGGTTTTGCGAAAGCGACGTGATCGTCCCTTCGCCGATTTTGATCAAAGCGCGGTTGATTATCTCGATACTCATCTTTTCTTAAAAACTCTTAAAAAAAACAGAAGCCGGCAATCCGGCCCCTGTTTTGTTAACAAAAAAGCCCGACGGTTGCGTCAGGCCTCATTTTCGGGAAGTTTGTCGTTTTGGATTTTTTCCTCAAGCATTTTCTCTACTCGTCCCATCACGTTTTCGGTGATTTTGTCTTCCAGCTCGGCAAGAGCGGCCGCCTTCACCTGCTCAAGAACTTTGGCAATCTGCTTATCGGTAATAACCGTTTTGTTTTCGGTTGCCGTCAAACTCTCCTGCGCGTTTGCCTTGCGGAAAAGCTTCGGATTGAGTTTGTCCAAATCCTTTCCTTCAACAACCGCCCCGGCGGCAATAATCTTGCCGCCGTCAAGCGTTTCTTTCAAAGCTACGAATTTTGCCATCTCTCATCTCCTATCTGGCCAGATAGCCGAGGGTTACGCAAATAGTGCCGCTTGCCGAACTGTTGCCGGCAACCTTGCCCTTCAGCCAGGTTTTAACATCGGGCGCCAAAGCAATCTGCGCAATCAAATCACCGGCGGCATAATCCCCCACCGTCAAATTCGCGCTTGTTTCCGTCGTCGAAAAATCGCCGTCTTTGACGTCATCGCCCAAAATCGTGACCGTAACCGAACCGGCAACCTTGACCGCGCTTTCGGCAATCACGTTGACGACCAGTCCGCCGTTGGTACCGCCGCCGTTGACGGCCTCGCCGTCAACGCTGGTTTGAGAAATATCCGCAACCGCCAGATCCTCTCCCCATACCTGCAATTTATGTTTATACATTCTCTTTTCTCCTATTAATCCAAAACCACCTGCGGTTCGTCGCCTTCCATAAACTGATACGACGAAACCATCGGAATACCGTTCCAGTTTCCGATCAGGAAGTTTAAGCCCTGTTCGGCGTTGGTCATGCGGATCATTTCCTTTTTGTAGGCCTCTCCCAGCCAGTTCAAAACTCTGGGATGCATCATCATCCGGGTATTGCCCGGTTTGGCGCGCACCTGCAGCAAAGCCTCGTTGATCTGCCGGATCGTCGGCAGTTTATCTTCGGAAATGTTGACGATTGTCGAACAGGTCTTGGGATTCATCAGCTGCATGCCGAAGTAGCCTTTGACCTGTGTGGCATAACCGGCAACGCCGTTCTCATCGTGGCAAAGCTGGCCGCCGTAAAGCGGCTGCACGTCAAGCATTGCCCCCTGCTTAAAACCTTCCGGCGAATACAAACCGCAGCATTCTCCCGGCACCTGCCGGACAATCACGATTGAGTACAAACCTTCGGTTCCCCCTGCTGTCTGCACATTCTCATTATCAATCGCATACTGGCGATAGTTTTCGTAAATAATGTGTTTTTCCGTCTGCATGCCGGCTTCCGCCAAAATGCTCGGCATCTGCTTGGCCAGGTATTTGGCCAACCCGCCGAAGGCCACCGCCTTGTCCTGCTGTACGAAAATCTCGCCGCCCATAATATCCAGATCAACCTGCTCCAGTTTGGAACCGGTCGACATTTTCGGCAGCGGCGAGTTCATTTTCACAAAACCGGCGCCGTTGATTTCGGTTTTCTTCTCTGCCACATTCCACAGCGGGTGCGATGACTGCACGAATTTAACGCCCGCCAAAATCGGAGTTTCCTCCAACAGATCATTAATCTGCTGCGGCTGTTTCTTTGCATATTCATCCGACAACTCCTGTAAAGTTGCCGGCCTGTCAATATTAGCCATTTCTCATTCCTTTCGCTTTTTCAAAAATTTCGGTTAAATAATCGACGGTCGACATTGCCTCGTCTTTCAAAGCCCCGCCGCCGCTCAGGCCTTTGGCCGTGTCTTCGCTCAAAGCGTTTCCGAGCTTCAAGCAAAGATCCATAAAGTTCCTGGTGCCGATTGCCGCTTCCATTGCACCGACCGCCTCTTCACCAAGACCAAGAACCGCCGCGCCCCGGCGCGCCAGTTCCTGATTTTTTGCCAGCCCGTCGCCCTGCGCCTGCTGCCAGGCTTCCATCTCGGCTTTGGACCGTTCGTTCCACATTTTGGCCTGCTCTTCCTGCATGTTGTCCCAGGCCTTGACCAAACCGGCCGCCGCCTTCTGGCTCAGACCGTTGTCAAAAAAAGCCTTTTGCATGGTGGCTGCAAAAGGCTTGTCCGCTTCGCGGAAACTGATTTCATACTTATCCGGCGCTTCCGGACGACCCAAACGGGAATAAAGTTCGTTCCATTCCTCCGGCTTGTCTTCTGCCGGAATATAAAACTTGTCGGCCGGCGCTGCGTTTTCCGCCCCGGCCTTATCAACCGCCGGTTCTGCAGTGTTGCTTTCCGCCGCCGGCTCATCCGGCAGCGTGTCAATATCTTCGCTCATTCCTTTTCCTTTCAAATTTGCGTTAAATCATTAAACAAATCGTCTTCTCTTTTGGCCTCGGTCATGGCCGCCAGGTTAAACACCTCGGTTTCATCAACCGCCAGCCTTGAGATCAGCAGGTCATAAACCCGGCGGCTGCCGGCCATATACGCCACCGCCGCCGCGTCAAAGCGTCCGTCCACGGAAAAAAGCAGCGACATTCCGCTCTCATTTAACCGCCGCCCTTTGGCACCGACCTCGTCCCTCAGCCATTCGAGAACAATTTTGGCATCCTCTTTCAATTTGCCGTCAGGATCAAAAAAAAGGCGCTTTAACGCCCGCACCTGCTTATACTTTGCCCATAAATCAATTATCATACACCAGCCTCCTTCAAATTCTTCATCGACTGCGACAGAACCGGCGCCGCCTGCAACAGCTGCTCGGCCTGCTGTTGTTGCGCCCTGGCCTCACCAAGCGCCTGAATTTGTTCCGGCGTCCGCAAAATCCGGCTCGGCACGCCTTTGTAGTTGGCTATAATGGTCAAGGCCTCGCCCATATCGATCCGGTCAAGCACCGTCGGATCCACCTGCGAGAGCGACATTGCGCTCTCCAACGTTTCAAACACGCCTTTAATCTCTCCCGCCTGCTGCATATGTACCAGCGGGCTTTCAAACTCAATCTGCAAACTGCCGTCCTCCATCAACTCGTCCGGCACTTCGTCCAAAAGCCCGTAGCTGCGGATAATGTCAATCTCCCGTTCACAATTGCCGACCATCCATTCGGAATTGATCCTCTCGCCCATCGGCGCCAGCAGCATTGCCTTTTCCTGTTCGCGCAAACGGGCTTCCTCTGCCGTCATCTCCTTGGTTTGTGCCAAAGACAAGAAAAGCGGCTGCAAAAAGGCGTTGTGGATTGATTCCCGCACCTGATTTTGCAACTCCAGTGTTATCGACAGATTGTTGCCGTATTGCATCGGCGCCAAAAGCGGCCGCCCCTGAATATCAATTGCACCGGGAATTAACGCGCCGGCGGTACCGGCTCTGGCAGCGTTGGCAATATTAGCGGCGCTTAAAATCGGCGGATCGCTCTGCAGTTCCCCGGTCCGAAGCACGGTTTTGCTCATTTTATTGATGGTTAAAATATCGAAAAAGGCCTGCAATGCCGGACTGTCGCCGTATGCCGACCCGGGGATCCCCAGATAGTGAGGCACCATATAAGGCTGTGTACGGTAGCCGCTCTCATAGATCAATTCTCCACCCTCGTCGTCCAGATTAATGTGATACGACACAAAAGGCATTCCCGAATAATCCTGCCGCAAAGGCTTCCGATCCTCACGCGGCTCCACCACATGCAACAGCCGGACATTGCTGTCCGGCTGCTTTTCAAATCGTTCCTTCATCTTTGCCGTCGCCCGGCTGCCAAATTCCTTAATCGCCTGCCTCAGCGACATTTCATATTCCCGATAAACCGTATCCACCCGGTTAAAACGGTTCACGTCACAATAGATTTCGGCCATCAAAATCGTGCGGTAAGAAATGCCGCGGCCGACGTTGTCTTCAACCAGCCACGGAGATTGTCCGTACAATCCCAGCTGCGTCAGCATCATATCCGCCTCGCTTGAAAAGCTGGATCCGGCGGCATAACGAAACTTAAACAGCAGATTGTTGACATATTCCAAGAAACGCCGAACGGCATCATTGTCGTCCAGCCCCGGCCTGCTGGCTTTGATCCGGTGATAACGCTGATTGCTCGGCACCAGAATTGACTTTAATGCCGCGGCAAAACGGGTAAGATCGGAACGGGCTGTCGTATCAAACACTTTTTGTACAAAGCGTCCCTTATCGTCTTTAATATAGATTCTGGAATTAATCGAACACAGTTCGGCCGCCTTGTCCCAGTACGGCTCCCAGAATTTGCGTTTGTCTTTCAGCGCCGACAGCCTTTTCAAGGCATATTTCACCCGTTCTTCCGTCATGCCTCAAGCTCCCAGCGTGGTTTTGGTCGTGGTTATGCCGCCGGTCGTCGTCTGTCCCGACAAAAACTGACTGGCCGCACCCTGACGGCGTCTCCGACGGCGTTCTTCTTCCTGCGTTTTGGCAGAATTGTCGATTACTTCGGGTTTTACCTCTTCCACCACCGTCGGCGCCACCTTCGGGCTGCCCCCAATAAGCGAACTCATCTCTTTCTCCTGAAATTTGAAAATTAAATATAAACGTTTCCGTCGACAAAACCGCCTGCTACATCGTCAACATAAACGTTGCCGTCCACAAACTCAGCCTGCGCCGTTTGCAGCGAAGACGGATAAAACGCTTCGGCAAACGTCAACGCCAGCGCGTCGCCCAAATCCGGCGAAAAGCCCAACCGCTTTTTGATTTTCTCCTTTTTCTCCAACATCAGCCGCCCGCGGTTGTCAAACTCCTTGTTAACTGCCGTCAGATCCTCCAGAATCCCCGGCATATCGGTAAGTGAAACACCGCTCTCGGTCTTCAGCCAGTCGTTCAAACGCCCCCACATCTCCGCCCGCCGGTTGGCATAACGCTCGGTGTCCTGCGCGTTTGATCCGAAGTTCACTTCCCGCACCACTTCCTGATAACCGCGGTCGATCAGCAAATCAATCACCCCGGCGCCGTTTTGTCCGGCATCAATATTAACCCGCACCGGCTTCTCTTCCCGAATAATCCGCACAATCAGGTTGGCCACCGCCACCGTGTCCAGATGTTTATAGGTCTGCATCTTGTAAGCCTGCCGGCCGCGGCGGCGGCAAATTGCCGTCCGGTCGTCGCCAAACCGCGCCACGTCCACCCCGACAACGAGCGGCAGCATGTTGTTGGCGTTGTCAATCTTAAACGCCAGCGCTCGGTGAACGTCGGCGCTCGAGATAAGCTTCAGCGTTCCCTGCGGCAGCGGATCCCCTTCCCAAACATGAAGATAGCTTTCATAATCCTCGCGTTTGCATTTCTCCGCCTGCTGCTTTAACTCTCGCGGGCAAAAAGGATTGTCATAATAATTGACTTTGCGCACCAGCGTCCGTTCGTCCGGGTTAGCGGCCAGCGCAACCCACAAAGCGTCGGTCTCCTCTTCCCTGTTCATCGAAATCCAGATTTCCGATCCGTCTTTACGGATGGTCGGATTCAAAATATCCCAGCTTTTGCGGGTAATCGTCTGACCTTCCTCGATCCAGCAATAATCTACGCCTTCCAGCGACTTGATGTTCTGGCTGTTTTGGTCGCGCAACCCTTTGAAAATAAACCGGCTGCCGGTTTTAACGTTGTCGATCCGGTCTTCATAAAACCGGTAACCGGGCAGTTGATACAATTCAATTCGCTCTTTCAACAGCTTGTAAACGGAATCTTTGATTGAATCCTGAATTTCGCGCAAACAGGCGACAAATATTTTCTTTTGCGCCCCCAAAAGCGCCAGACTGTCGGCAAAGGCATAAGACTTGCCGCCGCCGCGCCCGCCGTAATAAAACTTGTAACGCCATCTCTCCGTCAACAGCGGCGCAAAAGCTTCAGGTATTTGCATGTCCGCCATCATTGCCGCCGCTTTCCTGCTTTTCCTCTTCCGCCCCGCCGGCCATATTCACAAACCGAACCGTCACCCCGCCGACCTCGCCGCTCAGATTAATGTCTCTATCATCATTCCAACTGCTGGTTTTCCAGTTTTTCATATTTTTAAGAATAAACTCGGCCTTGTTACCGGGCTTTCCTTCCGCCGCCTGCCTTACCCAAAACTCCTCGACAATTGCTTCATACTGGTTTACGATATTTTCAAAGCCTCTTTTTTTCCCATATGCGTAAAAAGTCGTTTTTCGTATCCCGCAAAAAACGCAAAAGGCCTCCAAGGTCGTCGGCGCCGGAACATTAACTCGCAAAACCTCGCTCTTACCCGGAAACTCCACAATTCGATTCAGACTGTGCTCAAGAAAATCATAAATCTTCTCGGCCAATTCCTCGGGCGTTTTAAATTTAGGAGGCCGCCCGCCCAGCGGATATTTTGCTTTTATTTCCTCTTTTGTCAGCATTTTTGCCCTCAAACTGCCTCGTTAAAACCCCATATTTAACCACCCGCAAGCCCTTATTTTTCAAGGCCTTGCGCTTATATTTTTCTCTCGCGCGCGTATTTTCGAGTAAGAAAACTACCCCACGTTGACGTTTCCACGCAAAAACCCCGGAAAGCTTAAGCTTTTCCGGGGTTTCCAACAATTTTTTAAGCGAGAAATATCTGAACCCATTTGTTCATCATATAAAAATTATAGCGCAAAACCGCAAAAAATGTCCAATACAAAAATGTTTAAACATGTTTAAACATTTGCTGTGGATAACTTTTCCTTGAAAAAAAGCTTAAGAAAGTGTTATAAAGAAACAATATTAAGGAGATTAAATATGCTCAACTATCATCCCCCACGTGGTGCAGTACTTATTTGTGATTATAAAGGGTTTATCATACCCGAAATGGTAAAATCACGTCCGGTAATAGTTATTTCTCCTCGTTTCAGGACAAGAAGCAACTTATGTTCCGTTGTTCCCTTGAGCACAACAAAACCAGAATACCTTATGGACTACCATATGGAAATAGAATTACCTGCCCGTCTTCCTAAACCGTTTGACTGCAAAACCCACTGGGTAAAGGCAGATATGATCAATACAGTCTGCTTTGACAGACTATCTCCTATCAAATTAGGAAAAGATCAGTTTGGTAAAAGAAAATACCTAAATTGCGTCATATCTAATGAACAAATGGAAAAATTGCTTATTGCTGTTAAAAACGGTTTAGGCATAAAATAAAAGGACTCACGTATTATACCTGAGTCCTTTTGTCCACGCTATGTAAAAATTGTCATCTTCATCTACATAGCGACCCGGCATACCTGTTGCCAGGTTTTCAAAGCCCGATACTCACGTAGAGCGGGATAGGCAAGTTTCCCTTGCCTATTTTTAATATATACTAAATTAAGTATTCTGTCAACATCATATAAAACGTTTTTCACAAATTCGGAAACACCGTCCAAAGCCCATGGTCTTTGGCGTTCATCAACACTTTCAGCATGCCGCGCTGGTAGTCTGCGGACAGCGTCGTCCTTGAAGTCGCGTCAATTTTGAACTCCGTGTCCAAAACATGCATCAACGTCTTAAAGCCCATGCCTCCCGCACGGAAAAACACCACCAGCTTTTCCCGCCGCGAAAGGCCTGCAAACCAGTTGTCCATCACCGTTCTCGCATCGTCACAGTCACGGTTGTCAGCGGCAATCATATCATCGGCATCACTTGCCCACAGGTGCGACGGAATCATCAGCCCCAACGCGCAGACAAACCCGCTCGGTCCCGGACGGCTCTCCAGCCGGTGAATCTCCACCGCCCTCTCCAGTTTCCTTTTGCAAAGCTCCATTTCCGTCATTTATGCCTCCGCAATTCTGATACAGCAGTTTTTATAATCCGGGACTTTCTTAAAAGTCCGCCGACGCCGACTGTTTTTTCTCCGATCGGAAAAATCCCGGGGAGTAACGCCGGCGTCAAGACAGACAAGCGCCGCCAGTTCTTTGATCCGCGGCAGTGCTTCACGGGTTGCTCGAATAACCGTTGCCGGGTTGCGTCCGAAACTGCACCCGATTTTCACCGTCGAAAACCCGGCCATCCGCAAAGCGCAATAAAACACAATTCTGGCGGTGACGGCCTCAAACTTCCGGCTTCTCCCGCAAACAACCTCATCCGGCACCCCGGTCTTAAAGACAACCTGTTCAAGCAAATTGTTCCATAAAAAAACCTTAGCTTCCGTCATCTGCTCCTCCTTGTTTCAACCGCGCCCGCCGCAACAGCTCTGCCGACAGGCTCTCCGTCCGTCTCTGTTTTTCGGCAAACCTGAAAATCAGTCTTCGGATCCACCATTTCTCAACCGAACGGCCCGTTTTCCACGCCTTCAGCTTGTCCTCAACCCCGCGGATCAGAAAATCATCCAAGAAATTCAAATCCGCAATCTTCGGGTCCAGAAAATCAAGCCGGAAATCCGGCAAAATCACCACTTCATCGCCAGCCGGCCAGCGCTTTGGCGGTTGGTCTTTGTCCCATCCGCCGCCGCGCACATGAACACTTGCCGAGCTTTCTCCTTCCCCCGCGCCGGGGGAAGGCCGGGTTGGGGGCCGCTTATTGCCGCCTTCAGGCGGAACATTGCCGGTTTCCGGCATCTCCCTGCCCTCCGCCGGCAGTCCGAAAGCCTGCGCTTCCCATTGCCCTTTGCCCATTGCCGCCAAAGCGTCCGGCTTTGGCTTCCCGGCGCTCTCCGCCGCCGGATCCGCATCAGGCGGATCCGGCTTATTGCCGGCGTCCAAACGCCGGTTACTGCCCTCCGCCGGCACGGCGGCAGGGTTATTGCCCGTCAGGCCGTCTGACGGGTGATCGTCCGGCGGATTATCCACAACCGGCCTGTGAATAACTTGTTTTCCCCCATACCCCCTTTCCTCAATAACAACCGAGTGTTTAACGAGGTTGTTATTTAAACCAATAACCCCATGCGATCGCATACTTTCGCTCAAACCATTGCTGGATAAGGCTTCATCGACAGTCTTCGTCACCGCTTTCATCATCGTTTCGTCACCGTTCGACAGCTCTTCGTCATCCATAAAATCAGACGAAACGCCCATGTTATCCACAACCGCCTCTTCTTTTTTGGCAACCCTTTCGTTCCTTCCGGCAGCGGTGGCGTCATCTTTGTCGTTACCTACCAACTCCGAACAATCTACTTCCTTAATCCGTCCTTTTTTGGCGGCATAAGCTTCCCGCCGACGACGGTTTCTTTCGTCGGCCCCTCTTCGTTTCTCCCAACCGGAAGAAGCGTTCCAACTGTTGGCTAAAACCTTCTGTAGATATCGTGAATTATATTCTGTGATGGTTTTATAAACCATTTTGAAAGCCACCTTCGCCACCGGCGACAAATCAGAAATGTCAAACCCTTCGCCGGTTTGATGGATTTCCCAATATCTGGCGTAATCGTCAATAGCGCATATCACTTCGCAAAAGACCTCCGGCGGGAAATCCCCCAGCAGGGCATCCCGCACGGTTCTCGGTACCATGAACGCATCTCTGATCAATTCCGCCATTGTTTTATTACCGCTTTTGCTTGCCTTTGTTCAGAAAATATCTTTTATTGCTTTCGGCCAAGTCGCGTTTTATATGGTTCCATACGATCCGTGCAGCGGTGGACATTTCAGGCAGTTCAAAACCGTCGTCCGTCTCCCACTCATCCCAATACCGGCAATAATCCCGCACCAACGTCATCACTTCGGCCATAACAGACAGCGGGATATCTTCCAGCATATCCATAATATCAACCAGTGGCACTTCATAAAATTCTCTCGTCATATCTCATCCTTCCTTCAATAATTTTTTACAAGCGACAAAATATCCGCCAAAAATTTTTCTTTGTCAGCAAATGCACGAAAATAACGCTCGCCCGTACGAACTTCTTCTATAGAATACCTCGCACCGCCTTGTCTCTCATATTTCAATACCCGAAAGACACAGCCGTCTAAAGCATCCGAACGATGGTAACCGGAAACATTTTTCACAACCTTCTTCGACCGTTTGAGCGCTGGCGAGATTATCCGTTTCTTCGGCGGACACACCTTTTCAAACCGTACAAAACCACTTTTTGTCTCTGCCCGCATCGTCGTTTCATCAATAAAAATCACTTTACCGTTTTTATAATCGGGAATCGCCTTCTTTAACGATTGCGGTTGTAACACCGATTGTCGGACACGGCTCTTTTGTGTTGTCAGCGACGGACGACCGCGACGACGCACTTTTATTGATTTATTACAGTCGGATCCATCATCGGCAGAAGTATCTTGTTTTCCTTTTTTTTTATTCCGAGATTTAACGTAACGTTCCCTTGCTCTCTCCTTGTCACAGACTTTACAATAATAACACAAGCCGTCACGGCTTTGTTTGTTGCGGGAAAAGTCTTCCACCGGTTTCAATTCCTTGCACCTTGCGCATCTTTTCAAAAATTGCTCAGTCATAATTTCTCCCTTAAAAAATTGTCCGGCTTGCCTGATTTTCACTCTCAATATGCGGCCTCTAAAAACCGTTTCCCCTCGAGTTTGCGCCATCGTTCGGATCAGGCATCACGACAGACGGCCGGCCGCCTGCTAGGAAATAGGGGAAATCTCATAAATCAAGCGCTTTGCGATAGGTGTCGAGCAGGTACTCCTGTTCGTCGCGGTCGGCGGCATTCATCTTGCGCAATTTTAAAATCTCCCGCATAATCTTGACGTCGAAGCCGGCCGATTTGGCTTCGGCAAATATGTCGCGAATATCACCCGAGAGGGCTTTCTTCTCTTCTTCCAGGCGTTCAATGCGTTCGATCAGCGAACGCAGCCTGTCGACAGCAATGCCGCCGACATTGTTTTTTTCGTCAGCTTCTTTTACAATATCCATAACCGGCTCCTTTTCACTTCCCCGCAATTGCACAACGTTTCCAAGCACACTGCTAAACTTGTTTGTGTCAACCACAATCCGATCCAGCTCATCCGACGGCATATTTTTAAGCTTTTCGGTAACCACTACAGACAATTCCCGGCGTCGGTCTTCCTCCGTCTCTTTTTGTCCGATACGGATATAATCTGCCGCCTCAAAAGCAAACGGCTCAAACCCGATATTCCTCAACATCCCGTTCTTCATTTGCTGAATATGAATCAGGTCGTTAATAAAAATATGCCCTTTGACCATTGCCTCATAAACCGCATACCGGTCAATCTCGGCATCCGCCGACATTCTCTCAACATATTCCCGCAACGCCCGCTTCTCGTCAGCCGTCATATAAGCAACCGCACCCAGCATCACTCACCACCTTTTTCAAACAAAATCACCGCAACAAGGATCATCCAAAACATGTTGCTTAAAAAAGAAAACCACATCCACCGGTTTGCCCGACGAATACCGGAGTACAACGCCCGCCGCCAATATTTCAAAGCCTGGCACCAGCCGTCGGTTGCCATCTCACAACTGTTCTTTAATAAAACAACAAGCGTTTTTTTCTCTTTCCAATTGTTCCCAAAGCTCTGCCAACTGCTGCTTTAATTCTGATTTTTTGTTTTTCTTTTTACTCATCTTCTTTTTCTTCCATTTGATAAAAATCATTCGGCATCACCTCACCATTGGTGTATGCAACAATTTTTTGCATGTTTTTTGGTCGAGGAATGCGCTGCCCCTTGACCCAGCGCAAAACAATCGTATGCGGCAAACCAAGATAGCGCGCAAGATCGCTTGTCTTTTTGTTCTCCTTAGCCAAATATTCGTGAAGTCTCATATCAAAATACCTCCCGCGGATAAAACAAACATATCTGGTTTAATTTGTCAACACAAAAAGAAACATCTTTGGTTTGTGTTGATATTTTGGCTTTAATTGTGTTGCAATTGATAAACCTTTTTGGTACAATTTATATATAATTAAAGAGGAGCAAAAATGGTTGATAAGATAATTAAGAACAATATCCGGGAATTGCGCAAAAAAAGAGGATTAACGCAGCAGCAATTAGCCGACAAACTTGGCATCAGCCAGGTACATCTTGGCCGGCTCGAAACAAACGCGCGGTCAATGGACTTGGAGCAGGTCGAGAAAATATCCTCTGCCTTAGGTGTTAAACCTTATGAGATTCTGCCTCGAGAATGGCAGTCAGAAACCACCGCCGGCACTTTTTTGAATACAAAACTACTGGCAAAAATATTGTTTAATATAAAAAGCTGGCAACACATACAGCGCAAAAGCCTGACCCCCGAAGACGAGGCCGAGGTTGTTGCTTATATTTACAGTAAAATGCAAAATAAGCCGGCCGAGAGCCAGTCAGACGAACAAATCTCCAACATCATAGAGGTCTTTCATGATCTCAAAAAAATAAGCTGACAACAATGAGGTGTAACTATGGATGACGACGACAAGAAAATAAGGGATCTGCTCTCACGGGCAACCCCGGTCAATGACAACGATATAAACAATTCCCCAAAAGGCATAAACATCAACATTTTCGGGAACAAAACCATTTTTCTTTCCGGCCCCGTTGTGGTTGCCATAATCGCCATGTTGATCCTGGCGATTTTTTTTTAACGGCCCTGCAAACCTCACCGCGCCTGATGAATACATCAGCGCGATTGAAGTTGAATTATTAAAAGAAGACATCAAAACAGTTGCAAAAAACGAAGGCAAAAAAACGATAGAAGTATATCACGAGTTAAAAGACATCTTTCACTTTCCCGCCTATCGCTACATCACAGACGATCAGTGCTCTGAAATAAAGACTTTGCTAGAGGAACGTAAACTAAACTCCGATCGGCAGATGGTTAATTTATAAATATATATAATCTTTGCTCCAAGCTCTCATTTTTAAGAGCTTTTCTTTTTTATGCACAAAATTAAACCTAATGTGTTTATTTTTGTCTTGACAAACTAAACCGAATATGTTTATTTAATGCTAATCAAAGCTAATTATAGACATGGAAGGTCAAAAAATGAAAAAATATATCAGCAACGAGATTCTTGATCATTTCGACGCCACTTATCAAAAACCGGCGCCGTCGCTTTCCGCAGCAGACATTACCGCAGCAGCCGTTCTCGGAATTGTCCTGGCTCTCGTTTTTCTGGGGAGTCTGTTATGATCTGGCATCCTTATCCTGAGTTTAAGCCGCTTAAAAACGAACGCTATATTGATTTTGCGGTGCTTTATCCTAACCCGCATTATAACGGCCGCGAAGACTGTCCCCGTTATATTCCCGACCTCATGAACTGGGACGGCGAGAAATTCTTCTGCGTAAACGAAAAACATCGTCCCCGTTACTGGTGCCGGCTGCCGAAAATTCCCGGATCGGGAGAAGAATGATGGAAACAAAAATCTGTTCGACTTGCGGTAAAACTCTGCCGCTTATGCTGTTTAACCGCGACAAGAAAGCAAAAGACGGACTAACTCACAATTGCCGTGAGTGCCGTAGAATTGCTGCCCGCAATTACCGCGCAAAAATAAAACCACCAAAGGTAGTAAACAATGTTCAATAAATACCAAATCGGCGCAAAAGACAAACATAAAAAAATCGAAAATCTGATCAACTGCGCAGAAAGAGAAATCGAACTCCGGCGACGCGTTTATCCAAAACTGGTTATTCAAGGCAAAAAGACAGAAGGCGCTGCCAGATATGAAATCCAGTGCATGAAAGAAATTTTAATTATTCTGCACCTGGTCAACCGGCTGAATTTTCTTGATCAGCCAAACACAAAAACCGAACGGATGATTTTTGAAAACACTCATCCGGATATGAAAAACGAATAATTTAACTGAAAATAAGGAGAATAACATGTCTGAAGAAAATGAAAGAAAAGAAATAGAAGCCGCGGTTGACAACGCTCTCTATAAACTCAACGAGTTAAGAGGAAATATTAAAGCCTTTATGTTGATTGCTATGACCGACGAAGAATCAAATAAGAAAGAAGATGCCGTCCGCGGCGTTAACGCTACGGTCGGGAGAATGAAGGATCTCGTTACGATTTTTAATAATATCAAACCAGAAATCAAACATGCCGCTGCAATCGGGAGCTTATCCGAAATTTTAGGAAAAGTTTTCGGGGAAAATGAGAAATCAGAAACTGAAAAAGATAAGGGAATACAGCCCCTCGCCCTTAACAACACAAGTGATTAAAAACCCCGGGGCGGCCACCCCGCCCCTTATTTTGAAAGAAAACAATGGTAAAATTTAATTACATAGACCTTTTCTCCGGCATTGGCGGCTTTGCCTTAGGCTTAAAGCAAGCCGGTATTGAATTTGAAAACCATTGGTTTTCCGAAATCGATAAGCACACAATTAACATTTATAAAAAACACTTTCCAAATGCGAAGGAATTAGGAGATGTTAAAACAATCAGAGATGTTTCTGGCATCAAAGCCGATCTCATCACCTTCGGATTTCCTTGTCAGGATTTGTCAACTGCTGGCAAACGAAGAGGTCTTGAAGGCTCAAGAAGCCGTCTGTTCTATGAAGCGATCCGGATCATTCGTGAACTGTCCCCCCGTTATTTTATCTTTGAAAACGTCAAAGGTCTGCTTACAAGTAACAGAGGAATGGACTTTGTCAGATGTTTGCGGGAAATTGCCGACATTGGGCTATATGACTGCGAATGGCAGCTTGTTAATACTGCCTGGTTTTTACCCCAAAAACGAGAGCGGATATATTTTATCGGACATTCTGGAAGATACTCCGGACAACAAATATTTCCTCTCAAAATCACAACGCCAAAAAATTATAAATTTATTGAAAAAAAGAAAAGAACTTTAGTATGGAGAGCAATTATTGACATTACTTCTGCAAATAAAAACCAAAATGGCGGAATGATTGATGAAAATTTAGCGTTCACTCTAACCACACGCAAAAGTCAAGGTGTTTTTGATGGGGAAAACATACGTTTTTTAACACCTCTGGAGAAAGAGCGGCTTCAGGGCTTCCCGGACGGTTGGAGCGAATTTGGCTACGATGGCTTTAAAATACCAGAAACTTTTCGCCACAAAGCTCTGGGAAACGCTGTCAGCGTCCCAATACCGCAATATATCGGAAGCAAAATTTTAGAAATTGAAAGGAAAACAAACAAATGACAAAAACAGAAACCAATCAAATCAAAGAGCTTTTTGACAACGCCGTCGCTGTTGCTTTTGAAAATACGGATATTCAAAGAACCATCTACGATACCATTCAAAAGACGATATCAACAGCCGTCGCCAATGCCGTGGACTGTTACGAGATCCGCCGCGCCGTCGAACAAAAGATAAAAGACACTGTTAACATTCAGAATCTGGATTTTGGCAATTACGGCAAATTCGTTGAAAACGTATTCAAAAAGGCCGTCAAAGACTTCGAGCTGGAGCAGCTCGACCAGCGTTTAACCCAAATTGCCCGGGAAATTTTGGGCGCCCCAGACAAGAAAGAATATAATTTGTGGGAAGACATATTGCGCCCGATGATAGCTGAGGCAGCAGACGAAGAAGAAGACGATATTGAAGAATACGACTACAGCGCATACGCTTCTTATAGACGTAGTCATACCGATTTTGGCGGAGAATGGATCTATATCACAATCAAAGAAAACAAATACAGCTCTTACGAGAAAGGCAAAATTACGATCTATCACGATCAGGAAAAAAATAAATGGGAGCTTATAAGTTGCACCTGTCCCTGCGGTTTCGAGATTTCAGACACTTATGATACTCTGACCTTCAAAAAATCTTTCAACGAATTACAAAAAAGAATGATCGACCTCGTCATGAAAGGCTGCACCCTCACTGGCGTTGACACCGCGCTTTCTTATTTGTCGGAGGAGTAAAGACCATGACAAAAACCCCCGAAGAACTGACGAAGGAGTGGAAAGCGGGAGAGCTGGAGGACGGATTGTATTATATCCTTCTTGAAAATGGAAAAACGCCCATATCCGAACTTGAGACTTGGTATAGAACAAACATTGAGGAATCAAAAGAATATTACGAAACAGAGCAAGCTTTTTATGGATACTCGGATAATATGATTAGTGAAGTCCTCGCTCCCATCCCCACCTATGACGAATACAAGGCTATGCAGGCCCATCTTTCTTACCATGAAAAATGTATTTCGATTTACGAACAAAAAGAGAAGCAGCATACAAACGACAGTATAGAATACAATAAACTCGAAAAAGAAAACAACAATTTGCGCGATCTGTTGAGAGAGTGCAAACCTTATCTTTCTTACAAGATTAATAAAGATAAGCATGTAGGATTCACTCCTACCGCTGCCAACCTCTTAACCCGTATCAACGCCGCTATAGGCGAAAGTGAGGAGTAAATGGTTTACGCTAGGCTGCATTTAATTTGTGGTAACTGCGGAAACTCTGACCCAGATGAATTTTCCGCAAAATACAACAAAGGGGACAACTTAACACCTGCAACAATATATATCACCTGTGCAAATTGTGGAACACTTCACGATTTAGCAGATAATGCAGAGATTAAACCTCTGGATAACGAAAGTGAGGACTGATGTATGTATTAATCCATTCTATGTTTTACGCAATTATTTTTTTCGGAATAGCTATTTCTATCTGGAAGGAAGGTTCGTGGGATAAAAAAGCTTTCTTGTATGATCCTACTGCAAGATTCTTAATGCCGATATGCTTTGTGATGGGGACATTTTGTTTGTGCGGCATGTATATCGGCTATGATTGCGTGAGAAATGCTTGCGACATACACAAAGCAGAAATTAAAAGAGAAAGTTTAACAATAATGAGGGGCAATAATGAATAAATACGAGCCGCCCTATTCTGCCGAGATCCGGGCTAAACATTGTGAGCCGGACGACGAGATAGACTTCGGCGAACGATATTGCACCATCTGCGGTTGCGTTTTGAGCTTTGATGAAGAAGACATTTGCAACGATTGCCTGTTTGAGAGCAGCCGCCCGCTCACAGGTGAAGAAATCAAAATTTTGAAAGGACAGAAAGATGAAACTCGTTGAAATTAAAGACATCCGCCCCGGACAAATAAGAAAAGTTACAGCTTTTAATCAATGGAAAGACGAAGAAGAATTTGAAGTTTTGGCCGTCATTGAGGCGTCTGGGCTTGGTGAATATGCAGAATTTGACACTTATGCTGAGTTTTATGACATTAAAACAAAACAGTTAATGGAAGATGATTCTGAAGAATTGCGCTTTTATGAAAACGGCGAACTTATCGGCAAGCTAGGCATTACCCACCGCACTGAGGACGGGAAACTGGTCGAAATTCCAAGAACAGCCGAATTTCAAATTGATGATGTTGTCAAATTCAAATGGTGCGCCCCACGACTTTATGTTATCAACCGCGAAATCGACTTCGGCATCAAGGAAAGCCACCCAAACAACGCTTGCTTTGAAGCCACAAACGACCTCTATGGAAGCCGCCAACTGGTGGATTTTGAACTCAAACGTGTCGGCATCCTCGGCGTTACCCACGAATTTGTAAACGATCGGGAGGCTTGATATATGTGCGTATTCTCTATGGTGGGAGGCTGCAAACACTGCGAAAATCGTGAACAATGCAATGCAGAACTTAAAAAACTTTTAGAACCAGAAATTAAAAAGATGTTCGAAATTATAGCAAATACTATCAAAGACGAAATTATAGCAAATACTATCAAAGAAAGGAACTCCGAAAATGATCAAACCGGGACAGATTTACAAAAATGATGATGTTGTTACTTCGATATACGTAGTTACCAACGTCATTTATGGTAAAGATAGAAATAAAATTTATTGTATTTATGAAGACGGAAGTTGTGGTCAAATACCAAATCATTTTTTAGAACGCTCAGAACTTCTAAAAACATTTTCGACTTGGCAGGAAGCCGTCAACTCTCCTGAATTCAAAGGAGAAAGACATGACTAAAACCGACCGAGAGATTGAACTTGAGAAAAAGCTTTCGATTGCCGTTAAGGCTTTGAAATATTATGCAAACTCTAATTGTTGGAATGATTGTTTATATAATGGCCGCATAAAAGTTAGCGCTTATTTGCAAACCGCCGGCTATAAAACTGCCCAGCAAGCATTAAAGGAGATTGAGAAATGCGTAAAAAATATGGATTAACACAGCACGAGCAAAAATTATTAAGTAAAGCTCAATACTACCAAAACAAAGCCTCTGAAATGCACAGAAAATTTGCCGATAGTCTACAAAATAGGTTTTACAATTCAACCACGATCAGCGAGTTTGAAGAGTGGGATTTATGGACATTAAACGAAAGCGGGGATTGTTCAGGAAGTGAACAGGAAGCACTGTTTTGGCGAAAAGTAAAAGAGGAGGAGAAGTAACTTTTTACGAGGATAAGGCATGATCATCCATTGTTTTAACATCTTCAGCATCTGCCGGGACATCTGTAATGATGAGGGACTGTCCAAGAGAAACGCGATATACTTTTTCGCCGGTATTCTCGAAATGCTAGTTTTTGATTTTGTGATCTATAATCTTATGAGGTGAACTATGGTAAACAGAAATCTTGACGGCTGTTATTTCCGCGTCCGCCGCGGGGAGAAATACGAAGACCTGTGCTTTACAGACCTCACTCGCGACGAACAGGAAACGGTTTTGAAAGACAGATCCCCGGAGTTCATTGTCGGACTTACTTTACATCTGGCAAAAATCATCCGCCAAATCGGGGACGAATTCGATTTAATCGGTAAATAATATAATATTTTTCATATTGCCGAAAGGTTAATAATATGTTAAAAAAGATTCTTAACAAAAAAGAAGTAATGGAATATCTGGGCATAAGCCGTTACGCTATAGATGTTGCTATAAAAAGCGACAGCTTACGTTATAAAACTGTCGGCCATCGCTTGATGTTCCCCGTCTGGGCATTGGATGAATGGTTAAAAAACACGATCAAGCATACCGATTGTATCTCAACAAGTTCGGGATCTATCAAGTCTACATCTCATTTGTCGACCCCAAAAGAGGAAGAATACAGCTTAGAGAAACTACTGGCTGCCGCCAACTGGCAAAAGCTGAACAATATGCCATTAACCGCATTCACCAAATCACGCAAGAAACGCAAGATGCAAACGGACTGCCCAGCATAACAATAGATGCAGCCTTTGGACGCTATTTTGTCGAGAAAGGAAGATACGCAACAAAGCCCATAGATATTGCCCGGCGATTGCAACATATAAAAGAGACATTAAATATTCAATACCTTCATGAACTAACCGGCGCCAAGATAAATGAATATATTCAAACACGAAGAGAAAACGTTAAAAATGGAACCATAAACAGAGAATTAGCGATATTATCTGCCGTTAGAAATTTGGCTGCCGATATATGGAACGTTCAAACTAATAAGGCCAATCCGCAAAAGTTTAAATTACCTATTCCGTCCCCTCAAATTAATTTTCTTAAAGACAAACAATGTGCGGACAGGATTATAGAAAAAGCCCCCGCACATTTAAAACCTATCATCTATACGGCACTTTACACCGGTCTTCGGCGTAACAATATCCTTAATCTTAAGTGGGCAAATATTGACTTCACAAACAATCAAATTACCGTAAAGATAAAAAATAAAAATATAGCCGGCGGAAAATCTTTAACAATTCCGATGATTGCGGAATTAAAAAACATACTGTCCAACCAACCCAAAATAAACGAGTTTGTTTTTAATTATAACGGCAAACCGATAAAAGATATAAAACACGCCTGGCAGTCCATATTTTATGACAAAAACGGAAAATCAACGGGAATTCCCTATATTCGTTTTCACGATTTGAGACATACTGCAATCACCTGGATTGTAAAAAAAACCGGGAATATTTTGCTTGCAAAAGAAATTGTCGGCCACTCAAGCGTAAAAGTTACGGAAATTTATGCCCATGTTATCGATGACGAAAAAAGGCAAGCACTCGAATCGACATTTTCAGACATATAAGACTTTACAAAAAGTTTACAACTTTGATAAAAACGACTCGCATTTTTTACAAAAAATCGACACTTTTCCCCATCCAATTTAAAGCCCCGAAAAAAAGAAAAACCCTAGGAAATCCTAGGGCTTGAAACTGGTGCCAACTAAGTGATTCGAACACTCGACCCACGCATTACGAATGCGTTGCTCTACCAGCTGAGCTAAGTTGGCGTCAGGGCATAAGTTATAATAATATTTAATTAAATACAAGTCTTATTTTTACAAAGACTGCACAATTTTTATAAAATGATTGCCGCGCTCGATAAAATTCTTATAAAAACCGAAACTGGGACTGGTCGGCGAAAACAAAACCGTTCCGCCGCCAAGGCTTTTCAACTTGTCAAAAGCCGTTTGTACCGCTTCTTCCAGCGTTTTGGCCTCAATGTTTTCAAATCCCGGCCGGCGGACAAACTCCCGCAAAACGCCGGCAATTTTCGGACCGGTCTGATACAGAGTGATTACCGCTTTTACCCGCTCGTTGTTTTCTACCGTTTCCGCATAGTCGCTATAATCCTGCTCGTTGTCCTGCCCGCCGGAAATCAGAATCAGATTGCCGTTAAAACTGCCCATGGCGCCGATGGCCGCTTCCGGCGCGGTGGAAATGCTGTCGTTGATGAAAACGACGCCTTCTTTTTCCGCCACTTTTTGCAAACGGTGCGGCAGCGGCTCAAAATCTTTCAAAATCTCCGCCGCCCGTCTGACGTCAATTCCCAGATATTCAAGCACCGAAAATACGCCGGCCAGATTGTCCATGTTATGCTTTCCGCTCAGCTTCAGTTCCCTGATATCCGCCAGTTTTTCCTTTCCCCGGTACAAAACGCCGTCTTCGGCATGAAAAACTTCCGCCTCATTGTACCAGCAGCAGTTTTCGGCATAAGGCCGCGTATATTCGACCAGCTGCGGATTGCGACGGTTGGCAAAATAAACGTCGCCCGGTTTCTGGTTGGCAATCAGATGTATCTTGTCACGGCAATAGTTTTCATGTCCGCGGTGCCAGTCCGTATGTACGTAATACAAATTGGTGAACATGGCAATCTGCGGCGAAACCGTCAGATCCGAAGCCTGATAGCTGGAAAACTCTTCAACCACAAATTCGTAATCGTCGTCCAAAAGCTCAATCATCGGCCGGCCGATATTGCCGCCCAGGGCAGCCTTGTGTCCGGTTTCGCGCAAGATATAAGCCAGCACGCTCACGCTGGTGCTTTTGCCCTTGGACCCGCTGACGCCGATTACCCGGCAGCCCGGCCGGGACAAAAACTCGTTTAAGCACAGATCGGTTACCGAAGTGACGACGATCCCGCGCCGTCTGGCTTCCGCCAGTTCTTCCCGGTAAATGCTCACTCCGGGCGAACGAATGATCACTTCCGCCCGATTGAGAGAAGCGGCAATTTTTTCTCCGCAAATTAACTCAAACGGCCGGCAGCATTCCGGCTTTTCCGCTTCCGTATCGTTAAAAAGGACGATTTTGTCGGTTATTTCCTTTGCCGTCAGATAACGCACCGCCTGAACACCTTCGGTTCCCAGCCCCCATACGGCAATTTTTTTGCCCTTTAAATCGCTAATTCGCATTTTTTCCATCCTTTTTTTCTGCCGGACGGCCTTCTTTCGCATTGCCTTTCTCTGCCGGCCGTTCTTCCTTTTCTTTCCCTGCCGCCGCCTCTTTTTTCATCGCGCCGCTGCGACGGGCATAGAATTGGGTTTGCGCCTCTTCGCTGATTTCTCCGCCGCGGTGAACAACCAGCTGATTAAACGGAATCTCGATTCCTTCCTCGCGGAAGCGGCGGTCTATTTCAAAACGCAGTTCGCTCGGGATCGACCACCCGCTCCAAATATCGCTGGTATAGCAGCGCAGTTCAAAATCAAGGCTGCTGGCGCCGAAATTCTGGAACAAAACGTAAGGCGCCGGATTTTTGAGAACTTTCTTGTTGGCTTTCGCGCATTCAAGCAAAATGTCGCTCACTTTTTTCGGATCGGTACCATAAGCCACTCCGACCGTCACCGACTGCCGCGACCAGTTGTTGCTGTGGGTCAGGTTGGTAACTGAGGTTGAAAGCAGCGTTGCGTTGGGAATAATGACGCTTGATTTTTTGAACGTCTCCACCTCGGTCGAACGGATGTTGATCTGCTTGATCCGCCCTTCCTCACCGTTGATGATAACCCAGTCGCCGACCTTAACCGGCCGTTCAAACAAAAGAATAATGCCGGAAACAAAGTTGTTAACGATGTTTTGCAAACCAAGACCGATACCGACGGAAAGAGCACCGGCAACCAGGGCAACGTTGCTTAAATCCCCGCCCATCACCGCAATCGCCAGAAACGTCGCCAGCACGAAACCGACAAAACCGAAACCCGATGCCAGCGAATGACGGATGCCGTCGTCCATTTCCACATGCGACAAAATGTTGTCAAACAGCTTCCGGCGCAAAATTTTGATCAGACTGAGACAGGCGAAAAAGACGCCGATGCCGAGCAAAATCGAAAGCAGCGAAATTTCAACCCCGCCGACCTTAAAACCGAACAGAATTTTCCAAATGCTTTGCAGCAGCAGATCCGTCGACACGCCCCACAGCGAAAGCAACGCCAGAACCGTCAATATGCCGAAAACCGGATTGACGACCACGCCGAGCCAAAAATCGAGTTTTTCTATCAGCTGCCGGCGCACCCGCAGTTTTTTTACCCAGAAGTTGAACAGCAAAATACGCTTCAGCAACTCGAATACCGACTTTCTGAGAATGACAAACACGCCGATGACCAGCATCGAAAGCAGAAAACGGTTGATAATAAATTCGGAAAGCCGCGGATAGCCGAATACGGAAATGCCGACAACCGCCGCCGCCAAAACGGAAGTGAGAAAAATAACTCGAAACGCCGTCCGGGTTTTGGCATCGACGAAATCTTCGTCGTCAGCCCCCTCTTCCGTCAGTTCGCAAACCGCGTCTTCTTCCCAGAAAAAGCGCTTGACCACCAATACCACGCAAAAAGCCTTGACGGCGCTGTTGATCAAAGACAGATAGTAAATCAGCTCAACCGTATAGTTTGCCTCGCCGGCAATATGCAGCAGCATACTGCTGACACCAACCACGAAAAAACTGAAATAAAAAGCCGCCGCCAGCCTTTTGGCCTTGGCATCGTCCATGTTGACCAGCCGCCACATGCCGTTATAAGGGGCAAAAACCACGCGCACCACCGCATTGGCCAGAAAAATGTAAAGCACGTAATACAACGCGCTGGAAAGGGCAATGCCGAAAAAGCCGATAGTCAGAATTTTGGTATGAATAACCCAGACCAGAAAACTGCCGAGCAGCACTGCCGGAATAACCCCGTATGCGCACGCCACGAAAAAGGCGGCCATCACTTTGGTAAAATACGGCGGCGGCGCAGTCAGATTCTGCTTATAGCCGAGGTGGCGGATAATCAGCCGCCGCAGCATATAACCGACAGCAAGCGTCGCGCCGATTGCCAGAATCACGGTAAAGACGTTTGAATCCACGGTGTTTTTCTGTTCCGTAGTCAGATCCCGGTACCAATCGACCGGCGACTTGATTATATTAAAGCAAAAATCCAGAAACTGCCCGGTCGCCTTCAGCAGGTTGCTGGGATAAATCATCGGATCCTGATAGACGAACAAATTGCCGAACAAAACCTTGTTGCGGACAATAACGATCAGCGCCGTCAGCTCGTCCACCCGGTTGATCAGCAGATCGTTTTCGGCAATCCGCCCTTTTTGAAACACCGCCTCTTCATTGTATTCTTTTCTTTTTTCGGCAATAACCGGCAGCTCTTCCTCGCCTTCTTTCGGCGCCTCACCCAATGACTCTATCCGCCGGTTGATGCTTTTCAGGCCGGAATTGAGCCGGTTTTGCGTTTCCAGCAGACGGGAACGAAGGTCTCCCAGAAACGACACATACCGGCTGATGGCCGCATTGTCAACCTTTCCTGATTTTAAAACCTCTTCAATGCCGTTCAGTTCTTTTGTCAGGGAAGCAAAATCGGCGTTTTCGACAGCCGGAGATTTTTTTTCCGCTGCATAAGCCGCGTCGGCCGCGCACCAGCCCGCAAGCGCAAAACACCACAACAGCAAACATCCCCACAAACGCCAATTTTTCATTTTTGCCTCCCGTCTGAAATTTACCGGCCGGAACCTAACTCATCCCCAGCCATTTCCGCATGATTTTATAAGCGTTGCCGGCCACCCCGAAACGCAGGTTGTCCGCCGCCGACCAGAAGCTGAAGCCGTTTTCGACCGAAGCGTCCTGCCGCAGCCGGCTGACGTAAACCTCAATTTCTCCCTGCACGTCGTTTAAGGTCACGTAACCGCCCTTGACGTTCTTGTCAAACACGATCACGCCTTCCGTCTGTTTCATCAGCTTCCGCACTTCGTCAACGTCAACTTCCTTTTCGCATTCCGCATTGACATAAACGGCGTTGCCGATAAAGGCGGGAATAAAGGCACAGTTGGCATGTACCTTCACGTCGCGTCCCAAAACCTTTTTGGTTTCGGCATTGATCTGCCACTCCAGTCTGGTTTCTTCGCCGATAAACTCTTCCACCTGCGGAATAACGTTAAAAGCAATCTGCTTTTCAAAAACCTTCTGGTTGTCCGCCAGGCTTTCGTTCATAAAGATTTTCCGGGTCTGGTTAAACAATTCGTCCATCCCCTCTTTGCCGTAAACCGAAGTCGAAGTATAGGTGGAAACGATCAGCCGTTTGATTCCGTACGCCTGGTCCGCGGCCTTCAGCGGCAGCAGAATCTGCGCCACCGCCGCCGACGGCACGCCAACGATGTTTTTGGCCGCCGCCGACAGTCCGTCGTCATTGACGCCGGCCACGATCATCGGCACATCCGCGTCGGCAAAAAAGGCGCCGCTGCAGTCAATCACTTTGCAGCCTTTGGCCGCCGCCCTGGCGGCATAACGGCGGGAAATTTCCTCCGATGCGGCAAAAATTGCAATTTCCGCCTCGGCAAAGTCAAAATCTTCCAAATTGCCGACGTCAATGTCTTCTTCCTCGCCGAAAGACACCTGAGTACCGAGCGGCACCTTGGTTTCCAAAGCCGCCGTGTCCGACGGCCGGTAACCGCCGTCTGCCAAAAAAGCCAAAATCTCTCTTCCGACGCTTTCGGTCACGCCGATAACTGCAATTTTTTTCATTTTATTTTCTCCGTTTCCAAATACAATAACGCCATTTTCTTAAAAAAACAGTAACGTTTCCGCAGATTCTTATTCCAGTTCGCTCAGCCGCCGCGCCTGGTCTTCGGCAATCAGAGCGTCGATGATTTCGCCCAGCGCGTCGCCGGAAACAATATCGTCCAGCTTGTACAGGGTGAGGTTGATGCGGTGGTCGGTCACCCGTCCCTGCGGATAATTGTAGGTGCGGATGCGCTCCGAACGGTCGCCGCTGCCGACCTGCAGTTTGCGCCGTTCCGAATATTCGGCGTCAATGGCCGATTTCTGCTGGTCATAAAGCTTGGCGCGCAGGTGATTCATCGCCTTTTCCTTGTTTTTGAACTGTGAACGGTCATCCTGGCACTGCACCACGATACCGGTCGGAATATGAGTGATTCTTACCGCCGATTCGGTTCGGTTAACGTGCTGGCCGCCGGCACCCGACGCGCGGTACACGTCGATTTTAAGATCGGCCGGGTTGATGTACATGTCCACTTCCTCAATTTCCGGCAGCACCGCCACCGTCGCCGCGGACGTATGCACCCGTCCCTGCGATTCGGTAACCGGAACGCGCTGCACGCGGTGCGCTCCCGATTCAAACTTCAGTTTGGAAAAAACGTCCTTGCCGGTAATTTTGGCCGAAGCCTCCTTATAACCGCCCAAACCGTTTTCGTCGGCATCAAGAATTTCAAAACGCCACCCCTGTTTCTGCGCATAACGCTGGTACATCTCGAACAAAACCGCGGCAAACAGAGCGGCCTCGTCGCCGCCGGTACCGGCGCGCACTTCCAGAATGGCGTTTTTCTCGTCTTCCTCGTCTTTCGGCAGCAGCAGGATTTTAATTTCCTTTTCCAGTTCCGGCAGCTTTTCCTTCAGCTCGTAATATTCGGCTTCCGCCATTTCCCGCATTTCCCTGTCCATACCGGCGTCTTCCATCATTGCCTTGGCATCGTTCAGGTCTTTTTCCGCTTTGCGGTAATGGTTTACGGCTTCAACCACCGGCCCCAGTTCGGCCAGTTCTTTGTTCATCTTCACCAGGTTTTCCGGCGTTACGTCCGGCGACGACAAAAGCGACGAAATCTCGTCGTAACGGTTGACAACGTTTGCTAAATTTTCGGCAAAACTCATTTATTTCACTTCCTCGATTAATTGATCCAACGCAACGTTTTTCTGTTCGCCGCTGTCCAGATCCTTGACCGTCACTTCGTTTCTTGCCAGTTCCTCGGATCCGATAATCACGGCTTTGCGGGCATTGGCCTTGTCGGCTCTGATCATCCGCTTTTTCAGGTTGCCGCCGTACGCCTGCTCGGTTTTCAGCCCGGCCAGACGCAGCCGGTGGGCAATCTCCAGCGCTTTGTCTTCGGCTTCCTCACCGACCGGAATCACCGCTACCGGTCTTTCAACCGCCGGTTCTTCGTCAAGCAGCATGGCCAGCCGCTCTACTCCGCAGGCCCAGCCGATGCCGGCCACCGCACCGCCGCCCATCTGTTCGACCAGACCGTCGTAACGGCCGCCGGCCAAAACCGTTCCCTGCGCGCCGAGCTTGTCGGTCACCAGTTCAAACACGGTGTGCGAATAATAGTCCAGCCCGCGCACCAGCCGGTTGTTGACCCGGTATTTGATCCCCAGCCGGTCCAGCCCGTCCAGCACCTTGGCAAAAAAAGCCTTCGACTTTTCGTTCAGACTGTCGGCATAAAGCGGCGCCTTTTCCACCACCGCCTTGTCGCATTCCTCCTTGGAATCAAGCACCCGCAGCGGATTTCTTTCCAGACGGTTCTTGCTGTCGGCGGACAGTTCGTCGAAATGTTCCTTCAGATAAGCCACCAGCTTTTCCCGGTAGGCATTGCGGCTTTCCGCATCGCCCAGCGAATTGACCTCCACCGTCACCTGACCGGACAGCCCCAGTTTTTCCAAAAATTCGTAAGCCATGGCAATCACTTCAATGTCCGCTTGCGGCGTATCGGCGCCGAGCAGTTCCACCCCGAACTGGGTAAACTGACGCTGACGGCCTTTCTGCGGCCGCTCGTAACGAAACATCTGGCCGTGATAATAAAACTTGACCGGCAGATTTTGCTGCATGCCGTTGGAAACAAACGCGCGAACCACTCCGGCGGTGCCTTCCGGCCGAAGCGTAAGGCTTTCGCCGCCGCGGTCTTCAAAACAGTACATTTCCTTGGTAACGATGTCGCTGGTATCGCCGAGGTTGCGGGCAAACACTTCGGTAAACTCGAAAATCGGGGTTTCTATTTCTTCAAACCCGTATTTTTCCACCACTTCCTCGCCGGTTCTCACTACCTGCTTGGTTTTTCTTTTCGCCGCGCCGTACAAATCGTAAGTACCGCGCACGCACTGCAATTTCGCCATAATTTTCTCTCCCTTAAACGCAAAGAAAATAGCAAGACCCCGCCTGCTATTTTCCGATTAAATTTCACCTGTCGGCTAATGTTCCGCCGCTTCCACAAACGGATCAAGCGCAATGTTCATTTTTTTGTTCGGCTGAATGACCGGCGTCAGCCGTCCGTTGACGTAAACCTCGACGCCGTTGTATTTGCCGGCCGACAAAATCATCCCTTTGCCTTCCGGCACCCGGTAGCTTTCGCCCGGCCGCATGACTTTGTTGAAATAAACTTTCTTATTGTCCCGAACTTCAATCCAGGTGTCTTCCTTGCTGATTTTGATTTCAACCGAAGCCGCCGCCTTTTCCGTCTGCATTTCCGCCGCTGCCGGCTTTACGGTTTCCGCCGCCGCATTCTCGGCCGCCGAACCGGCCGCTTCTTCCGCAACATGTCTGACCTGCGGTTCGATAAAACTTTCTTCCTTCATTACGACTTGCTCAACCGGACGTTCTTCAACGGCCGCCTCGGCTTCCTGTTCCGCCGGCTGCGCAATCGTTTCCGGCACCGCGCCCGACTGTACGGCTTCCGCCTCGTCCGTCGACGGAGAAAAATATTCGATTTCTCCCGCCGCGGCATCCGCCGCCGTTTCGCTCACGATTCTCTCCGTTGGCGCGTTCTCATCACCGGAACGATGCCATAACGACCACAATCCGCCGATCAGAAAGAGAGCGGCAATACCTCCGATAATATAACGTTTGTCAGGCAGGCCGGCTTCCGCCGACAGGTCTTCGGTCATAAATATCCGCTTTTCCCTGGCGCCGTCGTTCAACTCTTCGCGGAACAGCTGGGTAATGCGCGTATTGTTCAACCCCAGATACTTGGCATAGGAATTGACAAAGCCGGCGGAATAAGGCAGCGGCGGCAGTTCGACATAATTACCGCTTTCAATCGCCTCCAGATATACGCGGCGGATGCAAAGCACCTGTGAAATGTCTTCCAGTTCAAGCCCTTTTTTCAACCGTTCGTGACACAGCAGGTTGCCGATTCTGTCCGTATCCTCGGCCGGTTCTGGCATCATTGTTCCGGCTGCGGCTCCGCTCCCGGCGGCATTCTGTTTTTTTCTCTCGGCTTCGGCTTCTTTTATCACGATCTTGTCCCCTGATGATGTTTTTTGCGCATGTTTTTTCAAATTCGCCCCATTCAACCACACTTTTTAATAAATTTCAATACCGTGATCATAAGCATACGCAATTAATTGCGGACGCAGGGTATTTTTGGTCGATTTCAGCAGCAGCCGCATATAGTCGGCGATTTCTTCGGTATTGACCGAACGCACCATGCTCTTAATCCGGCCGAAAGAGGCGCCGTTGCTTGAAAGGTTGCGGTAACCGAGTCCGATCAGCGCCAGCGCTTCGATCGGATTACTCGCCATTTCGCCGCAGACGGAACAGTAAACACCGGCTGCGTCCGCCTTGTCGACGATCGTTTTCATCACGTTCAAAAACGGCGCCGAAAGCACGTCGTAACGTTCGGACAGCTTCGGATTGCCGCGGTCGCAGGCAAATATAAACTGCGCCAGGTCATTGGTTCCGACCGAAACGAAATCGGCTCTTTGCAAAATGTCGTCCAGCTGGAAAATCACCGACGGCACCTCAACCATCAGCCCGACATTGACTTTTTTGGGCACCGGAAAGCCGTGGCTTTTGTCTTTTTCCAGCTCAATCATCAGCGTTTCCTTGGCGTCTTCAAATTCCGCCAGATCGGAAATCATCGGAAACATCACGTTCAGTTCCTTGCCCGCCGCCGAAAGCAAAAAGGCGCGGATCTGTTTGCGCAGGATCGCCCGCCGGTCAAGCGTGATCCGGATCGAACGCCAGCCGATCGCCGGGTTGGCTTCTCCGGCATAGGCCCAGTAGGGCAAAAGCTTGTCCGACCCCACGTCCAGACTGCGGAAAATCACTTTTTTGTCGCCGCAGCGGTCCATCAGGTCCTTATAATAAGACACCTGTTTTTCGACGTCGGGCATGGCGTCGGAAGTCATAAAGGGAATCTCCGTACGGTAAAGACCCACCCCGTCGCAGTTGGTGGTTTCGATATAGTCAAAATCCATCGGCAGCCCGACATTGACGTAAAGCCCGACATCGACCCCGTTCAGCGTCTTTGCCGGCAGACTGCGGAGAGCCGCCAGTTTTTTCTGCAATTCTTCCCGTTCGGCGATTCGCTTGCGGAAGTCGGCCTCGACCTGGGGCGACGGATTGACATAAACAAAACCTTCGTTGCCGTCAAGCGCCACCGTCTGCCCGCTCTGAATTTCGGCAAAAATTCCCTTGATCTTCGCCAGCACCGGAATGTTTAAGGCTTTGGCGACGATCGCCACATGCATGGTCGGCGTTCCGTCTTCAAGAATCAGCCCGCGGATCCGGCTGTAGTCATAATCCATCAGTTCCGCCGGCCCCATTGTCTGCGCCACGATGACGATGTCCTTTGCCCCGCTTTCCGGCATCCGGTTGTAATCGCCGCTGAGATAGGACTGCAGCCGGTCGGCCACGTCCCGCAGATCGTGCAGACGCTCGCGCATATAGCTGTCGGTACTGGCGGACAACCGGTTCCACATGTCTTCGTAAGCGCGTTCGACCGCCGCCTCCGCGGCCAGGCCGCCCTTGACGTTGTCGGCGATTTTGCCGTACCAGCCCTTGTCTTTGGCAAACATCCGGTAAGCGTCCAGAATATCGACGTGTTCTCCGAGCCCGAGCTTGGTGGAATTGAACTTGGCGTCCAGATCCTCGTTCATCTGATGATGGGCGATTTCCAACCGCCGCAGTTCCTTTTCCCGGTCTTCGGCAAAAATGTTGGTCACCGACTGACGACGTCGGTGCACGACGGCGGTCCCGATGCCATACCCTTTGTTTAAGCTCAGCCCCTTGATGCGTTCTTTGGTTGACAGCCCCCGCGCTTTGATCAGCGACTTTTTGTAACGCGTCATTTCCTCGGAAGAAAGGATTTCCGCCAGCACCATCGCAATCGTTTCAAGCAGCTCAAGGTCAATTTCCGAACGGCTCACTTCCGCCGCGTTATAAAGCGCCAGCACGCCGACGGTGCGGTTCCACTGCAGTACCGGCACCCCGATAAACGAGTTAAAATCCTTTTCCTCCAGCAGTTCCGGCTTGGAAACGAACTTCGGATACATCCAGATGTTGTTGATTACAAGCGACCTTTTGCTTTCCGCCACCTCGCCGGCCATGCCTTCGTTATAGCGCAGGCGCAGACGGTGGGACGAAGCCTGTTTGAAACCGTATGAGGCAAAAAGCTCCAGATAATTGTCGTCAACGCCCACGTAACAGGCGGCCGCATCCGCCTGCATTTTGGCGGCAATGGTTTGAAGGATGCGGGAGAGCTTATCGGGAACGCTTTCCGGCGTTTCCATAATCTGCCGCAGTTGTTTGAGGATGCCGAGAGCCTGTTTGATAGCCGGTGACTGCATAACACTTTCCATTCAGCAAAAAAATATCATGGTTATTTATATGCTTTATCCGCGTTTTCATCAAGCCTAAAATCACGCGCCGGGGCATTTTGTGCCCGGACAAGATAACGGTTGACTCTTAAGCCCGATTGCCTTACCCTTCCGGCAGGTATAATTTTTTATTGTATAATTTAAGGATTAAACGAAATGGCAAACAATTACGTACGCGGACAAAAAGACACCCGCCCCTGGGGCACCTGGGAAGTCATTGACTGCGGTGAAACTTTCTGTGTCAAAAGAATCAAAGTAACGCCGGGATCAAAACTTTCGCTTCAGCTGCACCACCACCGGGCCGAACACTGGATCATTGTCAAAGGCACCGCTTTGGTTACCTTGGGCGACGAAGTTTTGACCAAAAAGACCGACGAACACGTTTTCATTCCGGTCGAAACCAAACACCGGATCGAAAACGCCACCGACAGCGACGTCGAATTTATCGAAGTTCAGGCCGGCGATAACCTGGATGAAAACGACATCGTCCGTCTGGAAGACGTTTACGGCCGCGTTTAAATTTAAACGACGCGCTTTTACAGGCCGCGGACATTCCGCAGCCTGTTTTTTTTGCGGCATTATAAGGTTGACTCTTAAAGCAAAAAATAGATAATACGGACAAGGTTAATTTTTTTAAAACGGATAAATAAAATGAATTTTCTCGATTTGGGCTTAAGCGAAAAAACGGTAAAGGCGATCAACGAATGCGGCATTGAAAAGCCGACTACCGTACAGGTAGACGTTATCCCCGCCATTTTGCAGGGCAAGGACATTTTTACCATCGCGCCCGGCGGCTGCGGCAAAACCGTTTCTTATGTCCTGCCGCTGATCGACATCATCAGCCGCAGGGAAAAGCTGAATATTCTGATCATGACTTCCGATTCGCAAAAATCGGTAACGATTTCCGACAGTCTGGCCATGCTCAACCGCTTTCATGAAGAAACCGAAGAAGACGCGGACGGCGAAGAAGAGGGAGACGTCATCATCGGTTCGCCCGACCTTTTGGTCGATCTGGTCAACGAAGGACAGATTGACTTGTCCAAAATCAACATTCTGGTGGTCGACGACATTAACCTGATCAAAAAAAACAAACAAATCAAAAATATGGAAAAGCTGTTGGAAATGATGCCGGCGGACAAACAAAACATCGTCTACACCAACCGCCGCTCCAAAGAAACCCAAAGCATTCTCGACAAAATCTTAAAAGCGCCGGAAGAAATCAAAGTCGACAAAAACAAAGAGCAGGAAGCCAAAATGTCAGCGCCGGCAGAGGCTCGTCCGGCCAAACCGGCAGCGCCGGCACAACAGCTCAGAAACGCCGCGCCGGATCCGGAAGCGTTGGCCTTATGTAAAAAATACAATTCTTTTCAGGGCAAAACCCCGAAATTTCTGCTTAACAAAGTCGAACTGGCCGACTGCGAGTAAAACTTTGCCGATATCCAAAACAAAAAACTCCCCGGAAAATTCCGGGGAGTTTTTTTAATGTTTTCTTGCCGCCTCACGGAATTTTTCCGCAACGAAACGCTATGGGACTTTCCGGCAACGAGACTTCCCTTTGCGGAATTCCCCCTTATGTTTTTTCCGTTTTCCTTTGCGTGAGAGTTTGTCCTTTCCCTCTGGTTTTTTCGTCCTTTTCTTTGCGAAGATTTTCCGTTTTCCCTTGCGTTGGTGTTCCGTCCTCTTCTCCTCGGGGTTTCTCCATCCTTCCCCGCGGGGTTTTTCTGTTTTTTCCCGCGTTTTTTCCGTCAGGCATGCGACAAAGAAAACTCCCGGAATTATCCGGGAGTTTTTTCTTAGGAGATGACGCTTTCATTTAGAACGCGCAGTTCAGACCCAGACCGACGGTCGTCGCGTCGTAATCCGAACCGAACGTATAATTCGCCCAGCCGTAAGCCGAAAGCTGATCGGTGAAGCCGTAGCACCCGCCAAACTCAATCCGCCCCAGCGTTTCGTCGTCAAGCGTGTTTACTTTGCCCAAACCGGTGATGTTGACTTCGTCACCGTTGACAAGCGTCCGCACAACACTCGGTTTGATGTAAACGCTGGCGTAACCTTCGTCAAGCCGGAAAGCCTTCGTCAGCTTGACGCCGGCTTCCAGTTCAATCTGTTTAAGATCGTTGTACTTGGCTTTCTTGCCGACGCTGTCGGTGGCGTCGTCATAGTTGACCTGCGTATAGAATACGCCCAGGCTCGGCGTCAGGTAAA
>ERZ773150.269-NODE-269-length-61308-cov-4.417057_pt1 | contig 61308 bp, 52 predicted proteins | sample MGYA00580845_ERZ773150 | MGnify/ENA primary metagenome ERZ773150 (study PRJEB29015, sample SAMEA2737848) | human gut metagenome | biome: human gut; feature: human-associated habitat; material: faeces | place: China | collected 2012 ...
GCAAAAAGAAACCAGATGAAAAAGAGAATTCCACGCTTTCCCTGCCGAACGGCAATCTCTTTTTTCTTTTGCCTGCTTTTCTTTTTTCAGCAAAAAGAAACCAGATGAAAAAGATGATTCTATACTTTCTCTGACGAACAGCAATCTTTTTCCTTTTGCCTACTTTTCCTTTTTCAGCAAAAAGAAACCAGATGAAAAAGAGAATTCCACGCTTTCCCTGCCGAACGGCAAATTCTTTTTTCTTTTGCCTGCTTTTCCTTTTTCAGCAAAAAGAAACCAGATGAAAAAGATGATTTCATGCTTTCCCTGCCGAACGGCAAACTCTTTTTTCTTTTGCCTACTTTTCTTTTTTCAGCAAAAAGAAAAGTAGGTTATTCGTAGAGTGGATACTGCTTGCAGATGGCTGTTACCATTTCACGAATTTCATCTGCCTTGTCGAACTGTGTTGCAGTCAGATACATGCATTCTGCAATCTGATCCATTTCAGCAACGCCCAGACCACGTGTCGTAACAGCCGGTGTTCCAACTCGAATACCAGAAGTTACAAACGGCTTTTCTGGGTCGTTCGGAATGGCATTCTTGTTGACGGTGATATAAACTTCATCCAGACGGTGTTCCAGTTCCTTCCCTGTAATGGAGAACGGACGCAGGTCTACCAGCATCAGATGATTGTCTGTACCGCCAGAAACCAGATTGAATCCACGCTGTACCAGACCCTTTGCCAGTGCCTGTGCATTTTCTACAATGTGCTTGCCGTATTCCTTGAATTCCGGCTTCATTGCTTCGCCGAAGCAAACAGCCTTACCAGCAATCACGTGCATCAATGGCCCACCCTGTGTGCCCGGGAAAACAGCCTTGTTGATTTTCTTTGCCAGTTCTTCATCGTTGCAGAGAATCAGACCGCCACGAGGGCCACGCAACGTCTTGTGGGTTGTGGTGGTGGTAATATCTGCATACGGAACTGGAGATGGATGCACGCCTGCTGCAACCAGACCGGCAATGTGTGCCATGTCAACCATCAGATATGCTCCAACAGACTTTGCAATTTCTGCCAGCTTCGGGAAATCAATGATTCTTGGATATGCACTTGCACCTGCAACAATCATCTTCGGCTTGTGTTCCTTTGCCAGAGCAGCTACCTTGTCATAATCAATGGTTTCATCATCGCCCAGACCATAGGAAACGAAGTTGAAATACTTACCGGAAATATTGACCGGAGAACCGTGTGTCAGATGTCCGCCGTGTGCCAGACTCATGCCCAGTACGGTATCACCTGGCTGCAACAGAGCAAAATATACAGCGGTGTTTGCCTGTGCACCAGAGTGCGGCTGTACATTTGCAAACTTTGCACCAAACAGCTTCTTTGCACGGTCAATGGCAATTTCTTCTACAACATCAACATATTCGCATCCGCCGTAGTACCGCTTATGCGGCAAACCTTCTGCATACTTATTGGTGAGAACCGAACCCATTGCTGCCATAACAGCCGGAGAAACAATATTTTCACTGGCAATCAGTTCGAGATTTCTTCTCTGTCTTTCCAGTTCTTTTTCCATTGCTGCACTTACTTCCGGATCGTACTTTCCAACGAATCCGATGGTATCCATCATATCCTGATACATAGTGGGAATCCTCCATTTTTTTAAATTGATTGCACGAAACGTGACTAATTTTATTATACAACATTTTTTTCTAATTGGCAAGTGGTTTTCTAAAAGTTTCACATCCTAAACCGAGATGGACGAACTGCAAAAATTACACAATCAAAGTCCGCTTTCCAGTATGGTATCTAAAATGCGGTGGGCAGCTTCGTCTTTTGTCATCTGCTCTAGTTCAATTTCCCGTTCTACCGTCAGAATCGTAATAATATTCGTATCGCCGCCAAATCCAGCTCCTGCTTTCCGCAGACTGTTCGCACAAATCATATCACAATGTTTCGATTGCAGCTTCTTCCGAGAATTTTCTATAACATTTTCAGTTTCCATTGAAAATCCACATAAAAACAGATGTTCCGGCTTGTGTTCACCCAGCGTTTTCAAGATGTCCGTTGTCCGCTGGAACGAAACCGTCAATTTTCCATCTGCTTTCTTGATTTTCTCCGTGGAGGTGGCAACAGGTGTATAATCGGAAACAGCTGCTGCCTTGATGATGCAGTCATATTCCGTTGCAACCGGCAAAATCGCTTCCGCCATGTCTGCTGCGGATGTCACCCGAACAACTTTTACAAACGGCGGCGGTGCAACTTCCATGTGAGTTGCAACCAGTGTCACTTCTGCTCCTCGCTGCATCGCTGCCCGTGCCAATGCACAGCCCATCTTTCCAGAAGAATGATTCGTCAAGAACCGTACAGGGTCTAACGCTTCCTGCGTTGCTCCGGCAGAAATCAGGAACTTCTTTCCGGCAAGGTCTTTTGGATAGGCAATTTCCCGCAAGAGATATTCTAACAATACCGTTTCTTCCGGCATTCTGCCGTCCCCAGTGTCGCCATTTGCCAGCATTCCTGTTGCTGGCGGAATGATGCCATAGCCGAACCGCTCCAGTTTTTGGATGTTGTCCTGCACAATCGGGTTGTGATACATATTGTGATTCATCGCCGGAGAAATCCACTTTTTACACGGACACGCCAGAATGGTTGTCGTCAGCATATCGTCTGCAATGCCGTTTGCCAGCTTTCCAATGACGTTTGCTGATGCCGGAGCAACCAGAACGATATCTGCCCGTTTCGCAAGGGCAACATGTTCTACACTGTATTGAAAGTTCCGGTCAAACGTATCAATCAAACACTTCTGATTTGTCAGCGTTTCCAGTGTAATCGGATTGATGAAATTTGTGGCGTTTTGCGTCATTAAAACCTGTACATCTGCATGCAGTTTTTTCAGCATGCGGGCAAGGTTGGCGATTTTATAAGCAGCAATGCTGCCGGTTACGGCAAGCACAACGGTTTTTCCTGTTAACATGGGCGTTCCTCCTGTCGGTTTCCATTTCACCAGATTGGATGCAGTTTCTATCCGGTGGGTTGTGCATAGTATAACACAAAAAATTCAGAAAAAGATATATAAAATTTGAAAAAAATATGATATACTGCACCTGTATTGTATTGTATCCCGGTTTCGGGAATAATAACAAGGAGGTTTCTGTATGAAATCACAGAAAAACATCAAATCTATGGTACTGCTGGGCTTAATGGCAGCAGTCCTCGTCATCCTCGCCTACACACCGCTGGGATATTTGAATATTGGACCTTTGGCCATTACATTCAATACCATTCCAGTTGCAATTGCAGCAATTGCTCTTGGCCCAGTAGGCGGCATCGTTGCCGGCGGTGTTTTTGGATTGACCAGCTTCTTACAATGCTTTGGCGGCAGCGTACTGGGAACGACACTGTTTGGAATCAGTCCGATCCTGACCGTTTTTCAATGCTTTGTGCCAAGAATGCTGGACGGTCTGCTCATTGGATTTCTCTCCAATGCCATGCGGAAGCACTGCACAAGTGCTATCGCAAACTGTGCGGTAACCGGATTTTTTGCTGCTTTCCTGAACACGCTGTTCTATATGAGCAGTCTGATTCTGTTATTCGGGAAAACGGATATCATCCTGTCCTATCGGGAAACACTTGCACCAGGAAAAAATGTCTTTCTGTTCGTTTGTGCCTTTGTCGGCATAAATGCCATTGCAGAATGGGTTTCTTCCACTTTAGTTACGGGTGCAGTCGGGGCAGCTTTGACAAAGGCAAAATTAGTTCCTGCTCCAAAAGCAAAATTGGCAGCAGCAGAATAATGCGAAATGAGGAACATGCGAAATGATTCTTGCGATTGATATTGGAAATACAAATATTGTACTGGGCGGTTTCGAGGGAGAAACGATTCTCTTTATTGAACGCATCTCCACCAATCAGGCAGCCACAGACTTGGAATATGCTTCAGATGTCAAAACGGCATTGGATGTTCACAACATTGACCCAAAGGAAGTACAGGGGGCAATTCTCTCTTCTGTCGTTCCTTCTGTGACCAACACATTTCAAAGAGCGGTGCAAAAATACTTAAATGTTTCTGTAACCGTTGTAGAACCGGGCATGAAAACCGGTCTGAGTATTGTTATCAACAATCCGGCACAGTTGGGCAGTGATTTGGTAGTCGGAGCAGTTGCCGGCATTCAGGAATATTCCCTGCCGCTGATCATCATTGATATGGGAACAGCAACCACGCTTTCTGTGATCAATCGAAACAAACAATATCTTGGCGGAATCATTATGCCTGGTGTTGGCGTTTCACATGATTCTCTCATTGCCCGCACGGCACAGCTTCCGAAAATCGCACTCGAACCGCCAAAGCATGTCATTGGAAAAAACACCATTGATTGTATGAAAAGCGGTCTGCTGTTTGGAACTGCTTGTTCCTTAGATGGTCTGATCGACCGCATTCAAGCAGAGCTTGGCGAACCCTGTACGGTGGTTGCAACGGGCGGACTTGCGACAGTCATTGTTCCGCTTTGTAAACATCCGATGATTTTAGATGATGATCTCTTATTAAAAGGGCTGATGATTCTTTATCATCGAAATCAATAACTTTTCATCTTTTATAATACAATACAAGTAACGCTCCGGCAGGGAAAAACCTTGCCGGAGCGTTTTCTGTTTCTGATAGCATTCAAATGGCTTACTGATGAAAATCGCCAGTGCTTTCATCGTAGGTCAGCCGAATCTGTGGACGTTCGTGGGCAGCAGAACCATCTTCAAATGTATATGCCCCGTTCTCATCGACTTGGAAGCCGTGCAGAGAACCAGACAAGTTGGAAGAATAGCAAGCCCCATTCGTCACACCATACAGATAATCGGTAGAACCAGAACCACCATTATTGGTATCAAATACGAAAAATTTCTTGCTGCTGTTATAGGCAACGACTCTGCCAGCACCACAAGCACCCCAGAAATCTGTACCTAAATCAGTGACCGTTCCCTGTGCATTGACATAGAATAAGCCCAGTATCTCATGACCGCCCATTCCATTATCTCGATATGCCATTGCAAAGGCTTCTTTGTTTCCGTCGCCATCGAAATCATCATAATACCAATCCAACGGACTATTCCCACACTTCGAGAGAACCTGCTCTTTCAAGGTGTCTTCCGAGGCGGCAGCGGCTGGCGGTGTGGTTTCCTGCTGCTGCGGTGCTTCGGTAACTAAGTGCTTGTCCTCTTCGGATCGATTCTGGTTGGAATTTATTCCCTGTGCAGCTGCAATAAATTCTTCTAAACTTGTAAACTCACCTGTTCCACTTTCACGAGAACTGTTCTGAAAAACATAATGGTTGATATCGGTTTCTTCTAACAGATATACATTTTTCATTTCTGTTGGACTGCCATGTCCCGAATCATAATTCTGCTTCCAACTATAATCCGCTGTTTGTTGCAAGGTATCCGACTTCAAAACATAGCTCATAATTTCCTGTATGCCCTGACAACAATAGTTACTATACAACGTTCCATCCTGATCATTATAATATAGATTTGAATGGAAACCATTTGCTGTTCCTGCCTTAACAGCCTTTCCGTCTGCTCCCTTTGTCCAAATCTCATAGGCATAGTTTGCTTCGCAGTTTCCTGTCTTAACCATCAATTCTGGATAGCCATCCAAGTTCAAATCTGCCATCGCATAAGAATATGGATAAACTTCTTTGTCACTGGCAATCCGATATTGTGCAATCACATCCGTATAAATATCCCCTGTCGTTGTATTTGCAGCAGGAGCGGCTGGTGCAGCAGTTGCAGGAGTTGTGGTTGCAGCAGGCGTTGCATTGGCTACTGTTTCCGTTTCAGTTGTAGGCTTCACTACAATTTCTGTTACAATCGAAGTTTTTACAATCACTTCCGGCTCTTCCTCCGGCGTTGTTTCTGCTTCTGAAGTCATGGCTTCCAAGTCTACATTTGCGGTAGAATCTGCATCTTGTCCGCAGCCCGTACAAGCAAGGGCTGCTGCTGCCAATAATACACCCAAAATCAATCTTGTTCTTCTCATCTGAAATACCCCCATTCAAATCCGGATCAATCCCATTTGGATTGATTTTCCATTGATGTTATTATAACCGATTTGAACGTTAAGGGCAATAGGATTCTTCAATTTTTGGCGTTCTTACCAAATTTTTGATATTCCATCCGGCAATATTCCAGACATTTCCTTATTTATGGAACGAGAACAGCCCTTTCTTGACATACGGTTCACTGGTATGCGAAAGCAGCTTGTAGCCAATGCCTGCAATTTCTGTTTCCAGCTTCGGCATATCCAGTTCCTGTTCGCTGATGATGACGGTTTCGCCATCTTTTGCAGAGGAAGTCACTTTCTTCACTGGAAACTGATTGCGAATCAAGTTGTTCATATGAGATTCGCACATCCCGCACATCATGCCATCAATCTTTAATACTGTTTTTACCATTTTAAAACCCAGCTTTCTTTTTTCTTTATTTTCCCCAGTGGCGTACGGTGTAAACCACTACAACCGCTAGGACAATCACAACTATTGCTCCGACCAAAAACGTGCCCAATTGTATCCTTCCTCTCCGGTGTTGCCGTGTGATAAATACCCCATCGGGGTATCTTGATTATATACCCGAATGGGGTATCTTGTCAAGGCGTTTTTGGGAGATGTCCGGAAATTTTTTGCGATTTTCCACCTTTTTCACAATTTTTTCACTTGTAAAAATCTGATTTTTGTGCAGTTTGAAAAGATTATTTGCGGAATCCTGTTTTTTATGCATGAAAAAAATCCCCTGTCCTTACAGCTTTCTGCAATACAAGGGATTCTCTTTCATATTTATCCTTCTATTTATGCCCCAACATACCGGGACAAAATTTCCATTGCAACTTCTCTCCGATTCCGGCGGGTATCCATTGCCAATTTTTCAATGTAACGGTGTGCCTGCTCTTCCGTGTATTGTTCCCGTTCAATCAAGATACATTTTGCACGGGATACACACCGCAATTCCTCCAGTTTCTTTTGCAGCTTGTCGTTTTCCGCTTTCATATGCATCATTCGACCGTGCATCGCTTTCCCCATCCGAATCGCTTGCAGCAGTGCCGCTCGATTCAAAGGCTTTGCAACGACCAAAACACCATAGGAAATCGTCTTGTTCGTCATTTCTTCCGCCATATCCGCCTTGCAGAGCATCACAACACCGGAACAGGTATTTTGTGTCAATTGCAGCGAAAGCTGATAGCCGAATTCATCTTTCAGCGGTGTATTCAATACAATCAAACTGAATGTATCCTGCTGCAACATCCGGCGTGCTTCATCGCCGCTGGATACCACAGAAACCGCAGCATATCCGCAGCCTTTCAGAAAATTGATAATCGCATCCAATCCCTTTTCTGAACCGGAAATCAACAGCGTTCGTTCTGTATACACATCCATACCCCCTTTTCATCTTTTTCTCATCATGGTTTTAAAAAAAGTGATGATAAGAGTATGCCTGTGCATCTTCTGCTTCAGAAACTGCCTGAATCTGCTGTTCGGTTTTCTGGAAGAAATCATGCAGAATTGCATTCGGCAGATATGCCTTTACAAATTCGCTTTCCCGTGCCATCTGCAACGCTTCTTCCAAGGAAGTCGGCAGCTTCTGAAATACCGTTGTCACGTTGGCTGCATCCCATTCTTCCTTGAGCTGTTCCTGATGATGAATACCCTCCATACCAGCACGCAACAGCATCTGGAACGTAATATACGGGTTGCAATAGGCATCCGCAGACCGTACTTCAATAATGGCATCGCCGCCCGGTACATACATCAAGCGAATCAATGGCACTCGATTTTCAGATGACCAGTTGACCCGTCCCGGTGCGGTGTGCAGCTGCAGGCGTTCGTAAGAATTTACAATTGGATTCGCAAACAGCGTAAAGCCGCAAATCCGGTTCAGGATTCCGGCAATAAAGGACTTTCCTTCTGGTGTCATATCCTCTGGGCAAGAGCCGAAAATATTCTGTCCATGCTTGCGGACAATGATATTGATTTTCAAAGCACTGCCGTTCTGATTCGGCAGCGGCTTCGGCATGAACGATGCATACAAGCCGTTCTGGGCTGCAATCGTTTTCACAACGGTTTTATAATGCATCATGTTGTCCGCTGCGGTCAGCGGATTGCTACATGCGAAATCAATTTCATTTTGTCCTGGTCCATGCTTGTGACAGGAGGAAGTCGGATTCAATCCCATTTCTTCCAGCGACAGGCAAATTTCCCGTCTGGTATTTTCGCACTTGTCCAGCGGTGCAATGTCCAGATAGCCGCCTTGGTCATAGGGTTCTCTAGTCGGATTGCCCTCTACATCAGTCTTAAACAGATAAAATTCACAGCGGGTTGCAATCTGACACTGATAGTCGTTTTCTTCAATCTCTCGCATGGTATTACGGAGATTTTGCCGCAAGTCCCCTGCATACGGCTTGCCGTCCATGGTCATCAGATTGCAGAAGAACCGGACAACTCTGCCGGACTGCGGCCGCCACGGCAAAACAGAAAGGGTCGTGCATTCCGGTTTCAGCAATAAGTTCTGGTGCTGTTCCTCCAGCAGTCCCGTTGCATTGAACGGGATGCCGTAAGCAATCGCTCTCGGCAGTTCTCTCGGCAAAATGGCAATGTTTTTCATTGCCCCAAGGGTGTCACAAAATGTCAGTCGAATAAATTTTACATCGTTGTCTTCAATAAATTCCGTCACATCGGATTCTGAAAAAAACATAAAAAGCCTCCTCCTTGCTTTTTCATTTGTTTGGAACAACGGCAAATTTTCCACGATTCTGCACAAAGCAACATGGTACTGCCATCGTGTTGGATGCAGGAACACCGCTCCACAACCGGCAACGGGGTCTACATATTTTTTTATTATACTCCAATTTCTGCAATTTGTAAATAAGAAAACCAGTGTATTTTGTAAATTCTCGCTGATTTGCCCCATTCTTTCTTATTTTTACAAAATTTTAAGGTGGGATTCTTTCTTTTTGAAAGAACGACCGCCAACATTCTCCGCTCGTTCTTCTATAGATTTCGCTTTTCCCGACAGAACAACACCGCTCCTTCGACAGATTTTTTTCGCCGTTCCTGCTACAATAAAACTATTCTCTACAGGACGAAGAAAGGAGCATCACCATGCCTGTTACCATCCAACTGGAAAACCCCTGCCTAACGGCAGTACTAGACGGCGAAATTGACCACCACTGTGCCCGCAGCTTGCGAGAGGAAATCGACCAAGCGATTTTAGACTACGAACCGCATCAACTGCGGCTGGACTTTGAAAAGGTCACATTCATGGACAGTTCCGGAATCGGGTTGATTTTGGGTCGCTGCCAGCAGATGCAGGCTCGTTCCGGTCATGTCATCATCCAGAATCCGCCCCCGCATATCCGCAGAGTGATGCGGCTTTCCGGCATGGAACGCATCGCCAGCATCGAAATCACCAACGTCTAAGCAGGAGGAACGTCATGCATACCACCAACCAAATGAAAATGGTCTTTCCCGGCATCTCTGTCAACGAACGCACTGCCCGTTCGCTGGTTGCTGCCTTTTTGGTGCAGCTCGATCCCACCGTGGAAGAACTGGCAGACATCCGAACCGCTGTTTCCGAAGCGGTCACCAACAGTATTGTACACGGCTATCGCAGCCAGAAAGGCGATGTGGAATTACATATTAAGATTTTAGCAGACCGTGAAGTTTATATTCGTGTCAAAGACCGTGGCTGTGGCATTCCAGACATCGAACAAGCCATGCAGCCCCTCTATACCACTGCAAAGGAGGAAGAACGTGCAGGGCTGGGATTTGCTGTGATGCAAAGTTTTATGGATCGTTTGCAAGTTCGCAGCAAACCCAATGAAGGGACAACCGTCATCATGCGGAAAAAACTGAGGGCTTCTCTATGAATGCTCCCACTGCCGAAGAACATCTCGGTCTAGTGCACCTCTGTGCCAACCGCTTTCGGGGGCGAGGCATGGAATATGAAGACCTCTATTCTGCCGGCTGCATCGGCTTGTTAAAAGCGGTCAAAGCGTTTGACTGTACCCGTGGTGTGCAGTTCTCCACCTATGCTGTTCCGGTCATTCTCGGCGAAATCAAACGACTGTTTCGAGATGGCGGTGCGGTGAAAGTCAGCCGTTCCCTCAAAGAACACGCTATGCAAATCCAACAGTTACAAGAACAGTTTCAACAGAAACACGGCAGGGCTGCCACGCTGACAGAACTGGCAGAGCGTTCTGGACTCTCGGAAGAAGTCATTGCAGAATCCCTCTGTGCTGCACAGCCACCGCTCTCGCTGACCACTGCTGCGGAAGAAGCCCCCTTGGAAATTCCTGTTCCTGCACCGGACACCGAACTGGAAAATCTGTTTGCTCTGCGGCAAGTGCTGCAAATTCTACCGCAGGCTGACCGGAAATTGCTGCAATATCGCTATTTTCAAAACCTCACGCAGACCGAAACCGCAAAGCGGCTCGGCATCTCTCAAGTACAGGTTTCCAGAAAAGAAAAAAAGATTTTATCCCGTTTGAGACAGGAATTGTTGTCTTAATTGCACACCGCTTTTTTGTAGGGATTTGTCGATGAAAAAAATGGCTAAAGGTGTTTTCCCTCGGGCATACTAAAGGCGGAGGTGAAACGCATGGCATTTCAAAAGGTGATGATTTCAGGCATTCACACATCGGAATTAACAGTGTTAAAAGAAGAAGAAAAAATGGCACTGCTGCGGGAAATTCAGGAAACTGGCAGCAAGGCTGCACGGGATAAACTCATTCAGGGCAACTTGCGTTTGGTTCTGAGCGTCATTCAGCGTTTTACAGGACGGGGCGAGGATATGGAAGACCTCTTTCAAGTCGGCGTGGTGGGACTCATCAAAGCCATCAACCATTTCGATTTGAGCAAAGAGGTACGATTTTCCACATACTGCGTTCCCATGATCAGCGGCGAACTTCGCCGGTATCTGCGGGATTTCAATCAGGTCAAAGTCAGCCGTTCCCTGCGAGATTTGGCATATAAAGCCATGCAGGCAAAAGAACGCCTGACCGGAACGCTACAGCGAGAACCCACCATTGAACAGATTGCAACGGAAATCGGGGCAAAACGAGAAGATGTTGTGATTGCACTGGAAAGCATCACTGACCCCGTTTCCCTGTATGAACCCGTCTATTCCGATTCCGGCGATACCCTCTATGTGATGGATCAAATCAGCGATCGGGACAGTATGGAAAACTGGCTGGGGGAACTCTCCATTCGGGAAGCCATGCAGGGATTGGGACAGCGAGAGAAAAATATTCTATATCTGCGATTCTTTCGAGGCAAAACACAAATGGAAGTCGCCGGAGAAATCGGCATCTCACAGGCACAGGTTTCCCGTTTGGAAAAAGGTGCTCTGCTCAAAATCAAGGCAGCCGTACAATAATTTTTTCACCAGTTGGAATAAGGGACAAAAATAGAAAAGAGCCGCTTTTTGAAAGAAAAAGCGGCTCTTGCTGTCTGTTCCATTTTTATGTTTTATCGAACCCTTACGGAATTACAATGACCGGATAACCAACCTCTATGGTATCAAACATTTCTGCGGCTACATCCAATGGCAGGTTGATACAGCCATGAGAACCATTGGTCTTATAGATGTCGCCACCATAGGCAACTCTCGCCAAGTCGTGGAAGCCGATCCCGATTTCTGTGAAGTTCATCCAGTAATTGACCGGTGCTTCGTAACCCTGTACGGCATAAGTACCCAGAACGACATCCTTTTCCATCGTCCAGACACGATAAACGCCCGGTGGTGTTGCACGTTCCGGATCGGATGCCAGACCCGTTACACAGTCGGATTCAATCACCAATTCGCCATCTTTATAGACAAACACTTTCTGGTTCGTAATGTCTACTTCTGCGTAAGAATCGCCGATGTCATCTGTTGCTCGGCAATAACCTCTCTGGCTGTATTCCGGCTCTACGGTGACGGATTCGCCTGCAAGGATGTATTCCTTCAGCTTTTCAACGGTTGCATCTACATCCGTTTTCCAGCCGTAAATTCCATAATCGCCAAGCGGTACTTCAATTGTTCCCTGCATGGTAGAGTGGAACGTACGGGTATAGCCCGGTACAAAGGTATCATACTTGACCAAGTTTTCATTGACCCATGCCTTGACCTTATTTTCATCGACAGAAATTTTTCCGTCTGTATCTGTTGTAATCCAGTCCGCAATGGTGCTGGTATCCAGAACTTCCTGTCGGTCATCAAAGTCATAGGTAATCGTCAGACCAGACAGCGAGTTGGCAGCGTCCAGAGCAGCTTGCAAGTCTTCGGACTTGACTTCTGCCTGTAAGTAACAGTCTGCATCTTCCAGCTTAATCGTATTATTGCCTTCCCGCATCTGTTCCAGCGTATAATTCATTAAAATCGTAGCGTCAATCATATCGCCATTATCTTCCGGAACGATGGAATACGTGCCGTCGCTTGCCTTTTGAATGTGGGCATCGGTCGGCGGTGTTGTGCCCCAGCTGTAAGAGAGTATCAGGTTCGAGAGGTTCGATTCCGAATAGGAATTGACCACAGAAACCGTATATTCCGACTTGTGCAGCAGGTGTGTAAACCAAAGTACATGGCTCTGGCTGGTGACTTCATCCATTGCACCATCTTGGAAAGAAACGGTCGAGCCAAATTCTGCCCCGTCAAAGTGTACCTTTTCGCCACTCTTTTTAATAAAGGTAATGCCTTCTGTGCTGGCACTATTCAAAATCTTCTGTTCTGCATCCGCTAATGTCATTCCGCTGACATTGACACCATTGACATAGGTTTTTGGCAGCAGCTTGCTCCGGTAAGAGAAATAGCCAATCAAATAACCGATTAATAATAGTACAACCAAGACCAGTACTATAATACCAGCAATCTTTCCGCCTTTTCCGGAAGATGCCACATCCGAACCGCCATAATATTCCGGTTCTTGCGGACGGCTGTTTCTGTTCCGTGGCGGAACGGGCGGCGGCGGTGCACTGCTGCGACGGTGCACATAACGATGTGCCTCGGCAGCGGTTGCAGATGGCGTTTCTTCATTATAAATCCCCTGCGAAGCAGAGGCAACGGACGCTTTAATCTGCCGGAGTTTTTCTGCCTTTGCCTGACCAACAGAACGAGGCATTGGTTCGGGCTGATTGCCACGCTTGCCCTTTTTCACAGGTTTGCCGTTTGGCATATCAGAAATCCGTCTTTGTTCGGGTTGTTTCTTCTTTCTCGGGCGATTCGATCCATCCTGAAAAGCAGCCTGCATTTGTTGTTGCATCTGTTCTCTGGAAAGCGGAGCCGGACTGCCGTATGTAGAGCGACCGTCTTTTTGTGTTTCGTTCAATCCAATCGATCCTTTCTTCTATCCGTCTGTCTGTTGAAACACAGACAGGTTGTCTATATTCGTTTGTTCTGACAGGAAATCATCATTTTTATTATATCCGCTTCCCTATCATTTGTCAACTGTTTTCGATTTAATCTTGATTGGAATGCAGAATTTGTAGAGAATCCATAAAAATCTACGTTTTTCCAATCCGCTTTCTGCCATTTCGACAAGGCAGCAAGCAAAATATCTTCTTACAAAAAATATTCTGTGAAAATAGCACGACAAAAATAACATTTTTGTTTATTTTCTGACAAAACAATACTGTATGTGAAAAGATATATCCAAATTTTCAGGAAAGCTTTTATGAAAAATAGCCAAAACCACACACAAATTTTCAGTGTTTTTGTAGATTGACAAATCCTCCTGAAAAGTTGTATATTTAAATCAAATGGTTCACAGCCAAACTCAGATTACTGGGGGCTGTATATGAGGAGGATCTATCTTGAAACACACATTTTCATTCAAAAAGGGCATGGCTGCTGCTCTGGTTGCCGCTGTAACAGCGGTTGCTTCGCTTCCATCCCAAATGCTGGGATTTGCAGCAGATGCTGTTCCGGCAGCCGATGCCACATGGGAAGAAAACCTTTCGCTGCTGGCTTCCAGCAGTGTTTCCATCACAAAATCTGCGGGATATTTTGAAGGGGCTTATGCAGAATGGCAGCCTGTCAGCGGTGCAGATGGTTACAATGTTTATTGCGACGGCGTACAGATTGACAGCATGCTGATCCGGCAGTACAAAGACGGTCATCTCCGTGCGGATGCCTTGGGTCTGAAAGCTGGCAGCCATACCCTGAAAGTCGTTCCGGTCAAGGGAACAAGTGAATTGTCCGGTGCAGCAGAAGCGACTGTTTCCGTAGAAGCCAATGACAGAAGCGGTTTCGGCTTTGTAAAAGGCACTTCTTCCGGTGCATACAACGAAGACGGCACATTAAGAGAAGATGCTGTAGTTGTTTATGTTACGAATGAAAATAAAGATACCGTTACTGCAAGCCTGAATGCGGAAGGCAAGGGCGATGTCACTGTAACAGGTGTACAAGCAATCATCAATGCCTATAAAAAAGGCAAGGAAACCCGTCCGCTCTGCCTGCGAATCATCGGCAACATCACTGACCCGACTGTTTTGACGAAGGGTGATTTGTATGTGGACACCGCAAAGGCTGGCATGACCATTGAAGGCGTCGGCAACGATGCCGTTTTAAATGGCTTTGGTCTGGTTATGAAGAACTGCTCGAACATTGAAGTTCGGAATCTGGGCTTCATGAACTGCAACAGCTCCGAAGGCGATGATTGCGGTTTGCAGCAGGGCAACGACCATATCTGGGTACATAACTGCGACTTTTTCTATGGCGATGCCGGTTCTGATGCCGACCAGGTAAAGGGCGATGGTGCACTGGATACCAAAAAGTCCACTTATGTCACCCACTCTTACAACCACTTCTGGGATAACGGCAAGTGCAACCTGCAAGGCATGAAGTCCGAAACCGAAACCAACTATATCACTTACCACCACAACTGGTATGACCACTCTGACTCCCGTCACCCTCGGATTCGCACCTGCTCCGTGCACAGCTACAACAACTACTTTGACGGAAATGCAAAGTATGGCGTTGGCGTTACCATGGGAGCTTCTGCATTCGTAGAAAATAACTACTTCCGGAACTGCAAAGACCCAATGATGAGTTCTGGACAGGGTACAGATGCACTCGGTGAAGGCACATTCTCCGGCGAACCCGGCGGTATCATCAAGGCTTATAATAATGTCATTGTTGGTGCATCCAGCTATATTCCATATGCTGAAAACAACACCAGCTTTGATGCTTATGAAGTTTCTTCTCCTTCGGAAACCGTTCCGAGCAGTGTTACAGCTCTTTCCGGCGGTTCGACTTATAACAACTTTGATACTGACAGCAGCATCATGTACAGCTACACAGCTGACGCACCGGAAGATGTTCCGAGCATTGTAACGGCACACGCTGGCCGTGTGGACGGCGGCGACTTCCAGTGGAAGTTTGACAATGCTGTCGATGATACCAGCTATGCAGTCAATCAGGAATTGAAAAATGCTCTGGTTGCTTACACTTCTTCCATTGCCCACATCGGCAGCGGATTCAGTGACAGCGGAAATAATCCACAGGTTACAGAAACCAAACCTGCTACCACCACAACTTCCACCACTACAACCACCATTACCACTACAAAGGGTGGCGTTGTAACTACTGTTCCAGCTGGCACAACAACAAAACCAACTCCGGTTACAGGTGCTCTGTACTGTGCCCCGAATGCAAAGGGTGTTGGTACGATGGATGACCCGATGGACATCTACGAAGCCATTCAGAAGGTTTCCGCTGGTCAGACCATTTACCTGCTCGATGGTACTTATGAACTGAGTGAAATGATTCTCATCGACAGCAGCAACAATGGTGCAGAAAATGCATACAAGACCATTTCTGCTTATCCGGGTGCAACTGTAAAGCTGGACTTCAGCGGACAGGGTGCAGCAGACGGCTCGAAACGTGGTGTCGTACTGGATGGCGACTACTGGAAATTCTACGGTTTTGAAATCACTAAGGCTGCAGATAACGGCATGCTGCTTGCCGGCAATCACAACCGCATTGAAAACATGGTCTTCAATGACAATCAGGACACCGGCTTACAGATTTCTCGGTATAACACCAATGCTGCAACCATTGCAGATTGGCCGAGCTATAACCTGATTCTGAATTGTACTTCTAAGAACAACTGCGACAATGCCTCCATGGAAAATGCAGATGGTTTTGCTGCAAAGCTGACCTGCGGCGAAGGCAACGTATTTGACGGCTGTATGGCATACAACAACAGCGATGACGGCTGGGATTTGTTTGCAAAAGCTGCAACAGGTCCGATTGGTATTGTTACCATTCAAAACTGCGTTGCATTCCGGAACGGCTTTACAGAATTTGGCGAAGGCTATGGCAACTGCGACGGCAACGGCTTCAAGCTGGGCGGCAGCGGCATTGGTTCTGCTCATGTTGTAAAGAATTGTCTGTCCTTTGAAAACTTGCACTGCGGCTTTACGGATAACAACAACCCGAAGCTCGGCACATTGATCAACTGCACCGCCATCAACAACAATGGCGAAGGCACAGGCAAGCCGAACTTCTCCTGCTATCGTTGTACCGACCCTGGCTGCGATTTCGACAACCTGATGTCTTATTATGATGCTTCTATCTTCCTGTCAGATGCAAAGCTGAAGGGCGGTGTATCCAATGATAAGTACGTTGGTACTTACAACAACGGTGTTTACTACAACAGCGGTTATTATCTGGTTGAATCCGATACCGCAATCACCAACGGGGCAAAGATCGGCACGAAGTTTGCAGGCCCAACCGCTTCCGACTTCATCGCATTGACAAAAGCTCCGGAACAGGGAACAGATTTCCACAAGGTTTGGAGAAATGCAGATGGCTCTTTGAATCTGGGCGGTTTGTATGAAACAAAGACCGATGGTGCATATGGAACAATGGGCTATCACCTCAGCAACAGCGATACCCCAATTGTTACAACGACAACCACCACTGGACAGAATCCAACCACAACCACGACAACAACAACTGTAAAGCCGACTACCACAACTAGCGGCAAGCAGAGCGAAACACCGACTCCATCCGGTGCACAGATTCATGACTTTACCGCAAACGGCAAGAACAGCAGCTTCTACACTATCACTGGTAATCTGGCAACCAACAAGGGGACTGTTTCTTACAACGGTCTGACCCTGACCCAGAGCCTGAAAATGGAATCTGCAACTTCTATCGGCTTTACCAACACGGCAAAGGGTGACCTGACCCTCGTATTTGTTGAACCGAATGCAACGGTTAAGGTAGATGGTACCAAGTATACGGCAAATGGCGACGGTATCATTCAAGTTTCTGTATCTGCTGGCACACATACTATTACCAAGGCGGATACTGCAAACCTGTACTATATGGTATACGCTGACCAAGGCGGAACAGTTGTTACAACAACAACTACCGCTACTGCTACCACAACGACAACCACAACAACCATCAATGAAGAAGGTCTTAACTATGGCGATGTTAACCTGGATGGTGTTGTAGACCTTGCAGACTGCATCACAGTCAACAAGTATCTTGCAGATGTAATTGTGCTTTCTGATATTGCACAGAAGAATGCAGACGTTGACCGTGATAACAATGTTGGCGATAAGGATGTTAGCTATCTGATGAAATTCGTATTGAACAGCGACGAAGTTCCGGATCTGCCAGTTTAAGCATCATTCGCAATTCGCTTCTCCTCTTTCAATTTTTATAACAGAATCGGCAGTCGTACCTATTTCGTACGGCTGCCGATTTTGTTTTGATTTTCATTCTATTTTTTATCTTATTTAAATGTATTGCAGCGTCCGCAAAATAAATAGCCACATCGTCAATGTGAATGCACTGCACAAGGTTGTCATCATGACGGAACAAGCTGTCAATGTTCCACGGTGTCCCATATTCCTTGCCATGACAAAACAGCTTCCGGTTGTTGCACTGCCCAGCATCACCAAAATGGCAATCAGCTTTTCCGTCCGGAATCCAAACGCAACCGCCAACGGCAAAAACAATGCACAGAACAACAGCAGTTTCGTTGCGGTAATGCCCAGTGTTGCCGGAAGTTTACCCTTTGCATCCTGCCACTGAAACGATGCCCCTAAGGCAATCAGAGAAAGCGGTGTTGCCATGTTGCCCAAATAAGAAACCGACTTCGAGAGAATCACCGGTTGCGGAATTCGCAAAATTGACCACAACATTCCAACGACAATCCCTAAAATAATCGGATTGGTTGCAACATTTTTCAACGTCTTTAAGAGCAATGCTTTCCGATTTGGTTTCGGCTGCCCCTCTGCCTGCGGAGCAGTTAGAGAGAGTACCACCACGGCAATGACATTATAAAGCGGTACTGTTCCAACAATCATCAATGCTGCCATGGTTGCTTCGCCATAAATGTTCTTGACAAAGGCGATTCCTAGAATTGCAGCACTGCTGCGGTAGGCTGCCTGAATAAATTCCCCACGGTCTGCCCGCTCCCGATGCAGCAGCGACAGCAAAAAGGCAATGCCAATGCTCACACTGGTAATACAAAAACAGAACAGTACAAATTTGGTATCCCAAACCGACTGAAAGTCTGCGGTCGACAAGTCCATAAATAACAATGCTGGCAACAGCACCTTAAAGGCAAACTGATTCAGTTTCTGGGTCGTATGGTCGTCCAGCAAGTGGATTCGCTGTAAAAAGAACCCCAACGCCATCATTAAAAAAATGGGAATCGTTGCGTTTAAACTGAAGATTAAGTTGTTGGTAAATGTCTGCATAAAAAATCTTCCTCCTTCGTTGCATCCTTTTCAGTTTATCCCATTTTTCGGGATTTGTCAATGCAGATTTTTTGCAGGAATCGCATCTCCAGAACATCATACAAAAAGAAAACCGGCTGGCAGAATTACTTCCGCCAGCCGGCTTCCCCATCATCTTTTATCAAATAGGAAGGATTTATCTTTTTACATTGAATGCCTGCATGCCCGGATATACGGCTGCATCACCCAGTTCTTCTTCAATCCGCAGCAGCTGGTTGTACTTTGCAACCCGTTCGCTTCTGCTCGGTGCACCCGTCTTAATCTGGCAAGTGTTCAGAGCAACTGCAAGGTCTGCAATAGTGGTATCTGCTGTTTCACCAGAACGGTGAGAAGAAATTGCAGTATAACCTGCCTTGTGTGCCATCTTGATGGCTTCCAGTGTTTCGGAAACGCTACCGATCTGGTTCAGCTTAATCAGAATGGAGTTACCGCAGCCCAGAGAAATACCCTTGGACAGCCGTTCGGTATTGGTTACAAACAGGTCGTCGCCAACGAGCTGTACCTTGTCGCCCAGTTCCTTGGTCAGCTTCTGCCAGCCTTCCCAGTCTTCTTCGTCCAATGCATCTTCGATGGAGATGATCGGATACTTTTCTACCAAATCAGCCCAGTGCTGAATCAGTTCATCCGATGTGAAATCTCTACCAGACTTCGGCTGGTGATAATAACCCTTGCCCTTTTCGCTCTTCCATTCAGAAGAAGCAGCGTCCATTGCAATCATGAAGTCCTTGCCCGGTTCATAGCCAGCAGCCTTGACTGCTTCCAGAATGGTTTCAATGGTTTCATCATCGCTGGACAGGTTCGGTGCAAAGCCGCCTTCGTCACCAACGGAGGTTGCCAGACCCTTTGCCTTCAGAATCTTTGCCAGGCTGTGGAATACTTCTGCACACCAACGCAATGCTTCCTTAAAGGTCGGAGCACCAACTGGCATAATCATGAATTCCTGTGTATCAACGGTATTGGTTGCATGTGCACCACCGTTCAAAATATTCATCATTGGAACCGGCAGTCTGTTGCCAGATACGCCGCCTAAGAAGCGATACAGCGGAATATCCAGAGAGATTGCAGCAGCTCTTGCAGCTGCAATGGAAACTGCCAGAATGGCATTTGCACCCAGATTGGACTTGTCCTTTGTGCAATCTGCTGCGAGCATTGCACGGTCAACTGCATAGATATCAGAAGCATCCAATCCAACCAGTACATCATTGATGGTGGTGTTGATGTTTTCTACTGCCTTGGTAACACCCTTACCGCCGTAACGAGCCTTGTCGCCGTCCCGCAGTTCCAGTGCTTCAAATTCACCAGTGGATGCACCGCTCGGTGCAGTACCTCTGCCGATCGTTCCATCTGCCAGCAAAACTTCTGCTTCTACGGTCGGATTGCCTCTGGAGTCCATAATTTCTCTGCCGATGACCTTTTCAATTTCCAAATAAGCCATTTTATTCGTTCCTTTCCTGATGGTAATCTGTGTGATTGGGAAAACCGGATTGTGATTTCCATACGAATGCCTTTTTATTCTGACCTTCCTACGGATTTTTATACCTGCTGTTTGCATGATTCCGGTTGCAGGTGATTGGTTAGTTCCGCCTAACCACGGTTAGTATAGCATAACTGCCCGATTCTGTCAAGTTCCTTTCCTGTATTTTTACAGTTTGTTCATTTTTACAGTCGCTTCGATTCGACAAAAATCCATGCTCCTGCCCGTAAAAAGAACCCGATTTCGTTTCTTGACAAGCCTATTTGAAAATGGTATAATCAAGATAAGCTGCATGCTTTTTCAAGATGTCTCGTTTTCGGAATCATTTTCCAGTAAACAGAAAGGAGTCTTTATGTTTTTCAAAAAAAATAAAATGGCTGCCGTTGCCCTCTGCGGTATGTTTGCAGCCGCTCTCGCTACCCCATTTTCTGCTGGCATTTCCGCTTCCGCAGAAGAAGTTATGACCTATGCAGAACAGGTTGCAGAAGCAGACGGTGTTTTCGACAACCTGCCCGTTGCCGGTGCATCCGCTAATCTCTCCCCGTTTCAAGTAACCCTCCAGCCAGAACGAACCTTTGTTTCTGCGGAAGAACTGGCTCAGGGCGATGTTCACATCAACACCAAGGTTTATTTCCACGGGGACAACTCCATCAGTCCCCGTGCATTCCTGCTGTCCTACCATGCCTCTGACACCGAGCACGTTTATTTTGATAACAGCCTCGATATCAGAACGTTTGGTGATGCGAAAGACTGCACTTATAGCGGCGGTTCTTATACCTCCCGTTATCCGGAATTTTGTCTGGGCAGTACCGTCATCAACAGCAAAAAACAAAACGTTTTTGCACCGTTTGGTTCTTGCGTTTTGGGGGATACCATCTATGAACGCATGAATGGTGGAAATAAGATCTACAGTGATGGAAACGGCGGTGCTTATTTCACACTCAGCTGCAACAAACTGGTAGACGGTGTTAAGACATTCGTTCAGGAAAAAGTAGAAATTCCAGCTTCTCAGATGCAGATACATGCAGACGGCAGTGCTTCGTTTGATTATTTGTACTATGACCAGAACGACCCAAACTTTACACAAAAGACAGCAACCATTGAACTTCCGCACTATGATGCGACATTATCCGCAGGCGAAACTTACAAAGGCTTTCATAATACTTGTTATTGGACACCTGCCGCAACGGAAACCCCTGCATTCTTCGGCTATACCGATGAATTCCCTTGCTTCTCGTTCGATATTGTACTTCGTCAGGGGACGCCTGCCGGCTCTTATGATGTGCAGTTGAATGATAACTGCCGGCTGGCAACCAGTTCTTCGCTTGTTCCGTTACAGATGATGAACACCACCATTACTGTTGGAACGGCTTCCGGCACAATTACCCAAGACAGCACCAGCCCGTATTACTGCTTCTTTGCGGAAAACGACAAGGAAATCCGCCTGAATCAGGGCAGCGGGGAACTGATTTCGACTGTCACCAGTGCAGACGGAACAACTGCCACACAGGATGTGACAGATGCCGTTACTTGCGGACAATCTCCGGCAGAACTCTATGCTCAGCAGTCCGGCAGTGCTTATGTAAATCCGGTTCCCTTTACCCTCAACACCCAGCCGCTGAAAAACACAGACGGCACAGATTACACCAAGACCCTGCTCATCGGGAAAAAGGGCGATACCAATCTGGATGGCAAGGTAGATGTAGAAGATGCTGTTTTGGTTTTGCAATACTATGCAAAGAAAGCTGCTGGTTTAGAGTCAACCTTGCTGGAACAGGCAACCAATGAAGAAGAAATTCTCTCCTACTTCCTCTCTGACATTGACACCTGCTCTCAGAATCAGGGAACAGACGGCGGAGAACTGAGCGTAGAAGATGCCGTACAAATCTTAACCTATTATGCACAGGCTGCTGCCGGAAACAATCCGGTTTGGAGCAACCGCTAACACAAAACAATCATATGAAAACCGGGATACAGTTTTTCTCTTGTCACCCATCTGCTGACATCTGTATGCCGGTTTTCCCTTGTAAATATTCCCTTGTTCAGCCGGACAGCGTTCCTGTTCGACAGATAGAAATTACAGAATAAAGGAGTTTTTCTCATGAAAAAAATCATTTCCCTGCTGGCAGCCTGCACGCTATTCGCTGTCTGCTTGCCAGTATCCGCAGCAGATGCTGTTACAGAGGATTCTGCCCTGCTGCAAAACTCGGTTGTCGAACAGACTGACCCGTATACATTCTATTTTGTCCCAGAACGAACCTATGTTTCTGCGGAAGAAGTACAAGCTGGCGATGTCCACATTCCAACCAAAGTTTACATCAAGGGCAACACCCAACCAATCAAGCAAATTACCGGGGCACGCATTCGCTATCAAAGCGATTCCAGCAGCCTTTATTTCTCCAACAGCAGCAACATTCTCAGCACAACGGATATGTACAAGCAATCCTACAGTGGCGGTTCTTTCTTCTCAGAATATGCGATGCCGACCTGCTTCGGGGAAATTACCTCTTCCGGCACTTACACCCCTTACAGCTGTGCACCGCTGACCAGTGCCCTGCTGACAGAACCGTTCAGCGGTTCTTCCATTCGGAGCGATGGAGCTGGCGGCATCTATTTCACTCGCTCCTACAATAAACTCGTGGACGGAGTAAAAACTTGGATTTCCAATGAGAAAATTGAAATTCCGGCTTCTGACCTGCAACAAAATGCAGACGGAACAGTTTCCTTTACTTATTCCTATTACAAACAGAGTGCAGAGGAGCAATATCCGCTGGAAACAAATACCTGCACGATTCCCCATTATGATGCAACGCTTCCGGCTGGAACGGTACTCAGCGGCTACCACGATGCCTATAGCTGGATTTTAACCGGAACGCATGCACAGGAAGGCGTTTCCTTCTTGGGATATGCAGATGAATTCCCGTTCTTCTCTTTTGATATTGTCATCCGGCAAGGAACGCCCAACGATGTCTATACTGTTTCCTTCTCGGAAACCGATTGCAGCTTGAGCACGGCTGCTCATACTCGCCTGCCGTTGTCTTTTGTCAGCACTTCGATTACAGTTGGAGCATCCTCCGCAACCATCACCAATGACACTTCCAAATTGTCTACCATCTGTGCATTTGCAGAGAATGACCGTCCGTTGACCCTCTCTCAGTATTCCAACGCTGCCATTACAGGACGGGTTACCTATACCGACAATGTTACAAAAAATGAATCTCTGCTGGATGCCTTGACGGCACAGACCACACCGGCTGCATTATATGCCGCTGCAACAACAACGGGATATGCCATTGCAGATGTGCCGTTTTATTGCGGTGATGCAACTGCTCCGGTTTATCAGTTCAATGCAGCCCCCTACACCAAAAAAGTATTGGTTGGAAAAAAGGGCGACAGCAATTTAGATGGTATCGTAGATGTCAATGATTCTGTTTGTATTTTGACCTACTATGCAAAAAAAGCAGCTGGCAATACCGCAAAACTCAACAATTCCTTTACAGACGACCAAGAAACTTTAGCCTACTTCTTATCCGATATCGATACCTGCTCACAGAATCAAGGTGCAGATGGCGGTGTTTTAGGTGTCGAAGATGCCGTGCAGATTCTCACACACTATGCAAAATCTGCCTCCGGAAATACACCAATCTGGAATAACCGGTGGTAAGATGTAAATACTACCATTATAAAATCAAAAAGCCGATGCAGCATCTCATAACTGCATCGGTTTTTTTGATATCGGAAAACAAAATCAGCAGGCTGCCGGGGCTGGCTGTGCAAGCTGCACCTTCAGACTCTTCATCTTGACGAAGTAAACCGTTACTAGCAAGGTATCTGCAAAAATTTACGCAAGCAGTATAGTCAAATGCAAACAAAAACCGATGCAGCTTTTTCTAACTGCATCGGTTTTTTTGATATCGGAAAACAAAATCAGCAGGCTGCCGGGGCTGGTTGTGCAAGCTGCACCTTCAGGCTCTTCATCTTGACAAAGTAAACCGTTACCAGCAAGGTATCTGCAAAAATCCATGCAACCGGACTTGCCATACAAGCGGCAGTATAGCCAAAATCCGGAACAAATGCTACACAGACCAGAACCCGTGCAATCAGTTCCGTAACCCCTGCCATCATCGGCAAGAAGCTGTAACTCATACCCTGCAAACCGTTCCGCAGGATAAACAGCAAACCCAATGTCGGATAGAAATACGCATTCAACCGCAAGTATTCTTTTACCTGTGCCATGACTTCTGTTTCAGAGGCATCCAAGAACAGCAGTGCCATCCATCCGCCCAATACAATGATAATTACGGCAGATACCACACAATAAATCATGGAAACAACCACACTTGTCCGAATACCGCTCCGAATCCGTTCAAATTCCCGTGCACCCCGATTCTGTCCGCAGTAGGTTGCCATGGTGATGCCCAAGCATTCCATCGGGCCTGTCAGAATCATCTGCAACTTAGAAGCAGCTGTTACAGCAGTAACGGAAACCGTTCCCAAAGTATTTACAGCTGTTTGCAGGATAATCGAACCAATTGCAGTAATGGAAAACTGCAACGCCATCGGCAGACCAATGGAAACCAACCGTCCGCAGCAAGAAAGCGATAACTTCCATTCCTCTTTCCGAATCCGGAAAATTTCATACTTCTTGAACATATAAATCAGGCACAGGATACCGGAAATGCCCTGCGAGAGAACACTTGCATAACCTGCTCCGGCAACACCCGTATGGAATCCCAAAATAAAGAGGAAGTCCAAACCAATATTCAACGCTGCTGCAATTGCAAGGAAAATCAGCGGTGTTCGGCTATCTCCAATAGAACGCAGCATGGAGGAAAGCAGGTTGTACAGAATTGTGGCACTAATACCAGCGAACACGGTAAAGATATAATCATACGCAAAGTCATACAGTTCTTCTGGTGTTTTCATCAGGCGGAGCAGGTCGCCCGTAAAAATTATCGTTCCGACTGTCATCACAATGGAAATCAATGCAGACAGGTAGAATGAATTCGCAAGATACTTTCGGAGCTTTTGGTAATCCCCTGCCCCGAATGCCTGTGCAACCGGAATCGACATACCTGTGCACATCCCTGTTGCAAATCCGACCACTAAAAAGCTGACTGCTCCGGTAGACCCGACAGCAGCCAGCTCGTTGACACCAAGACAGCGTCCAACGATGACCGTATCACAGAGACTGTAAAGTTGCTGCAGCATATAGCCCAGAATCAATGGGAATGCAAACTGCAAAATCAACGGCAATGGTTTTCCATGAGTGAGTTCTTTTGTCATAAGCAAACATCCTTTCGTTTTTGGTTTTCCCTTTTTGTTTCATCATTCATTTGCCGCTTTTTCCGGAAGTTTCCGCTCCAAAACGACTTCATCTATTATAGCAGCATGCAACTCAATTTTCTATTGCTATTTTGGACGAATTTCAAGCTTTCTTTTTTTGCAGATTGTATAGCGTGTCGAATTTTGTGAATGCTGTTTCAAATATGACGAACGCAGCAGTTTCAAAAAGAAACTTTGCAAAACAGACATTTCCCTGCTTTTCCGCTCTTTCCTTTTTCTTTCGTTTGTGCTATGGTTTTAAAAGATTCGTTTTGTACTTTCATCAAAGGAGGATGTCCCTATGAAATCGTCCAGCCGCAGCCGCTCCAAACAAGCCGTCACCTATATGGAAGTGTACGGAGCAAACCGGGTGCTCTATCGGGTGACTGCCAGCAACGCCCACCGCAATCAAAAACTTTCTGTCGTTTATGGTATTTTCCTGCAAGACCTCCGCTCTGGAGAAACCGCCGAAATTCATGCCTTTTCCAACAGCTTGGAAAAAACCGTCTGCTTTGTCAATGACCTGATTCAAAAACAGGTGCAGCCCTATCAAGTTTATAACGCTGCTCTCCGGCAACTCAGCCTTGAAGTTCCCTTCCTGCAAAATGGTTCGATTCTTGGTTCTTAACCATACCACTATGAAAAATCTCCTGCACAGAAAACCGCTGCGGAAACGAATGGCTTCCGCAGCGGTTTTTGTAATTTCTTATTTTAATAGTATATGGGTTTTACTTCTGCTGTTCGCTCATCATCCGATTCAATGCACTTACCAATGCACTAATCGAAGAACGGATAATATCAGAATGAATGCCAACGCCCCAATACAAATCCTTGCCCTTCTGCAATGCAACGTAGGAAACTGCCTTCGAGCTGGAACGCACTTCCAATGCGTGTTCGGTATAGGTCACCAATGCATAATCAGAACCTAAATATGCCTTCAATGCGTTGCTGACTGCATCCAAACGGCCGTTGCCGTCTGCGGTGACCACTTCCTTTCTGCCATCATAATCAATGGTAACAGAAGCAGTGATTTCATCATTTGCCTTCTGAACATAGTGAATTTCCGGCAGAGAAACCGGCGTTTCGATGTTCACATAGGAATCGGTAAAGATTTTCAATACTTCATCCGGCTGCAATTCCTTGTGTGCATGGTCGGAGACACCCTTGACCAGATAGCCAAACGATTCCCGCATGCCTGCCGGAATATTGAATCCATAACGAGTTTCCATCAAGTAGCCAATGCCGCCCTTGCCAGACTGGCTGTTGATACGAATGACATCTGCTTCGTAAACTCTGCCGACATCGTGTGGGTCTAACGGCAGATACGGAACATTCCAGTGTTCGCAGTCATGCTGCTCTCTCCACTTCATACCCTTTGCAATGGCATCCTGATGCGAGCCGCTGAACGCTGCAAAGACCAGCTGACCGCTGTACGGAGAACGTTCATAGACATGCATTCTGGTAACCCGTTCGTATACTTCTGTGATGGCTGGCAAGTTGCTGAAGTCCAGCTGCGGGTCAATGCCCTGTGAATACATATTCAATGCAACGGTAATAATGTCTACGTTGCCTGTCCGTTCCCCATTTCCGAACAGCGTTCCTTCTACACGGTCGCCGCCTGCCAGCAAGCCCATTTCGGTATCTGCAACGGCACAGCCACGGTCATTGTGCGGATGGAGCGAAACATAAACATTTTCCCGATACTTCAAGTTGTCGCTCATGAACTCTACCTGATTGGCATAAACGTGCGGCATGGAATGAGAAACGGTTACCGGCAAGTTGATAATCACCTTGTCGTCCGGTGTCGGCTGCCAAACGTCCAAAACGGCATTGCACACTTCCAGTGCATATTCCGGTTCTGTTCCGGTAAAGCTTTCCGGAGAATATTCAAAAGTAAAATGTCCCGGTGTCATGGCACGATACTTCTTGCAGAGTTCTGCACCCGTTACAGCCAGGTTCAAAACTTCTTCCTTGCTCTTCTTGAACACCTGTTCCCGCTGTGCCACAGAAGTGGAATTATACAGATGGACAATCGCATGCTTAACACCCTGCAATGCTTCAAAGGTCTTTGCAATGATGTGTTCTCTTGCCTGCGTCAAAACCTGAATGGTGACATCATCCGGAATGAGATTCTGTTCAATCAAAGTACGGCAGAATTCATATTCGGTTTCGGAAGCTGCCGGAAAACCAACTTCGATTTCCTTAAAGCCAATATCGACTAAAACCTTGAAAAATTCCAACTTTTCTTCCAGACTCATCGGGGTAATCAATGCTTGATTGCCGTCCCGCAAATCCACGCTGCACCAAATCGGCGGCTTATCCAGATAATTCTTGGTTGCCCACCGCATTGGCGGATGGTTTACCGGAAAAAACTGTCGGGTATATTTGTTTGCATTTTTCATCATGATACTCGTTCCTTTCTCCCAAAAAATCATAATTGGTTTTTGTTCTGCTTCTCATGTGATGGGCGAATCGGGATACAAAAAAAGTCCCTTTCTCCTGCCGCAATTCGGCTGGAAAAAGAGACGAAGAAGATAATTTCTCCGTGGTACCACTCTTTCTTGGTGCAAAGTCTGCACCCGCTCTGTCACATCTCTGCAATAATGTGCTTCTCTGTAACGGGAGAATCCCGTCAATGCTTACTTTGCCCATGAGCAGTTCTGCACTGCGGCTCAGGGAGGAGGTATCCTGCTTTTCTTCGACTGTCTCACACCAACCGACAGCTCTCTGCAACGAACGAACCGCATCTTTTTTCCCGTCAACGCCTTTTTCTTGATACGGACAGCAAATCAAATTCCGCTGTCTTTTCTTTATTCTATCGAATTTTTCCGGATTTGTCAAGTGTTTTTTTGATTTTCCCTCATTTTTTTCTGTCCGGTCGAATTTTTAGCGGAAATAGGGGAAAACCATACACTTTTTTTGTACAAACTGTAAAAATCAGAACAGAATGCTTGATTTTATCGTAACAAGGTGCTATACTAAAATGCAGATATATTTTTTTGTATCCGTGTCCCGAAGGAGTTTGCCATGTATACCAGTCGTATTTTTCAAATCGCAGAACTTCCGTTTCTGCTCATCGGACTGTTTCCCCGAGTCATTGGCTTCGGGGCATGTGGCATGGCTGCAAACCAATCGGTATCAGCGGATTGACAAAGCAAACAAGAGACATTCTTTTTTATCTGGAATTGCTTTTTCAAAATGCCTCCGGTGCGTTTGCTGCCGAAGGCTTTTTTTACAAACCGCTGCCGGCAAACGGCGGTTTCGGAAAAGGGCAGCAAACGAATCTCACAAGAAGAAATCAAAAAGGTGGAAACTATGAAATTAAACGGTGCACAAATTGTCATTGAAACACTGATTGAACAAGGTACGACAACCGTTTTCGGTTATCCGGGCGGTCAGGTCATCAACATCTATGATGCTCTGTACCTTGCAAGCGATCGCATTCATCATATTATTACCGCACATGAACAAGGTGCTTCCCACGCAGCAGACGGCTACGCCAGAGCAACCGGAAAAGTTGGCGTTGTCATCGCAACCTCTGGCCCGGGTGCAACCAATCTGGTCACTGGTATCGCAACGGCTTATCTGGACTCCGTTCCGCTGGTTGCCATCACCGGCAATGTTCCGAACTCTCTGATTGGACGGGATAGCTTCCAGGAAGTAGATATTACCGGCGTTACCATGCCGATTACCAAGCACAACTTCTTTGTTAAGAAGATTGAAGACCTCGCTCCAACCATTCGGGAAGCGTTCCGCATTGCAAAATCCGGTCGTCCGGGACCTGTCCTCGTAGACATTCCGAAGGATGTTCAGACAGCTTTGTATGAATACAATGTAGAACCGGTTGTGGAAAAAGCACCTGTTCCGGAAGTAGACCCAGAACTCTTGAAGCAGGCAGCAGAACTGATTGCCACTGCAAAAAGACCGTATCTCTATATCGGCGGCGGTGCAATTACCGACAACGCTGGCGAAGAAATTATTGCACTGGCAGATAAGATGGATGCACCGATTGGCTGCACCATGATGGGCATTTCCGCTGTTCCGACCGACCATCCTCGGTATCTGGGCATGGAAGGAATGCACGGTCACTATGCATCTTCCATTGCACAGAATGAAGCAGACCTGATCGTAACAGCTGGCTGCCGATTCAGTGACAGAGGCACAGGCAACACTGCCAAGTATGCAAAGCATGCAAAAATCATTCACATTGATATTGATGCATCTGAATTGAATAAAAATATTACAGTCGAACTGGGCATTGCTGGTTCGATGAAACAGATTCTCGCCGAATTGACTGCAATGGTTCCGCAGCAGTATCATCCGGAATGGGATGCCCGCATTCAGGATTTGGTTGCCATCACAAAGGAACTCGAAACACAGAAAGACGATGAACTGACTCCGTTTACTGCATTGGATGCCGTTGCAGAAGCTGCAAAAAATGCAAACGATGATGTGATTGTTGCCACAGACGTTGGTCAGCATCAGATGTGGACAGCACAGCGTTACCCGTTCTCGAAGCCGAGGACCTTTATTTCCAGCGGCGGTCTGGGTACAATGGGCTTTGGTCTGGGTGCTGCCATTGGTGCAGCAACTGGAACTGGCAAGAAGACCGTTCTGGTTACCGGTGACGGCAGCTTCGGCATGAACCTGAACGAACTGGCAACCGCTGTTTCCAATCAGACCCCAGTTGTCGTATTCATTATGAATAACGGCGTTCTGGGTATGGTTCGGCAGTGGCAGACCCTCTTCTTCGATAAACATTACTCCAATACAACACTGGAACGCAAGACCGACTTCGTGAAGCTCGCAGAAGCATTCGGTTTGCCGGGATTCCGTGCCGCTTCCCTGCCGGAACTCAAGGAAGTTCTGAAACAGGCGTTCGCTGTACAGGGTCCGGTTCTGGTGGATTGTGCCATCGACTGTGATGCATTCGTTCTCCCGATGCTACCGCCGGGCGGTGCGGTAGAAGACATCATCACCGATGTATCAGCCCTGTAAGGAGGAAAAAACAATGGAACGGTTTATTATTTCGATTTTGGTTGCAAACCATTCTGGTGTGCTGTCCCGTGTTTCGGGCATGTTCACCCGGCGTGGATTCAATATTGATACGCTGACCGTTGGCGAAACGGAATCTCCGGAATTCTCCCGGATTACCATTTCGATGCACGACGATGAAGCAATCTGTAATCAGATTGTCAAGCAGTTGGAAAAAATGTATGATGTCAAGAAAGTACAGGTTATGCAGCGGGATGAAACCGTTGCAAGAGAACTGCTGCTCATCAAAATTAAAAACAACGCTGCGGAACGGCAGGACATCATGTCAGTTGTCGATGTCTTCCGTGCAAAAATCACGGACTATTCTCCAGAAGCTCTGGTCATTGAAATCCGTGGTGTTTCCACAAAAATCAATGCTTTTATTGAGCTGCTCGAACCATACGGCATCTTGGAAATGTGCCGGACGGGTCTGGTTGCTCTTGAAAGAGGCGGCAATTGCCTGAAAAACGCATAACCGCCGATATATTATCCGATATTTTTTATAAAGGAGTCTTTACGATGAAACAAACAGCAAGAGTTTTTTATCAGGAAGATTGTGATCTGTCTTTACTGTATGGCAAGACCATTGCAGTCATCGGCTACGGTAGCCAGGGTCATGCACATGCCCTGAATGCAAAGGAATCGCTCGGTGACAAGGCAAGAGTCATCATTGGTCTGTACGAAGGCAGCAAGTCCTGGGCAAAGGCTGAAAAGCAGGGCTTTGAAGTATTTACAACCGCAGAAGCTGCAAAGCAGGCAGACATCATCATGATCCTGATCAACGATGAAAAGCAGGCTGCTATGTATAAGAAGGATATCGAACCGAACCTCAAGTCTGGTGATATGCTGATGTTCGCTCACGGCTTCAACATTCACTTCGGCTGCATCAAGCCGCCGGCTGACATTGATGTTACCATGATCGCTCCGAAGGCACCGGGTCACACCGTTCGTTCGGAATATCAGGCTGGCAAGGGTACTCCGTGCCTGGTTGCTGTAGAACAGGATGCAACTGGCAAGGCTATGGATCTGGCTCTGGCTTATGGTCTGGCAATCGGCGGTGCAAGAGCTGGTATTCTGGAAACTACATTCCGGACAGAAACTGAAACCGACTTGTTCGGTGAACAGGCTGTTCTCTGCGGCGGTGTTTGTGCTTTGATGCAGGCTGGTTTTGAAACCCTGTGCGAAGCTGGTTATGACCCGAGAAACGCTTACTTTGAATGCATTCACGAAATGAAGCTGATCGTTGACCTGATTTATCAGAGCGGTTTTGCTGGTATGCGTTACTCCATCTCCAACACTGCTGAATACGGCGACTATATCACTGGCCCGAAGATCATCACAGAAGATACCAAGAAGGCTATGAAGCAGATCCTGAAGGACATCCAGGATGGTTCTTTCGCAAAGGAATTCTTGCTGGATATGTCCGATGCTGGTGCACAGGTTCACTTCAAGGCTATGCGGAAGCTGGCTTCTGAACATCCGTCTGAAAAGGTCGGCGAAGAAATCCGGAAGCTGTACAGCTGGAACGGCGAAGACAAGCTGATCAACAACTAAGAGAAACAAGCAACCTATCCCCTTATTGGAAACGGGACAGCGTAGCATAGAATCTTTTTAAGCTGCTTTCCTGATGATTCAATCGGGAAAGCAGTTTTTTCATTTGAATTTGGATAAGAGGTAATCAAAATGGCAGGTAATTTTTATTGTGACGGTGTGGGAAAAGCCCCGCAGCGTTCCCTTTTCCATGCACTCGGCATGACCAAAGAAGAAATGGAACGGCCACTGGTCGGAATCGTTTCCTCTTATAACGAAATCGTTCCGGGTCACATGAACATTGATAAAATCGTAGAAGCTGTCAAAACCGGCGTTTCAATGGCTGGCGGTACTCCCGTTGTATTTCCGGCAATCGCAGTTTGTGACGGTATTGCCATGGGTCACGTTGGCATGAAGTATTCTCTGGTCACCAGAGATTTGATTGCCGATTCTACCGAATGTATGGCTCTGGCACATCATTTCGATGCACTGGTTATGATTCCAAACTGCGACAAAAACGTACCAGGCTTGCTGATGGCAGCTGCTCGTGTCAATGTTCCGACCGTATTTGTCAGCGGTGGTCCGATGCTGGCTGGTCACGTCAAGGGCAAGAAGACCAGTCTTTCCAGTATGTTTGAAGCTGTCGGCTCTTATGATGCTGGTAAGTTCACACTCGAAGACGTAGAAGAATTTGAAAACAACGCTTGTCCGACTTGCGGTTCTTGCTCCGGTATGTATACGGCAAACTCCATGAACTGCCTGACCGAAGTTTTAGGTATGGGCTTAAAGGGCAATGGCACGATTCCGGCAGTTTATTCCGAACGGCTCATTCTGGCAAAGAAGGCTGGTATGGCAGTTATGGACTTGTACCGGAAAAACATTCGTCCACGGGACATCATGACCGCTGAAGCATTTGAAAACGCTCTAACGGCAGATATGGCTCTGGGCTGCTCCACCAACAGTATGCTGCACATTCCGGCAATCGCAAATGAATGCGGCATCTCCATCAATCTGGATATGGCAAATGCCATCAGTGCAAAGACACCGAACTTATGTCATCTTGCTCCGGCTGGTCATGCTTACATGGAAGACCTCAATGCAGCTGGCGGCGTTTATGCAGTTCTGAACGAACTGGCAAAGAAGAACCTCATCCACACCGACACCATGACCGTTACTGGTAAAACACTGGGCGAAAATATTCAGGGCTGCATCAACAAGAATCCGGACATCATCCGTCCGATTGACAACCCGTATAGCCCGACTGGCGGTATTGCTGTCCTCAAGGGCAACCTTGCCCCAGACCGTTGCGTTGTAAAGCGGAGTGCAGTTGCAGCAGAAATGATGCAGCACAGAGGCCCGGCAAAGGTATTCAACAGCGAAGAAGAAGCCATTGCGGTGATCCGCAGCGGCGGTATTCAGAAAGGCGATGTGGTTGTTATCCGGTATGAAGGCCCTGCTGGCGGCCCTGGTATGCGGGAAATGCTCTCTCCGACTTCTGCCATTGCCGGTATGGGACTGGATAAGGACGTTGCCCTCATCACAGACGGCAGATTCTCCGGTGCAACCCGTGGGGCTGCTATCGGTCACGTTTCTCCGGAAGCCGTCAGCGGCGGTAACATCGCTTATGTACAGGACGGCGATATGATTTCCATCGACATCCCGAACTATACCATCACGCTGGAAGTTTCGGATGAAGAACTCGAAAAGCGGAAGCAGACCATGCCGATTCTGAAGAAAGACCATCTGACTGGCTATCTGAAACGGTATGCAAAGCTGGTTTCTTCTGCGGATAAGGGTGCAATCATCAACCGATGAACCTTTTCAAAAAATCCGATGAGCCTGTTTTCTCTAAAAATTTAGAACAAATCGATTCCATACAGTCCTCACAGAAGCCATCATCCAAAAAGCCCTTGCTCATTGCCGTCGTCATCATTGTCATTTGTCTGTTGCTGGTCGCCGGAAGTCTGACGGCTCTTTTCTGGCTGCATCATACAAATACAACCGACGATGCAGTCCGTGAACCCAGTCAGACGACGGTTCGTTCCGACATTCCGGATTCGGCTCTCGTCAATCCGCAAAATGGACATTCCTATTTTGTCTATCCCGATTCTGTGAGCTGGATCGATGCAAAAACAGCTTGCGAATCGCTTGGCGGACATCTGGCAACCATTTCCGATGCACAAGAACAGACATTTGTCGAACAGCTTTCACAAACTTGCTCTGAACGCACAAATTTCTGGCTTGGCGGTTACTACGACCGAAATAGGGACATCTGGAAATGGGTCGATGGAACGCCATTCACCTATACAAACTGGGATTCTTGGGACAATGGCGAAACAGAATTCAGCCAGCCGGACAACCACACCGGAAATGAATGGTATATTCGTTTCGGAAAATCCGATCAAACCTATGAAACTTGGGTCGAACATGCTGGACGCTGGAATGATATTGCAAACAGAGCTGGCGATGCGGATGACGACGTTCCGCTAGATTCGTTTGGTTTTCTCTGCGAATGGGATTCAACCAACAACAACTAATCATCTGAGAACACAAGGTTCTCTACTTTAAAAAATAAAGGAGGAGTTTTCCCTATGGGTATGACCATGACACAAAAAATCCTTGCTGCTCACGCTGGCTTGGATCATGTAGAAGCTGGTCAACTGATTCTGGTCAACTTGGATCGGGTGCTCGGTAACGACATCACCTCTCCGGTTGCCATCCGGGAATTTAACAAACTCGGTACGGATCACGTTTTCGACAAGGACAAAGTTACCATGGTAATGGATCACTTTGCCCCAAATAAAGATATTAAGGCTGCAACTCAGTGCAAAATGTGCCGGGATTTCTGCAACGAAAAGGAAGTTACCCACTTCTATGACGTTGGTCAGATGGGCATTGAACACGCTCTGCTGCCGGAAAAAGGACTGGTTGTTTCCGGTGACGTTGTCATCGGTGCAGACTCTCACACCTGTACCTATGGTGCACTGGGTGCATTTTCCACTGGTGTTGGTTCGACCGACATGGCATGTGGTATGGCAATCGGTAAGGCTTGGTTTAAAGTACCGTCTGCCATCCAGTTTGAATTGAAGGGCAAGCTGAACCCGTATATCTCCGGTAAGGATGTCATCCTGCACATCATCGGTATGATTGGCGTGGATGGTGCTTTGTATAAGTCTATGGAATTTGTCGGCGAAGGCGTTGCCAGCCTGTCCATGAGCGACCGACTGACCATGACCAACATGGCAATTGAAGCCGGTGCAAAGAATGGTATCTTTGCAGTGGATGACCAGACCTTGGCTTATGTTGCGGAACACAGCGACCGGAAACCAGTTGTCTATACCGCTGACGAAGACGCTGTCTATGAAGAAAAGTATGTCATCGACCTGTCCGAAATCAAGTCTACTGTTGCATTCCCGCACCTGCCGGGCAACACCAGAACCATTGATGAAGTGGGCGATGTGAAGATTGACCAGGTTGTCATTGGCTCTTGCACCAACGGCTTCTATCGGGATATGGAAGAAGCTGCTTCCATTCTCAAGGGTAAAAAAGTTGCCAAGAATGTACGTGCCATCATCATTCCGGCAACCCAGGCGATCTACCTCAAGGCAATGGAAAACGGCTTGCTGAAAACCTTTATTGAAGCTGGCTGCGTTGTTTCTACACCAACCTGCGGTCCTTGCCTCGGCGGTCATATGGGCATCCTTGCAGCAGGCGAACGGGCAGTTTCCACCACAAACCGGAACTTTGTCGGCAGAATGGGACACCCAACTTCTGAAGTTTATCTGGCAAGCCCAGCTGTTGCAGCTGCCAGTGCCATCACCGGCAGAATCACAGACCCGAAGGAGGTTTTGGCAAAATGAAATTTCAAGGAACTGTCATCAAGTACGGCGACAATGTTGACACCGATGTCATCATTCCGGCAAGATACCTGAACACCATCGACAAAAAGGAACTCGCTTCCCACTGCATGGAAGACCTCGACACCACCTTTACCCAGCGGGTAAAGCCGGGTGATATTATGGTTGCCGGCGAAAACTTCGGCTGCGGTTCTTCCAGAGAACACGCTCCGATTGCTATCAAGGAAAGCGGCATCTCTCTGGTCATTGCAAAGAGCTTTGCCCGGATTTTCTACCGCAACTCCATCAATATTGGTCTTGCCATTGTGGAATGTCCGGAAGCAGCAGAAGCCATTGAAGAAGGGCATACAGTAGAAGCAGATCTGGACAACGGCATTCTGTTGGATCAGACCACCGGAAAATCGTTCCACACTGCCCCATTCCCACCATTCATTCAGACCATCATCACCAACGGCGGACTGATTGCATCCATCAAGAAGGGTGCTGTCAAGTAAGTAGTTGCAATCGGAACATTCGGAAAGGATGACGAATTATGATTGGAGCAATCATTGGCGATATTGTCGGTTCTCGGTTTGAATGGAACAACTACCGAAAGAAAGATTTCATCCTGTTCACAGAGGATTGTTTTGCAACGGATGACAGTATCATGTCCCTTGCGATTGCTGGAGCAGTGCTGCAACATCAGACCGAAGCGGTTGATTTATCAAAAGCAGCGGTATTCTGGATGCAGAAAGTCGGCAGACCTTACCCCCATTGCGGATTCGGCGGAAACTTTTATCACTGGATTTACAGTGACGACCCCAAGCCCTACAACAGTTTCGGCAACGGGGCAGCCATGCGAGTCAGTGCCTGCGGACTATCTGCCAAGACACTGGAAGCAGCGTTGCAGATGAGCACGGCTGTGACCGCTGTGACGCACAATCATCCAGAGGGCATAAAGGGTGCAAATGCAACGACAGCTGCCATCTTTCTGGCGAAAAGCGGTGCTTCTAAGGATGCCATCCGCAGCCATATTGTAGAGAACTATTATCCGCTTTCTTTCACCATTGATGCCATTCGTCCGGATTATGGTTTTAACGAAACCTGTCAGGACACTGTTCCGCAGGCAATCGAAGCCTTTTTAGAATCTGAATCCTTTGAAGATGCCATTCGCACAGCGATTTCTGTCGGTGGGGACAGCGATACCCTCGCTGCCATTACGGGCAGCATTGCAGAAGCATATTACGGCATTCCAAAAGATTTGTATGACACGGCAATTACCTATCTGGACGAACCGCTGAAACAAATTCTATTTGCATTTGAGTCTGTTTTTGGCTCAAATCTCCAAGCGGAATGAATCTTTTTCCATGTTGAATTGCGATTTCAAAAAACCGATGCAGAAAACAGAAATCTGCATCGGCTTTTTTGTAGAAACGGCAGAATTTTTGCAAAAACCTTGTAATTCCCACCAATATGATGTATAATAAAAAAGTATCTGGAGAATTTGCCGGCAAATCACCGGTTCTCTCTGAAAATTTCAACCAAAAGGAGTCCTTCCCATGAATTATAACATTGCGTTACTCAAGGGCGATGGCATTGGCCCGGAAATCGTAGATAGTGCCGTTGCTGTTTTGCAGAAAATCGGTGAAAAGTTTCACCATACCTTTACTTGCACCCCGTATTTGATTGGCGGCTGTGCAATTGATGCAACTGGCGTTCCACTGCCAAAGGAAACCGTAGACGGCTGTCTGGCAAGCGACAGCGTGCTGCTCGGTGCGGTTGGCGGTGCAGTTGGTCATTCCAAGTGGGATGCCATGCCGCCGCATCTGCGTCCGGAAAAGGCTCTGCTCGGCATTCGGGAGGCTCTGGGACTGTTTACCAACCTGCGTCCGGCGAAACTCTATCCTGCTCTGAAGGGCGACTGCCCACTGCGGGAAGATATTGTTGCCAAGGGCTTTGATATCATGATGGTTCGGGAATTGACTGGCGGTATCTACTTTGGCGAACGGGGCAGAAGAACTGGCAAGTATGGCGAAGAAGCCTATGATACCGAATGCTATAGCCGCATGGAAATTGAACGGATTGCAAAGGTTGCCTTTGAAACCGCTCAGAAGCGGAACAAGAATGTCATCTCCATCGACAAGGCAAATGTACTGGAAAGCTCCCGTCTGTGGAGAGAAGTGGTACACGAAGTTGCAAAGGATTATCCGGATGTAACTTGCACCGATATGCTCGTAGACAATGCAGCGATGCAGCTGGTCAAGAATCCAAGACAGTTTGACGTTGTTGTTACTTCTAATATGTTCGGCGACATTCTGTCGGATGAAGCTTCTCAGATTACCGGTTCAATCGGCATGCTGCCGTCTGCTTCTCTGGGCAGCACCAAGCGTGGTCTGTATGAACCAATTCACGGCTCTGCTCCGGACATTGCCGGACAGAACAAGGCAAACCCAATTGCCACCATTCTTTCTGCTGCAATGATGCTGCGATATTCGTTCGGTCTGATGGATGAAGCAAAGGCAATTGAAGATGCCGTTGACAAGTACTTAGAAGCTGGCTACCGGACTGCTGACCTCGCAAAGGAAGGCGTTACGCCGCTGTCCTGCACGGAATGCACCGAAAAAATCATCGAACTGCTGTAATGTTTTCCCTGCCGATTGTTCGGCATCATTCGCAATAACGAAAAGAGGATGAACCTTTATGACCTTAAAAGAAGAATTAGGATATGGACTGGATGCCCTTGTATTATTTCGGGGGTTACAGCAAAATCCAGTCATTCACGCCCTGATGGAATTTTGTCACGCAGATTCCAGCGACCTGGCAAACCAGATTCGGACGTACAGTTCCATTGTGGCTGCTCTATATCCGGCAACCGATAATCTCACGGATTACATGGAAAAAATCGTACTGGAAGAAGAAACCGTTTATGTCCAGCGAATTGGTGCGGGCGAAGCGGTTTCCGATGCCATGAAAAAGTGTCTGGAAACAGAACTGCATCTGCTCCAGAAAATCGCTATGCTGACTTCCTCCCAGTTGCAAGCAGAAATGCCGTATTTCCCAGACCTGCCAACTTGGAACAACCGGAAAATCGACTTGGCTGCCGCTTACCACAAACGTGTTGCAGACATCGGCAAGCATGGCTATGGCGTATATGCCCAGTATCATATGTTTACACTGGACGAAACCGGCGACATTATTCCAATCTGTTACCCAGACCCGATTGATTTAGACCACATGGTCGGCTACGAACAGGAACGGAATATTGTCATCGACAACACCAAAGCCCTGCTGAACGGCAAATATGCTGCAAATGTATTGCTTGCCGGCGACGCTGGTACGGGAAAATCTGCAACCGTCAAGGCCATTGCCAATGCCTATCGGGAAGAGGGGCTGCGTCTGATTGAACTGACCAAAGACCAGCTGCGGTTTATTCCTCGCATTATGGAACATCTCTGCCGGAATCCGCTGAAATTCATCCTCTTTATTGATGACCTGACATTCTCGGAAAATGACCCGAACTTCGGCACGCTGAAAGCAACATTAGAGGGCAGCATTGCTGCTCGTATGAAAAATACGGTAATCTATGCCACCAGTAACCGCCGTCATCTGGTCAAGGAAACCTTTGACGATGGTTCGGACAAGCACCAGAACGACACCGTTCAGGAACGCATTTCCCTCTCGGAACGGTTCGGTATTACCGTTACTTATACCAGACCGCAGAAAGAACTGTATCTGGAAATCGTCCACAGCTTGGCGGAACAGGCTGGCTTGCACATGGATGCATCGCAGCTGGACATGGAAGCGGAACAATTTGCACTTGGAAAATGCGGAAGAAGTGCCCGTGCTGCAAGACAATTTATTGATACGCTGCTGACCAAAGAGCCAACAGTGACGGAAGGAGCAGAGTCATCATGCTGACACTGGATAAAATTTATAAGGCAAGTCATGTGCTGCGGAGCGTTATCCGTAAAACAGACTTGATTCATGCACCGCTGGTCAATCCGGACAGCGAAATCTATCTGAAAACCGAAAACCTGCAAATTACGGGTTCTTTCAAAGTGCGTGGGGCATATTACATGATGTCGCAGCTGACCGAAGAAGAAAAGGCAAGAGGGGTCATCGCCTGCTCTGCCGGCAACCATGCACAGGGCGTTGCACTGGCTGCTGCAAAGAATCATATCAAGTCCTTGATTTGCCTGCCGGACGGCGCTCCGATTTCCAAGGTGGAAGCAACCAAGAGCTATGGTGCAGAAGTCTGCATGGTCAACGGTGTTTATGATGATGCCTACAAGAAAGCTCTCGAACTGAAAGAAGAAAAGAATTATACATTTGTACACCCGTTCGATAATGAAGATGTCATTGCCGGACAGGGTACAATTGGTCTGGAAATTTTAGAACAGATGCCAGATGTAGAAGCCGTTATTGTTCCAATCGGCGGCGGCGGTCTGATTTCCGGCGTTGCATTCGCCATCAAGAACCTCAACCCGAATATCAAGGTTTATGGGGTTCAGGCAAGCGGTGCACCGAGTATGCGGAACTCCATTCGGGATGGCAAGATTGAATGCCTCGACCACGTTTCCACCATTGCAGACGGCATTGCCGTGAAAGAACCAGGCGAACATACCTTCCAGTATGTCAGCCAGTATGTGGATGAAATCGTAACGGTTACAGACGATGAAATCTCTGCTGCAATTCTGGCTCTGATTGAACGCCAGAAGCTAATTGCAGAAGGGGCTGGGGCTGCTTCTGTTGCTGCTGCCATGTTCAACAAAGTGCCGATTCAGGGCAAAAAGACCGTTTGTCTGGTATCCGGCGGTAATATTGATGTAACGATTCTGTCCCGTGTCATCAAGCGTGGCTTGCTGATGTCCGGCAGAACCAGCATGCTGAACATTGAACTGCTCGACAAGCCGGGTCAACTGAAGCTGGTTTCGGAAATCATTGCAGACATGGGCGGCAATGTCATCTCCATTCACCATGAACGTGCTAGTGAGGGTAGCGATGTCAACGGCTGCTTCCTGCGAATCACCATGGAAACGAGAGATTTCAACCACATTCAGCAAATCCGTGATGCCCTTACAAAGGCTGGTTTAAAACTGGTAGACTGATCTGCCGGCTGTTCCCATTCTGATTTTTCAACGAATACCAGCAAGGATTCTCCCACCGCTACAGGTAGTGAGAGAAATTGCAAATAAGAAGTAACCATCAGTGGCGGACGGAGAGAAATCAGTATCCCCCACTGACACGAGGTAACACACAGTCAGCCCTCTACGGACTTGTCAGACTCTGTGAATTACCAACTGTGGATTGAAACAAGTGAAAGGATGTTTTTTATGGAAACGATTTACACCAAAACTGCACCGGATGCCATCGGCCCGTATTCTCAGGCAATTAAAGTTGGCAACACCCTCTATTCCTCTGGTCAGATTGCCATCAATCCGGCAACCGGAAAGGTAGAAGCAACAGACATTGCAGGACAGTCCCGTCAGGTCATGCAGAACCTTGCAGAAGTTTTGAAAGCAGCTGGTGCAAGCTTTGACAATGTTGTCAAGACAACCTGCTTTTTGAAAGATGTTGCAAAGGACTTTGCTACATTCAATGCCATCTATGCAGAAGCAATGGGCGATAACAAGCCAGCAAGAAGCTGTGTTGGTGTTGCAGAACTGCCAAAGGGCGTTCTCGTAGAAGTAGAAGTGATTGCAGTCGTAGAATAATTGCACGATTTTCACCCCCCTATCATAAAAAAGGGTGATTGTTATGCAACTGCGAATCCGTGATTTGCGGGAAGACCACGACCTGACACAAAAACAGATTGCTGCCTATTTGATGTGCGACCAATCTCTCTATTCCAAATACGAACGCATGGAACGAGAACTGCCGCTGCATCTTGCAATCCAATTAGCACGCTTTTATCATGTCAGTCTGGATTATCTGGTTGGAATGACCAACGAAAAGCAGCCGTATCCCGCAAAAAAATAACGCTGCTTTTCCAAAAAAACCGTTTTGTCTTCGGACAAGACGGTTTTTTGTTTACTCGTGATTTTAATTTTTACTTGCAACACGTTTTCAAATATGGTATACTAAAACCGTACTTCACAGAAAGGAAGAAATCAACATGAGCAAAAGAATCGGTATCATTGGTGCAATGCCTTCGGAATTGGTGGACATTCGAGCTGCACTGCCAAACTCCAACATCATCCGGAAATCTGGCTTTGATTACTATGTCAACCAGCTGGAAAACGGAACAGAAGTCATTCACGTTTGCAGCGGTATCGCAAAAGTCAACGCCGCTGTCTGCACACAAGCCCTCATCGACAACTTCCAGCCGGATGCTATTATCAATGCTGGAATTGCCGGCGGTATGCACAGAGATGTCAAGGTGTGTGACATTGTCATTTCAGACGCTGTTCTGCCGCACGATTTGGACTTGCATTTCCTGAAAGACTATCCGCCATACTGCGGCATTTTCTCCGCAGACAAACACCTGATGGAAGTCGCTGCAAAAACCTGCGACCAGCTGAATATGCAGCATCATTTCGGAAGCATCGTTTCCGGCGAAGCATTTATTTCCGACAACGCTGTCAAACAAGAGATTCAGGAACGCCTGCATCCAATGGCAGTCGATATGGAAAGTGCTGCGGTCGGACACTGCTGCTATCTGAACGAAATGCCGTTCGTTAGCATTCGCTGCATTTCCGACAATGCCGACGATGAAGGGGCAATGTCATTCGACCAGTTTGAAAAAATTGCTGCAAAACGAGTTGCAGACTTGGTTCTGGCAATTGCAGCAGTATTGTAAAAATTCCATCTGATTTTTCATTCAGACAAACACTTTTTGAAGCGGCTTTGCATAGAATAACAACATCACACGATGAGGGGAGTTATTTCATGCAGCCGCTTTCTTTTTTCTTTGACGACACCATTCCACTCCGCCTTTCTGAACAACATCCACAATTTCTTCTGTTATCCGGCGGAACGGCTGCCCTGAAAGAACGTCTGCTGCAAGCCGTTTCCAAAGCTGGAATGCAGCAAGTTCAGCAACAATTCTACCATGCAAATGCCCTCTGCGGTCTGTTCTTTCCCAATCTGCATCTTGTGTTTTTCGATGCAGACCGATTTACCGTACTGCCCCGTCTGGGCTGTCCCGAACTGGATACTTATTCTATTTCTCTGCATGACTGCTATTCCAGCCAGATTCTGCAAAACCATGCAGAAGCCATTCGCTACAGCTATGCGGAATTACAGGAGAACGAAGAACACGCTCTGCTCCTGCAATCGGCAGCAGAACAGGCGTTCGCTCATTTCTGTTCCCTGACAGAAGCGGCAGTGTCACCGGAACAGCTCCCCAAACATCCCCTTCCCCGCCACGCTATCGAACACGGCACACTGGAACTGCGGCAACTGCAAGGCTGCACACCGGAAGGCGTTCTCATGCAGCCCCTGCCCGCAGACTGGAACACAACCGTTCTATTAGACCCTTGGTATGCTGCCGGAAGCAGTTTCTTGGAGCAGCTTTCCATGGAAGCCATCCAAAAGGGCTATCATGCCATTCTCTGCACCCATCCCCTGCAATTAGAACTGCCTGTGCAATTGCTCCTGCCGGAGCGAAAGCAGGCTTATATTTTACAGGGCAGCTTGTTCGGCGAACAGTTTCCGGAATGTGACACCTGTTCCCTGCAAGACTGCTATCCGGAACATGCCCTGCAAGCACAAATGGTACAAATGCAGCTGACGGCTGCCCTGCTGCAAAACAATATGAAAGCCTATACGGGCATGCTGCGAGTTGCACAAGGCGTTCGCACGGTCATGCAGCAATATTATCAGGTGGCGGAGAAACCCATTCAAATTCAAAAACAATTGGCACAGCTGCTCTGTGCGTTCCATCAGGCAGAAATGAACCATTCAAGTTGTTAATTTTCTGTAAATCTTACCGCTACTTTTCTGCACAGTTGGAATGATTTTCAGTGTTTCTTGCTGATTTTTCAGATGCAACGCAAAAAAATTTTTTTGCAGTTTTTTTGAAAAAGTCACTGAAAAATAGAAAAAGTACCGAAATTTCGCTGTTTTTCTACCAAAAAAAATTTTTTGAAAAAATTGAAAAAAGGGGTTGACAAATGGAACGAGATGGTGTATAATAATACATGTCGTCACGGAGCGGTTGAAAAACAAAAGTTCCGGAGAAGACAGAATGATGGGAGCTTAGCTCAGCTGGGAGAGCATCTGCCTTACAAGCAGAGGGTCACAGGTTCGAGCCCTGTAGCTCCCACCAAATTGGTCTGGTAGTTCAGTTGGTTAGAACGCTGCCCTGTCACGGCAGAGGTCGTGGGTTCGAATCCCATCCAGATCGCCATTGCGGATTTAGCTCATCTGGTAGAGCGCCACCTTGCCAAGGTGGAGGTAGCGAGTTCGAGCCTCGTAATCCGCTCCAATCGGCGCTATAGCCAAGTGGTAAGGCAAAGGTCTGCAACACCTTGATCCCCAGTTCAAATCTGGGTGGCGCCTCCAGAATCGTTTCTCTATGGAGAATGAAAAAAGTCCGAACAGGGCTTTTTTTGTTCTCCATTTTTCGTTTTCCCTCCCCGATTGCTCTGTTTGCGAGAATATTTCCCTACAAACATATCAACATAAAAAACAAGCGGTATGGTTTTTTCTCCATATCGCTTGTTTTGTTTTCTCTTATTGAAACGGGCTGGAATCCCTACTTTGCAAGCAAATTTCGTGTATAATCAAATGGCGTGACATAAAAAGTATTCTATATATGACTCTCACAGGCATAAACATACGGTTTCTCTACCTGATTTGTGGTGCAAAGTACGGAGGGTTTTCATCCGTGCAAGTTTATCCGAAAAGCTACTGCATCCAACACAAAACAAAGCGGTACAGTTTTCACCCATACCGCTTGATGTTTATTTTTTGCCAACACAGACAGCACAGCTGCCGCATGGCGTTTTCTCTACTCGAATCTGTGCGTCGAATCGCTCCGCCAGTGCAGACAATTCTAACCTTGCAAACCCATCCGGAAAACTGCTACATCTCACGCAAAACAAAAGCGGTACAGTTTCCACCCATACCGCTTGATGTTTATTTTTTGCCAACGCAGACAGCACGGCTGCCACAGGGCGTTTTCTCTACTCGAATCTGTGCATTGAATTATTTCACCAGCGTCAAGCCTATTCGGAAATCTGCTACATCCACGAAAAGCAAAGCGGTACAGTTTTCACCCATACCGCTTGATGTTTATTTTTTTCCAACGCAGACAGCACGGCTGCCACATGGCGTTTTCTCTACCCGAATTTGTGCATCGAATCGCTCCGCCAATGCGGACACATGAGAAATAATTCCCACCATGCAATCATGACCGGAAAGCTGCTGCAACAGCTGTATCGCATTCTCCAACGCCATTTCATCTAGAGAACCAAAGCCCTCATCAATGAACATCGCATTGATTTGCACGCAACCGCTCTGCTGCTGCACAGCCTCGGAAAGCCCCAACGCCAGCGACAGCGATGCCAAAAATGTTTCTCCACCAGACAGCGTTTTCACATCTCGTTCTGTTCCGGTGTACTGATCCAACACGTTCAGATTCAAGCCGGAGGAAATATTCTTTCGGTCTTCCTCTTTTCGGCGAATCAGCTGATAACGTCCATTGGAAAGCTGGTCTAACTTCTGGTTGGCATGCTCCAAAATGCGTGTGAAATAATACGCCTGCACATACCGTTCCAGCGAAATCCGTTCCCCGCCGTGCTCGGTGTTCGTTCCATTCATCATGCTGTATAACTCTTTGTACGTCATCCACGTCTGAGAAGCCTGCTCCAGCGTTTTCAGGGACAGTCGAACAGCTGCTACCGTTTCCTGTACCTGCTGCAAGTCTGCCTTCTGCATGGCAATTTCTCGCTGTTTCTGCGACAACTGCCGGCGGAATTCTAGCAAGGTCTGTTCTGCCCCTGCCGTATCATACAACGGCTTTCCTGCAATTTCTGCTTCCAATCGGCTGCACGCATCCTGACAAGCTGCCAGCTGCTTTTCCAACTCTTGTACCTGTGCCTGTGCACGTTTCTGTTGCAGCTGTGCCTGCTCGATTTTCTGCCGGAAACAAAGCAACTGTTGCTGTGCCTCCTGCAATGTTCCATATTGCAAGCTGTTCTGAACATAATCACACTCGGTACGTTTCCCAGTGATTTTCTGCAATAATGCTTGTACTGCCTGCTCCTGTGCTGTTACAGCGTTTTGCAGAATCGGCAATGCCTCTTGTTTGCGTTTCAAGGCTGCCTGCTGTTCTGTCCGCTGCTGTAACTGCTCTTGCAATTGTTTCTGCTGTTTCGTCAATGCGGAGATTCCCGAACGAATTTTTTTCAGCATCGCTTCCAATGTTTCCGCCGTGGTCTGTTCGTTTAATCGATTCTGCTGTAACAACTGCTGTTTCTGCGTTTGCAGCTGTGCACAAACTGCCTGCTGTTTCTCTAACTGGCTCTTCTGGTTCTGCATGGCCTGCAAAGCAGCTTCCTGCTGTTTTCTGGCACGCTGAAATTGCTGTTCCGAAACGGTCTGCTGCGTCTGCTCTGCCGGATGCGGATGCTCCAGCGAGCCGCAAACCGGACACGCTGCCCCTGCCTGCAACTGTGCTGCAAGGTTGCCTGCCATACTCTGAAAGAACTGCTGTTCCATCGCATCGTATTTCGGCTTCTCTACCTGATAATACTGCTGGTGAGCTTGCTGTGCCTGCTGTTCTAATCCGGCACAATCTGCCTCCGCCTGCCGAACCGCTGCAAACTGCTGCTGCAACTGCTGCAAAACCTGCAACGCCTGCTGTTTCTGCACCATTTTTGTCTTGGTGCTCTCCAGTTCCGCTGCACAGGCTGCATGCTCTTCTACTTCTTTTTGCAGCATTGCACAAGCTTGCTGGGTCTGTTCGAGCGTTGCCTTTTTCTGTGCCTGCTCCTGCTGGAGTTGCTGGCTCTGCTTCCGTAAGGTCAACAATTCCTTTTGCAGGTCTGCCAAATGCTGATATTCCGGAACGCTCCGTTCCAACTGTGCCGCTGCATCCTGCCATTCGGGAATCTGTACGGCATTGATTTCCGCCCGTTCCAATAACTCCGCTGCAACGGTCTGCCGTTGTTGCAGTTGCTGCAATTCTTTCTGCTGCTGTTCCAGCCGGAAACAGTTCTGATTGTGTCGCCTGCCCTGCTCCATCTGTTGCACCAACTGGTCTACGCTCTGCTGGAATCGCTCCTGTTCTTTCTCCAGTAAGGGCAGCTGCTCCAGCCGTTCCCGACAGTCCTCCTCTAAAAGCTGACAGCAAATCGGACTGGTGGCAACCGTTTTCTCTTCTGCAAGCAATTCCTGATACTGCTGTTTCCGGGTTGCTTCGTGTGGGGCAACCGTTTTCAGCTTTGCTGCAATGGAAATGGTCTGCATGGAAATTTCCTGTGTTTTGGCATCATATCGCTGCTTCAAACGGTCACGAATCCGCCCACAGGATTCCGTGTGAAACAGTTTGCTGAGAATCTGCCCCTTTTCAATCGAATTGGAGAGCAGAAACCGTCGAAATTCCCCCTGTGCAATCATCACAATCTGTTGAAACTGTGTGCTTTCCATGCCGATTCGTTCGGTAATTTCACAGGTGACCGTTTTAAAGCCACTGCAAATGCAAGTCTTTTCTCCGTTCGGCAGCAGCTCATACAGCGTTGCATTTGCCTTTTGTTCCACTGTTCCAATTCCACGTTGTTTCTGCCGTTCATAAGCTGGGTTTCGCTCTACCAGATATCGTTTCCCATTGTCCAGAAATTCCAGCCGGACTTTTGTTTCTGCGGTGCTGTCGGTCAAGTATTGACTGCGGAACTGTCGGGATTCCCGTTCTGAGCCGCTCGCCGTTCCATACAGAGCGAAACAAATGGCATCGAAAATGGTTGTCTTTCCAGCTCCCGTTTCTCCGGTAATCAAAAAGACTTCGCCATCCTGCCAGTCTGTAAAGGAGATTTTGCACGGTTCTGCAAATGCTCCAAATCCATATAATTCTAAATGCAATGGTTTCATTCGCTTTCCTGTTCCTCCTCTACCAGTTCTGTCATCAGTGCCAATTCCTCCGGATGTTCTCGCAGCGGATAATGATACACGTTCTCATAAAATTCCGTCACCAAGTCCAGCAGCGATTGTTCTTCTACGTGAACCGCTTCGGTTGCAGCTGCTGGCTGCCGGAGGCGTTCCCGTTCTATATAACTCAACTCCAGCGTGTTTGGATAAACAACCCGCAGCTTTTCGATTGCATTGGGAATCAATTCCAAGTCGGTCAGTTCTGCCCGAATGAAATCTTCGGACGGAGTTGCGTATTTCAAAAGCGATTCCAATGCTCCATGCAAAATCCGCATATCCCGTTTTGGATGCAGCGGAATGATGGTGATGGTACAGTTGTCTTTCTCTTTCCAGTTCAGCAATGTCACAGACTTCTGCTGCAAGCATTCAGAAAAAGAATACTTCATCAGAGAACCGCTATATCGAATCCGGTCATGCTGTACCCACTGCGGCTTGTGAATGTGTCCCAACGCTACATAATCATAGGCATCAAAGAGCGTGTCGGAAACCAGCTGCAATCCGCCCAGCTGCGTTTCTGAATCAGATTCCTCCGGTGCTGCTCCATTGTGCAGGACAAAGCCATGATACAATAATAAATTGCGGTGGTTTGGGTCTGGAGGGGTCTGCTCCAAAACGGCACGGATGCCATCGTCCAGCGTTGCAAAGGACTGTTCCGGGAACTGAACGGATAGCTGTGCCAGCTTGACATAGGGCAGCATAGAAATCGTCAGCGTGCCGTATGCATCGGAAAGAGAAACCGTTTCCATTTTACCGGAAAATGTGCCGGCAATGTGGATTTGATTCTTTTGCAGCAAGTCGCTGCCGAATTGCAGCCGCTCCGGAGAATCATGGTTGCCGCTAATCATGCAAACGTGTACGCTTCGTGCTGCCAGTTGGGTTAAAAACCAGTCCAGCAGCTGCACGGCATCCGCCGGCGGCACGGGTTTGTCATAAATATCACCGCATAATAATAACACGGTCACCTGCTGGTCGTCTATGATTTGCAGGACTTCTTGTAACAATGCCTGCTGTATCGGCAGAAAAGAAAGGTTATAAAACCGCCGCCCTAAATGCAGGTCACTCATGTGCAGGATGTTCATAGAATCCTCCTTCTTGACACAAAGCCGCCATACAATTACGCATGGCGGCCGTTTTCGGTCTGTTCCTGATTTGCTAATACATGCTGTTTAATGGCATGGAACGATTCTGCACTCAAAATATGTTCCATTCTGCACGCATCTTCTACCGCTTTCTGTGGGTCAACGCCCAAGTAAATCAGCCAGTCGGAAAGCAGGGTATGTCGTTCATACATGGTTTCTGCAATTTTTCTGCCCGCTGCAGTTAGGTGCAGGTATCCCGATTCATCCATCGTCACCAATCCCGCATTCCGCAGGTTTTTCATGGCAATGCTGACGCTCGGCTTTGAATAAGAGAGTTCATTGACAACATCAATCGAACGCACTTCACCAATTCTCTGTTGTAAAATCAAAATGGTTTCCAGATAGTTTTCAGCGGATTCTTGTATTTTCATAATTGTACGCCTCCTGTTGGATTCCGTGGCATTTCTGCATAAAATGCACAGTAAAAATGAAGTGTGGTAGAAAAACCTGTCTTCTATGAATGCAATTATAACACAATTTTATCGGAAATGCAACCGTTTTCACAAAGAATTCAGAAAGCCCCTGTTCTGCCATGTCATTTTTTCATTCATAAAAATATTTTTTTCGCATAGGATTGACAAACGGCATCAAATTTGTTATACTGTCTTTTAAAAAATCATTCGTCCCATCTTTCAACCAAAAAAAGGAGGCTGTTTCATGGACGACCCGGACAGTGATGCGAACCCTGCACCACTGCAAAAACGCCTGTTTTTTCTGTTCCTGCATGTGCTGCGGTAGCGGTCTTTCGCTCCCCATCATGCAAGCTTGATACAAAAAATTTTTACAGAAGAACAGGAGTTAATGAATCCATATGATTGGACAAATTCTTTTACAATTGATTTTAATCGCCTTGAATGCCATTTTTGCCTGTGCAGAAATCGCTGTCATTTCCAGCAACGAAACCCGTATTGACAAGCTGGCAGAACAGGGCAACAAGCCGGCAAAACGTCTGCAAGCCTTGCAGAATCGTCCGGCACAATTCCTTGCAACCATTCAGGTTGCCATTACGCTTTCCGGCTTTTTGGGCAGTGCCTTTGCCGCTGACCACTTCTCAGAAGCATTGGTGCAACTGCTGGTGAACTGGGGCGTTGCCATTCCGCAGGCAACCTTGCAAACCATTTCCGTTGTCTTGATTACCATTTTGCTTTCCTTCCTGACGCTTGTTTTCGGCGAACTTGTCCCGAAACGAATTGCCATGCGAAAGGCAGAATCCATTGCGTTGGGTATCTCCGGCATGATTCAGGTACTGGCAAAACTCTGCTCGCCGCTGGTTTGGCTGCTGACAGCTGCCACCAATGGCGTGTTGCGGCTGTTCCGCATTGACCCAAACGCAGAAGAAGAGGAAATCAGCGAAGAAAATATTCGGATGATGGCAGATGCCGGAAGCGAAAAAGGCGTGATTGCGGCAGAAGAAAACGAGATGATTCAAAACGTCTTTGCCTTTAACGACTGGACAGCGGAAGAAATCATGACCCACCGGACGGAATTACAGCTTCTCTGGGAACGGGACTCGCTGGACAGCTGGAAGCAGACCATTCGACAGACTCCACACCGCTATTACCCCATCTGCGGGGAACATACCGACGACATCCTTGGCGTATTGGATACCCGAAAGCTGTTTGCCATTGCCGAACAGACCAAAGAATGTGTCATGAAAACAGCAGTTGTTCCGGCTTTCTTTATTCCCTCTACGGCAAAGGCGAACGATGTCTTTCACAGCATGCGAAAAGCAGGACAGAGCTATGCCATTGTACTGGATGAATTTGGCGGTACAGACGGCGTTTTAACGATGCTCGACCTGATGGAACGGCTGGTTGGTTCGCTGGACGAGGCAGCAGATGCCTCTGAATTGCAGGAGGAAAACGGTATCTATCGCATTGCTGGTAACTGCGAACTGGAACGAATGGAAGAAACGCTTCGGATGCAGCTACCGGAAACCGATGCCACTACTGCCGGCGGATGGATTGTGGAACAGCTTGGACGGATTCCGCATACTGGGGAAACGCTGCTGCTGCACGGTTATCGATTCCAAATCGAAAAGGCAAACCCTCGAAAAGTGCTGCTGTTCTCCGCAACACCGCACACAGAATCTGCTTCCACGGCTGCCTTTTAAAAGAATCCACTTGTTAAGATGAAAAAATCCCTGTGGTATGAAACCGATACCACAGGGATTTCTGTTTATTCAATTGCTTTCAGGGCAGATGCCATGTCAATTCGGTTGATTTTTGGATAAAGAATCAAGTTTACCAGCAGCGTGAACAACACTGTCAACCCTGCTGCAAAGACAAATGCATACGGCGGAATCGTTCGGGCAAACATGACAACATCCACTTCCGCCATCGAAACGACAAATCTTGTCAGGAATACACCGCCGACCAATCCGAATAGAATGCCAACGGTCATAGAGAAGAAGTTTTCCCGATAGATATAGGCAGCACTCTCGCCGTCATAAAAGCCCAGTACTTTCACCGTTGCCAGCTCTCGCATTCGCTCTGTAATATTGATATTCGAGAGGTTATAGAGAACAACCACTGCCAATGCTCCGGCACAGACAATCAGCACGATGACAATCAAATTCATACTGTCAATCAAATCCGAAAACACATTTCCGCTGCGGTGCAGAGATTGCACGGTCAACATACCGTCCTGCTGCATGAGTGCGGTTGCGTGTTCGTCTGCGGTGTCCGGATTGTTCAGCTGTACCAGCATGGTATTCGGTGCTCGCTCCGTATCATACAGACTTTGATAGGTGTTTTCGGTCATGTAGATGTAATGATACGCATAGTTCTCCGTTACCGCTGCAATGCGGACTGGTTTCTTCGCATCTTTTAATTGCAGCGTATCGCCAGCCGATACTTTTAAGAGCTTCGCCAGCTTTTCCGTCAGAATCACACCGCTATCATCCAAGGTATACGGCGTATGGTCAGAACGGCTTCGCATGGTAATAAAGTTTCCAAGCTGTTCCGGCTCTGCGGTCACCATCAACGTGACATCATACTCCCCTGCCTGCTCTGAACATTGCAGCAACATGGTATGCGGATTCTCCTCCCAGCTGGAAAGGCCTTTTGTTCGGGTCTGCTCGGCATCGTCGCTATAAACTGCCAGTAGATCATATTGCATGATTTTGCTATACTGCAAATCTGCAATGCTGGTGATGTCATACCGCAGTCCAAAGCCGGCTAAAATCAAAGCCGTACAACCGCCAACACCAACCGCTGTCATCCAGAATCGGCTTTTATACCGAAAGACATTCCGCAACGTCAGCTTTCCCATGAAGCCAATGCGATTCCACAACCACGGGATTCGTTCCAGTAAAATCCGCTTTCCGGATTTCGGCGGCTTCGGTCGCATTAGCTGTGCAGGCTGTTCCCGCAGGGCATTCCGGCAGGCAATTGCACTGGACAGACAGGTGCAAAGCAATCCAACGCCCAGACAAACCAATGCCGATTTCCAACGGAACGGACACGGAATGTCCTGTAGATAATACATCGTTGCATAGGCATTGCAGATAATCCGTGGGAACACCTGAAAGCCAATCAGCAACCCTGTTATTCCTCCTATCAGGGTGGCGATTCCGGCGTACAGCAGAAACTTCGCCATAATCGGAAATGCTCCATAACCCAACGCTTTTTTCGTACCCATCTCCACACGCTGTTCCCGTACCATACGGGTCATCGTGGTCAGGCAGACCAACGCTGCAATCAGAATAAAGAACACCGGAAAGACGGCTACGACGTTCTGCACCCGTTCCGTATTCTCCCAGAATGCCGTATAGCCAACATTGTCCTCTCGGGTCTGTACATACCATTTTGCATTGTCTGCAAAGTCGTCTAAGGCAGTCTGTTGCTCCTGAATCTGTTTTTCTGCATCGTTCAGCTGCTGTTCTGCATCTGCCAGCTGTTGACTGGCTGCCTCTGTTCCGTAGGCATCCGCCAACTGTGCAAAATTCTTTGCATATTCTGCCTGCTGCGTTTCCAAGTTGGAACGGGCTTCTGTCAACTGTGCCTGTGCATCTGCGGTTTCCCGTTCGACTCGCTGCTTCAGAATTGCTGTTCCCTCTCGTTCTATGGCAGCTTTCGCATCGTTTGCAGCGGTTGTATAGGCATCGCTCTGGGCTGCCAAGTCTGCTGTGCTGTCCAGGGTAAGATAGAGATTCGTGTAGACATCCATAGAAAAGGCAGAATCATCGACCAGCAAATAGCCATCCAGTGCCCCTGTTCCAATTTGAGCCGTTCCCCGTTCAAAGCTGACATACATGCTCCAATTGGTCAGTCCGGAAATGGTAAATGTATCCTCTTTCAAATAGTCGGAAAGCGTGGTGTCCTCTGCTGCCTGTAGAGTGATGGTATCACCGACCTGGTATCCTCTGCGTTTCGCAAAGTTGGCATCCATCAAACATTCTGTGGAGATGGAGGGATACGTTCCGGCGGTCAGCGCGGGCAGGTTGATGCCTGCTCCATCGGCTGCCTGCTCCATGTTCATAGAAGAAACGCTCATCGAATAGCTATGCACATCCTGTGGCAGATAACACTGCACCTGATATCCAGCTACAACCGTTTTCACATCCGGCAGCTGTTCCACCGCCTGTACTTCCTGCTCATCCAATCCAATGGTAGAACGAATCTGCAAATCCATGAGGTTGGTTTCCCGATAGTGCTGGTCTGCCATCTCGTTCATATCGGGGGTCGTTGCCTGAATACCGGCAAAAAATCCGCAGCCCAAGGCAACAATCGCTGCAATCGCTGTGAATTGTCCGAACGTATGCCGCACGGTACGGCACAATTCTTTTCCTAATAATCCAGCCATCGCCATCACCACGCAATCTCAGATACCGGAACGGGCTCTGCATTCTGCTGCATCGCTGCAATCTTCCCATTTTTCATCGTAATGACACGGTCAGCCATTGGGGTGATTGCCTGATTGTGCGTAATCAGCAGCACGGTCATTTGCGTGTCCCGACAGGTATCCTGCAACAACTTCAAGACGGATTTTCCGGTTTCATAGTCCAATGCACCAGTTGGCTCATCGCAGAGCAGCAGCTTTGGACGCTTTGCAAGGGCACGGGCAATGGAAACCCGTTGCTGTTCCCCACCGGAAAGCTGTGCTGGGAAATGCCGCAGACGGTCGCCTAGTCCCACATATTGCAGGGCTTCTGCTGCTGGCATTGCATCTCGGCTGATATGCCCTGCGAGTTCAACATTTTCCACGGCGGTCAGGTTGGGAATCAGGTTATAGAACTGAAACACAAAGCCGATGTCGAAACGGCGATAGGCAGCGAGCTTTCGTTTTCGCAGTTTTGTAATGTCTGTTCCATCGACCAGAATCGAACCGCTGTCACAGGTATCCATTCCGCCCAGCAGATTCAAGACGGTGGTCTTTCCTGCACCCGATGCCCCGACAATGACGACAAATTCTCCCTTTTCCACGGAAAAAGAAACGTGGTCTACGGCAGTAATTTGTACTTCGCCCATTCGGTAATATTTACAGATTTCCTGCACTTGTAACAAGGTTTCCATGTAGAAACTCCCTTCTTTCTTTTATTTGTTGAATGATACTGATAGATAAGTATATCCTTGCAGATTCGTGTGAAAATCAGACGGGAATCTGCTGAAAATTGCTGTAAAATTTTGATGTATGTGTATTTTTTGATTCTTGGAAAACCACTTGCGTACGGTTCGGCAGAATCGCTTCGCTTTCTGCCAGAGAGTATGCAAATTGCTCTTAGGGAAACCGCCCGAATCCGGTTCGGCAAGGCTGGGGCACATCCCCAGCTTGCCTGGGAAACCGCAATTGCCCCTGAAACCTTGTGTCTGATTACAGCCTTTTTATTTTGAAAGGCAATTGCGGTTTCTGCGGTTCTCTCTTGGATTTCAAATTTCTCTCATCAATACCTTTGTTAAGGGGGACAGCTTGTCCCCCTTAACAATTCCCCTCCGCCGAGCTGAGCCAGCTCGACCGCAGTTTGCCTGCGGCGATGGTCACGATTCTGCCTCTTCTGCTGGGTCGTACAGCGTCCAATTTTCATAGGGGTTCATATGCGATAGATGTTCCACAACTCGTTCCTGTGACTGATAATTTTGTAACAGAGCCTCTTTCTTTTGCAAGTCCTCCTCGGAAATTCTCGGCAGCTGTGCTTCAAATTCCGGCAGTCGTTTCGCACTGTAATATGTCCCGAAACAATAGAGCGGCATCTGCAATTGTTCGTGTTGGTACGCCTCCGTCACCAGTTCATGTGTCATCTTGTGGTGGATGTGCCCATACTCGCCGGCTTTGTTGTGCGTGACAACGGATTCCCACGGCTTATCCTCTAAAATCAACGTGATGTCCTGTTCAATTTGTTCTTCCACGTTGCTCCAGTCGTCCCGCCGTCCAAATGTCTTGTCGGGATATTTTAAAATCAGGCAGGCATTTCCGGTTGCCTCCGCAATCGAACGCAGTTCCGCCGACCGCACCGCATCGCCGCCATGTGTCAGGCAGACAATTAAATAATCGCCTTCTAACAGATGTGCTCCGCCCCAGAGCGTTTCATCGTCCGGATGGGCGACAATCATCAACTTTTTTGCTTGGCTCAAATCCAGCTGTGCCAAATCCGCCATCGTCAGGGCTGGAATATCATAATAATTCTGATACCAGATGACAACCCCACTGAGCAGGCACAAAACACCTGCTAATAAAATCGCAATCGTTCTTTTTCCAATGCGTATCCGATTCTGTTTTCCCATCATTCTGCTCCCTTGTTGTTTCTATTTTTTATTTTTATTTTTTGGATTTCATAAAAAGAAACCGCTGTGAACAGAGATTTCTTGTCCACAGCGGAGAAAATTTCGTTTTCTTTTTTCTTATTCCTGATAGAACGGTGTCGTTCTTTCCAGAATGCTCTTGCTCATATCGTGCTGTGTCGTAATGATTCCCGGCGGGTTTCCGTTGGTATGACGGTTTACAATCTGTGCAGCCGGCTGGAACAGGCTCTTGGTATCTTCTACCTGGTCGCAATCCAGAACCAGCATCACGCTTTCCTTGTTGCCAACTCGCATACCAGTCATATAAGCAGCATGTACTTCCGGCACTTCTTCAAAGTGTGCGGAGAGTTCCTTCATCAGGTCAATTGGCTTGTCCTTCAGGTCAAACAACTGTACCCGATTTTGCTGCTGCTGCCGCTGATAATGGACAAACCGCTTTGCCAGGTCAATGACATTTGCCTTCGGCATAGCAACAGATTCGCCTTCCCGGAACGGGTTTACTACAATGCCTTCTGCATCGCCGTTCTGCTGGAACATTGCTGCATACTGCAGGAACGGGATAATCATGGTTCTGTATTCCGGCGGATTCTGCCAGCGATTCAGTTCTTCCATGTCGGTAAATGCCGGGAAGAACTTCTTGTCGTTGTTCTGTACCATCACGAACTTAATCTGTGTCTGGTGCTTTTCGCCGTCTTCCATGTTCAAATCCTGTTCTGCGTTAATCAGCTGTACCGGAGCAATGACCTGCGACCGGAACAGAGCGTCAATCATCGGCAGTTCGGTTTCCTGTGTGCTCTTCTTGCGGAATGCTGCAATTGCACCAACCAGCTGCGGGTTCGACAAAGTAGAAGCATCTGCAAAGGCAACCTTCGGATTCAGCGTCGGTTCTGGCAACGGTTCGTTGCGGTATTCCGAAGCTGCCGGCGGCAGTGTAAGACCGGTCAGCTGTGCCAGATGCGGGCGGTCAATCAGGTAACCCTGTTCGCTCGGATTGATGACGATACCGGAAGCTTCGCCGGAACGCTGCATCAGGTTTGCATACTGTTCTACGGTCATAACAACGGTATTGATTTCCGGGTCATTTCTCCACTTCAATACTTCCAGCCAGTCGGTAAATGCCGGAAAATACCGGCTGCCGTCCTTCTGCTGCAGCATTGTAAACTTTGCATTGGTCTGGAACTGTTTGCCATCGCTCAAGTCCAGATCTTCCGGCATATTATCAATAATAACCGGTGCAATCAGCTGTGCACCCTTCAGGGCTTCCATTAAATTCTTAACTGCTCCCTGTGTGCTGTGTTCTTTAAGTTCTGCCAGAGCTTCCACGAGCTGTGGATTCTTAACAGTTGGTTTCTTTAATTTTGCCAATTCCGTTCACCTCATTTTATTATTCACCCGAAATGGATAGATTCAGTATAGCACATTATGCACAAAATTGCAAGTGAAAATCAAAAAAAATTTTATGCAAACCGGAATCCCATGAAAAAACCGCCGATTTTTCCGGCAATTTCCACAGGATTTCCGAAAAATTTTTTCGTGTTCGGGCAGTGCAATTTGTAACTTTCTCCAAATATTCGACAAAAATTCCAATTTTCTAAAAAAATTATTCATCTTTTCATTTTAAAAAAAATCGGAAGTTCCTCTGACAGCAATCTGTCATCTGAAAACTCCCGAATCTTTTTCGCATACATACAAGAAAGCGATGTTTTTATACCTTACACACGTTCTACTTTTCCGGAACGGAGGCATCTGGAGCAAACATATACGTGGCAGGGAGTACCCTTCACAACTGCCTTTACTCGCTTTACATTGGGCTTCCATGTTCTGTTGGAGCGTCTGTGAGAGTGGGACACCTTGATACCGAATGTAACACCCTTACCGCAAAATTCGCATTTTGCCATATTCTACTGCACCTCCTTAAACAAACTAACGGACTCTATTATATCATATTGCAACAAAAAATGCAAGCCCTTTTTTTCATTTTTTGAAAATTTTTTTTGAACATCGGAAATCTGCATTTTTCACTTGAAAAAACAAGGAAAATCCGGTATAATAAAAAGAATACTAAAAATAAGAGGTGAACCATACTATGAATCTATTATCCATGAGTAAGGAACAGCTCCTGACGATGCTGATTGCCCGGGTCATCATCATTCTGCTGATTTTACCGCTGCATGAATTTGCACATGCCTGGGTCGCCCGTCTTTGCGGCGATGATACCGCAGATTCAAAGGGCAGACTGACCCTCAACCCATTCTCCCACGTTGACCCGTTCGGGGCAATCTTGCTGCTGCTGACGGGGTTCGGCTGGGCAAAGCCCGTTCCCATCAATCCGAACCGCATGCGAAACCCTCGCACCGGTGTCATCTGGACCTCTTTGGCTGGGCCTGCTTCCAACCTGCTGATTGCCTTTGTCATGATGATTCCGTTTCGGATTCTGTCGAGTATTTCGATTACCTCGGAAGCCATGTACAACACCCTCTCGATTATTTACAGTATTCTCTATTTCTTTATCCTCGTGAACATCGGGCTGGCAGTCTTTAACCTGATTCCGATTCCGCCGCTGGACGGATCAAATATCCTGCTGGGATTCTTGCCGTATAAAGCCATCTACTGGGTACAGCAGCATCGGCAGGTGATTTCATTTGTGTTCCTGATTCTGATTTTCTCTGATTTTCTGGACACACCGCTTTCCTACTTACAGCAGCTGATTTTCAAGGGCTTCACGTTCCTGACAAACTGGGTACCCCTGATGGTCAGCGGACTGACAGGTTAATGACAGACGATGCAGCAACTTTCTTTTGAAATCAACGGGGTTACAACCCCTATGGACGTGCTTCTGACGCTGATTGCAAAGCACAAGCTGAACATCTATGACATTGCCATTTCGCAGCTGCTGGAACAGTACCTGAACTATTTAGCGGACTGTCAGGAACAGGATTTAGAACTTGCCGGAGCATTCCTTGAAATGGCTGCCCGGCTCATCTACTTGAAAACGGCTGCCCTGCTGCCAAAGCCGCAGGAGGCACAGGCGGACAAAGAGGACTTGCAGGAATCCTTGCTGCTCTATGCACGCTGTAAGCAGGCAGCAGCGATTCTTGCCGGACGATACAAAGAACAGCAACCGTTCTGTCGGCAGCCCATGCCGCTGCCCGAACCGCAAAAAACCTATTTGCGTACCTATCCGGCAGAGGTGCTCCGCAGCAGTTTTCTCTCCATCGGGAAGAAACAGCTGCCGCCCTCCAAAGCTGCCATGCAGGAGAAATTACAGCGAGTGGTCAGCCCGAAAACCGTTTCGGTCTTTTCAAAAATTGTCTGGCTGATGCGAAAGGTTTCCCATGCAGAAACCGTTTCCCTTGTCACACTCTATGATGACATCTCCGACCGCTCCGCACGGGTCGCCGTCTTTCTGGCGGTGCTGGAACTGACGAAACACGGCAGAATCGGCATTTCTACGGATGGAACATCCCTCTATCGCATCTCCCGCAAAGCGGCGGCTGCGGATACCGCACCACAAGAAATCATGGTTTAAAAACATTCAGATAGGAGGCTTTTCTCATGCTTGCACCGGCTTGTGCGATTTTAGAAGCCATTTTATTTGCCAGCGGCGACCCCATTCCCCTTTCCCGTCTGGCGGCAGCAAGCGGCATTCCCGAACGGGAACTGCCCCAGCTGCTGAACGACTTGAACACTGCTTACCAGAAATCCGGACACGCTCTGCAAGTGCTGCTGCTGGAGAAAACCGCTCAGCTCTGTACCGTAGAACGCTATGCTCCGTATATTCAAGCAGCGTTGGAACAGAAACGCACCTTGCCCCTCACGCCAGCCGCATTGGAAGTGCTCACGATTGCCGCCTATCACCAGCCCGTCACCAAGCGGTTCATTGCCCATGTACGAGGCATTGACAGCAGTACCCTCGTCAACACGCTGGTGGAACGAGGGCTGCTCGAAGAGGGCGAACGGCTGGACTTGCCCGGCAAGCCCATTGCCTACCGCACCACGCCCGCATTCCTGCGGTGTTTTGGGCTGTCCTCGCTGGACGACCTGCCGCCGCTACCGGAAATCCCCGTTCCCGAACAGACCGACTAAGCCTTGCACAGAAAGGAGCATGCCCAATGACCGGATGGCTAATTGCAGGAGGGATTCTGCTCCTGCTTGCAGGATTGCTGTTTACCCCTGCCGTGCTGCACCTGACGTTACAGGACAACGCTCCGCCGGTGATACGGCTTTCTTTTCTGGGGATTCCCCTTTATCGCTCTGACCGCAAACAATCCACTGCCAAACGCTCCGCCAAGCACAAAAAGAAACGAACCAAAAAACAAACATCCTCTTCCAAGAAAAAGAAACAGAAACAGACCGAGGAAGAACGCCGCAGTCTTTCCGAATGGTTCGACTTGCTGCACGATGCCTGCTCAAGTATCTGCAAAGGGCTTCGCCGCCTCACCAAATGCATTCGTTTCCGACACGTTTCTATTTATATTGGCGTTGGCAACTGGGATGCGGCAGAATGTGCGGCAGAATACGCCAAGTTGAATACCGCACTCTATCCCTGTCTGGCAGTACTGGGAACGGTCTGTTCCGTTGCCTATGACGGAATAGATGTTCGCTGCTGCTTCGGACAGAACCGGACTCGCTACTATCTCAGCGGCACGGTTCGGCTTTCGCTTGCTGGCGTGCTGGCAGCAGCCTTTGCCTTTCTCTTCTCGTTTCTATGGAATACACTGGAACGCAAACAAGCCCCCTCGGAACAGTCCTGAGCCACTTTCCGCATATTCCCATGCCTTTTGCACAATCTATTCCCACAAGTTTCTTTTTTCATTGTATCAAATCGTTTGATAGGAGGTTTTTCTCATGCCGGAATCCAATTCCAAACCATCTAAAACCACCATTCCCAACCTGATGGATGTCACCATGGAAAAAATTCGGGACATGGTCGACGTGGAAACCATCATTGGCGACCCGATTACCGTTGGAACGGATGTCACGATTATTCCCATCTCTAAAGTTTCCTATGGCTTTGCCTCCGGCGGCTCTGACCTGCCGGCAAAAGTTCCGAAAGACTTGTTCGGCGGCGGAACGGGGGCTGGTATCTCCATTCAGCCCGTGGGCTTCCTAGTCGTACAGAACGGAGATGTTCGCCTGCTCCAGATGACCGAGGGAAACGGCGATACGGCAAACAATCTCATTCGTACCCTGCCGGAAGTCATCAGCAAAGTCAGCGGTCTGGTGAAATCCAAGAAGAAGCCGAACAAATCTTCTGACGACGCAACCACGGACGAGGAAGCATAATCCAATTCCCGTTGGAACATCTGCCATGCTAGCAAGCGTTCCGAAAGACTTGTTCGGCGGCGGAACGGGGGCTGGTATCTCCATTCAGCCCG